>WBZY01000161.1_pt1 | contig 38693 bp, 35 predicted proteins | sample 5204191 | NCBI WGS metagenome assembly WBZY01 (sample SAMN12344363, study PRJNA552823) | activated sludge metagenome | biome: Activated sludge suspended growth; feature: Anammox Sidestream; material: Wastewater; isolation source: activated sludge from anammox sidestream of wastewater treatment...
TCAACGACATTCTACGATACCTGCGCCGAATTTGTTGCGGAGAAGTCAGCATGTCTGAGGGGATTCAATACGGATTACCGAAAAATAGCCGAAACCACATTCAGCGGGCACACAAAACGGGCCGGTAAAGCTTGAATTTCATCAAATTTCATCTTTTCTAACGACAAAATATCCGGCCCCTATGTAAAACTGAGCCGATGGAAAGCGAATCTGTTCCGGAACGGGCAAGGCGAAGGATCTATTCGGTCGATCTGCTGCGCGGCATCGTGATGATGATTATGCTGCTTGATCACACACGCGAGTTCGTCCACCATAACGCGCTCATAAACGACCCCTCGAACCTTGCAAACACGACAACGTTGCTCTTCTTAACCCGTTGGGTAACGCATTTCTGCGCACCGGCGTTCGTATTCCTTTCGGGCGTGAGTATCTATCTGCAGAAGATGAACGGCAAGAGCAACGCCGTGCTCTCGCGCTTCTTATGGAAGCGCGGCCTTTGGCTTATCTTTTTGGAGTTTACGGTCATTCGGTTTCTCATGACCTACAATCTCGACTATTCCTATTTTGGAATGGCGCAGGTGATCTGGGTGATCGGCGTTGCGATGATCGTGATGGCGGGGGCGATCCGGCTTCCGATCAGTGCCAATGCCGCGATCGGGCTTGCTATGGTCCTGTTTCACAACCTGCTCGATGGCTTTGCCTTGCCGCCGAACATAACTTTTGCCGGAACACCGCCCGCAACCCTCGCACAGACCCTCTGGATCATTCTTCATCAACAAGGGATCGTGTCGTTCTTCGGCGGAGCGACGCGAGTTTTCTTTGCGTATCCGCTGATACCGTGGATCGGAGTGATGATGGCGGGCTACGCTCTCGGTTCGATCTATGAGCGAGCCGGCGATGTTAGAAGGCGATCTCTTCTCATTACCGGCGTTGCGGCTTGCCTACTTTTCGTCTTGATCCGCTTCATAAACATCTACGGCGACCCACAGCCGTGGTCGCAGCAGGCGAGCGGCACGTTTACCTTCCTCTCATTTCTGAACACTACGAAGTATCCGCCCTCGCTGCTTTTTCTGCTGATGACGCTCGGGCCATCAATGATCGTCCTCTCGCTCGCCGATAAGATCAGCGGCGAAAGCGTGTGGCAGCGCGTGTGCGTAACCTTTGGCCGCGTACCGCTGTTCTTTTACCTGCTTCAATGGGTTTCGGCGCACACGTTCGGCATCGCTCTCAACTATTTCGCGGGCGTCGATATCAGTTACCTTTTTCTCGACTCGCTCTCGATGGGCTCTGCAGCACCACCTAACCACGGCTTCTCTATCTGGACCGTATATCTTGCGTGGATATCCGGCCTCGTTTTGCTTTTCCCTCTTTGCAGGCTGTGGGGTAAGCTGAAGCAGCAAAAGAAGCATTGGGTTTTCAGTTATCTGTAGGGCAGACCGAGAGCAATGGAACGAAAAACTGTACATACACGACACGTTCTCGCCGTAAAGAACCTTGTCATCTCGTCGGACTATTTCGTTGACAAGCTTGGATTCGAACGAGACTTTACCGTGCCCGGCTGGGAGTTCTTGTCGTTCGGTGACTTCAAAGTAATGCTTGGCGAATGCGTCGATGCTCTTTGGGCGCACGAAACAGGCGACCATTCTTACTTTGCTCATTGCCTGGTCGAGAATGTGGATGAAGTTTATGCAGAACTGAACGATCGCGGTGCCGAGATCATCCATCGTATCAGCGACAAACCGTGGGGCCTGCGTGAATTCAGTGTTCGTACCCCTGACGGCCACCGTATCGTCTTTGGGCAGCCAATTGGCTGAGGCGCTTATGGTAAACTTGCGTTTATGAACATTACCCTAACCGCAATCTTCCAAAAAGTTCCAGAAGGATATATCGGCTATGTCGAGGAACTGCCCGGAGCAAACACGCAAGGCGAAACCCTTGAGGAAGCTCGGGCGAATCTGAAGGAAGCCGTTGAACTTGTGCTGGAAGCAAACCGGCAACTCGCGGAAGAATCCTTGGCCGGGAAGGATGTCATACGCGAGCCAATTGAGTTGGCCGCATGAAACTCCGCGACTTGATCCGTCATCTGGAGCGACACGGCTGCGAAAAACTTCGCGAAGGCGCAAATCATACCGTTTACGTAAATCGGCCTAAACAAACATCGACGGCGATTCCAAGGCACCGAGAGATAAATGAATTCCTGGCTAGGAAGATTTGCAAGGACCTAGATGTGCCAAAGCCCTAAGAGTCGTTTTCTTTCAAGAAAAGCCGCCCGTGATCGCTGATTTCACAATACCTCTCGAACCGCTTCCCTCGCCCCATCTAGGTCCCGGCGCTCAAATGAGCGGGAGCCTTGCTGGCTAACAATATCAATGTCTGCCTCGATCTCCTCAATCAGGATTTCAAAAGCCGCCAGTACACTCGTCGTATGGTTTAGATTCTTCATGCCTACTCCATCTCGCTTTCGTCTATATCAAAATTCGCATAGACCTTTTGGACGTCGTCGTTGTCGTCGAGGGCGTCGTAGAGTTTCATCATCTGTTTGGCATCGGAGCCTTCGAGCTTTATATAGTTTTGCGGGATCATGGAGACTTCGGCGGCTTGGGGTTCGATTCCGGCGGCCTTGATGGCGTCGTTGACGGCGTCGAAATTGTCGGGCGCGGTGAAGATCTCAAAAACGTCTCCGTCGTCCTGCATATCGTCGGCACCGGCGCCAACGGCGATCTCAAAAAGTTCCTCTTCGCTCTTTGCAGTCTTATCGACGACGATGTAGCCCTTTTTGTCGAACATCCACCCGACCGAGCCGCTCTCGCCCATGTTGCCGCCATTCTTCGAAAAGATGTGGCGGATCTCGGCGACCGTGCGGTTGCGATTGTCGGTCATTGCCTCGACCATCACAGCGACGCCGTTCGGCCCGTAGCCTTCGTATAACACCTCGTCGTACTGGGCACCTTCGAGTTCGCCGGTACCGCGCTTGATGGCACGGTCGATGGTGTCGTTGGGCATATTCTGCCCTTTCGCGTCGGCCACGGCCTTCCTGAGACGCGCGTTCGAATCGACATCGCCGCTGCCGCCGGTACGGGCCGCCACGGTGATCTCCTTGATCAGCTTTGTAAAGATCTTGCCGCGTTTTGCGTCCAGCGCGCCTTTCTTGTGCTTAATTGTGTGCCACTTGGAGTGTCCTGACATTCGTTGATTTCCTTGAAAGTGTTATTTGACGCGTGAGGGGCACACTCCCTGCCGGTCGTGTCTCCGCCTGTTTGGTCGAAATTGAAAATATATCACGCCGATTTTGACTCGGACAAATTGAGTGCGTTGCGCAGATCTTCGGCCATGATGCCGGCTATCCGGATGTGTTTGGTCTTGGACGACTGGCCCGAGACGATCTCGATCGAACTTTTGGCGACATTCAGCCTTTTAGCGAATAGTTTCACCACCTCGGCATTTGCTGCTCCGTCAACCGGCGGCGATGCCACTCTCACCTTGACCGCACCGTCGATCTCGCCAGCTATTTCGGTCCTCGATGCCCGTGGGACTACACGAACCTTGAAAGTTATCGATCCGGTTTTTTGCGAAACCTCTATCATCCGACACAGGGGCGCCAACGAAGTCGTCTCCCGGGATCAGCTTCGCACGAAAATATTCAGCACGATCGACTGCAGGAACATTATCAGGATCAGAACGATCATTCCCGAAAGATCGAACATTCCCACCGGCGGTATCAGCCGCTGGACCGGCAGCATGATCGGGTCGGTCACGCGTTTGACAAAGGCCAGGAACGTATTTCGTGTGAAGACGAACCAGGACGAGATAAACCGAATAAAGATCAGAAGAACGAGAACACTGAGCAATCCGTAAAGGACGAATCCGACAAATACCTTTGGGTTCCCGGTTGTGATGCCGGCCGAGATGCCGTCGATGATGAAGAATGTGTCTCTAAAGATCCCGCTTAGAAAATATGTCAGGAGCAGGGCAATGAACATTGTAACCAGCGGCGCCAGCCGCGTATCGACACGAAACATCGCAAGCATTCTGGCCGCAGGATAAACGAACTTTTCCGTCAGCTTTCTGATCCTGAAGCCGAACCGGCCGATCTTTCCGAACGGATTGGGATCGGCATAGTTGAATACAAGCCGTAAAATCAGGAGCGTGAGGGAGATCAGAAATATGGACCAGAGCACGATCCAGATGATCGGGTAAACCGTTGCAGAAAGTGATCCAATTGTGTTCATCGTAACGTTCAGCGGTATTCTCGTTCGCCAAAAATGGCCGTTCCCACTCGTACGAGCGTTGCGCCTTCCTCCACTGCTACCTCGAAATCGTGGCTCATACCCATCGAAAGCTCACCCACCCCGGCAGCGAACAAGCCTTGTTTTGCAAGTTTATCCCGAATTGAGCGGAGTCGCACAAAATAGGGCCGCGTTGCCTCCGGATCGTCAAAGAATGGTGGAAGCACCATCAGGCCATTGAATCGTAACCGCGAACAGTCGCCCAAATACTCTGCCAGCTCACCCAGGCCCGACTCGGCGATACCGGTTTTCGTTCGCTCGCCGGCCAGGTCGACCTGGGCCAGCACCGGCAGTTTCGCTCGATCCTCTTCAATGCAAATACGCTCAAGCCGTTCGGCCAGTTCGACCGAATCAACCGAGTGGATGCAATCAAATAGCTGTACGGCCTTACGAGCCTTGTTTGACTGCAGATGTCCGATCAGGTGCCATTCGGCGGCATCGCGGCCGACATCGGCGATCTTGCCTTCAGCCTCCTGGACCTTGTTCTCGCCAAAAAGTGTGATGCCGGCGGCGATCGCCTCTCGAATCGTTTCAGCCGGATGCGTTTTGCTTACCGCGACCAGCTTAACTTCGTTCGGGTCGCGGCCGATCCGACGAGCGGCCTTGGCGATCCGTTCCCTAATTTGCAAGAGATTTGACGAAATTTCCACTGCCACAAATTAAATATAGCAAACGGCAAACGTTACATGAATCGGGCGGCCAAGAGCGCGTTTAGGTGGCAACCATTGCCAGCGATGCTTCAACATATTTGTTATGATGCGTCTGAGCAGGAAACTTCTGAAGGACATGTCGATAGACGAACTCTCTGCTGAATCGCACTGGCATGCAAAACAGGCGGCGGGTTTGCTCAAACAGGTTAGGGCATTGCGAGAGAAGGCTGTTGCCGTCGAGAAGGCTGAAACGGCCGAGATCTTGCGGGCTGCCGCCGATCTGGAAGTTGAGGCAGAAGCTCATATCCATCAATCAAATCTGATCGACGCTCTTCACGCGTCCAGGCCGTCAGATGAAGGGATCGGGATCGTGGTTCATGCCGCAGCGCCGTAAGATCGATCGAACGTGCGAGGACAGGTAATGATCATCAAGGATAAAAAACTGAAGCGAAAGCTCGACCGTGTACCCGACAAGGACAAGAACGGCGACCCGATATTCAAGATCGCCGGGACCGGCGGGCACGGCCAAAAGCAAAAGGACAAAGGCGGAAAAGGCTCTTGAGGACAGGCCAGCCATTGGGTTCTGTCTTGAATTCCCGATTGTGACCTAGTATTCTCTAGGTTCGCCTCGATATGCGGACGTGGCGGAACTGGTAGACGCGCAGGTCTCAGAAGCCTGTTCCCGCAAGGGAGTGGAAGTTCGATTCTTCTCGTCCGCACCACAAACTCCTCTTCAAAATTCGATTGTTTGGTTGATTCTTGTCTTCTGTGCGTATTTGCGTGAAACTGCCACTTGTGCGAGCCGAGTTTGAAGAGGCAATTCAGACGCATCAGGAAACATTTGGGCTAGACGTTTCCGCGGCCGTTTCACGGCTCGCCGATCACTACGAGTTTGTTTTGAAGCACAATGAACTCCTGCACTTGGTCGCCCCGTGTTCAGCCGAGGTTTTCGCAACGCGCCATGTGCTTGAATCGCTTTCGCTTCTAAAGCATTTACCGACAGGAACGTGCTTTACCGACGTCGGTTCGGGCGGCGGGTTTCCGGCGATACCTTGCTTGATCGTTCGACCGGATCTTCGCGCGAGGCTGATCGAGTCAAAGGAGAAGAAGGCAGAATTCCTGGCGGCGGCGCTATCGCGATCGCGATTGACGGGTCAGGCCGAGGTGGTCAACAAACAGTTCGCCGAAACCGAACCGGGCGACTCCGCGTTCATCACCTGCAGGGCTTTGGACAAATTCTCGGAACGGCTTGGGCGGCTGATCAGATGGTCGAATGGGCGAACCCTTCTCTTCTTTGGCGGTGAACAACTTGGGCGTCAGCTCCGCCGATCTGGCTTTACAACTATCTCAGAACTAATGCCGCTTTCCGACCGGCGGTATCTGTTCGTTTCAACGAAGACCGCAAAGGCCGGGCCTGTGGAGATCGATTAACGTCCGTATCTCTATTTTGCCAGGAAACTGGAGCCGATCGCGTCCTATCCGACCGCCTCGAGGAGATTTTTGATCGCCTCGCGCATTTCACGGCTTACGGCTCCCGAATACTTCCCGAGACGTATGGTCAAGTTCTTCGCATCTGCTATCCGGTGCAGGTCGCTGCGACTGATCTTGTACTGCATCAATTCTTCGACCGAGAGTGGACTGCGGCGCCAGAATCGTTGGCCAGGGCCAAGCAGGATCTCAGACTCATCGGCGATGAAGGCCAACTGACTATCGGTAGAAAATGCTCCTTCGCGCGAGATGGCAAGCAGGCCGAGGACAAAGGCCGTGTTGGCCATTCGCGGTTTGATCTCACCCTGAAAGTATATCGCGCGGGCCTCGATCTCAAGAGCATTTCGTCCGTCCACGATCACCTGAGCAATGCTCGGCGTGGACGTATTTCTAACCTTCCTCGCGGCATCGTAGCCCCAAAAATTCTGTCCCGTAGGATTCCGTCGCGCAAATGGTTCACCGCCCACATCGGCCCACATATCGGGGCTGGCCTTCATGATCTTGTAATTACGTACGTCCTCGACTCCCGAACCACTGGCGGCGGCTGTTTTTACAAAATTCGCTGTCGGAAAAGTTTGATCGTTCAGCAGCCTGAACTCCCAGGGCGGGGTAAGATTCTCGATCGACCAGATGCCTCGACGTTCTCCTTTCGCAAGTATTTCGAGCCCAACATATGGCCGGGCATCGTCAAATTCCTGTCCGCTGCGGGCCAAGGGAACGTGCCAGGCCGCTCCATCGCGAATTAGCTGCTGTCCAAGATCGAGTCCGTTCAGATAAGCTTTGCCGACGAGGGCGGTAGGTGAAAAGCCGTTAGAAACGAATGTAATTGTCTTACCCAAAACCAGTCTTTCAAAATGTTCGCGAACGATCCGGCTTAGCGGCTGTTCAGGAGAGGGAACATCGACATACTGGAGCGTTCCCGTAAGGCGCCCGCTGTCTGTTTCAAAAACGAAGGTCTTGCCATCCAAAACCGACGTAACGCGTCCACTGAGCGTGGTTTGCGCACTTGCCGCCGCTGCCAGAATGAACGCGAAAGCGGCTGTGATGACTATTTGAAAAACTCGATCCATATAAAAAGAGAAGCTGTTCGATCCTATCTATTCCGCGGCTTGCAGCATATTGTAGAGAAGCAACTGTGCTCCCTGGCCCGGGAACACAGCGTAATTGCCGATCTTGAGCACAACGTCTCCGCCATAAACGATCTTTTCGATCGCGGACTTGCTGATCTCAAAGCTCAGTTTTTCAACGGATCTCCCCTCTTCTTTCAGGGTGGTCCGTTTCGGCTTTCCGACCGCAACGGTTTTTTCGTCAACGATCACGGAAAGCGTATTGGCCTTGAGAAATCGCCACTCATCTGCAACTGAAACAAGGGTGAAATGAAACTTGCCCGTACGCGTTTTCTCGCTTTCCTGTTTGTACAGATAGGTCACGTCGCACACGACTTTGCGATCGGCCGGAACGTCACCCTCTTCCTTAACGCCCATCCAGAAAGTGCTGAGCCAACCGGTTTTCGTTGCCGCGTTGTAACCGTGAAGGAGCGGGCCCGGATTTTTCAATGAAGGGTTCTCGTCCGACCACATGCCCGCCGGGCGAATCGCCTTCTTTGCAAGGCTTGCCATCTCGAATTTTCCTGTGATCGCGTTTGCTGAGCCGCGTTCGGCAGCGATCCGGGCGTCGCGTTCGCGTTGAAACTTCTCGGCTCGAAACTCCCAAGCAGGCTTCATTCCCGCAACGCCCCAGACACCGCGTTTCTCGAGCCTCGCCTGCGTCTGGTGATACTCATATGCATCGCTTTCGTTCGAATCTTGTCCACTCTTTTCCGGGCTGATATGCCATGCGGCACCGTCACGGAGCATCTGAAGCGCGATATCGGTCGAGTTCACATACAGTTGCCCGAACGTCTTGCCCGGCGCAAAACCCGACGACCGAAATGTCACTTCCTTATTGAGTACGAGCCGCTCCAGATGCTCCCGGACCATGTTTGAAAGTGGCTGTTCGGGCTCCGGTACCTCGACATACTGAAGTTCGGCCTTTAGCTTGCCGGTTGAAACTTCTACAACCACGGTTTTACCGTCGAGCACCTCGACCACTCTGCCCGTAAGTGTAGATTGCGAAAGGCCTTCGCACGCGAGCGCAAAGATGGCGATCAGAAGAAGGATGGGTTTTCGATAAGTCATGATTCAAGTTTGCCGAACGTGAGGCCGTCCTTTTCAGGCGATCATCGAGTCTCGAGATCATACTCTCTGAGTCGGCGATAGAGTGTTGAGGGCGAAATACCAAGCAATTCTGCGGTCTTGCCGCGGTGCCAGCCGGTCTTCTCAAGGGCGTTCAGTATCTGTTGACGCTCTGAATCGCGAAGGTTCGTTGGCGGAACGTTCTGAAAGGAACTGACACCGGCCGGGCCCGGCGAGGCATAATTCACCGAAACATTGGCGGACTCCAAACAATAAACAACCTCGGGTGGGAGTTCCTTAACGGTGATGCGGTTGTTGTCGGCGAGCAGCGCAGCCCGTTCGAGGCAGTTACGGAGCTGGCGAACATTGCCTGTCCACGTAAATTTCTTCAGGGCCTCCGCTGCCTGTGGAGTGATCTCCGGCACTTCGACGCCCGCGATCTTCTCAAGCAGATGTTTTGCGAGAGGTTCAATGTCTTCGGAGCGTTCGCGAAGCGGCGGGATATTCACCTCAAAGCTGTTGACCCGATAGAGAAGGTCGGCCCGGAATATGCCGTCTCTAACAGCTCTGTCCGGGTCGCGATTGGTCGCCGCGACCAGCCTGACATCGACCTCCACTTTCTTGACGCCGCCGACGCGGAAGAATGACCTTGTTTCAAGTGCGCGCAAAAGCTTTGACTGGAGCTGTGCCGGCATCTCCATGATCTCGTCCAGGAAGAGCGTTCCGCCGTCGGCGAGTTCGAACAGGCCGAGTTTTCTGGCCCGCGCTCCGGAAAATGCTCCGGCCTCGTGCCCGAACAACTCTGATTCGAGCAGGCTGTCCTGCAGTGCCGCGCAATTAAGATCGATAAACGTTTTGTCAGCTCGCGGGCTGAGCTTGTGGATCGCCTGTGCGATGAGTTCTTTTCCCGTTCCCGATTCACCGGTGATCAGCACGGACGTCTCGGATGGGGCGACACGACGCACGAGCCGGAGAACCTCTTTCATTTGCGGCGACTCAGCAATGATCTCAGGGATCTGTTTTGATGAACGCTCGATCTGGGCCCGAAGCCGTTGATTGTCTTTCTTGAGCTGCTGCTTCTCATTCGCCTGGGCAACGAGAGCCGCAAGTTCGTTAAGCCGATAGGGCTTTGTCAAATAGTCATAGGCTCCGAGCTTCATTGCCTCGATCGCAGATTCCACTGTTGCCTGGCCCGTCAGCATTATTACTTCCGGCGGTGTTTGCGATCTTTCGCGGACACGCCGAAGAAGGCCGATACCATCGAGGCGCGGCATATTGATATCGCAGAGAAGGATGTCAAAATCTTTCGATTCCAGCGCCTCCCATGCCTCTTCTCCATCCGAGGCAATATCGACCTCGTGCCCTTGCCTTGCCAGTTCTTTTTGAACGACCAGGCGAAGGTTCTTCTCATCGTCAACTACCAGAAGTTTTGCCATAGAGCAGTTTGGGGACCTACTTTGAGGATATCGGGAGGGTGATGGTGAATGTCGAGCCGCGATCGACGTTTGATCGTACGCTCAGTCGGCCCGAATGGTCGGTAATGATGCCGTAGCAAACCGCAAGCCCCAGGCCGGTACCGTCGCCGACCGCCTTTGTAGTGAAGAACGGCTCAAAGATCTTTGAAAGATCTTCCTGCGGGATGCCGATGCCTGTGTCTTCGACCTCGATCGTTACGCGGTTGGGTTCGGCTGAAGCCCGAAAGGTAAGTGTGCCGCCCTCCGGCATAGCGTCGATCGCGTTTGTGGCGAGAATGATGACCGCCTGTTGTATCTGCCCGGCGTCGGCGTTGACCAGCGGAAGCCCCGCCGCCGCATCAATTTTTATTTCGATGCGCTCGCCGCGTTTTTGATGGGAGATCAAATTTGCCGATGATCGGAGTATCTCGGCAATGTCAATGGGATGCCGCTCGCCCGTTCGGTGGCGGCTGAAATCAAGCAGCCCGGTCGTGATCGATTTACAGCGAAACGCCTCGCTTTTGATCAGGCCCAGATACTCGTTGAGGTCCCCTTCTGCGTCCGATCCCACAAACGCACCTTCGTCAACGCGCCGTTCCAGGGCTTCGGCACAGGCTGAAATGGTTGCGAGCGGATTGTTGATCTCATGGACAACACCCGCGGCCAAACGGCCAACAGCGGCAAGCTTCTCGGCACGGCCTACCGCGTGGATCGCTTCCACCCTACGGGTCACATCTTCACCGACGGTGATCACGTGTGTCACCGCCCCTGTCTCATCGTCGAGCATCGGCACCTTGCTGACCATCCAGTGCTTCGTCGAACCGTCGTCATCCACCGTCTGCTGCTCGATACGTTCGATCTTGCCCGTACGAAACGCCCGTTCAAATTCCTCACGCACGCGGCCCCTCGGATAGCGAGAAAGGACGCTGAACACGTCGCGGCCGATCACGGCGTCACGCGGCATTCCCTGTTCGCCCACCTCCCGATGCCGGTTCCACGTAACGATCCGGTAATCGCGGTCAACCACGTAAAGGGAAACCGGAAGAGCGTCAAGTATCGCTTCGGTGAATCGGCGGTGCTCGTCCTTTGCGCGATTGATCGAATCGCTCATCGCGGTCTCATAATGGGCCGAAAGGTTCACGCTCATCGCCGCCATTTGTGTCGCCGCATCGATCAGGCTGCCCTTTGTTTCATCAAAATCGTTAGCCGAACCAAACCCGACCGCGATCGTGCCCTTGATCTCGCCGTTTATCAACAGCGGCGAAATATATTCGAGTTTGTGGTTGCCGCCGTTGATCAGAAACTCGGCCGGATCTTCCTCGCGATAGCCGATCTGCGGCGGAAGCAGTGAAAGCCATTTTTCAAAATTCGCCTTTGGAAACGCCCGCGGATCGATCTCGCCCTTTCGGTCAAAGGCGCACGTGACCATCCCGATGCTCTCAAGTTCGGCAACGAAAGCACAGACCTCGGCACCGGCCGAACGCCTTATCGCGCTTGCCACGCGGCTGGCGACCTTTTTCGGATGTACGGTGAATAACAGGCTTCGGCCCAGATCCGAAATGAATCTAAGCTGCGTCGAACTATCACCATTCGCCCCGGGAGGCAGAATGGGCCTGCTCTGGTTTTGTGAGGCAGACGAAACGGTCATTGAGGGTGCGAGGAGGCGTATGTTGATCTTTCGCAACAATTCGCTCGGATGGTCAGGCTAACTGCTGGTGGTGCAGGCTCGGGAGTGCTGCTCATTAGATTAAAAAGGTTTTTGTATTGTTTGTCAATATGTTTACACCTCTGGGCCGGGTCGATCATAATTGCGCCATCACCGGTCGGGTTTCGCCGGCGGCTTTGATTGACTGCAGCGATGTTTACCGTAAATATAGGTCTATGGGAGATGGGTTCGCGAACCTTCGTGCTCAAGCCATTTTGGCCGTTGTAGCCACTGTTCTATTGGTGGCCGCGACGGCCGGGGCCCAAACGGTCGTGGATAAGACGGTTGCGACCGTGAGCGATGGGATCCGCACCGAGCTGATAACCTATTCTGACGTAAAATGGCAGCTCGCATTGCAGCCCGGCATACCGCTCTCGCCGCCGCGTCCTGAGGACCTCAATTCCGCACTCAACCTGTTGATAAACCAACGGATATTTGCTCTCGAGGCCGAACGCATCCCGCGGCCGGCCCCTTCGGAAGATGCTGTCGAAGCCGAGATAAAACGCATTCTTGCAGTGTTTCCCTCGGTGGCCGAATTTGAACGGCGCCTCCGCGAGGTCGGTTTCGATTCGGTGAAGGATGACAACTTTGAGCAGTTGATAGCCAGGCGGATCGCGATCGAAAGTTACGTGGACTTTCGCTTTCGCTCGTTTGTCGTCAACAGCCCGGAGGAAGAATCGCGGTTTTACAACGAGATCTACGTGCCGGACTTTCGGAGACGTCATCCCGGCGTGGTCGTGCCGTCATTTGAAGAGAAGCGGGCTGAGGTTGACCAGCGGCTTACCGAATCGAAGGTTCTGGTGAGTATCGAGGCATTTCTCGACGATGCAAAACGCCGCGTTGAGATCGTTATCCTGAAACCGATCTAGGCGAGCCAAATATTGCCGGCCGCCCAAACGGATGCCGGGATCAAGCTTATCTTGACCTTGCGCGGTCCGCATCGTATCATTCTAGATTCCACGCCGGAGTGGCGAAATTGGTATACGCACCAGACTCAAAATCTGGCGAGGGCAACCTCATGTCGGTTCGAGTCCGACCTCCGGCACCAGTCCAGCTCTTCTGAATGTCCTGAAAATTTCCTTGGCAGAGCCGTGTGCGACTGTGGCATCATAGGAAGCACTGGAGGTGATATTTATGATAAATATTTCAAAAGAGGTGAACGGTAATTAGCCGAACTTTGAGATCTCGGTCAATTTCCAACAGGAGGCTGCCTGATCTGGGCGGCCTTTTTCGTTCGGCTTCGGGTAGCGATTACAATGGTTAGAGATCAAGATGCGTCTTACGGATTACGACTTTGACCTTCCCGCTGAACTGATCGCACAGGAGCCATTGGCCGATCGCTCGGCGTCACGAATGCTGGCGGTCGATCGCGCCCGCAAGGCGTTCGCTGATGCCGAGTTCGCCGACCTTCCAACGATCTTGAATGAGAACGACCTGCTTGTCGTGAACAACACACGGGTCTTTCCGGCAAGGCTTTTTGGCATAAGCGAAACCGGAGCACATGTTGAGATATTTCTTGTCGAGGAGATCGAACCGATGACGTGGCTCGTGCTTGCAAAGCCGGGACGGCGTCTAAAACCTGGGAAACGTATAGATATCGACGGAAAACTTGGTGTTGAAGTGCTCGAGAAGAATACCGACGGCCGACTCGTTGTTCGCTTTGACATGGATGAACTGGATCGCGTCGTCGATGAGATCGGCCGGACACCGCTGCCGCCGTACATTCATCGTGACCAGACGGCGAAAGACGGCGACCGCGAACGGTACCAGACCGTTTACGCCAGTCAGCGCGGTGCCATTGCCGCACCAACTGCCGGACTTCATTTTTCCCCGGCTACGCTTGAGCAGATCGCGGCCCGAGGTATTGAAAAGACCGAGATCACGCTTCATGTCGGTTACGGAACTTTCGAACCGGTTCGCTCCGATGACCTCAGCGGACACCGTGTTGCGGCGGAGCGTTTTGATATTGGTGAGGACGCGGCGGAGAAACTCGAAATGGCCCGGCGGGATGGACGGCGCATCGTTGCCGTCGGAACGACGACGACCCGAACGCTCGAGTATGCTCTAAGGCGTAACGGCCGCTTTCAGGCCGCAAGCGGTAAAGCGGACCTAACGATCGTGCCTGGTTATGAATTCAAAGCGATCGGTGCGTTGCTCACCAATTTTCACTTACCTCATAGCTCTTTGCTGATCCTGGTTGCAACATTTGGCGGGCATAAACTTATAATGGATTCGTATCGGCATGCGGTCGCGTCAGGCTATCGGTTTTACAGCTACGGCGACTGTATGTTCATCGAATAGCAGGACCATATGGCCTTCCTCCGGGCTCTTCGCAACTTTTTTGTACCTGCGGCGTCACGCCGGATCACTGTAGTTGAACCGGCCCCGCCGACGGAATACTCCATCAAGCCGCTGACCACAAGCGATCTTGACGAACTCCTTACGCTGAATTTCCGGTGCTTTGAGAACGGCGAAAACTATACGAAGCACACTTTCTCGTACCTTCTTTCACAGCCAAATGCATTGTGCTTGCAGATCGCGACCGTCGATGGCGAAATGACCGGCTTTCTTTGCGCCTTGGTTGGCGACGATCGGATCGCACACGTAACAACCATCGGGGTCGCTCCCGAACATCGGCGTCGAGGACTTGCTGAAAGGCTGCTTGAACGGCTTGACTTGGCTCTCATCGAACGTGGAGTACCATCGATCGTCCTTGAGGTGCGGGTTGGAAATGCGGCCGCGCAAAGCCTTTACCGATCTTGCGGATTCATTGTTACTCAGCGGATCGCTCAATACTACAACGATGGCGAGGACGGATACTTGATGGTCAAGGCACTCGCCGACCAACTAGATCCAGCAAGTACCTTTGGGCAATACCAACAGCCGTGAACTTTCAATTCCCGACGGTCTATCCGATCACCGACACCTTAAATTCTGGTTTACCGGTCACGGAACAGGTTCGGCAGATGATCGCCGGCGGAGCTTCCCTTGTCCAGCTTCGCGAAAAAAGGGCATCGGCCCGCGCCTTTTACGTCGCGGCGGAAGAAACGCTCAAGATTGCTCGCGAACAGAAGGTCCGCGTCATCATAAACGACCGCACTGACATCGCAATGCTTCTTGGCGCCGATGGCGTTCATCTCGGGCAGAACGACCTTTCACCTATCGAGGCCCGCCGGATACTTGGCCCCCGTGCGATCATCGGCTACTCGACCCACACAATTGAACAGGCCAGGGAGGCGGTCAAGTTGCCCATCGATTATTTGGCTTTCGGCCCGATCTTTCCGACCGTTTCAAAGTCAGATCACGATCCCGTCGTTGGGCTGACAATGCTCAGCGAGGTCAAGGCGATCGCGCGCGATCTGCCCCTGGTCGCGATCGGCGGCATCAGCGAAACCGATCTGGTTCACGTTTTGGCCGCGGGAGCTGACTCGGCCGCCGTGATCAACGCCATTCATTCGGACGAGCGCGGGATAGAGGCGACAACACGATGCTTACTCCAGATCGGACGAAGCTTCACGGATAGGCGTGTTGTACATCGTTAAAAAGTGCTTGCATTTCTTTATTCCCATAGGTGATAATACCCGTAACCCGAACGGCGAAACCCTCCGTTCGTCGCGGCTCACTCACCTTACCCGCCCTTTTGAAACTTTCCAGGAGTTACCCACCCAATGAGTTTGCTAGATGTAGCACCCATTATCGAGCAGATGCTGCTTACGTCTGATAACGTCAGCGATCTGAACTTTTCCTGCGGGCAAAAACCGCAGGTCGAGATCAACGGACGTCTTCAATCGGTTACGCCGCTTGGTATGGGAAGACTGACGGCCTATCAAACCGAAATGATCGCAATGTCGATCTTACGTGACAATGCCGATGCCGCAATGCAATTGGCCAAGACACGGACGGCTGATCTCAGCTATGCTTTGCCCGGAAAGTGCCGCTTTCGCGTTAACATTTTTCAGCAGCGTAATTCCTACTCGATCGTAATGCGTGTCATTCCGCACGAGGTTCCGAGTTTCGAATCACTCAGGCTGCCGCCGCAATTGGCGGATATTTGCGAGATAAGAAACGGCGTTGTGCTTCTTACAGGGCCGACCGGTTCGGGAAAAAGCTCGACGCTGGCTGCGATCATCGATCAGATCAACGAGACGAAGAGTTATCATATCGTTACCATCGAAGACCCGATCGAATTTCTCCACAACCACAAGAACTGCACCATCAATCAGCGTGAGGTCGGCGCCGATACAAAGGATTTCGCCTCTGCGCTGCGAGCTGCCCTCCGCCAGGCGCCAAAGGTCATTCTCGTCGGCGAAATGCGTGACCTTGAGACGGCTGAGATCGCTCTTGAGGCCGCAGAAACAGGCCACCTGGTGCTTTCCACGCTGCACACGATCGATGCGTCGAAAACCATCGATCGCATCATCGGACTCTATCCGAAGAATGAAAAGCGGATCATTAGGACACGTTTGGCACAAACCTTCCGCTATATCGTTTCTCAGCGGCTTATCCCAAAGGCGGATGGGACTGGACGAATCGCCGCCGTCGAGATACTTAGATCCAATCCGCGAACCCGCGAGTATATCGAAAAAGGCGAAAGCGAAGGTAAAACGCTGCTCGACGCGATCCGCGACGGTGAGATTGACGGAATGCAGGATTTCGATTCGGTCATTCGCCAGTTGATCGAGAGAAAGGAGATCACGCTTGAGGATGGGTTGTCGTACTCGACGAACCAGAATAACCTTTTGCTCCAGTTGAAGGGACTTGCTTCGACCGAGGATTACGTAAGTGCGTCTCGCGGTATGGGCCAAATGCCGGCTCCCATGGCGCCTCCACCCCCGACGCCTTCGAACCCCTCCTCCGTTCTCGACATGATCGAATAGGTCCGACGACCCCGCCAGTAAAGAGAGATACCATGATAATACGCTGCGATAACTGCTCTGTTTCCCTGCAGTTGGACGAATCGAAGATACCGAGCGGCAACTTCACCGTTCGTTGCCCCCGGTGCCAGAACATGCTGCGCGCGACAAAAGACCCGCGGGGCAACGTCTCTTCAACGGTTCAGCAGTTGGCCGAGAACAAAGCCGCGCCGGCGACCGGGGATTCAGGCAATTTTCGCGAGAAGGAATCGGAATTTCAGATCAACAGCGCTCTTAAATCTCTTCTATCTGCCCTGAAATCGGGCAACAGTTCGCTTGAAGCAAACGACGAGTCCGGCGAGAAACCGAGACGCGTACTGCTCTGCCTTGGCGAGCGAAAGGATGAGGTGGCAAAGATGCTGACATCGAACGGCTATCGGGTTTACCTTGCCCAGACACCGGCCCAGGCGAATGAACGCCTGCGTGAGGGGAAGACCGAGATCGTGGTCTTTTCGCCGGATTTTGCGGCCGAGTATGGCGGCGCCGCGATCCTGCAGCAACGGGCGAACGCGATGTACACGTCTGAACGCCGCCGGCTGTTCCTTGTTTCGCTCGAGGAAGGCGGCGCAACGATGAATGCGCACGAGGCGTTCCTGAGAAATCTCAATCTGATCGTCAATACGAGTGATATTCCGCAGCTTCCGTTGATACTCAATCGGGCGCTGCTGGACTTCAATGACCTCTATCACTATTTGAACCGCGGGCTCGGCGTCGAGCCGATCTGAAGAAAAGGACGGCCGGCCATACGGGCTGCCGTGCAAAATTGTAGGGGCAGGGCTTGTCCCCCGCCGTTCTCTCTTTCCCGGGTGGGCGTTAAAGCGGCAGCCGCTTTGCTGCCCCTACAATCCAATTCTAAGGAACCACTTGAATTAGCTGTCGACCGAGTTCGATCTTATCCTGACCCACATTTCACCCGTCACGGCTTTCTTGGCCCGAAGAGTTTGTCCTCGATGGACACGTTGTGTTTTACCGATTTGACTATGGTGACGATGTCGCCGTTCGATGCCGAGTTGTTGATCTGCTTGAACGGCAGCTTGACGCCGTCGATGTCGCGGTAATCCTCGAACCTGATCGTATAAGGTATCGATACGCTGCTTGTGCTCGAAGTGACGACGCCTTCACGCTTTAGGAGGAGGAATGTTTTTGTCGAATAATATTCGGTAAACTTGGTGCCTTTTTCGGGCTCGAATTCGACTGCATAGGCCTCCTCACCATCCACTTTGGCGATTCGTTCGATCGTGACGGTCTTGTATTTCGATTTCCAGTCGAGCATTGAGTGGAAATCGGCTGCGATCCGGACATCTTCCAGGCGTTTTCCTGTGTATTTCTCGACCGGTGCAAAGCTATATGCCTCTTCGCCGGCAGTGCCGTTGAAGAATTCCCAGCCGGTCGCGATCTCTTTTCCAATTGCTGTCATTCGCGTCTGAGTGGCTGTCATATTTGGTTCCTTTGCCCAACTTGTCGCCGTTGCCTTTACGCCCTGTTGTTCCAGGTCAACGGTTGCGGTCGTGACGCGTGAATGCAGCTTCCGCCAATTGGCTTCACCACCTATCGCAGCAAGGGCCTTTGAATAAAGCTCATCGACTGTCATCGCGATCGGAGTTGTATCCGCGCGAACAAACTCGACGTTTCCTTGTGGCTGCATCGAGGTGAAGCCGGTTATCTTGGTGTCGGGGCCGCGTTTTACTTTGATCCAGAACGAATCTGGCAGCGGACTCAAATTGAACGCGTCTTTTTCACGCGCGGTCAGCGTGTACGGCGGCTGTCCATCGATATTCAGTGTGACGTTGCCGTCAGTCTCTTTAATATCCAGCGTCCTCCCGCTGCCTTGCGATGCCCATTTGCCGATCAGTTCCTTGGCATCGGGAGACGAACGAGGGCCTGTCGAAGCATCGCCGTCGATCTTTGGCAGGGTGAAGTTGCCCTGAGGCTGTTCGAGGAAGAGTTCCTTTTCGCGGAAAGTGATAAAGAATCCGTCCGGCGCACCGGCAAGCTTGTATTTGCGTCCGCCGACGTTCTCAAGTGTGTAAACCGGCTGATTCGGCACATGCGCGGTCAGCTTTCCATCCGCCCACTGGATATCAATATTGAAACCGGCGGCCTCAAATTTGTATTTGCCCGCCTCTTTTTCCGGAGCGACGACCGTTGTCTGATCCGTCTTTGTCGATCCAGGTTTGCCAAGAATGTTTTCCCACACGATCGGCATCAGCTCGCTGCCGAGGCTTGAGGCGGAAACATTCGTAAGCATAACGAACCCGAGTTTCTTTTCGGGTATCATTGCCACCATCGAATTGAAGCCGTCAATGTTGCCGCCGTGCTGGATGACGGTCAGGCCGTTCCATTTCTGAATGAACCAGCCAAGGCCATAATTTACATTGCCGGCCGGGTCCACCTTCATCTGCGGCTTTAGCCATTCAGCAAAACTTTTTTCCGATACAAGACGCTTTCCATCAACAATTCCGCCATTGAGGACGAAGCGAAGCCATTTGGCCATGTCGTTGGCGCTCGAATTTATCGCTCCGGCCGGTGCTACCTGGTCGATCTCGCGGTACGGAACCGATCGAGTTTCCTTCGTGTCAAAATTGTATGTATAACCAAGCGAGTGGTCTGCAGATTTTTCCATCGCTGCGACACTCAGATTGCTGTTCGCCATTCCGAGCGGTTTGAGGATACGTTCGCGGACCACTTGCTCCCACGGCTGCTTCTGCGCTACCGCCACAACTTCGCCCGCCGCTGCATACATAATGTTCTGATAGCCAAATTTTTCATGAAGTTTTGCGATCGGTTTAGCTTCTCCGGCGACCTGGATCAATTCGGCACGGGTGAGCTTTCCGGTGATCATCGCAAGGTCAGTGCGGTTGAGGCCGGACGAGTGCGTCATCAGGTCGCGGATGGTCATGTTCTTGTCCGTGTCCGGATCGGCCATCTTAAAGTACGGCAGTACGGTCTTCGGAGAAGCGTCGAGTGAGATCTTGCCTTCGTCCGCGGTCATCAGCACGCTGAGGGCGGTGAATGCCTTGGTCGCCGAACCGATCGCGAATTCGGTGTCAGCGGTGGCCGGGATCTTGTTCTCAAAATCTTTGTATCCGAGGCCCTTCGCATAGATCACCTTATCGTCCTTAACAATGGCGAGCGACATTCCGGGGATGCCGAGGGCCTTCCGACGAGCCTCGACCTTTTCTTCGATCGCGGCAAGCGAGGCTGAATAGCCGGATGTCTGGCCGGCGGCGACCGGTCGTTGCGCGAACGCAATTTGGGTAAAGGTTGAAGTTACAACCGAGAACAGGAGTGTGAGGGTGAAAAAGATCCCGAGAAGTCTTGATCGTCGCATATTTCTATTAGAAAAGAATCCTGATATCTCTACGCATTGCTCTGGCGAAAAGTTCAAAGGCCGGTTGGGATAAGAGGCGGTTCACTTAGTGCTTTGTCCGCGAGGCGAATTCCCAACCCCATCAGCATGAATAACGCCATCGCAACCTCCTGATCGCCAAGGTTGTAATGCGCAAAACCGCTGACGACGAAACCGCCGAGGCCGCCAAGACAGCCCAGGAGCACGCCTCGCGCCGTCGTTTCGTGCGCTCGGCCGAGTCCCGACAACAAGCGTCCGGTGTAGATCGCCACTATCGCCAGCCACAGCAGCAATGCCGGCAGGCCGCGTTCGACCAGAAGCTGCAGCGGTGTGGAGTGGAAATGTCCCATCGGCTGCCATCCTCGATCAAAAAGGCCCCACTCCTGCCAGTGCTTGTGGACCGAATCCATTCCGACCCCGAGGATGAAATGCCGCGGGCTTTCGGTCCACAGCCGTAAACCGTCGCGCAGCATCATCTCACGATATTTGGTCGACTCGTCCTTGCTGTCGAAAAAATCGACGTTCCGCGATCGCTGTAGAAAGAAAATACCGCCGATCGCGATCGGGACCATTACGAGGGCGGCTGCAAGGAACCACTTCCGCCCGAGTCCGGCCAGCACGATCAGGCTGCACGAGACGACGAACCCGAGCTGCGGGCCACGCGTGACCGTAAGCAGCAGGGCAATGCAAAGGGCGAGGAGAGCGAAGACAAGCAAAGCAGATGAGCGCAGCGAGACAATGCCTTCATTCTGTTCAAGCGTCCGGCCCGCAAAAGCGGCGATCAGAAGGCCAAAGATCAGCGAACCGATCAACTGCAGGACCTCGGCATAGGTCGTGTAGTGGCCGTAGAACCCTTTAGATCGCCAGTTGTGGCTTTTCTTCCAGTCGGTAATTCCGAGTTTCGCAAGGGCGTTGCTGCCCGGCAGCAGATCGGCCCGGTCAACATCGATCGTAAGTTCGAAATCCGGCCGATAGAATTTGACCTTTGAGGTATTCGCAGCCTCGACCCCGTGGAGGACATCGTCGGCTGTGTTTACCTTCTTTCCGTTCGCCTCAAGGAGTGTGTCACCGTCGATGAGTCCGGGTTTGCGAAACGGGCTATTTGCAGCGACACCGTGTATCTCGACGCCGCGGCCAATAAGCCGCTGAATTGGCATCCAGACCACGTTTACCATGCAGGACACGATCATCACACCAGCCGCCAGGGCGGCCGCGCGGCGTGTGCGAATGTTGTAGAGAACAAAATAAAGGATCAGAAAAACGGCTGCACCGCGGAGCTTGTCTATCGAGACGAGCGGTTCATACGAAGCGAGCGAACTAACCACCGACCAGAGGAAGAAGGACCACAATGCGACATCGAGCCAACCGAACCTGAAACTGACATATGGTTTGAAAAACAGCCGAACGACCCACGCAAGCATTCCGATGATCCACGCCGCCTGTGTCGCCGCAATTGAGTGAGGTTCGGCCGCAAAGGTAAGCAGAAGGAAAATGAAGGCGAAACGCTCAAGCCAAACGACAGCTTTCGGGCCGGCGGCCGTGCCTGCAATATCGTCCAGCCGCTCGAAAAACGTTTCCATAAATGCGAACATTGTAACAGGCGCAAACACAGGGCTTTAACTGTCAATTGTTAACTGTAGAAACATGAAACGGCGCTCGACGCGAATGGATCGATCCGATCCGTTTTAACGCAGCTAAGGATGGATAACGCGCAAAAGCCGGAAATAGACAGCAAGTATCTCCAAACCGATCTTTCGCTTACGGCTGAGATCAAGCTTTACTATGACCTCTTTGTTCCCGACGCCGCTCGGCCGAACGCTCCGCTCTTGATCGCAGTTCACGGCTACGGAGCCCACAAGCGTTATATGATGCGCGAGGCTCGCTCCGTCGCTCCCGCGGGTTGGGTGATCGCCTCGGTCCAGGCACCGCACCAGCATTTTCGAAAGACAGGCGACGGCTACCGCGTCGGTTTTGGCTGGCTCACCGACTACAACCCGGCGGAGTCGGTCGCCCTGCATCACAAGTTTTTGCTCGATTTGATCGAGAAGCTCGCCGGCGATGACCTGATCGACCGCTCGCAAGTCTTTCTCTTCGGCTTCTCACAGGCGTGTGCCCTCAATTTCCGTTTCGCATTTACTTATCCCGAAGCACTCGCAGGCGTGGTCGGCGTTTGCGGCGGGATACCGGGCGACCTTGACGTCAACCCTATCTACCAACCATTCTCCGCCCCAACCTTCTACCTCTTTGGCGACGATGACGAATTCTACACGCAGGAGAAATTCGCCGAATTCGACAAAAAGCTCAGCGACCGCCTGCCCAACTATCGCTCAAAACAATACACCGCCAAACATGAAATAACCGACGAAATGCGAGCCAATATTCGAAGCTTCCTCATAAACATGCATTAGCTGCAATGGTAAGCTCTGATTGCGCCATCTCAGATGTGTGCTGCTACACATACTTAGTGTGGATAGCCACAGTGTGCGGCTTGATGAATAAAGCTAAGCTTTTCTCGTGCGCAACCTAGCAGGCATACAGCGAATTTTGAGATAAGAATGCGAAACTGGTCAACGTTCTCAATTACTGGAATTCTGTCCTTCGTGTTGGGCTCCGTCGCCGTCTGGTGGATTTACGGGCATGTTCAGAAGGCCTCAATCGAGCCTCCGCATTCTGATCCGGCGGTTTTCGTGTCCGTGTCCCCGGTACCTGCTGATCCGCGGAACTCGACGGGTCCAGTCTCGGAGATCGACATTTCTAATCCATACGCCATCGCGAATGCGGTCGACGGTTCCATTGATTTGGACGTTGAAGAGGTATGGAGGCGACTTGGCATAAGTAGCGAGATAGGCGAAGGATTTTTTTCCAAGTGTACCGTTTGCAGTGCAGAGGCGTTTGAGTTCAATCTTGACGATTCGCCTCAAAACGAGATTGTCGTCCGGATCGCAAACAGCCTCGAGGAATGTCGGTATCTTGTGTTTGCTGAAATCAAGTCGAACAGAACGAAATACAAACTGATCGGGAATATTGACCACGATTTTGGACGGTACCAGATGCCTTCACATCATTTCGTCGTCAGCAAGGGCCGGGCATACCTCGTTGTCCGCGGGCAAACCGTTTCCGGCTCCGGTGTGGCAGCGTACAATTATCGGCTCTTTCGTGTAAAAGGCGGTCGACTTGAGGAATTACTCGAGTTCCCGGCGGACGGTCATCAGTCACTCACGACGGCAGACCCGACCCGGGATTGGTCGACTCGCGTGAGGAGTGTGACCCCTCTTACGAACGGAGCAACGCGCATCGAACTGGATCTTATGATTGATTACGCACTAGAAGATTACGATGGAGACGGGCCGGTCCTAGGTGGCCATTGGACGAAGCGTGAACGGGCTGTATTTTACAAGCCTGCGGGCGGTCGACGGGCGTACGTCGACAGGAGGAAATCGACAGTGACCCAGCACCAGATCGAAGCGGAGTATAACATTGATTCATTGAATGATATCGATTTGGTTCGTTACAACCGTAGCCAACTTCGGTACGCAAAGTGGAAACCGTTCAAGCGGGATCGAGAGAATTGACTCCTGATCCGCCAAAATCGATGTGCCCGACAAGGTTTTAACAGCGTCGGGCACGTGCAAGTGAAGTAACGGCGGTGTTATTCTTCTTCTTCAGAGGACCGTGTCGCGACCGTGCCGCGCGGCGAATAATTGATCCGGCGCGTTTCCCGGATGCGGCCGTCGTTTACATTGCCTTCCACTATTTCATAACCCAGCAATGCGAACACGCGGTTTCGTACAAATAGCGGCCTTGCATTGCCATACCAATCGACACACGAGGCTCGGCAGCCGTCCGCGTTCGAAGTATTTCGGGAACCCATCTCGCCTAGCTCTTCGAATGCGAGGCCGCTGTTGCGGAGGAAGAGGATAGCCGCAGACCCTTCAACCAGATGCCGATAGCCAGCGCGGCCTTCCTTTGCGATCGGCAGGCCAAGCAGGCCGCCGTCACGGCCGTCCGGCTTGTAGAAAAAGCCGTGGCTGCGAAGTTCGCCTTGCGAAGCGTTCGGCCGGACATAGCTTTCCCTCACCTCGGGCCGCGAACCCAAACGGACCGGTGAGAAATAGAGATCGCTGCCGTTGGTTCCAACAACAACCGCATCCTTGCCCATCTGTTCTATGCGGTCAACGCCGTGTTTCAGTCGAAGTTCGCTCACGTCGCCGTTCGTCCAGTTGACGGCGAAAAGATCGGCCGCATTCTTCGTAACCGGCCTTCCCCAGCCGCTTCCCGTTCCGTAGAGGAGATAATCGCCGACGAACCGATTTTGAAAGGTGTAGCCCTCGGGCTTCGGCACTTCCTGATAGCGGTACGCCGGCGCATCAAGGCTGCCATCCGAAAAGCTGTCGATCGGCATACGGAACAGAGCAACGTCACCCGCTGCGAACTCTGAGCCCCACATCTGCTCGCCGTATCCGTCGGAACGGACGAGCACATTCAAATACTGGTCGCTGCTTTCGAGGAAAGAGAACTGGTCAACCGGCGAACCGGTCACGCCGACCGCGCTCGGAGCCGAACCGTCCAGCGGCATTTTGTAAAGCATCGAAGCCGACTTCCGCCTCCGGTCTCCGTCATAGCTGTAGCTCCAGTCAGTCGTCCAAACATAAACCGAACTCGGCGAGACATAGAACACTCGCCCGGGAGCTCCGAGCGTCGCCGTCGCGGTACACGAAAGTTCGCGCGTCGCGAGATCGCAGACCGTTACCGTATGCAGGGCCATTCCGTAGCTCGAATCCACAGGCCGCTCGGCCCGATAGATGCTCGTCGGCTCAATGATGCGTTGAAACTCGCTATCCTTGGCGCCGTCATGCCATTTACGAACCGCCGGGAAACGCTCCATCGGGTCGCTACCGTAGTAACCGAGATACATCGGCGTGTAGAAGATAAGTTTGCTGCCGATCAGCCGGCTGGCGTAATTTCGCGACGAGTAATAATCGTTCGACCGCAAATGATAGGTCGAGCGGTAATCGAGGCCGCCAAGCTCGTCAATATCGAATAGATTTATCTCAGTACCGCCGCGGCCGTAACTGTAGCCGATGACGGCAACGGTGTTTCCTGAGACCAGCATTTCATCATACCAATCGCCACGCGGATCTATGCCCGGAGCAAACGCATCAACGGTATCAACCGGCTTGAGCGAATTGTCGCCTATCTTTACCGTGAAAAGGCGGCCGCGGCGCAGGATAACAAGGTGATCGCCGTGGAGTTTGACAATGCCGCCTTCGTCCACGCCGGCGTGTTGATTGTTCGTGACCGAATCCTCGGAATCCTTAGCTTCCTTTGCGGCAGACGGTGATGGCTCGGCGAGGCCGCTTGCGTTCGCGGCGGACTCAGCCTTGACCGGGCTACGCTTCTGATCGCGCTTGCGCCTTTCCTCAGCCTGGCGAAAGTAATCCTTTAATTCAGCCTCCGAGCGGAAGGCACGCATTGTCTTTTTAGGCTTCCGGAATTCTGCGGTGGCCGGGTCGTTCTCGGGGTTTGCGGCGGCTGATGAGTGGTTCGGCTTTGCGTTGAAAAGCAGGAATACAGATGCGGCCATGACCAGGAAGGCCGCAGAGATGGAAATTGTCTTTTTCATTCTTGTTCGCTCCGTTAGATCCTGCCCAGGTGGGCGGGCTTATTCGTGATAAGCTCTGAACGGGCAAATTGAAACGAACTTGCACGAAGGAATAGACTTTTTTCGAGATCGGGTCAGTGATCGGCCCTTGGCCTTCTGATCTCGACCTTACCAACCAACTGCGGCGGCAGCGAGACCGTTGGCTTTTCGTTGCCCGAAGCATCCTTTACGATCTCGACCGAAAGTTCGTCGGCGCTTGTATTTGTCAGCACCGAACGGCCGCCATACAGGACGACATTAATTTTCCGTTTCGGGTCGCCGGCGACTGGTACGCTGAAAGCCTTTTCGATCCGCTTTTCCCCGATCCGGAACGAAACATCGACAAATGATTCGAGCGGAACGAGTTTTCCGGCATTACTGATGTTTATGGATACCTGACGGGCGGTAAAATCAGCATTCTTATCTGTAAGATCTACCTTTTCGGTCGTCACCATCGCCAACGGCCGTATGAGATCGGCCGGGCCGCGAACGCCTATCTTGGCCGGATTTACGGATTGTCCATAGACCTCGTAGCCTTCGGCCACTTGGCCGGTTGTTACCGCATTGACCGGAACCTCCTTCATCTCTAGCGGTTCGATCTTGACCGTGATCTGGCGAGGTGTGATCTCGTCGACCTTTATACCGTTCGGCAATGAAAGTGAGATGCTTCCAGGAGTAAGCTGGACAACCCGGTCGCCCGCAGGCGCACCTGTAAGGTCGAGCGAGACGATCAGGTCGTTTTTGCTTATTTGGTCTATCTTTCGTTTGTCGCCGCTGATGACTATGTCCAGTTCTTCGGTCGGCGACGTGGCGACGACGTTCTCAGAATACCGAAGGGCTAACGGAATGCCGTTCATCCGCTGCACGGCCGGCTGGCTAAGGCCCGTTACGCCCATCCAGAGAGCAAAGGTGATCACGAGGGCCATGAGCTTCATTGCCCAGTCTTCGAGGAACACCTTTCGAAGGATGTTTCGGATGTGAAATCCTAGCTGCTGCCCATCCAGGAGTTTTTCAGTACGCGACGGCATTATTCAAAAAATAGGTTGAATGGCTTTATCCGACGGTAATCTCGCTGTCGGCTTCATTCATTGCTTTTGCGGGCTCCCGCTTTGCTATGGTTGCCGGAATTTCCATCGCCTCAAGTAGAAGTTTCCGGAGCGTTGTCGTATCGACATTCCTTATGATATTTCCAGCGACAATGTAAGTGATCAATCCGGTCTCTTCCGAAACGACGATCGAGATCGCGTCCGACCCCTCGGTGATACCGATCGCGGCCCGATGGCGTGTTCCGAGTTCGCGCGAGACCTCAGGGTTCTTGGTCAGAGGCAGAAATACCGACGCGGCAGCAAGCCTTTCGTTTTGGATAATGACGGCTCCGTCATGCAGTGGTGTGGACGGATTGAAAATTGTCACGAGAAGGTCGTAGCCGATAGTCGCGTCGAGGTGTACGCCAGAATCAACAAAATTGCGGAGACCGACGTTGCGCTCAATAACGATCAGGGCCCCGGTCTTCTCAGAGGCAAGAGTTGTTACGGCGAGTACGATCTCGTCGTAAACACTGCCGCCGAACTGGCCCCGCTGGCGTCTTAGGATCGGAAACCGAAGTCGGTTCGCGAAATAGATGAGTGCCTGCCTTATTTCCGATTGGAAGAGCACGATGATGGCAAAACCGATATAAACGACCGCGTACCGAAGGACAAACTCAAGCGTCGCCAGGTCTTGCGCGACCGAAAGCCAGTAAAGCAGAAACAAAAGTACCAGCCCAACGATCGTCGGAACCGCCCGCGTGCCACGGAGCAGTTTCAAAACGACGTACACGATAATAAAGACGAGCACAATGTCCACCACATTGCGCACGCTGCTTATTGCCGGTATGTAGTTGCTGATCTGCATTTCTCCTGCCGCGCCAACTGTCGCCGGATGGACAAAACACACTCGGCGGCGGTAACGTCAGTGCTAAGAATATCACAGGAATTCTACGAACCCGTCTTTCCTCTTGTGCTGTTGCCTATTCCGTCAGGAAGCCAACCAAATTCCCATCGTGGTCCACAACACCCAGGGAGCCAGTACCATTTCTGGACATATGGTGCTGTGCCTCGAACAATGTCGTTCCCACCTCGACGATCATGTCTGTTGTCACCGGCCGCATTGCGTCCCGAATACAAGTACTCCGCCACGATACTCGTGGAACGTCCAGCATATCCTCGAGTAAAAGGATGCCATTCAGCCGCCTTTCGTTGGCGACGGGATAGGCGGCCCGGCGATTCATCGGCAAAAGTTCATCTATAAACTTCTGAAGCGTCGTGTCAGGCCGGACGATCGGCGGGAGGAGCATAACGTCATCGACAAGCCTGGTGCCTCCGGCCCGGACTGCGGCGATGATCCCGGTGGCTGAATCGAACAAGAAGATACCGGTGAGCATCGCCCAAAAACCCGCAAAGATCTGTCCTCTGCCGACTGCCAAGAAAAGTCCAAGTGCGGCAAGGGTTATTGCGATAATTTGTCCCGACCGGCCAGTGAGGATGGTTGCTTCGTTCAGATCTTTTCCGCCGCGCCAGAGATAAGCGCGAAGCAATCGCCCGCCATCGAGCGGGTAGCCGGGAAAAAGATTGAAAACGGCGAGAAGAAAGTTGGCAAGGGCCAGAAGAAAGAGGAGGTCGCGAAGAATGTCTATGCCCCGGGCATTGGCGCCCGCCATTAACAGGAGGAATATTACGGCAAGCAAAAAACTCGCGACCGGCCCCGCAAGGGCAATGCGAAACTCAGCCTGCGGCGTTGGCGGTTCCCGGACAAACCGCGTCATTCCGCCAAACGGGTGCAGGATTATCTCAACCACGTCAAGCCGTTCGATGCGGGCGATAACGGCGTGAGCCACTTCGTGCGACAAGATCGAAACAAAGAAGACAAGCGTAGCTGCGGCTCCGAGTACGGTACTCGCCGCCCAGTTCCCGACACGCGGGTTCAGGCTGGCAGCCGTGATACCGGTCATCAGCACGAGTGTGAGAAACCATCTTTGGTCCGCTCGAATCGGAATTCCCCAAAAGCGAACCAGTTCTATCTGTCGTCTAAAGCCTGCCAATAACCGCATAGCGATCGCGGACCACTTTGCCCGATCGCCGACATTAGAAACACAAAAGGCGTTCCTTTTTCGAAAAACTCACGGACCGCGATCTTCCTATTGTAACAAACGTCCGGACAACCGGTCTGAACGAATACAGGAAAGACAAGACGGCAAGGATGATCTCTTCCCAAACGAACTGACGGGAACGTTATACGCGCTGCGTCCTGTTCATTCAAAATGCGACACTCGCTCCAGTTTCCGAGTGAGGTGTCCGGGGCTAAGCGTAACATTGGCCGTACTTAGCTTCGGCGGCACGCAGATTGCAGATAAGCTCCGTACCGGGCCCGCCCGGACAAATTTTGAAAGGAGAAGTGTGATGAATACGTTGATAAAAATGTTGAAACCTATTGGAACAGCCGACACAGCAGCAGAGCGCTTCTCTTTTCTGGTCCAGGAGGGTGTCGAGATATTCGAGCACGAATTAATCCGCAGCTTACGGCCTGAAGGATCCGGCGCCACGTTTCAGCCTCGGGCAACAGCGACGCGTCTGATCGTCGAGGAGACAGGAGAGAACGAACCGAACCTTCTATTTGCGAAAAAGCCGTCAGATATCTGCGAACTGATACAGTTTCTAAAAACGGCGGTTGTATCAAGTTGACCGGTCAAAGTGACCGAATTCACCGGCCTGCAATAGCCGCTAGGCCTCGAAGGGTATCTCGGCGTTTTGCAGCACGCTGACTTCGTTACGCGAAACCCTCTCAAGGAGTTTGGGGTCATCGAACATTTTGACAAGACCGAAAACCGTTGCATAGCGCGGTTCCTCGGAAAGTGTAACGGGAAGGTTAATAAAATTGCGAAGATATTTGTCGATGCCCTCGAGGAGCGCACCGCCGCCCGTGAGGATCACGCCGCGGTCGTAGATATCCGCGGCGACCTCCGGACGCAGTTCGGTCAGCGTATCGCGGATCATTTCGGCTATTCGCCTGACGATCGACTCGACTATCGGATAGACCTCGCCCGTCGTGATCTCAACCGCCGAAGGACTGCCCGTTTGGACATCACGCCCGCGTACCTCGATGGTTTTCGAAATGTCGTCCGGGAGGTAGGCCGAAGCAAAGGTCGTTTTTAGGGATTCGATCGTTTCCTCGCCGACTTGAAGTCCGCGATGACGGCGGAGATGGGTGGCAAGCACCTCGTTTATCGCACTGCTGCCATATCGCTCCGAGGTGGACGTGATGATGTTTCCCTTGGCGACGATAGCCACATTCGTGGTGGCAGAGCCAATGTCGATGATCGCCGAAGCTCGCTTGTCCGTTGGCAGGACACCGGCCCCAAACGCGGCGGCAAGGCCCTCTTCCATCATGAAGACCTTGCCGATGTGCGATTCTTCAGCTGCGTTCAAAAGGGCCCGCTGCTCAACCTGCGTCACGTCCGACACCATGCTCATCACAGCCTGGAGCGAAAGATTCGAGCCGCCCGTCCGCGCCTTTTTAACAAAATGCGCAAGCATTTTCTTGGTGCGCTCAAAATCGCCAACCACTCCGCCGATCAGCGGTGCGCGGACAACGACGTCGCGTCCCTCACGGCCGGCCATATCACCTGCTTCCTGGCCGAATGCAACGATCTCCTCAGTGATCTCATTTATCGCAACCAAAGACGGCTCGTCCAAAACCACACCTCGGCCCTTCACCGCAATAATGGTGCTGGCGGTGCCGAGGTCGATCGCCATTGAATCTGTGACGAGTTTCTTTAGGGAGGAAATCCTCAACATGTTCTGTGGTGCTGCAATTGAATTATAGTTCTTTTGCTCTTGAGCTGACAACAAATATTATTTTGCTGCAGCGCTAAGGAGCATTCCGATCGCGCGGCGAGTAAGTTGGGATAACGAGGCTCTAGCCCCACCTGACCTCAAGGACATTCACGGGCTGTGTTCGATTCTTTACCGTTAGCGGGTCACGCACGTTCACCGGAATAAGATTGCCGCTTGCCGCTGCCGTCGCCTCGCTCATCAGGATCTGACCACCCGCAGCATTTGATTCCAGGCGGGACGCAAGGTTGACGGTGTCGCCTATTGCCGTGTACTCCGATCGCCTGTTCGAGCCGATGTAACCGATGGTTGCCTCGCCGGTGTGGAGGCCTATTCCGACCGAGATGCTTCCGTAGCCTTCGGCCCCTAATTCGGCATTTAACTGCGTGAGCCGCTTTTGCATCGTAACCGCCGCTTTCACGGCGTTCAGGGCATCCTCCTCGCCCGCGGTCGGAGCGCCAAAGATCGCCATCATTCCGTCGCCGATGTATTTATCGAGCGTTCCCCCGAATTCGAAAATGATCTCGGTCATTACGGAAAAGTATCGGTTCAGCAGATTTACAACTTTCTCCGGCTTCTCTTTTTCAGACAGAGCGGTAAACCCGCGAATATCGGCAAACAAAACAGTAACCTGCTGGTTGGCCCCGCCGAGCCGAAAGGAATTCGGGCTTTCAAGGAGCTGCTTGACGACATATTCGGGCATGAAGCGGCTGTAATTGGCGCGGGCCACCTCTTCGCGGGCAAGTCGTTTGTGGGCCTTTACGGTTTCTACAGTGACGGCGGTCTGCGCGGCCACCGCACTGATCAGCTCAAGGTGGTCCGCCGAGAAGGTTGCAAATGGATCGAGCCGGTCAGCATAGAGCACGCCGTGCACGTTCGACTCGGTAATAAGCGGAGCGCAGATGGTCGATCTGACTCCTTGCAAAACGATGGAATCAGAGCCGAGGAACTGATCGTCGGTCCTCGCATCCTGAGACAGAACCGCAACCTTTTCGCGCATCACCTTTTGCGTGATCGTTCGGCTGATCGTCATATTTGACGTGAGCTTATCGGTACTTTCGTCACGCGTCCTGACCGCGATCGGGAAAAGGCTGTAGTCGAGTATCTTGCCATCTACGGTTTCGTCCGCGATCAGCGCCACCACGCGGTCGGCCGGCGTTCCGCGAAAGATAAGATCGGTCGCCTTTTCGAATATCTCCTTCAGGTCAAAGACGGTTCCGATCGATCTGCTCATCTCGTAGAGAAGCTCAAGCATTTTCGCCTTGCGGCGCAGGTCCTTGATCTCCTCAGGGGTCGCCGCGGCTGTTTCGATCGAAAGATGCGTCTGCCGGCCAATGATCTCGTTTGCCGAGATCTGCACCTGGGTCTGACCGAGCGGGTTGTCGTCGTAATTAACGCCTTCGGTGACGGCTGCTTCGGAATCGAAGCGCTCGGCGGAGGCCGATCGCCTCACGACCTCCGGCAACAGTTCAGCCGGTGGCTGATCTACGGCCTGGACGAACTCGAGCCGGCTTTCGCCGATGATGATCACATCGGCGGGATCAAGCACCTTCTCGAGGGCTGGCGAGCCATTTATGAACACGTGGTTGACGCTGCGCACAAGGCCACCGTTTTCAAGATAGCCATCGACGATGGTGAAACGGCCATCGACCGATATTACCCGTGCGTGCTTTCGCGACGCACGGCGGTCGTTCAGGACGATATCGTTCTCCTTCGCCCGCCCGACCGAGTAGGCCGCGCCCGATTCGAGAGGAAACTCCCAAACCCGCCCACCGGGCTCCGTAATTTTTAGTAGCGCTGACACAGTAAGGCTAATTGTAAAGGCTAAATGCGAAATGGTAAATTGGCCCCGGCTCTAATCCTTGCCATTTATGATATACCTCGACAATAACGCGACGACGATGCTTGCGCCCGAGGCTTTGGAGGCAATGATGCCCTTCTTGGCCGGATCGTTCGGCAATCCTTCGTCGGCACACGGCCTTGGGCGCGAGGCCCGTGCGGCCGTTGAGAAGTCCAGAATCTCGGTCGCAGGCCTGCTCGGGGCCGCAGATCCGTCTGAGGTCGTCTTTACGTCGTGCGGGACGGAAGGAGACAACTGGGCACTTACGGCGGGACTTGACCTATTCAGCGGCCGCGATCATATCGTAACCACCGCCGTCGAACATGAAGCTGTGCGAAACATGTGCGCGCGGCTTGAAGATCGGGGCGTTCGCGTAAGTCGGATCGGCGTAGATGCCGACGGGATGATCGATCCGGAAGAGGTGGCCGCCGCCGTCACGCCGCAGACCGCGGTCGTCTCAGTGATGCACGCCAATAATGAAACAGGTGTGCTCTTCCCGGTTGCCGAGATCGCTCATCTAGTAAAAAAAAGATCCGATGCGCTGGTCCATGTGGATGGCGTAAATGCCGCGGGCAAGGTTTCGATAGACCTCAAAAATACGGCGATCGACGTGTACGTGATCTCCGGTCACAAATTCCACGGTCCGAAAGGCATCGGAGCAGCCTATTTCCGGAGAGATATCGGGATCAGTCCGTGGTTTGCGGGCGGTGGCCAGGAAGGTGGAAGGCGGGCCGGAACCGAAGCGGTGCATCAGATCGCCGGCATTGGTGCCGCAGCAGAACTCGTCAAAGATCTCTCGCTAATGCAACGCGTTCGCCTGCACCGAGACAGGTTGGAAAAGGGAGTGCTTGAAACTATCCCCAATTCGCGTTTGAATGGAACCGACGACCCGTCGAAAAGGCTCGCGAATACGTCCAATATCTCGTTTGAGAACACGAATGGCGAAGCTATCCTCGCCCGCCTGGATGAACTCGGGATATGTGTTTCTACGGGATCGGCCTGCGCTTCGGCCGACCATGCGGCGTCGCCCGTGCTTCAAGCGATGGATGTTCCCTATTCCTGGGCTATGGGTTCGATCAGGTTTTCGCTCGGCCGCTACACGACCGATGCCGATATAGATATGGTGACCGACGTCCTGCCAGGTTTGATCGCTGATCTGCGAAGTCTTGCCGAGGATAGCCACGTGTGAGTTGCGCGAAGTTTGCATCTCGCTATTTACGCAGCCTTTTCGATGCCGTATCGTGAAAGCTTCAGATACAGGCCGCGCCGCGTAAGCCCAAGTTCGTTCGCCACGCGTGAGATGTTCCAGTTATGCCTCGTCAGAGAGGCCTTGATCATCTGCGTCTCAAGTTCGCTCACAGCATCGTCAAGCGTCCCGCCCGGAACGCCTGCGTTGAACGAGAACGCACTGTCGTAGGAAGCGATCGGGCGGACATTCGAACCACCGTCAAACGCGGTAAGCGGATGCGCTGTCCGCTTTAACTCCGGCGATAGATGGTCGGGAGTGATCACTTCCCGGTCTTCGGCCCTGGCAATGATCCGCTGCACCTCGTTGCAAAGCTGGCGGACATTGCCTTCCCAATCGCAAACCATCAGAAGGTCAATGGTCTGGGGTGTGAACGTGACCTCACGTTTTCCGAATCGTGCGGAATAGTGGTTGATGTAGTAATTCACGATCGGCGGTATCTCCGACCGGCGCTCGCGGAGCGGCGGCACGCGAAGACGAATTACGTTCAGGCGGTAGAAAAGGTCCTCGCGGAACGTTCCATCTGCTACCTTATCCTCAAGCGGCATATTGGTCGCCGCAATGACGCGAACATCAACTTTGATCGGCCGCTTTTCGCCGATCGGCTGCACCTCGCCCTCCTGAAGGAATCGAAGCATTTTTGGCTGAACGTCGATCGGCAGATCGCCTATCTCGTCGAGAAAAAGGGTGCCGCCATCTGCTGCGCGGATGATACCGGGCGAATCGTTGACGGCGCCCGTAAACGCACCTTTTCGGTAGCCAAAAAGATGTCCCTCTGCGAGTTCCTTGGGTACGGCGGTACAGTTGAATGGGACGAAGACCTTGTCCTTTCTGTTTGAGATCGTATGAATGGCGCGAGAAACGAGCTCCTTGCCAGTACCGGATTCACCAGTGACCAGCACTGTCACGTCGGACGACCGGATCTTGTAAACTTCCTCGACCAGCGCCGTCATTGCCGGCGACGAATGAATGAATCCGGGCATGAGGCTGCTGGACGTGTACGGGCCAGCCTCGCGTTCGATCGGAGCAGATTTGTCGCGTTCGCGAAGTGCGATCACGTCGAGACCAAGTTCAACGATGCGGAGCAGCGGCTGTAAAGTGCCGCCGTCATTCAAGACCGCACCAGATATCGGGCTGATAAACAGGTCAGCAGACTTTGCGCTCGAGCCGCGCAAATGAAAAGCGGCAAGATCCCGGGACCGAAGAAATTGCTTTTCGTCGCCTTTCTGATGAGCGGCATCATAACGAGCAACTATGTCAGAACTTGCGTCGGGCGAGACCGCGTGGGTAATGAATGGCCGAAGCCGTTTGTTCTCATCCGGTTCGGCAATGATTATCCGACGGGCCTTACTTTCCTGCTGAAGCACTGCAACAAGCTCCCGCAGGAGCAGTTCCCTCGACGCGGTGGCCTCAGCAAGTCGTACCGTTAACAACTGAGAAACGACCGGGTTCTGACGGCGGCCCGACCTTTCTTCTCGATCGGTTTGCGCTTTTGATTCCTTGATCTCGCGGACCTTCGTTTCCGCGGCATCGACATACGGCAGCAAACCAAGTTTCTTGAAGATCTCACCGGACGCCGATAAGTGCTTGATCGCCCGGGACCATTGGCCTGGATCGAGATTGCTCCCGATGAGAAAGTTTGCAAGGGCGGTATGGTAGAGGTCTTCTGCCGCCTCGAATATTGTCAGACTTCGGTTGAAGTGATGCAGAGCGAGCGGTTTGTCGCCGCCGGCGAGGGCCGCAAGACCGCGAATATGCTGGATGCTGCCCAGTACAAAGAAATCGGAGGTGGCGTCGCTCTCTTCGATCTCAAGCAGGTGCTTTTCACATTCCTCGGCACTACCTGTGTGCAAACATGCCTCAGCGAGTACAAGGCCTGCCATATTGGCGTAATGCTTGTCGTTTATCTCGTGCGCTAATCCTATAGCGGCCCTGGCGTCGTTAGCTGCCTGCTCATGCCTGCCCTGAGCGAGACGACATCGAGCCAAGTTTCTCATCGCCTGGACCTCGTACCATCCATTCTTTTTCTCATTGGCCAAATTGATGGCCTGGGTCAAGAGTTCTTCAGCCTCGTCCAGTTCGCCGCGAAGGATCTTTAGTTCACCGAGCGAATCCAGAATTCCCGCAACGTGGGCATGATTGATTATCGTTGCAAGCTCTAGGGCTTTTCGGATCATTGCCTCGGCCCGCGTCCAGTTGCCAACGAGCAAAAGGTTCAGCCCAAGATTGTTGTAGGCTATGACTGAGTTGAGAACATGTTCGGTGCGGTCAAAGAACTCGATCGACTTTTCCAGGCAATCGATACCTTCGTGCGGCCGCCGCAGAAAGACGTATGCTCCCGACATATCCGTGTATAACCGCCCAAGCATGAACGGCGCCGATCGTTCGCCGATCATCTGAATACCTTGTTCAAAGGATCGCAGAGCGCTTTCGCTGTCGCCGCCGAGATGATGGCTCAGGGCCACCTCGCGATATGCCTCGGCCATACGCAGCCAATTGCCTTCCTCACGAAAATAGGCAAGAGATCTTTCAGCATAATCCCGGGCGATAGGATACTCGTTCAGTTTCCTGTAGACACGGGAAAGGGCCACATAGATCGGGCCTGACAAATTGGCGAGATCGTTGTCATGGGCCTTCTTCAGCGTCTCTTTCAGCAAGGTGACGGCTTTTGGCTGTTCAGCCAGATTGCTGTATCCGATCGCAAGTTGAGTTGCAACCGCGATCTGCGCACTTGGCCCAATGGCTGCCAGGGAACTTTCCGCCTCGAACGGCAAAAGTACTTGAAGCGATTCCTTATATTTTCCAAGTGTTTCCAGCGTGAAGGAGAGTAGCCGCTTCAAATGTGCGGTAATGTCTGGCGTATGAGAATAACCCTCGATGGTCTCAAGGAGCAGTTTTTCGGCCTCGCGCGACATTCCGTCACGCAGGTTCTGGCCCACCGTTGAGAACACGCGGTCAAGTCGTTCCGTCGAAAGCCGACGAAGTTGGCCAGGTCCCGAAGGCGGACGCACGGCCGTGGTTCTCGAACGCAAACTGTTCGATGGCGTCTTCATATATTGAAGGTCGTTTGGCAATATTGAAACAGCCAATCAACTATTCTTTTCAAAAGAAAGGGCAACTGCTGAGCCTGAAAATGAATACTTAGTAAACAGCGCATCTGAATCTAGCAGAAAAGGAAGGCCAATGTCCACACGATTCTATCCCGCACGATCGTGATCGTACACCGCGCTTGTGGACCGCGTCTTGGATACGGGGACTCTTCGAAGGGCTACCTGACATGCAGGTCAATATATGACATCCTTTCTATGCATATGAGTAGGATCGGTGAAGAGGAAAAAAGGCTTGCGGAGGCCGCGGACAAATCCGTTGATTGGAAATTGTGGGGCCCATATGTGAGCGAACGGGCGTGGGGCACGGTTCGTGAGGACTATTCAGCCGACGGAGCGGCTTGGGACTACTTTCCTTTCGAACACTCCCATCTCCGGGCCTACCGCTGGAACGAGGACGGAATTGCGGGTATCTGCGACCGGCAACAGGCCTTTTGCTTTGCCCTCGCTCTATGGAATGAGAAGGACCCGATCCTGAAGGAACGCCTGTTTGGGCTTTCAGGAAACGTTGGCGTGCACGGAGAGGATGTAAAGGAATACTACTACTACCTAGACAGTACTCCAACTCACTCGTACATGAAGTTCTTGTACAAGTACCCGCAAGGCGAATTCCCGTATCAGGAGTTATATCGTGTCAATGCGAGCCTGACAAAAGCTGACCGCGAATACGAATTGATCGATACTGGCATTTTTGATGAGAACAGGTATTTCGATGTTTTTGTTGAATATGCAAAATCGGCCCCCGACGATATTTATATCCGCATTACGGCCGTCAACCGCGGTCCTGATGCGGCCCCGATACACCTTTTGCCGACAGTATGGTTCAGAAACACGTGGTCATGGCCTGGATCCAACGAAAAAGGTGTGATCTCGTCGCTCGACGATGCACCCGACCGCATCATTCGAATCGTCAAGGGCCTACAATGTAATTACGGATTAAGTTTCGAAGGCGAACCTGACCTCTTGTTTTGCGATAATGAGACAAATAATCGAGTTCTCTTTAACGCGCCAAATACCGGGGCCTTCACCAAGGACGGCGTGGGCAGATATGTGGTTAATAGCGAAGCCGAGGCCGTTAATGCCGAACTGATCGGGTCAAAAGCTGCTCTCCGATATCGGTACACAGTCGAACCCGGGGCCTCGAAAACCGTATGTTTTCGGCTTTCAGGCCGCCAGAAGGTTGCGGACGCGAATCTAAGCGAGGCGTGCAGAACGATATGCGATCAGCGGATCGCCGAGGCAGACGAGTTCTATTCAAACGTGATCCCTTCGAATCTTTCGGAAGACGGCCGCCGCGTGATGCGTCAATCGTTTGCCGGGCTGTTGTGGTCAAAGCAATATTACCACTACATCATTAAGGAATGGCTCGAAGGCGATCCGGCATCGCCGCCGCCGCCGCAAGAACGTCTCGACGGGAGAAACGGGAATTGGAAGCACCTCTATTGTGAGGATGTTATTTCAATGCCAGATACGTGGGAGTACCCATGGTTCGCGGCTTGGGACCTGGCGTTTCACACCATCCCGTTAGCGATCGTCGATCCCAGTTTTGCCAAACGACAGTTAATTCTCTTACTGCGGGAGTGGTATATGCATCCGAACGGCCAGCTGCCTGCCTATGAATGGGCGTTCGACGATGTCAACCCGCCGGTTCACGCATGGGCCGCCCTTCGCGTCTATCAGATCGAGAAAAAGGCAAAGGGCACTGGAGACAGGGCCTTTCTCGAAAAGGTTTTTCACAAGCTTCTTCTGAATTTTACCTGGTGGGTAAACCGCAAGGACGCCGAAGGGAATAACGTTTTTGAAGGAGGCTTTCTCGGCCTCGACAACATAGGGATCTTCGATCGCAGTAAACCGATGCCTGGCGGTAGCTACCTGGAACAATCTGATGGAACAAGTTGGATGGCGATGTACTGCCTGAATATGCTCGCAATCTCGCTGGAGCTGGCTCAAGAGGACATGGCCTACGAAGATG
>WBZY01000323.1_pt1 | contig 38427 bp, 27 predicted proteins | sample 5204191 | NCBI WGS metagenome assembly WBZY01 (sample SAMN12344363, study PRJNA552823) | activated sludge metagenome | biome: Activated sludge suspended growth; feature: Anammox Sidestream; material: Wastewater; isolation source: activated sludge from anammox sidestream of wastewater treatment...
GTACCGCACGCTGCTCGGCGCGCGCGAGGCGATCGCCGGCGGCGAGCGCAACTACGCGCTGCTCGAGGCACGCGCGCAGGTCGCGCTGCTCGAGGCCGGCCTGCGCCCGGACTACTTCTCGGTGCGTGCGGCGAAGACGCTCGAACCCGCCGGCCCCGCGGACCAGGACCTCGCCATCCTCGCCGCGGCCTGGCTGGGCCGCACCCGGCTGATCGACAACGTGACCATCCGCATCGCGGGCTGAGCGCCGGCGGCGCTTAGCGCCCGTGTCGCGGGTCGACCGACACACGGAGACGCCATGGCAAACGACAAGATCTATCCCGTCTGCGATGCCGCACGCGCGCGCACCTTCATCGACGAAGCCGCCTACCGGCGCATGTACGAGGAGTCGCTGCGCGACCCGGACGCTTTCTGGGCGCGCCAGGCCGGTGAGTTCCTGAGCTGGGAGCGGCGCTGGGAGCGCGTGCAGCACGCCGACCTCGCGCACGGCGAGGCGCGCTGGTTCGAGGGTGCACGGCTCAACGTCGCGCACAACTGTATCGACCGCCACCTCGCGGCGCACGCCGATCGCGTCGCGATCCTGTGGGAAGGCGACTCACCCGGGCGCGAGGCGCGGATCACCTACCGCGAACTGCACGAGCGCGTGTGCCGGCTCGCCAACGCGCTGAAGGCGCGCGGCGTGCGCAAGGGCGACCGCGTGTGCATCTACCTGCCGATGATCCCCGAAGCCGCGTACGCGATGCTCGCCTGCGCGCGCATCGGCGCCGTGCACTCGGTGGTCTTCGGCGGCTTCTCGCCGGAGTCGCTGAAGGACCGCATCCTCGACTCCGACTGCCGCGTGCTGATCACCGCCGACGAGGGACTGCGCGGCGGCAAGCACATCGCCCTGAAAGCCAACGCCGACACCGCGCTCGCCCACTGCCCCGGCGTGCACACCTGCCTTGTCGTGCGGCACACGGGCGGCGACATCGCATGGCAGGCGCCACGCGATGCGTGGTACCACGACCTGGTCGGCGCAGCCTCACCCGAATGCCCACCCGAGTGGATGGACGCCGAGGACCCGCTGTTCATCCTCTACACCTCGGGATCCACCGGCAAGCCCAAGGGCGTGCTGCACACGACCGCGGGTTACCTGTTGCAGGCGGCGATGACGCACCGCTACTGCTTCGACTACCACGACGGCGACATCTACTGGTGCACCGCCGACGTCGGCTGGGTCACCGGACACTCGTACATCGTCTACGGACCACTCGCGAACGCGGCGACCACGCTGATGTTCGAGGGCGTCCCGACCTGGCCCACGCCGGCACGCTGCTGGGAGATCGTCGACAAGTACGGCGTGAACATCTTCTACACCGCACCGACCGCGATCCGCGCGCTGATGGGGCTCGGTGACCAGCACGTGCGCGGCACCTCGCGCGCGAGCCTGCGCCTGCTGGGCACGGTGGGGGAGCCGATCAATCCCGAGGCCTGGGAGTGGTACCACCGCGTGGTCGGCGACGGCCGCTGCCCGGTCGTCGACACCTGGTGGCAGACCGAGACCGGCGCGATCATGATCGCGCCGCTGCCGGGCGCCACCGCGCTGAAGCCGGGCTCGGCGACCCGGCCGTTCTTCGGCGTGGCGCCGGCGCTGGTCGATGCCGAGGGCCGCATCGTCGAGGGCGAAGGCAGCGGCAACCTGGTGATCACTCGCTCGTGGCCGGCGCAGATACGCACCGTGTTCGGCGACCACGAACGCATGCTGACAACGTATTTCCGCACCTATCCCGGTTACTACTTCACCGGCGACGGCGCACGCCGCGACGCCGACGGCTACTACTGGATCACCGGTCGCGTCGACGACGTCATCAACGTCTCCGGGCACCGCCTCGGCACCGCCGAGATCGAGAGCGCGCTGGTGCTGCATCCGGCCGTCGCGGAGGCCGCCGTAGTGGGCTTTCCGCACGACATCAAGGGCCAGGGCATCTACGCCTACGTCACGCCGATGCACGACGTGCGCCCGGACGAGACACTGCGCCGCGAGTTGCTGGAACTGGTCGCGGAGCAGATCGGCGCCATCGCACGCCCCGACGTGATCCAGTGGGCGCCCGGACTGCCGAAGACGCGCTCGGGCAAGATCATGCGCCGCATCCTGCGCAAGGTCGCGGCCGACGAACTCGACAACCTCGGCGACACCACGACGCTGGCCGACCCCTCGGTGGTCCAGCACCTGATCGATCACCGCCACCCGTAGGTCCGGGCTGTGCCCGGACAGGTGGGGAAACATCGTTCGGCCACAGGCCGAACCTACGCCGGACACCGTTCGGCCGCCGACATGGTTCGGCCGCCGACGTCGTTCGGCCGTAGGTCCGGGCTGTGCCCGGACAGGTGGGGAAGCATCGTTCGGCCACCGACATCGTTCGGCCACAGGCCGAACCTACGCCGGACAAAAAAATGCGGCCGGGGCCCGGACCCGCGGCAATGCCGCGGGTCCGGGCCCCGGCCGCACCAAGGGTCGAGATCAGTCGTCGAAGCCGGCGTCGCCGCCGTTTTCGTCGAGGTCCTTCATGCTCAGCTTGATGCGGCCGCGGGGATCCACGTCCAGCACCTTCACGCGCACCTGCTGGCCTTCCTTCAGCACATCGCTCACGCTCTCGATGCGGCGGTTTGCGATCTGCGAAATGTGCACCAGGCCGTCCTTGCCGGGCAGGATGGTGACGAAGGCGCCGAAATCGACGATCCGCGCCACCGTGCCGGTGTAGATCTCGCCCACCTTCGCCTCGGCAGTGATGGCCTGCACGCGCTCGAGCGCCGCGTCACGCGAGGCGGCGTTCTCGCCGTAGATGCGCACGGTGCCGTCGTCCTCGATGTCGATCGACGCGCCGGTCTCGTCGGTGATGCCGCGGATCGTCGAGCCGCCCTTGCCGATCACGTCGCGGATCTTGTCGGTGTCGATGCGGATCATGACCATCTGCGGCGCGTGATCCGAGACGTTGTCGCGCGGCGTCGAGATCGCGCGGCTCATCTCGCCGAGGATGTGCAGGCGTGCGTGGCGCGCCTGTTCCAGCGCGGCTTCCATGATCTCCTCGGTGATGCCCTGGATCTTGATGTCCATCTGCAGCGCGGTCACACCTTCGGCCGAGCCCGCCACCTTGAAGTCCATGTCGCCGAGGTGATCCTCGTCACCGAGGATGTCGGTGATCACGGCGAACTTGTTGCCGTCCTTGACCAGGCCCATCGCGATGCCGGCCACCGGCGCCTTCAGCGGGATGCCCGCGTCCATCATCGCGAGGCTGGCGCCGCACACGGTCGCCATCGAACTCGAACCGTTCGACTCGGTCACCTCGGACACCACGCGGATGCTGTACGGGAAGTCGTCGGTCGACGGCAGCATGGCGGCCACGCCACGACGTGCCAGGCGGCCGTGACCGATCTCGCGCCGCCCCGGCGCACCGATGCGACCGCACTCGCCCACCGAGTACGGCGGGAAGTTGTAGTGCAGCATGAACGGGTCCTTGTACTCGCCGTGCAGCGCGTCGATGATCTGCGCATCGCGCGCGGTGCCGAGCGTCGCGACCACGATGGCCTGCGTCTCGCCGCGGGTGAACAGCGCCGAGCCGTGCACGCGCGGCAGGAAGCCGACCTCGCACATGATCGGGCGCACCGTCTTCAGGTCGCGGCCGTCGATGCGCGGCTTGCCGTTGACGATGCGCTCGCGGACGATCTTCTTCTCGAGCTTGCCGAACGCGGATTTCACCGCGTCGGCCGCGACGGTCTCACCCGCGAGCGCCGCGACCGCCGCGTCACGCAGTTCGCCTACGCGCGCGTAGCGTGCCTGCTTGTCGGTGATGCGGTACGCCTCGCCGATGTCGTGCGCGAAGCGCTCGCGCAACTGTTCGGCGAGTTCGGTGTTCTCCGCTGCCGGGGTCCAGTCCCAGCGCGGCTTGCCCGCTTCGGCCGCCAGTTCCTGGATGGCCCTGATCACGGTCTGCATCTCCTGGTGCGCGAACAGCACCGCGCCCAGCATCTGGTCCTCGGTCAGCTCCTGCGCCTCGGACTCGACCATCAGCACCGCTTCCGCGGTCCCGGCCACCACCATGTCGAGCGCGGACTCGCGCATCTCGGCATAGCCCGGGTTCAGCAGGTAGCCCTTGTCGGCCGTGAAGCCGACGCGCGCGGCGCCGATCGGGCCGTCGAACGGGATCCCGGAGACGGCCAGCGCCGCCGAGGTGCCGATCATCGCGGCGATATCGGGATCCGAGGTGCGGCAGGTCGAGAGCACCGTGCACAGTACCTGCACCTCGTTACGGAAGCCCGACGGGAACAGCGGACGGATCGGACGGTCGATCAGCCGCGAGGTCAGCGTCTCCTTCTCCGACAGACGCCCTTCGCGCTTGAAGAAGCCGCCGGGGATCTTGCCCGCCGCGAAGCTCTTCTCGACGTAGTGCACGGACAGCGGGAAGAAGCCCTTGTCCTCCTTGGGGTTGCGGTCCCCGACCACGGTGACCAGCACCGTGGTCTGGTCCATGGTCACGAGCACGGCGCCGGTGGCCTGGCGCGCGATGCGGCCGGTCTCCAGCGTGACGGTGTGCTCACCGTAGTTGAATGTTTTTCTTACCGGGTTCACGAAAAATCCTCCTCAGTCGGCCGACACACGCCGGCCGTTGAATGTTCAGTCGATGCCGAGTCGATCAGCGGCGCAGTCCGAGACGGCCGATCAGCGTGGCGTAACGCTGCGGGTCCTTGCGCTTCAGGTAGTCGAGCAGGTTGCGGCGCTGGTTGACCATGCGGATCAGCCCGCGACGCGAGTGGTGATCCTTCTTGTGCGCGCCGAAATGCCCCTGGAGCTTGTCGATGTTCGCGCTGAGCAGCGCGACCTGTACCTCCGGCGAGCCGGTGTCGCCTTCCTTCAGCTGGTAGTCCTTGACGATGTTCGCCTTCTCTTCTGCAGACAGTGCCATTGTTACAGTCCTCTCGATGATCAATATGCCCATGGCGGCACCATGCCGCCGTCTACGTGATCCCGGCCGCGCATATTTGCAGCCGGATCGCCCGTCACGACCACCGCCGGTACCGTACCGGTGGCGACCATCCCTGCGCACCGCGTGCTACGCGGCGCCCATCCTGCGGGGCGCGACGCGCCGGTCGTCCAGCACTTCGCCCACGCCCCTGAATTTCCCGTCCTCGCCGGCGATGCGCACCAGCCCCGGCGCCGGCAGCCGCGAGCCCGTCACCGCCTGGCCCTGCGCGAGGTGGAAGCAGCTCGCCTCGGCGAGCCGCACCTCGGGCAGGTGTGCCAGCGCGCGTTCGGCCGGCAGCAGCAGCCGGTCGAGTTCCTCGAACGCACGCTCGGCGCGCAAGGCCTCGAGCCGCTCCAGCGTGACCGCGTCCGCGTCGCGAAACGGCCCCGCCTGGCTGCGGTGCAGCGTCGCGACGTGCGCGCCGCAGCCGAGCGCGGCGCCGATGTCCCCGGCCAGTACGCGCACGTAGGTGCCCTTGCTCGCCAGCACGCGCAGGCGCAGTTCGGCACGCTCGCCGGGGCGCCACGCCAGGCGCTCGAGCGCGTGGATCGTGACCCGCCGCGGCTCGCGTTCCACCACCTCGCCCTTGCGCGCCAGCTCGTAGAGCGGCACGCCGTTGCGCTTGAGCGCCGAATACATCGGCGGCACCTGTTCGATCTCGCCGCGAAAACGCGCGAGCACCGCATCCACCGCCGCCTCGTCGACCGCAGCCGCGCTGCGCTCCTCGAGCACGGCGCCGTCGGCGTCACCGGTGTCGGTGGTCACGCCGAGGGCGACGGTCGTGACGTACTCCTTGTCCGAGTCGAGCAGGAACTGCGACCACTTCGTCGCCTCGCCGAAGCACAGCGGCAGCACCCCGGTCGCCAGCGGATCGAGGCTGCCGGTGTGGCCGGCCTTGCGCGCGAAGTAGATGCCCTTCGCGCGCTGCAGCGCCGCGTTCGAGGTCATCCCGGCCGGTTTGTCGAGCACCAGTATTCCGTCGACCCGGCGCGCGTTGCTGCGCTTCTTCAATCAGCCGTCCTCACGTTCGTCGCCGGGGGCGTGACGCTCCCGGTCGTCGGCGATCGCACGCTCGATCAGGTCCGAGATCTGTCGCCCGCGCACCACCCCGGCGTCGTAGACGAAGCGCAGCCGCGGCACCGTGCGCATGCGCGCATCGTGCGCGATCTGGCTGCGCAGGAAACCCGCGGCGTGGTTCAGCACCTCGAGCGGCTCGGCCGCCTGCGCCGCCGAATCGCGCCCCATGAAGGTCACGAACACCGTCGCGTAGGCGAGGTCGCGGCTGACCTCGACCTCGTTCACGCTGACCATGCCGATGCGCGGATCACGGACCTCGCGCTGCAGCAGCCGCGCCAGCTCCTGGCGCAGGTAGTCCGCCACCCGCTGTGTCCTGCCGAACTCCCGCGCCATCGGAACTCCCTCCCGCCGCCGTCACAGCGTGCGGGCGATCTCGCGCACGCTGTAGACCTCGATCTTGTCGCCCACGCGCACGTCGTTGTAGTTGCGCACGCCGATACCGCACTCGAAGCCGGCGCGCACCTCGGCGACGTCTTCCTTGAAGCGGCGCAGCGACTCCAGCTCGCCCTCGTAGATGACGACGTCGGCACGCAGCACGCGGATCCGCTTGTGGCGGTAGACCGTGCCCTCGATCACCATGCAACCCGCGACGGTGCCGAATTTCGGCGAGCTGAACGTGTCGCGCACTTCTGCAACGCCCAGGATCTCCTCGCGCAGTTCCGGTTTGAGCATGCCGCTCAGCGCGGCTTTCACGTCGTCGATCAGGTCGTAGATCACGCTGTAGTAGCGCAGGTCCACGCCCTCGCTTTCGACCACCCGCCGCGCCGCAGCATCCGCACGCACGTTGAAACCGAAGATCACCGCACCGGTGGTGAGCGCGAGGTTGACGTCGGTCTCGGTGATGCCGCCCACGGAACCGGCAACCACATTGACCCTGACCTCTTCGTTCCCGAGCCCCAGCAACGCAGACTGGATCGCTTCCAGCGAGCCGCGCACGTCGGCCTTGACCATGACGTTGAGCGTCTTCGCTTCCTTGCCGATGTCGGCGAACATCGTGTCGAGGCGCGGCCCCTGCCGATGCGCCAGCTTGGACTGGCGACGCTTCATCTCGCGATGCTGCGCGATCTCGCGCGCCTGGCGCTCGCTGTCGAGCACGATGAAGGTGTCACCGGCCTCCGGCGTGCCGTCGAGGCCGAGGATCTCGACCGGAATCGAAGGGCCCGCCTCCTCGATCGCGAGGCCGGCCTCGTCGACCATGGCGCGCACGCGGCCGAACTGGGTACCGGCGAGCACGATCTGCCCGGGCTTCAGCACGCCGCGCTGCACCAGCAACGAGGCGACCGATCCACGCCCCTTGTCGAGGCGCGACTCGATCACGAGCCCCTGTGCCGGTACGTCGCGCGGCGCCTTCAGCTCGAGCACCTCGGCCTGCAGCAGGATCGCGTCGAGCAGCTGGTCGATGCCGGCACCGGTGTGCGCCGAAACCTCGGCGAACTGCGTGTCGCCGCCCCACTTCTCCGAAATCACGCCGCGCTGCGACAGTTCGCTCTTCACGCGCTCGGGATCGGCGGAGGGCTTGTCCATCTTGTTGATCGCGACCACCAGCGGCACGTTCGCCGCGCGCGCGTGCTGGATCGCCTCCTCGGTCTGCGGCATCACGCCGTCGTCGGCCGCAACCACCAGCACCACGATGTCGGTGCTCTTCGCGCCGCGCGCGCGCATCGCGGTGAACGCCGCGTGGCCGGGCGTGTCGAGGAACGTGACCATGCCGTGGCCGGTCTCGACGTGGTAGGCACCGATGTGCTGCGTGATGCCACCGGCCTCACCGCTGGCGACACGCGTCGTGCGGATGTAGTCGAGCAGCGAGGTCTTGCCGTGGTCGACGTGGCCCATCACGGTGACCACCGGCGCACGCGGCAGCGGCGTTCCCTCGACGACCATCGCCTTCTCGAACTCTTCCTCGACCGCGTCCTCGCGCAACAGGCGCACCGTGTGGCCCATCTCCTCCACGACCAGCGTGGCGGTCTCCTGGTCGAGCACCTGGTTGATGGTCGCCATCACGCCGAGCTTCATCAGTTCCCTGATCACGGCGGTGGACTTCACCGACATCTTCTGCGCCAGCTCGCCCACCGTGATGGACTCGGGCAATGCAACTTCGTACACGATCTTGTCCGTTGGCAGCTCGAAGCCGTGTTTCAGGTGCTCCGCGTGCGCGGGCTTCAGCTCCCGACTCTTGCGCTCGCGACGCAGCGCGGCCGCTTCGGCCGCCTCGTATTCGGACTCCGACAGCGGGACCGCGGTCGGACGCAGCAGCGCATCGCGCTCCCACGTGTTGCCGCGCGTGGTCTTCTTGCGCGGCTTGTCGTCTTCGCCTCCGTCCTCGCGACGGCGCGCACCGCGTGCGGGCGGTTTCGGCGCGGCGGGGCCGGCGCCGCCCGGACGCGGGGTGCGCGGCGCGGCGGGGCCGGCGGGGCGCGCCGGGGCATCCGGGCGCGCGGCAGGCTGCTGCTGCGCCTCGGCACGCTTGCGCGCCTCGTCCTCTTCCTTCTGCTTGCGGGCACGGGCGAGCGCTTCCTTGCGGGCACGCTCCTCGGCTTCCTTCTCCTTGCGCCGGGCCGCGGCCGCCTGGCGCAGCAGCTCGGGGTCGATCATCCGCTTGTCTTCGCGCCGCGGCGTCTCCGCGATCACCGGTGCGGGCGCGGGCGCGGGCTCGGCTTCGACGACTTCGGCCACCGGCTCCGCCTCGACCACCGGCACCTCGACAGGCATCGCCTCCGGTTCGACCGCTTCCGGAGCTGCCTCCGGCTCGCCAGCCACCGCTTCCGCGGGCCGTTCGAGTTCGGCCTGCAGCAGTTCCTGTTCGCTCAGTTCCTCGTCATCGACGCCCGGCTCGACGCCCTCGTCGGTGTCACGCTTGATGTAGGTGCGCTTCTTGCGGATCTCGACGTTGACCGTACGCCTGGCGGGACCGACCGAGGTCTTCAGCTTGGTGATCGTGCGACGCTTCAGCGTGATGCGCTTCGGGGACTCCGCTTCCTCGCCGTGCGCGATGCGCAGGTGCGTCAGCAGCGTGTGCTTGTCCTCGTCCGAAACGAACTGCTCTGCCTTGCTGTGCGCCAGCCCGGCTTCCTTCATCTGCTGGAGCAGGTGCTCCACGGAGACGTTGACCGACTTCGCGAGCTCCGCAACGGTAACTTCAGCCATCAAATACTCTCCTGCTACGACCCGGAACCGGACTGGCCCAAAGGTCGTCCACTCATTCCATCGATTCGAACCACGGCGCGCGGGCGGTCATGATCAGGCGTGCCGCACGCTCGGCATCCATGCCCTCGATCTCGAGCAGATCGTCGACGCCCTGCTCGGCGAGGTCCTCCATGGTGAGGATGCCGTGGCTGGCGAGCTGGAAGGCGGTGTGCCGGTCCATGCCCTCCATCGCCAGCAGATCCTCGGCCGGCTCGCTCGCGTCGAGGCGCTCCTCGGAGGCGATCGCCTGCGTGAGCAGCGCATCCTTCGCGCGCGCGCGCAGCTCCTCGGCGGTGTCCTTGTCGAAGCCCTCGATCGCCATCATCTCCTCGAGCGGCACGTAGGCGATTTCCTCGAGCGTGGTGAAGCCTTCCTCCACCAGCACGAAGGCCACGTCCTCGTCCACGTCGAGCGCCTTCATGAAGCGCTCGATGGTCGCGCCGGACTCCTGCTCCTGCTTGGCCTGCGCGTCCTCGAGGCTCATCACGTTGATGTTCCAGCCCGTGAGCTGGCTGGCGAGGCGCACGTTCTGGCCGCCGCGCCCGATCGCCTGCGCGAGGTTGTCCTCGGCGACCGCCACATCCATCGTGTTCGTGTCCTCGTCGACGACGATCGACTCGACCTCGGCCGGCGCCATCGCGTTGATCACCAGCTGCGCCGGGTTGTCGTCCCACAGCACGATGTCCACGCGCTCGCCGTCGAGCTCGTTGGAAACCGCCTGCACGCGCGAGCCACGGATGCCGACGCAGGCACCGATGGGGTCGATGCGCCCGTCGTTGGTCTTCACCGCGATCTTCGCGCGCGCGCCCGGATCGCGCGCCGCGGCGCGGATCTCGATCACCTGCTCGCCGATCTCGGGCACCTCGATGCGGAACAGCTCGATCAGCATCTCGGGGCAGGTGCGGCTCATGATCAGCTGCGGGCCGCGCGCCTCGGGATTGATGCCGGCCAGCACGGCGCGGATGCGGTCGCCGACGCGGAAGGTCTCGCGCCCGACCAGGTGATCGCGCGACAGCAGGCCCTCGGCGTTGCTGCCGAGATCGATGATCACCGCGTCGCGGGTCACTTTCTTCACGCTGCCGGCGATCAGGTCGCCGACGCGGTCACGGTACTGGTCGACGATCTGCGCGCGCTCGGCCTCGCGCACCTTCTGCACGATCACCTGCTTGGCGGTCTGCGCGGCGATGCGGCCGAACTCGACGTTCTCGACTTCCTCTTCCCAGACGTCGCCGGCCTGCAGGCCGGGGTCCTTCTCGTGCGCTTCCTCGAGCGTGAACTCGGTTCCCAGCGCAGCGAGCTGGTCGTCGGCGACCACCCGCCAGCTGCGGTAGGTCTTGTAGTCACCGCTGTGGCGATCGATCACTACGCGGATCTCGGAGTCCTCGTCGTAGCGTTTCTTGGCAGCCGTCGCGAGCGCGAGTTCGATCGCCTCGAAGATGATGTCGGGCGAGACTCCCTTTTCGTTGGAGACCGCCTCGGCTACCTGCAGGATTTCCTTGCTCATCCGTCACTCCCGATACACACCCGAGCGAGCGCGCCGCGCCTCACTCGTCGTCGATCACCAGATGCGCCCTGCGGATCGCCGCGTACGGCACCGTCAGACGCACGTCTTCCGAAACTCCGATCTCCACGTTCTCGTCGTCGGCCGCCAGCAGCGTGCCGGTGCAGTTGCGTTGCCCCTGCACCGTGTGCGCCAGCCGCAGCTTCACGCGCTCACCCACGTACACCCGGAACTGCGCGGGTGTGAACAGCGGCCGGTCCCAGCCCGGAGACGACACCTCGAGCGTGTACGCGCCCGGGATCGGATCCGCTACGTCGAGCGCACCGCTTGCGTGCTGGCTGACCAGCGCGCAGTCATCGACCGTGATGCCCGCCTCGCTGTCGATGTAGATGCGCAGCAGCGAGTGCCGGCCGCGAGCGACCAGTTCCACGCCCCACAGCACGTAGCCGAGCGCCTCGACCACCGGCGCCAGCAGCGCGTGCAACTCCTCGACCCGTGTCGACACCGACTTTTCCCTGCTCCAGAAACAGAAAATGGGCACGCGGCCCACTTCCCTGATGCCGACTCACCCCGCGCGATCCCCCGGCATCACGCCGGCCGCAACCGCTCCGAGACCTCGGCAAATCACCTAACAAAAAGCCCCACAAGGGGGCTTTCCTGGAACCTGCCGCCGCGACGGCGGAACCGTCGCGGCGGCAGGATTCTGATTTGGTAGCGGGGGCCGGATTTGAACCAACGACCTTCGGGTTATGAGCCCGACGAGCTACCAGACTGCTCCACCCCGCATCTACAAACCGGTACTTGCCGGTCCCTTTAAAAGGAGCGCAAGTATATTGAAGTCGCGTCTCGAGGGTCAAGCCCGAAAAACGCCGTAATCAGCACATTCCGGCAACGCGCCGGCGGGATCGTCAGGATTGGTGCCCAAGGCCGGACTTGAACCGGCACGGCTTGCGCCACTACCCCCTCAAGATAGCGTGTCTACCAATTCCACCACTTGGGCCTTGACCCTGTCGTTCCCTTTCATCACCCGTCCGGGCCGTGCCCGGCGCCCGTAACACCGCGCGTCCATCGGGTCGTGCGTGCCCGGCGCCGCAGGTTCGGCCTGCGGCCGAACATGTCCGGTTGCAAACCGGACCTACGAATTCCGGTCACAGACCGGACCTACGGTGCGGGTGCGGACGGTACATCCTGCGGCGGCGGATTACCAGCCCCCTGCGCGGGAATCTCTGGCATATCCACGGCCGGCGCGGCCACATCCGCCGCCGGTGCTGCCGGAACGTCGGTGCCCCCGGCGGGCGTTGCTCCGCCAGCGGGCACATCGGTTGCGGGCACCCCGGGCGCCGCCTGCGGCAGATCACCGGGCAACGCCGGTGCCTGGCGCGACTCGGTCACCGCCGGCACCGGAATCTGCGCCGCGCGCGCGTCCTCGGCCTTGTGGCGCGCCATCACGGCCAGCCCGACGCTGGCGATGAAGAACAGCGTCGCGAGGATCGCCGTCGCACGCGTCAGCACGTTGCCGCTGCCCGCCGAGCCGAACACGGTCTGCGAGGCGCCGCTGCCGAACGAGGCGCCCGCGTCGGCGCCACGGCCCTGCTGCAGCAGGATCAGGCCGGTCATCGCGGCCGCCAGCAGCACGTAAACCACCAGTATCAGTTGTTCCATCGTTTCCCTTCCGCGGCCGTGCATATGGCCGCAAAGTCATGACCCGAGAGCGAGGCGCCACCAACCAGCGCGCCGTCGATATCGGGTTGCGCGAACAGCTCGCGCGCGTTGTCCGCCTTCACACTGCCGCCGTAGAGGATGCGCACCCCGGCGGCCATCGTCGCGTCCCGCTCGCCGAGGCGTGCACGCAGGAACGCGTGGATCTCCTGCGCCTGCGCCGGCGTGGCCGTGTGGCCGGTGCCGATCGCCCACACCGGCTCGTAGGCCAGCACGCATGCTGCCAGCCCTTCGGCGCCGAGCCGTTCGCCCACCGCCGCGAGCTGGCGCTCCACCACCGCGAACTGCCGCCCCGCGGCACGCTCGCCGGCGTCCTCGCCCACGCACACGATCGGGCACAAGCCCTCGCGCAGTGCCGCCGCGGCCTTCTCCGCCACCAGCGCGTCGCTCTCGGCGCAATCGCGCCGGCGCTCCGAATGCCCCACGATCACGTAGCGGCAACCCGCCTCGCGCAGCATCGCGCCCGACACCTCGCCGGTATGTGCGCCTTGCGCCGCCGCATGCAGGTTCTGCGCGCCAAGGCCTATCCCGGAGCCGGCCAGCAGTTCCGCCGCCGGCGCCAGCAGCGGGAACGGCGGACACAGCGCCACTTCCGCCACCTTGCTTGCTTCCCCGGCCACGTCGCGCAACGCGCCGATCACCTCGGCGAGCAGCGCGCGCGACCCGAACATCTTCCAGTTGCCGGCTACGAGCGTCCTGCGCACGGCATCCCCCTGCAAAAGCGGGCGCAGATGTTAACCACATCCCCCCCGGGGTACAAGGAACGAAGTCACCGGCGGCCCCGTACCGCTCTCAGCCGGCAGCGGAGCGCACCACGTCGGCCAGCGCGCGCGCGTGGCGTTCGACCTCGGCCGCGTCACGGCCCTCGACCATCACGCGGATCACCGGCTCGGTACCCGAGGCGCGCAGCAGCACGCGGCCGCGCTCGCCGAGCTCACCCTCGACCGCGCGCACCGCCGCGCCCACCGCGCCGTTGCCGGCGAGGTCGGCCTGGCGCTCCATGCGCACGTTGATCATCGTCTGCGGGAACTTGGTCACCCGGCTGCGCAGTGCGTGCAGACTCTCGCCGCGCGCGCTCATCGCGGCCAGCACGCGCAGCGCCGACACGATGCCGTCGCCGGTGGTCGTGACGTCGCGGCAGATGATGTGGCCGGACGACTCGCCACCCAGGCGCCAGCCCTTCTCGTCCATCAGTTCCAGCACGTAGCGGTCACCGACCTTCGCGCGCGCGAACGGGATGCCCAGCTCGCGCAGCGCCACCTCCATGCCGAGGTTGCTCATCAGCGTGCCGACCACTCCCGCGCACTGCCCGCTCACGCGCTGCTGCTCGGCGGCGATGATGTAGAGCAGCTCGTCGCCGTCGACGACCGCGCCGGTGTGGTCCACGCAGATCAGGCGGTCGCCGTCACCGTCGAGCGCGATGCCCATGTCGGCGCCATTCGCCAGCACCGCGGCCGAGAGCGCCCGCGGCGAGGTGGATCCGGCGTCGCGGTTGATGTTGAAGCCGTCCGGGCTCACGCCGAGCGCCACCACGCTCGCACCCAGCTCCTCGAACACCGCCGGCGCCACATGGTAGGTCGCGCCGTGCGCACAGTCGACCACCAGCTTCAGCCCGTCGAGCGTGGCATCGGCCGGGAAGGTGCCCTTGCAGTACTCGATGTAGCGGCCGGCGGCGTCACCCAGGCGCGTTACCTTGCCCAGCCCGCGCGAGTCGCGTGTCTGCATCGGCCGCTCGAGCTCGTCCTCGATCTCGTGCTCGATCGCATCCGGCAGCTTGGTGCCGCGCGAGGAGAAGAACTTGATGCCGTTGTCGTCGAAGGGGTTGTGCGAGGCGCTGATCACGATGCCGGCAGCGGCGCGGAAGGTGCGCGTCAGGTACGCGACGGCCGGCGTGGGCATCGGGCCGAGCAGCGAGACGTCGAGCCCGGCCGCGACCAGCCCCGCCTCGAGCGCGGACTCGAACATGTAGCCCGAGATCCGTGTGTCCTTGCCGATCAGCACCAGGTTGCTGGTGCGCGAGCCCGAACCGTGGCGTGCCAGCACGCGCCCCGCGGCCCAGCCGAGCTTCAGCACGAAATCCGGCGTGATCGGCTCGACGCCCACCTTGCCGCGAATGCCGTCGGTTCCGAAAAATCTCCTGCTCATGGCTTCACGCTCCCTCGTTGACCGCCGCGACCACCTTCAGCGCATCGCAGGTGGCCGCGACGTCGTGGCTGCGCACGATCCGTGCGCCGGCATGCGCCGCAAGTGTAGCCAAGGCCAGCCCGCCCGCCAGCCGCCCGCGCACCGTCCGTCCGGTGATCGCACCGACCATCGACTTGCGCGACATGCCGACCAGCACCGGGTATCCGCAGCCGGCGAGCACGGGCAGGTCCGCGAGCAGCGCGAGGTTGTGCGCCAGCGTCTTGCCGAAACCGAAGCCGGGGTCGATCACGAGGCGCTCGCTCGCGATTCCCGCGCGCTCGCAGGCGGCGGCGCGGTCGAGCAGGAAGTCGCGCACCTCGGCGCACACATCGACGTAGCGCGGCTCGGCCTGCATCGTGCCCGGCTCGCCCTGCATGTGCATCAGGCACAGCGCCACCTCGCTCGCGACCACCGCCTCGAGCGCGCCACGGCGCCCCAGCGCGCGCACGTCGTTGATCATGCCGGCGCCCAGCGCCGCCGCCTCGCGCATCAGGCGCGGCGTGCTGGTGTCGACCGAGACCACCATGTCGAACCGTGCCGCCAGCGCCTCGACCACGGGCGCGACACGGTCGATCTCCTCCTGCTCGCCCACGCGCGCGGCGCCGGGGCGCGTGGACTCACCGCCCACGTCGAGGATCGCCGCCCCGCCGGCGAGCATCTTCTGCGCACGGCGCAGCACGCGGTCGATGCGCGGGCGTGCACCGTCCAGCAGCTCTCCGCCGTCGGAGAAGGAATCGGGGGTGATGTTCAGCACGCCCATCACGCAGGGGCGCGACAGGTCGAGCACGCGGGAGCCGCAGCGCAGCAGCATCTAGGCCCGGCGATCGCCGCCGATAGCCCCGACCCGGTCGCCGACCGGGCCGGAGCAAGCAGGCGCACTGTGCACTAATGTTCCCCGGCGGGTCCGCCGATCGGGCCGCCGGCCGGCTTGCCTTCGGTGCGCGCGGCGCCACCGCTGGCGGACGGCGCCGACGGACGGCCGCCGTCGTTGCCGCCCCAGCTCGCGGGCGGCTCGGGCTTGCGGCCTTCCATCACCGCGTCGATCTGCTCGGTGTCGAGCGTCTCGAACTGCACCAGTGCCTCGGCCATCGCGTGCAGCTTGTCGATGTTGTCCACCAGCAGCTTGCGCGCGGTCGCGTAGGCCTCGTCGATGATGCGGCGCACTTCCTCGTCGATTTTCTTCGCGGTGTCGTCCGAGGTGTGCTTCGACCCCATGGCCGCGGCACGCCCGAGGAACACCTCCTCGTGCGACTCGTCATACAACAGCGGCCCCATGCGCTCCGACAGGCCCCACTTGGTCACCATGTTGCGCGCGATCTCGGTGGCGCGCTGGATGTCGTTGGTGGCGCCGGTCGTGATGCCTTCGGGGCCGAGGATCAGTTCCTCGGCGATGCGCCCGCCGAACAGGCTGCAGATCATGCTGGTCAGCGCGCGGCGGCTGTGCGAGTAACGGTCCTCCTCGGGCAGGAACATCGTCACGCCGAGCGCGCGCCCGCGCGGGATGATGCTGACCTTGTAGACCGGGTCGTGTTCGGGCACCAGGCGCCCGACGATCGTGTGGCCGGCCTCGTGGTAGGCGGTGTTGCGCTTCTCCTTCTCGGACATGACCATCGATTTGCGCTCGGCGCCCATCATGATCTTGTCCTTCGCGAGGTCGAACTCGTGCATCGCCACCGTGCGACGGTTCGCACGCGCCGCGAACAGCGCCGCCTCGTTGACCAGGTTCGCGAGGTCCGCACCGGAGAAGCCCGGCGTGCCGCGCGCGATGATCGCCGGGTCCACGTCGTCGGCCAGCGGCACGCGGCGCATGTGCACCTTCAGGATCTGCTCGCGACCGCGGATGTCGGGCAGCCCCACCACCACCTGGCGGTCGAAGCGCCCGGGACGCAGCAGCGCGGGGTCGAGCACGTCGGGACGGTTGGTGGCCGCGATCACGATGATGCCGTCGTTCGGCTCGAAGCCGTCCATCTCCACCAGCAGCTGGTTCAGCGTCTGCTCGCGCTCGTCGTGACCACCGCCGAGACCCGCGCCGCGGTGCCGGCCCACGGCGTCGATCTCGTCGATGAAGATGATGCACGGCGCCTGTTTCTTCGCCTGCTCGAACATGTCGCGCACGCGCGAGGCGCCGACGCCGACGAACATTTCGACGAAATCCGAACCCGAGATCGAGAAGAACGGCACCTTCGCCTCGCCGGCGATCGCTTTCGCCAGCAGCGTCTTGCCGGTACCGGGCGGGCCCACCAGCAGCACGCCGCGCGGGATGCGGCCGCCGAGTTTCTGGAACTTGCCCGGGTCACGCAGGAACTCGACCAGTTCCTGCACGTCTTCCTTGGCTTCCTCCACGCCCGCCACGTCGGCGAAGGTGGTCTTGATCTGGTCCTCGGACAGCAGCCGCGCCTTGCTCTTGCCGAAGCTCATCGGGCCGCCGCGGCCACCGGCGCCACCCTGCATCTGGCGCATGAACAGCATGAACACCGCGATGATGATCAGGATCGGGAACGAGGCGACCAGCAGCTGCGACCACAGGCTCTGCTGCTCGGGTTTGCGTCCCTCGACGGTGACGTTGTGGTCGAGCAGATCGCCCATCAAGCCCGAGTCGGTGAGCTGCGGGCGCACCACCTCGAAGCGGGTGCCGTCGTCGCGCTCGCCGACGATCAGCAGGCCGTCGATCACGACCTTGCTCACGCGATCGCCCTGCACCTGTTCGAGGAAGTCGGTGTAGTTCAGCTGCTCGCGCTGCGGCTGGACGTTGAAGTTCTGGAACACCGTCAGCAGCACCGCCGCGATGATCAGCCACAACACCAGGTTCTTCACCATGTCGTTCAACGTCCTGCCCTCACTGGGTCGCGCGCCGGTGCGCGCGAACAGTCCTGTGCCACTCTACACCATCCCTTCCCGCCCGGCGGCGCCCGGCCATTTTCGCGAACCCGTTCGGCCACAGGCCGAACCTACGCCCTTCGCCCGTCCCGCTTCCGGCCCGACACCGTTGCCCGTAGATCCGGGCTGTGCCCGGACACGTTGTTCGTCCGGACATCCCGTTCGCCCATCCGGACATCCCGTTCGCCCGTACGGTCATCGCGTTCACCCGTACGGAAATCCCGTTGCCCGTAGGTCCAAGCTGTGCCCGGACACGTTGTTCGTCCGGTCATCGCGTTCGCCCATCCGGACATCCCGTTCGCCCGTCCGGACATCGCGTTCGCCCATCCGGACATCGCGTTTGCCGGTACGGGCATCGCGTTCGCCCATCCGGACATCGCGTTTGCCGGTACGGGCATCGCGTTCGCCCGTAGGTCCGGGCTGTGCCCGGACATGTTCCCGTAGGTCCGGTTTTCAACCGGACATTGTTCGTCATTGTTCGGCCACAGGCCGAACCTGCGCGCGGAAGCCGCTGGCGATCACGTACACCTCGCGGGAGCGGCCGCGCGAGGCATCGGGTTTGCGGGTCAACACACTCGTGAACGCCGCGCGCAGCGACTTCAGGAACGCGTCGAACCCCTCCCCGTGAAACACCTTGCAGACGAATTTCCCTCCGGGTTTCAACACCTTGCCCGCCAGATCGAGGGCCAGTTCGGCGAGCAGCATGGAGCGTGGCTGGTCGACGTCGCGGATACCGCTCATATTGGGGGCCATGTCCGACATTACAAGGTCGGCCCGCCGCTCGCCGAGCACCTCGAGCACGCGCTCGAACACCGCATCCTCGGTGAAATCGCCCTGCACGAAACTCACGCCGGGAATCGGGTCCATCGGCAGGATGTCCGAGGCCAGCACCAGGCCGCGCGCACCCACCACATCCACCGCCACCTGCGTCCAGCCGCCTGGCGCCGCGCCGAGATCGACCACCACATCGCCCGGGCGCAGCAGACGGTCGCTGCGCTGCAGTTCGAGCAGCTTGTAGCTCGCACGCGAGCGATAGCCCTCGGCGCGCGAACGCTGCACGTAGGGATCCGAATGGTGCTCGCGCAGCCAGCGCCCGCTGCTCTTCGACCTCGCCACCGCATTCTCCCCGTCCTCTGCTCCGCCACCGTCGGCGCGCGCGACGCGCACCGCGAAAAATGGTCTCTGACCCCATATTGGAGCATTTCGGGGCGCGGCCGGGGCCGCCATCTGCACAAATTACGCTGGCGCGCCGCGGCCGGATCTGCGCGCGCGTGGGCTACAATGCGCGCCCCAGCCAGCCCACCGGTACGCGCCCCCATGGCCCTCGACACGGAATTCAGGAAGAAGCTGCGTGGCATCGGCCACGCGCTGCACCCCGTGGTGACGGTCGCGGGCAACGGACTCAGCGAGGCCGTGGGCGCCGAACTGGAACGCGCGCTGCACGATCACGAGTTGATCAAGGTGAAACTCGCCGTCGCCGACCGCGAGCTGCGCCACGAACTGGTGCAGCGCATCGCAAGCGATTTCCGCGCCGACATCGTGCAGGAAATCGGCAAGGTCGTGCTCGTCTACCGCCGCAACCCGCAGCCCAACCCGCGTCTGACGAAGGTCCCGGTGGGGATCTGAGCGCGCCGAATCCGCGCGGACTCCGGGTTCCGACCCAACACCAACGTACAAGGTCCGGGCTGTGCCCGGACGATTCCGTAGGTCCGGGCTGTGCCCGGACGATTCCGTAGGTCCGGGCTGTGCCCGGACATTTGTTCGGCCGCAGGCCGAACCTACGGGGTGTCCGCTCATCCGGGTTACGACCCGACACCGTTTGCGTAGGTCCGGGCTGTGCCCGGACATGCTCTCGTAGGTCCGGGCTGTGCCCGGACATGAATTGTTCGGCCACAGGCCGAACCTACGATGCAGGGCCACCGTGCCAGGCGAACGGCGTGGTGAATGCACCGCAGACCCGGGCTGCGGCGCGGATCAGAGGTGGTGGACGCCGACGATCTCGTATTCGGTCTCGCCGCCGGGGGTGCGGGCCACGACGACGTCGCCGACTTCCTTGCCGATCAACGAGCGCGCCAGCGGCGAGGTCACCGAGATCTTGTTGGCCTTCACGTCGGCCTCATCCTCGCCCACGATCTGGTAGCGCAGCGTGTCGTCGGTCTCGAGGTTGAGGATCGCGACGGTCACGCCGAAGATCACCTTGCCGGTCTCGGGCAGCTGCTTCACGTCGATGATCTGCGCCACCGAGAGCTTCGACTCGATGTCCTTGATGCGCCCCTCGACGAAACCCTGCTGCTCGCGCGCGGCGTGGTACTCGGCGTTCTCCTTGAGGTCACCGTGCTCGCGCGCCTCGGCGATCGCCTTCGAGATGCGCGGGCGCTCCACGCGCTTCAGCTGATCGAGCTCCTCGCGCAGCCGCTCGGCGCCCGGCACCGTCATCGGAACCCGTGTGACCATCAGCCCAGCCCCCCGTGGATTTCCTGCAGGCAGCGCACGCTGGCATCCGGGCCGTGGCGCAGCGCCATGCACACGGCCTCGCCGCCGGCCAGCGTGGTGGTGTAGTACACGTCGTGGGCCTGCGCGCTGGAGCGGATCGTCGAGGAATCGGCGATCGCCTGCCGTCCCTCGGTGGTGTTGATGATCAGCTGGATGCGCTCGTTCTTGATCATGTCGACGATGTGCGGGCGCCCCTCGCGCACCTTGTTCACGATCTCGACCGGAATCCCCGCCTCGGCGATGCCCGCGGCCGTGCCGCGCGTGGCCACCACGCTGAAGCCCATATCGACCAGCTCGCGCGCCACCCCGACCGCGCCGGGCTTGTCGGCGTCACGCACGCTGAGGAACGCCACCCCGCCGCGCGGCAGGTTCTCGCCGGCGGCGACCTGCGCCTTGAGGAACGCCTCGGCGAAGGTCGCGCCCACGCCCATCACTTCGCCGGTGGACTTCATCTCCGGCCCCAGGATCGGATCGATGCCGGGGAACTTGTTGAACGGGAACACCGACTCCTTGACGTTGAAGAGCGTCGGAATCGACTCCTCGGTGAAACCCTGCGCGGCGAGCGACACGCCCGCCTGACAGCGCGCCGCGACCTTCGCCAGCGAACGCCCGATGCACTTCGAGACGAACGGCACCGTGCGCGAGGCACGCGGGTTGACCTCGATCACGTAGACCTGGCCGTCCTGCCACGCGAGCTGCACGTTCATCAGCCCCACCACCTCGAGCTCGCGCGCCATGCGGATCACGATGTCGCGCATCTCGGCCTGCACCTCGGGCGGCAGGCTGTACGGCGGCAGCGAGCACGCCGAGTCACCCGAGTGGATGCCCGCCTGCTCGATGTGCTGCATGATCGCGCCGATCACCACGCGTTCGCCGTCGGCCACCGCGTCGATGTCGACCTCGATCGCCGAACGCAGGAACAGGTCGAGCAGGATCGGCGCGTCCTCCGAGACCCGCACCGCCTCGCGCATGTAGGTGCGCAGTTCCTCGGGCCGGTAGACGATCTCCATCGCGCGCCCGCCGAGCACGTACGAGGGCCGCACCACCAGCGGGTAGCCGATGCGCTCGGCCGCCTCCTCGGCTTCCTCGGCCGAACGCACGATCGCGTTGGCCGGCTGCAGCAGGCCGAGCTTCTCGATCATCTGCTGGAAGCGCTCGCGGTCCTCGGCACGGTCGATCGCATCCGGCGTGGTGCCGATGATCGGCACCCCGGCCGCGAACAGCGAGCGCGCGAGCTTGAGCGGCGTCTGTCCGCCGAACTGCACGATCACGCCCGCCGGCTGCTCGACATGCACGATCTCCAGCACGTCCTCGAGCGTCACCGGCTCGAAGTACAGCCGGTCCGAGGTGTCGTAGTCGGTGGAAACCGTCTCCGGGTTGCAGTTGACCATGATGGTCTCGTGCCCGTCCTCGCGCATCGCGAGCGCCGCGTGCACGCAGCAGTAATCGAACTCGATGCCCTGCCCGATGCGGTTCGGTCCGCCGCCGAGCACCATGATCTTGTTGCGCGCGCTCGGTGCGGCCTCGCACTCCTCCTCGTAGGTGGAGTACATGTACGCGGTGGCCGAGGCAAACTCGCCGGCGCAGGTATCGACGCGTTTGTAGACCGGGCGGATGCCGAGCGCGTGGCGGCGTTCGCGCACCGCGCGCTCGCTGGCGCCGAGCAGGTCCGCGAGCCGGCGGTCCGAGAAGCCCTTGCGCTTCAGGCCGCGCAGCCGCTCGGGCTCGAGCTTCGCGAGCGTGTGTCCGGCGAGCGCCTGTTCCTCGCGCACCAGATCCTCGATCTGCACCAGGAACCAGCGGTCGATGCCCGAGAGTTCGTGCATCTCTTCCAGCGGGAAACCGGCGCGGAAACCGTCGGCCAGGTACCACAGCCGCGAGGCGCCGGGGTTGCGGATGTCGCCGCGCAGCCGCTCGAGCGTGGCCTCGTCGCGCGCGAGCACGTGCGGCTCGAAGCCCGCGGAGCCCACCTCGAGGCCGCGGATCGCCTTCTGCAGCGATTCCTGCAGGGTGCGCCCGATCGCCATCACCTCGCCCACCGACTTCATCTGCGTGGTGAGGCGCGCATCGGCGGTGACGAACTTCTCGAACGTGAAACGCGGCACCTTGGTCACCACGTAATCGATCGAGGGCTCGAAGGACGCCGGCGTGGCGCCGCCGGTGATCTCGTTGCGCAGTTCGTCGAGCGTGTAGCCCACCGCGAGCTTCGCCGCGACCTTCGCGATCGGGAAGCCGGTGGCCTTGGAGGCGAGCGCCGAGGAGCGCGAGACGCGCGGGTTCATCTCGATCACCACCAGGCGCCCGTCGCGCGGGTTCACCGCAAACTGCACGTTCGAGCCGCCGGTCTCCACCCCGATCTCGCGCAGCACCGCCACCGAGGCGTTGCGCATGATCTGGTATTCCTTGTCGGTCAGCGTCTGCGCAGGCGCCACCGTGATCGAGTCACCGGTGTGCACGCCCATCGGGTCGAAGTTCTCGATCGAGCAGACGATGATGCAGTTGTCGGCGCGATCGCGCACGACCTCCATCTCGAATTCCTTCCAGCCGATCAGGGACTCGTCGATCAGCAGCTCGCGCGTGGGCGACAGCGCCAGCCCGCGTTCGCAGATCTCCTCGAATTCCTCGCGGTTGTACGCGATGCCGCCGCCCGAGCCGCCCATGGTGAACGAGGGACGGATGATGCACGGGAAGCCGATGCCGTCGACCACCTGCAGCGCTTCTTCCATGCTGTGCGCGAGCGCGCTGCGCGGCGTCCCGAGCCCGATGGCCTTCATCGCGCGGTCGAACTTCTGGCGGTCCTCGGCCTTGTCGATCGCCTCGCGCGTGGCACCGATCAGCTGCACGCCGTACTGCTCGAGGATGCCCTCGCGCGCGAGGTCGAGCGCGCAGTTCAGCGCGGTCTGCCCGCCCATCGTGGGCAGCAGCGCGTCGGGGCGCTCCTTCTCGATGATGGCGGCCACCGAGCGCCAGTTCACCGGCTCGATGTAGGTGGCGTCGGCCATCGCCGGGTCGGTCATGATCGTCGCCGGGTTCGAGTTCACGAGCACGACGCGATAGCCTTCCTCGCGCAGCGCCTTGCACGCCTGCGCGCCCGAGTAGTCGAACTCGCAGGCCTGCCCGATCACGATCGGACCCGCGCCGATGATCAGGATCGAATGGATGTCGGTGCGTTTTGGCATGCTCGGTACCGGATCGGTTCAACACACGGCGCCCGGTGGCGCCACGAATTCATGCGCCGCGGCGCGCCTGCATCAGATCGATGAAGCGATCGAACAGCCCGCTCGCATCGTGCGGCCCGGGGCTCGCTTCCGGGTGCCCCTGGAAGCTGAACGCGGGGCAGTCCGTGCGCTCGATGCCCTGCAGCGAACCGTCGAACAGCGAGCGGTGCGTGGCGCGCAGCGTCGGGGGCAGCGTGGCCTCGTCGGCCGCGAAGCCGTGGTTCTGGCTGGTGATCATCACCGTGCCGCGGTCGAGGTCCTGCACCGGGTGGTTCGCGCCGTGGTGGCCGAACTTCATCTTCACGGTACGCCCGCCGCTCGCCAGCGCGAGCAGCTGGTGCCCCAGGCAGATGCCGAACACCGGCGTGCCGGTGGCGAGGATCTCCCGGATCGCGCGGATCGCATAGTCGCAGGGTTCGGGGTCGCCGGGGCCGTTGGACAGGAACACCCCGTCGGGGCGCTGCGCCAGCACCTCGGCGGCCGGCGTCCACGCGGGCACCACGGTCAGTTCGCAGCCGCGGTCGACCAGCATGCGCAGGATGTTGCGCTTGACGCCGTAGTCGTAGGCCACCACCCGGAAACGCGCCGGCGGCGCCGCCCGATGGCCGCCGTCGAGCGTCCACGATCCCTCGCTCCACGCATAGGGTCGGTCGGTGCTCACTACCTTCGCGAGGTCCATGCCCTTCAGGCCGGGGAAGGCGCGCGCAGCGGCCAGGGCCACGGCCTCGTCGACCTCGCCGGCCATCAGGCAGCCGCTCTGTGCGCCTCTCTCGCGCAGGATGCGCGTGAGGCGCCGCGTGTCGATGCCGGCGATGCCGACCACGCCGCGCTCCGCGAGGTACTCCGACAGCGACTGCTGGTTGCGGAAGTTACTCGCCAGCAGCGGCAGGTCACGGATGATCAGGCCGGCGGCCCACACCCGGGTGGACTCCTCGTCCTCGCGGTTGGTGCCGGTATTGCCGATGTGCGGATAGGTCAGCGTGACGATCTGCTGCGCGTAGGACGGGTCGGTCAGGATCTCCTGGTAGCCCGTCATCGCCGTATTGAAGACCACTTCGCCGCTGCTGCTGCCGGCCGCGCCGATCGAGACACCACGGAACAGGCTGCCATCTTCGAGGGCGAGAACGGCCGGCCGATGGAGCTCGGTAGTCAATGGTTTCTCCTCGTGTGAACGTGGCGGCAGGGACCGCCCGGAACGGTCCTCCGGCAGCTTCCGGGGACGCAGCGCTGGCGCCGGGACAGCGGACCCTGGCACACGCGCGCGGGGCCACCCGTGAGTGCCCCGCCTGCTGGTCCGCTTCAGACGCCGTTTTCGCTCGCGGTAACCCGTCCCAAGCCAACGGAAATCTGAGGGGGCATTCTATGGGAATGCCCGCCCCAAAAAAAGCGCGAAGGGATGGGAATGCTCACGCGGACCGCGGGCTACGACCGCCCGGTCCGGGCTGTGCCCGGACATGTGTTCGCGTAGATCCGGGCTGTGCCCGGACACGTGTTCGCGTAGGTCCGGGCTGTGCCCAGACACGTGTTCGCGTAGGTCCGGGCTGTGCCCGGACATTTTGAATGCAATGTTCGGCCACAGGCCGAACCTACGCGGACAATGCGCACGTACAACGGGCGATGGGCAACGGGCAACGGGCAACGGGCAACGGGCAACGGGCAACGGGCAACGGGCAACGGGCAACGGGCAACGGGCATAGCGTAGGTCCGGGCTGTGCCCGGACATTTTGAATGCAATGTTCGGCCACAGGCCGAACCTACGGGGACATTTGTTCGGCCACAGGCCGAACCTACGGGGACATTTGTTCGGCCACAGGCCGAACCTACGGGAGGGGTTACAGGGTATCGAGGGTCGCCCTGGCTTCGTCGCGGCCGGGGTAGCGGGCGGCGGGGTCGGCCAGCGCGAGTTCGAGGTGTTCGCGGGCGCGCTCGGTCTGGTTCTGCCGGTGGTAGGCCATGCCGAGGTGGTAGTGGAACACCGGCGCCTTGCCGCCGAGCTGGATCGCGGCCGTGGACAGGTTCACCGCGCGCGCGTGGTTGCCGAGGCGGTAATTGACCCACGCCAGGGTGTCGAGGAAGGCCGGCTGCTGCGTGGACTCGAGCGGCTCCACCAGCGCCAGCGCGCGGCGCAGCTCCGCTTCGTCACTGCGATGATCGGCAATCAGCGCCGCCAGATTGTTCGCCGCGATCGCCATGTTCGGGTGGCGTTCGAGTACGGTCTCGAAAGCCGCCATCGCGCGCTCCACCTGTCCCCGGTCGACCAGCAGGCTGCCGAGCGCCACCTGCAGTTCCTCGCTCTCCGGCGCCTGCTCGAGCCCGCGGCGCAGCACCGCCTCGGCGCCGTCGAAATCGCGCGCGGCCGAATCCAGTCCGGCGAGCCGCAGGTACGGTCCCGATGCCGTGGGCGCCACGCCCGAGGCGCGTGTCCACGCCTCACGCGCCGCCACGCTGTTGCCGCGCGCCTGCTGCATCTCGCCGAGCAGATCCAGCGCGTGCGCGTGGTCCGGGTGCGCTGCCACGTGCGCCTGCACGTAGGCCAGCGCCTGGTCACGCTCGCCGAGACGCTCGCGCGCCATCACCGCGAAGCCGAGCGCCTCGATCAGCGCGGGCTCGGCGGCCAGTGCTTCCTCCATCGAGGTTGCGGCGGTCGCGAAGTCCTCGCGATCGAACGCGATGCGCCCGCGCAGATACAGACCCAGCACCCGTGTGCGCGGCTCGTCGACGAGCTTCTGCACGCGAGCGAGCGCCACGTCCCACTTGCCGCCCTTGCTGAGCGTCGCGGCCAGCAGGCGCTGCGCGTCGAGGTGCTCCGGATCCTGCTCCACCAGCGCCAGCAGCGCGCGCTCGGCGTTCCCGGTCTCGCCCTGCGCCAGCGCGAGGCGTGCAGCGTTGTAGGCGGCGTCGCGGTCGGCCGGCGCCACCCCGAGGATCTGGCGGTAATTGTCGAGCGCGAGGTTGAGCGCACCGTCGGCCTCGTGCGCGCTCGCCAGCAGCCGCAGCGCGACCACATTGTCGGGTTCGTTGCGCAGCACCGTGCGCAGATCCGCCGTGGCGGTCTTGGTGTCACGGCCCTGCAGCGCGATGCGCGCGCGTGTGATCAGGCCCTCGCTGTTCTCGGGCTCGATCGCGAAGATCTCGTCGAGCAATTGCTGCGCGGTGGCGCGGTCGTTGCGCGCCAGCGAGATCTCGGCCATCCGGTTGCGCGCGAGCAGCGCGTCGGCGCCCTTGCCGTCGAGCGTGACGACCTCGCGATAGACCGCGATCGCCGGCTCGAACTGCTGCTGCGCCGCGTACAGGGTGCCGAGCGCGAAGCGCAGCTCGTAGAGCTTCGGCTGCTTCCCGATGAAGCCTTTGAGCGTGGTCTCGGCGATCTGCGGATCGCGGTTGTTGGCGAGGAACTGCGCCAGCCAGAGCTTCAGGTCCACGTTGTCGGGCGTGGTGTTGACGATCTCGCGCAGCGCCGCCTCGGCCTCGTCGGTGCGGCCGTGCTGCTCCAGGTAGCGGACCATGCGATAGCGGAAGAACAGGTTGTCCGGGTACTCGTCGACGAGTTCGCGATAGACCGCGAGCGCCTCGTCGTGGCGCTCGTTCTGCTCCAGCACCTCGATCTTCAGCAGCTTCAGCGTGGCGTTCTTCGTCTGCCGCGTGATGCCGTCGCCGATCACCGCCAGCGCACGCTCGGGGTCCTTCTCGCCGTAGACCGCGCTGAACACCGAGATCGCGCCCACGTTGTCGGGGTCGCTCTGCAGCGCGAGCGAGGCTTCCTCGATGGCCTCCGCGTGCTTGCCCTCGCGGAACAGCACGCTGCCGCGCAGCGTGTGCGCATCGGCGTTGGCGGCCTCGAGCGCGAGCACCGCATCGGCCTGCGCGAGCGCCTCGGCGTACATCGCGTTCGCGTAGAGCATCTGTCCGAGCTTGATGCGCGCGGGAATGTGCTTGCCGTCCAGATCCACCACCAGCTGCAGGTTGGCGAACATCTGCTGCCAGTTCTGCTCGCGCTCGTGCAGCTGCGCCAGCAGGTAGCGCCCCTCCACGTTGTTGGAGTTGATCTGCAGCACGTTCTTCGTCTCGACCATCGCCTTGTCGAAGTTGCCGGCCGAGAAGTGCTGGTGAGCACGCTCGAGGTACTGCGCCTGGCGCGCCTCGCCGCTGCTGCACGCAACGAGCAGCGCGATGGAGCCGGCGAGCAGGGAACGACGCGCATTGACGATGAACGACATGAGTCACCCGGAACGATGCTTTGCGGAAAACGGAACGTCGGCTCCCAATACGACGAATGCCTGGATGAAGCCAAACCCACATCCGTGTGGGTAAGGCCACAACCAGGCACTCGCGAGGCGCCCTTCGGCCGGTACCGTCGCGCTGGCCGTCCGTCGCCAATCGCCTCCGGCCACCACCGTGTCGCCATGTGGTCAAGATAAATGAGCGCGTCGTGATCTGTCATGATCCATATGGATCACGCGCAGCAGATTTTTTTTGACCCAGATCCCGCCCAAGGCAGGAAATCGCCCGTACGTCCGGGCTGTGCCCGGACGCATTCGCGTAGGTCCGGGCTGTGCCCGGACGTATTCGCGTAGGTCCGGGCTGTGCCCGGACATTATTGTTCGGCCACAGGCCGAACCTACGGGACGTGAATCGTTCGGCCATTTCGCTCAGGAAAACACCAGGAAATCCGTCGCATCCAGGGCCGGCGCATTACCCAGCACCGCGAACTTCAGCTTCGCGGTGGTACCGGTGCCGTCGGCATCGTAGTAGAGCGTGCCGGTCGACTGGTCGTAGATGATCCGGTCGTCGGCATCGAGTGCCGCGGTGCCGCTGACGAAGCGCGAGGCATCCAGCGCCGCGCCGGTGCTGGTGCCGGTGACGCCTAGCGCGCCGAAGATGTCGTCGTCGAGACCGATGCGATCGCTGCCGCGCTCGAAACCCTGGATCTGGTCGACGTTGCCGGTGGGCGTGGCGCCGGTGTCGAACATGAAGGTGTCCGCGCCCAGCCCGCCGTGCAGCGTGTCCTTGCCGAGTCCGCCGTAGAGCTTGTCGTCACCGCCCGCGCCCACCAGCGAATCGGCGCCCGCGTAGCCGCGCAGCACGTTCGACGCCGAGTTGCCGGTGATCGTGTTGGCGCCCGCGTTGCCGGTGCCGTTGATCGCGGCGCTGCCGGTCAGCACGAGCTGCTCGACGAACGTCGGCAGTGTGTAGCTCAGGCTCGCGTTCACCACATCGGTGCCGCCGGCGTTCACGGTGCCGCCGACCTTGGTGCTCTCGACGACCTGATCGCCCGCGTTGTCGACCGTATAGGTATCGTTGCCGGCGCCGCCGAGCATGGTGTCGGCCCCGACGCCGCCGTTCAGCGTGTCGGCGCCCGCGTTGCCCTCGAGCCAGTCGTTGCCGCCGCGCCCGAGCAGCGAGTTCGCGCGCACGTCGCCGATCAGCGTGTCACCGCCCGGGCTGCCGATGCGGTCGGTGCCGTGCAGTTCGAACAGCGGGCCGACCGCGCCGGTGAAGCTCTTGACCAGCGCGGTGCCGGTACCGGTCCCGTCGGTCACCCACAGCTGTTCCTTCGAGGTCCCGTAGGCGAACATTGCCTTGCCGTTGCCGAGGCCCTCGAAGTTGTACAGATACGACGAGTTGCCGAAGCCGGTCGTGAGGTCCTTGACCATCGACGAGCCAGCGGCGCTGAGGTCGGTGACCCACAGTTCGCGCATGTACGGCCAGCCGCCGTCGCCGGCGAACACGTACTTGCCGTTGCCGAGCGCGGTCAGCGTGTTGGTCTCGGTGATGCCGGAACCGCTGCCGCTGCTCAGGTCGAACAGAATCTTCGTGCCGGCGACGGTGCCGTCGGTGACCCAGAACTCGGTGCCCTTCGTGGCCGTCGTGCCGAGGAACACCACCTTGCCGTTGCCCAGCTTCTGGAAGTCCTTCGGCGCGCCGTTGAAGTTGATGCCATCGAAGTCGTTGAGCTCGATCGTACCGGCCGCCGTGCCATCGCTCACCCACAGCGCCGAGGTTCCGCTGCCGTCGTTGACCGCGAACAGCGCACGCCCGTCGTCCATCGAGAAGAAGTTCGCGATCGTCGATCCGCCGGACCCGGCGTTGAAATCCTTCAGCAACGAGGTGCCGGCGGCTGCGCCGTTGCTCACCCACAGCTCGCTGCCGTGCACGCCGTCGTTCGCCACGAACAGCGCCTTGCCGTTGCCGAGCGCCGTGAACTGTGGCTGGAACAGACTGGATCCGGTGCCAGCGGAGATGTCCTTGACCAGCTGCGTGCCGATGGCGGTGCCGTCGGTGACCCACAGCTCGCGGCCGTTCGCACTGTCCCACGCGCTGAAGATCATCCTGCCGTTGCCGAGCGGCGTCAGGAACTCGGCGCCACCGCCACCGTTCGCGTAGCCGAAGCCCTTCAGCATGAAGGTGCCCCCGGCGGTGGTGTCACTGATCCACAGCTCGTAACCCGCGTTGGTGTCCCACGCGGTGAAGGCGACCTTGCCCTTGCCGAAGATCGTGAACTGGCCGGGCGCGTTGCCGGTGGTGCCGCTGTAGATGTCCTCGATCTGCACGGTGCCCGCGGCGGTGCCGTCGGTGACCCACAGATCGCCCGAGTCGTTCAGGCGCGATATGGTGGTGGTGAACACCGCACGGCCGTCGCCGAGTGCGGTGATGTTGACCGGGTTGCCGCCGTAGGCCGGGTCGGCGGGATCGATGTTCTTCAGCAGCGAGGTGCCGGCAGCGGTGCCGTCGGTCACCCACAATTCGTTGCCGTGGACCCCGTCGTTGGCGGTGAACACCACGCGTCCGTTGCCCAGCTCGGTGAGCGCACCGGGGCTCGAGCCGTAGCTGCCGCTGTAGATGTCCTTGACCAGCGCGGTGCCGGCGGTGGTGCCGTCGGTGCGCCAGAGCTCGGCTCCGTTGGTTCCGTTGTTGGCCGTGAACAACCAGACACTATTCGACACGTAGCCTCCTCGCAGGCGTGATGGAAAGCGGCAAGTCTAGGCGAGGATTCCGGAATCGTGCCGAAACATGACCAACCACTTGGTGGTATGTACGGGCTGTGCCCGGACGGTTTCCCGTAGGTCCGGGCTGTGCCCGGACATTGTGTTCCGCCACGCCCGTTCGGCCTCAGGCCGAACCTACGGGACATCTTGTTCGGCCACAGGCCGAACCTGCGGGATGTTCGCGTAGATCCAGGCGGTGCTGAACCTTGTGGCGCTCGTTGTCACGCTGCCGAGGTCGGCACTAAGACCGGGCTTGCATCTGCGAGCATGGACATTGCGATTCCTGATTAATGTATATACAGTAATGCGGTGCGTATAACCTATGACAGCACCAAGCGTGAACGCGCCCTGATCGAGCGGAATCTCGACTTCAAGCGAGCGGAAGAGGTGTTTGCTGGTTTGACGCTGGAGGCAGAGGACACTCGCAAGAACTACGGCGAGCGTCGGATTCTATGTGTCGGCCACCTCGACAACCGCATGGTGATGATCGCATATACAACGCGAGGTTCGGCACGTCACATCATTTCAATGAGGAAATGCAATGCGCGAGAAATCCGCAGGTACACGCCGTACTTCGAACAGGCCAGATGAGGATCTTCCGGAACTCACGGACGAGATGCTCGCGCGCGCGGTTCTCAAGCGGGGGGGCAAGCCGGTAGGCCGCCCACCGATCGAGAGCCCAAAGGTGGCAATCAGCTTGCGTTTGCCTCCGGAGGTGGTGGCACGCTGGAGGGCCAGTGGCGCCGGCTGGCAGACACGCATGGCCAAAGTGTTGGAGAAGCGAGCGCCGTAGTTGCTGCCCATCGAAAGGTTTTTGCACGGTCGCGTAGATCCGGGCTGTGCCCGGGCGCATTCCCGTAGGTCCGGGCTGTGCCCGGACATTTTGTTCGGCCACAGGCCGAACCTACGGGGCATCTTGTTCGGCCACAGGCCGAACCTGCGGGTATTCGGCGGCAGATCCGGTGACCGTCAAAGGGCGCCGCAAGGCCGACGTCGTGTCGGAGGAATTTACACCGCCTGTCGTTCATACCCATCGACCGGCGTGCAACCCACTGAAATTCAACCGACAGGTGCGTTGTGGCCCGCCGCTTGCTTGGGCCGGCTCGCAGTACCCATTCCGAGCAACACAACAAGGAGAAATCTCATGACTACACGCGTTCTGCTTTCCGCACTCGCGGGGCTGGCGCTCTCCGGGCATGCGGCAGCCGTCACGCTGTACGCGAACGACTTCGACGGCGGCGTGGTGGTCGACGGCGGCGTCGGCGTGGCCGGCTTCACCAACGGCGGACTGGACAGCGCCACGGTGGGCGCGTGGAACGCCAACGGGTGGTCGGGCTCGGTGTTCCGCAACGCCAGCACCGGCAATCCGGCGCTCCTGTCGGAGTTGACTCTGAGCAACCTGGCACCGCACAGCGCGGTGGAAATCGACTTCCTGCTCGGCTTGCTCGAGAGTTGGGACAGCAGCGACGGCGGCTGCTGCGCACCGGACTGGCTGGACATCTACATCGACGGCTCGCTGGTAGCATCGCTGACCACGAACAACGCGCTCGGAACGGTCGAGGATTACGACGGCGGCACCGAGTTGTACGAGGGCGTGCAGATCAACGGCGGAAGCTACTTCTACTCCGACGCGTTGATCGACATGAGCACCGCCGGCTTCCTGAGCTTCGCGCACAGCGGCAGCACGCTGACGCTGGGCCTGCAGGCGCGCGGCGCCGGCTGGCAAGGCGGTGGCGACGAGAGCTGGGGCATCGACAGCCTGCAGATCAGCTACGACGGTCAGCGCAGCGAAGTTCCGCTGCCGGGAACGCTGCCGCTGCTCGGCATCGGCCTGGCCGGGCTCGGACTGGCACGTCGCCGCCCGTAGGTCCGGGCTGTGCCCGGACATTGTGTTCCGCCACGCCCGTTCGGCCACAGGCCGAACCTACGGGGCATCTTGTTCGGCCACAGGCCGAACCTGCGGGACATCTTGTTCGGCCACAGGCCGAACCTGCGGGACATCTTGTTCGGCCACAGGCCGAACCTACGGCCTCGTGCGCCATGCCGTGTTCGCGTAGGTCCGGGCTTTGCCCGGACCTCGCGCAACTTCATCCCGAGCGGCGGCGGATGGGGGCGGCCACGATCCTCTGGGGTATGATCCGCGCGAACCCACCCGGAGCATCGGCATGCACTGCACGCAATGCGGCACATCCGCACCGGACGACGCTGCGTTGTGCCCGCACTGCGGTGCGATGCTGCCGCTCGCACGCACCAAACGCACCGCCGATCCGCCGCCCGCAAACGCCACGCGCAGCGTCGATCCGCCAATCGCAGGCGCCAAACGCACCGTCGATCCGCCGCCCGCCCTGACGTCCGCCACGCACGTGCGTCCTTGGGTGCGCTATTTCGCACGATTGGTCGATGTCTACCTGTTCGCGATCGTGCTCGGGCTGGGGCTCGCGGTCGTAGCGCCGGCGTCTGCGCCAATGCACGCGGACAACGCACTGCTCGGGGTGGCGCTGGCGTTCACGTGGGCGTTCGTCGAGGCGCTGCTGCTGTCGGTGTTCGGCACCACGCCGGGCAAGTGGCTGCTGAGGACGCGCATCGTCGCGTCCGACGGATCGCGCATCGGCTACGGGCGCGCGCTGGACCGCAGCATCAAGGTGTGGTGGCGCGGCATGGGCACGGGGTTTCCGATCGCCTCGGTCGTCACGATGCTCGTCGCGTACCAGCGCCTGCGTGCGAACGGCGTGACCTCGTGGGATCGCGAAGGCCGGTTCACCGTCGACCACGGTCGCATCGGTTTCGCGCGCGTGGCCGTGGTGGCGCTGATCTTCGTGGTGACCGGGATGCTAGCGACGGCCGCCCGGGGCTGATGCAGCCTGTAGGTCCGGGTTGTGCCCGGACATCATTTTGTTCGGCCAGAGGCCGAACCTACGGAGCATATGTTCGGCCGCAGGCCGAACGTACGGGGGTCAGGCGAACAGCATGAAGTCGGTGGCGGTCAGGGTGGACTGGCCGGTCACCACGGCGAGGAGGTAGAGCTCGTCGATGGAGACGGTGGCGTTGCCGTCGCTGGACTGGAACAGGAACAGCGCCGAGTGGGTCCCGTCGTCGACCACGAACATGCGCGTGGCGTTCAGGGCAATCGCGGCGTTGGCGTTGCCGAGTGCGGCGCTCACGGCCAACGGGTCGATCGAGTCGAAGAACGCGCTGTTCGAGTACGCGAACGAATCGGCCACGTCGGCGCGCACGATCACCAGCTCGGCGGTTGACGAGAAGGTACCGCCGGCGCCGGTCTTCACCACCACCCCGTCGATGGTCGTATCGCCGTCGCCCACGTAACCACCCCAGACCGCGAGCAGGTCCGTGCCGGGCTCGAAATCGGCCACCGTCGCGCCGGCCGTGAAGCGGTATTCGCCGCTGCCGCCGAAGGTTTCCGCGATTCCATTGTCCATCGTCACGGTATCGAAGGCGAACACGTCGGCCCCGCCGCCGCTGCCGTACTGCGCGTCGCCCCACAGGTGGTCGCCATGACCGGTGTAGGTGCTCGTGCGCTCGATCGCGCCGCCGAACAGCACGTCGTTGCCCGCGCCGCCCACCAGCACGTCGTTCTGCGCGCCGGCGATCAGGGAATCGTTGCCCGCGCCGCCCAGCAGCTGGTCCTCACCGTCGCCGCCGTAGACGGTGTCGTCGCCGTCGTTGCCCTCGAGGTAGTCCCAGTTGCCACCACCGTCGAGCAGGTCGTGGTCGGCACCGCCGTAGATCCGGTCGTCGCCGAGGTCACCGTTCAGGGTGTCGGTGCCGGCGCCGCCTTCCAGGGTGTCGCTGTCGTTGCCGCCCACCACCGAGTCGTTGCCGGCGTCACCGTACAGCGCATCGAAGCCCGCACCGCCGTTCACCGAATCGTTGCCGGCGCCACCCCCCAGGGTGTCGTTGTTTCCGTAGCCAAGCACGGTGTCGTTGCCGCTGCCGCCCACGAAGTAATCGGCCGTAGTGTTGGAGACGCCGCGGTTGAGATTCACCGCGGACGAGCCCAGGTAGCGCAGCCCCTCGATGTTCGCGTAAGCGCCGAGGCTGGTCACGGTGGCCGAATTCAGGACGTCGAAGCCCTGGTCCGCGGCCTCCACCACCACGTCGCCGGTCTCGGCGAAGTAGTCGTCGTCACCCGCACCGCCGGTGAGGCTGTCGGTGCCGTCGCCGCCGTCGAGGGTGTCGTTGCCGGCACCGGACGTGATGGTGTCGTTGCCTTCGAGCCCGGCCAGGCGGTTGTCGAATGCGTTGCCGGTGATGGTGTTGGCGAGCGCGTTGCCGGTGCCGTGGTAGGCGTTGCCGAGCGCGTGCGGGTAGACCGCGCCGAAGTTCGCCGCCGCATAGACGCGCAGCAACGCGTCACGGGCGCTGGCATCGACGGTGGCGTCGGCGCCGTAGAGCAGCAGCGTCTCCACGCCCTCGAGGTTCTCGATGGAGCCGCTGGAGAGCAGCAGCGCGGTGTCGGTGCCGCCGGAATCGAGCCCGCCGTAACTGCCCTCGCGCGTGCCGATCACGTACAGGTCATTGCCGGTACCGCCGAACAGGCTGATCTCGCGTGCCGCCGAGTACACGGTGCCGAAGTCGAAGGCGACGAGCGCGTCGTTGCCGCCGCCGCCCTCGAGCACGTCGCTCTGCGGGTCGACGAGGTTAGCCACGTCGACGAAGCCGCTCAGCGTGTCGTTGCCGGCGCCGGCGCTCAGGTAGTTGTCGGCCGCGTTGCCCACCAGCACGTCGCTGCGGTCCGAGCCCTTGCCGAACCACGCGCCGGTGTCCGCCTGCAGCACCAGCGCCTCGACGTTCGCGTAGCGCGCGAGCGAGTTGTCGATGGCCGAGATCACCACGTCCAGCGCCCCGCCGCCGCTGGCTTCACTGACCACATCGAGTGGGCTGTCGATGAGGTAGCGGTCATTGCCGGCGCCGCCGGCGAGCGTGTCGGGCACGGGGTCGGAGACGAACGGCAGCCCCATCGCGTAGCCGTCGAGCGAGGCACCGTAGAGCAGGTCGTCACCCGTGCCGCCGAGCAGCGAGTCCGCGCCGGCACCGCCCAGCACCGTGTCGTTGCCACCCAGCCCGTTCACCGTATCGGCGCCGTCGCCGCCGGAAACCAGGTTGTGCAGCCCGTTGCCGTTCACGGCCGCGCCGGCGAGGCCGGTGTAAAACAGGTTCTCGATCACGCCCGCGAACATCGGCGTGCCCAGATCGGTCTTCAGCCCCACGAAGGTGTCGGTGCCCTGCTCCACCAGCTCGCTCACCTGGTCCGCCACCGCTACGAAGTACAGGTCATCGCCGGTGCCGCCGACCAGCGAATCCGCGCCGTTGCCGCCATCGAGCGTGTCGTTGCCGGCGTAGCCGTGGAGGGTGTCGTTGGCGATCGAGGTGGATTCGAGCAGGTTGTGGAGCGCGTTGCCGTGCAGCTCGGCCGCGGGCGTGCCGTTGTAAAGCAGCGCCTCCACCTGCAACGCCCACGGCACGCGCAGGTCCTTCGCGGCGGTGGAGATGATGGTGTCGAAGCCGCCGCTGGCGTACTCGTAGACGCGATCGTTCAGCGCGCTCACCAGGTAGGTGTCGTTGCCGGTGCCGCCGATCATGGTGTCGGCGCCCAGGCCGCCGTCGATGAGGTCGTGCCCCATGCCGCCCATCAACAGGTCATTGCCGCCGTAGCTGTAGAGCGAATCGTTGCCGGCGCCGCCGTGGAGCGTATCGGCCACCGCGACCGCGATGTTCGTGTTCAGCACGTTCGCGAAGGCGTTGCCCTTCAGCTGCGCGGCCGAGGAGCCCGTGTACGCGAGGTTCTCGACGTGCTGCATCCACTGCAGGCTGTACGTGGAAAGGTCATCGAGCACCGAGGTGCGGATGGTGTCCCGGCCCTCGTTCTCGTACTCGACGACCACGTCACCGAGGTGGTTGACGATGAAGGTGTCATCGCCCGCGAGCCCGATCAGCGTATCGGCGCCCGCCGAGCCGGGGAGCGTTTCACCGATGGTCGTTCCGGTATAGGTGGGCATGGCGTACTCCGGCCGCGCGAGCTGCGATGGCGGAAGATGCTAATGCATCGCACGGCGGTGGAATACAGGCCGTATGCGTCCGGTGCGTGCCCAGGCAATGTGCCCGAACAATGTGTCCGGACAATGTGCCCGTAACACCGGGCCATGCGTCGACGTGTTCGCGTAGATCCGGGCTGTGCCCGGACATTTTGGACGGCACATGTTCGGCCGCAGGCCGAACCTACGAATGCGTTCGGCCGCAGGCCGATAAATAGATGCCCGGCATGATCCATATGGGTCATGACAGGCGGCGCGGGATGGGGCTAGGATCGGGGGGGTCAAAGGAACTGTAGCCGGCTCGTCACGCGGCTTGACCACACGGAAGAAGAACAACGATGAACAGCACCCATCTGGCGCAGGGATTGCGGATCACCCAGTTGCTGCTCGAGGCGGTGGATGACCCGGAGCGGCTGCGCACGGCGCTGCACGCGATGACCGCACTGGCCGATGCCGATGCGGGATTGTTCGCGAGCGCGCGGCGCGGCGAGGACGCCACGCACGGCTTCGTGGTGACCACCGCGCGCGACGACTGGAGCGGCGGACAGGAGTCCGTGGCGTTCCCTGACCTGGCGCTCTACCGGCGCCTCGGCGCACGCGCCACTCCCGAGCGCCTGCACGACGTGCACGCCCTCGCACGCAAGCACCGCCATTCTTCCTCCGTGTCCGCCGACACCGAATGCCTGATGGCGCACCTCGAGACCGACGGCGGCGCGATCGCGTACGTGGGCTTCGTGCGCCGCGCGCCCGACGGTTCGCGCATCGAGGCGACGCGCCGCGCGCTCCTCGAGGGGCTGCTGCCGCACGTGGGGCGCGCGTTCGCCATCGCGCGGCGGCTGGAGCCGGTGCGCGCGGTCAGCGTGGCGGCGATGCACCGCTTCGACCGCTACGCGATCGCGGTGGCGATCGTCGATGAACACGGTGCGCTGCAGTACTGCAACGAGGCCGCCCGCACGCTGTTCGGCGCCTCCGACGGATTGCGCATCGACGACGAGGGGTGCCTCGGCGCACACGACGAGGCCACCGCCACCACGTTGATGCACGCGATCGCGGCGCACATCGCGAGCGATCTGCCCGACGGCCACGTGGCACGCGAGCTGCTGCGCGTCGATCGCAGCGGGGGACGCGAGCCGCTGTCGGTGGCGATCAGTCCGTACCGCAGCGTGGGCAGCGCGCCGCTGCACGGGCCGCACGGCGGGCTCGCGGTAGTGCTGATCCACAACCCCGAGCAGCCGCTGGCACGCCTGGCCGACGTAATCGGCAACGTGTACGAGCTGAGCGCGCAGGAAGCGCAACTGGTGGAGGCGATCGCTACGGGCGCGTCCATCGAGGACATCGCACGCGACGCGGACCGCTCGATCGACGCCGTGCGCTCGCAACTGAAGCGCGTGTTCCGCAAGACCGGCACCACCCGGCAGACCGAGCTGATGAAGCTGGTGCTGAGCGGGCCGATCGCGATGGTGCGCTGAAGCGTGGGCGCGGACCAGTCACCGTTGCCGCTGCTGCTGCAGCCGCAGGACGTCTCCGCGCTGCTGCACGAGCTCTACGCGAGCGCCACCGGCGGCACGCGACTGGATGCCTTCCTGGACCGGCTGTGCACGGCGCTGGGCGCGAGCCTGGCGTCGGTGTCGATGTCGGACCACGAGACCGGCCGCTGGCGCTACGTGGACTACTTCCCCCTCGTGGCCGAGGTGCTGCGCGCCTACGAAACGCATTACGCAGACGACGACCCGATGAAGGCCGAGCTGCTGCGCCGCGCGGCCGACCGCTTCTACACCTCCGACGAGCTGGCCACGACGATGGACCCCGCTGCCTATGCCCGCTGGCAGCAGTGGTTCGGCGACTTCGGCTACCGCGATCTGTGCGCGGCGCATTTTCCGCTCGGAGAGCATTACAGTTGCCTGGTCGGCTTCGCACGCAGCGGCACGGCGCCGGCGTTCACACGCGCCGAGGTGACGCTGCTCGACCTGCTGCTGCCGCACGTGCGGCAGGTGCTGTCGATCCATGCGCGCACCTGATTAGCAATGAAGCTCAGCCATACGGATTGCCGGCTGCGGTTGGGGTGGACAGTGCACCGCTGCCACGAGGAGTCGCTCATGCAATGTCCTGAGATCGAACCGCCGGTTGAATCGATAG
>WBZY01000325.1_pt1 | contig 38245 bp, 34 predicted proteins | sample 5204191 | NCBI WGS metagenome assembly WBZY01 (sample SAMN12344363, study PRJNA552823) | activated sludge metagenome | biome: Activated sludge suspended growth; feature: Anammox Sidestream; material: Wastewater; isolation source: activated sludge from anammox sidestream of wastewater treatment...
GAGTGGCGCATAAGCCGGAGGGAAATCGAGGCGTGGACGGCTCCCGACGCGCCGAAGAGGGTCAGCACGAGCAGGGTGAAGGCGCCGAAGCGCAAGCGGGCTTCTGACCCTGACGGGTTCCGTGAGATAATGGGACTGGAGTGAGCGGGTGAAGGTACGCAGGAGAAAAGACACGGGAAAGTGGATTGTCGATTTTCGCAACAACGGCGAGCGGGTGCAGCTCACCCTGCCGAACGTGCAGACGCTAGCCGAGGCGGAGGCTGCGGCGGCGGCAATCATGACCGACATGTTCCGCCAGACCTACGGCTTCGAGAAGAAGTCCACGCTCTTCGCGGAGTTCGTGGCTGACGTGTTCCTGCCCTACTCGAAGGCGAACAAGAAGTCGCACCGCTGCGACAAGATAGCGTGCAAGACCCTGGGGCAGTTCTTCAGGAAGAAGACCCTCGCGCAGATAACCCCGACCGAGGTGGAGAAGTTCAAGCAGTGGTTCCTCGCCAAGCCCATTGAGTTCGGACCCGAGGACGACCGCAAGACCAAGCCCCGGCAGCCCGCGACGGTGAACAACCACCTCCGCATACTCTCGAAGATTCTCAACATGGCGGTGGACGCCGGGGAGATTCAGTCGAACCCGTGCAAGCGCGTCCGGGCGCTGCCCGTGAACAACCAGCGGAACCGCGTGCTGTCCCCGGCAGAGGAGAAGGTCTTGCTCATGGCGATGGACATCCAGGCGCGACCCGTCGTGACCACCGCCCTCAACACGGGGCTCCGGCGTGGCGAGCTGTTCAACCTGAAGTGGGCGGACGTGGACTTCGAGCGGCGGGTGCTGCTCGTGCAGGAGAGCAAGTCCGGGCGCAAGCGGTTCGTCCCGCTCAACAAGACCGTCGTTGACCTGCTGCTGAGCCTGGATCGCGATAGCGACTACGTGTTCCCCTCGCCCGTGACCGGGGGCAAGCGCGTCGAGATTAAGCGAACCTTCAGCCGGGCGGTCTCGCACGGCAAGCTCGGAGATTTGCACTTTCACGACCTGCGCCACACGGCAGCCACGAGAATGGCTGAGGCGGGTGCCGACGCCTTCACGCTCTGCCAGATTTTCGGCTGGTCGGACATCCGCATGGCGCTCCGCTACACGCACGCCACGACCGACGCCGTGCGCCGTGCCGTCGATGCCATAGGCTAGTTGCCATTCCGTTGCCACCGTTGCGTGCTCTCGCGTGCCGTCGCGTGCCGTCAAACGAGGGAAACCCAGTAAAAGTCGGGGTGAGGCTTGAGATAGGGCGGTTGATAAACCCCAGCTCATTGGGTTTGTAATCATCAGGACAGCGGTTCAAGTCCGCTCACCGACTCCATAACCTCAATAAATACAACATTTACAGGAAGCAGGATTGGAAGGCTGATTTCTTCCAATCATCAGGTCTGGCGTTGATCCGCCGGCCGTAAGTCTATATAAAGACAAATAGATACGAGAGTCCTTGTACCCGTTTGCCTACCGCTCTGTTTTCAACCAGTCATCAGGTCTGGTCTTGCGCTAACTATCGGTAAATCCTGAATTTACGGGAGTAAGAGTAATTCTCGCTGGTCCGGGAATTTTGATACTGTAGCGAAAAATGTAGCGACCATTTTCATGCCGCGGGTGGATTATGACATTTTTGTTTGACATATGTCACATTTCACCGCATCCTTAAAGGATGGATAAACGGCAGGACTCCAGGATCAAAAAGCTCGGCGTTTTCACTCTTTCTCAGGCTGAGGAGATCGGGATCAGCCAGCAAAGCGTTTCGCGGCTGGTCGCCGCGGATAATCTGAAACGGCTAGAACGGGGAATTTATCTCCACCCAAACGCAACGCTTGACCACGATGTGGGCTTTCAGATCGCGTTCGCGAAGTTCGGTCCAGAGGCTGCGATCGGCGGCCTCTCTGCTCTCTACCATTACAACCTTGCCGAGCAAGTCCCGGGACAAGTCTGGGTGCTCGTGCCGCCTGGAAAGAGGACGAGTGAGCAACGCTACAAACTTCTCCGCACCAACATACGACTCGACAAAGGAATCGTTGACGAGAAAGGTTATCGAATAGCCTCGGTCGAGAGAGCGGTTCTCGAGGGACTGAAGTTCATCACGAAGATCGGCGAACGCACGGCAATCAAAGCGGCACGGGAATCGCTTGCCAAGAGGCAGACGACTGAGATCAAGCTAGCGAAAACCGCCAAAGATCTTGGACTGGAATCGGTGCTCGCCAAACATCTGGAGATCATCACGCCGTGACTACTAAAGCAAAGGGCACGTCGGTTCGCCGAAAGCTCGTCAATTTGAGTCTCGAAGCTGGCCTGCCATATCAAAATGTTGAAACGGCATTCATACTGGAACGCCTCGTTGCGAGATTTATCGCGGACGACTCGCTTCGCCGCCATCTCGTCTTCAAGGGTGGGTTCGTCGGGCTCAGAGTTTACCATTCTCCCCGCTATACGGTGGACGTCGATGCTCTCGTGGTTAACGCGGCCGTCAAATCCACGCTCGTACGAGCGAGAGAAAATGCGGAATCCGATCTTGACGATGGGGTTTGGTTTCGTTTTGAGGATCAGATCGATCTTGCCACTCAAGGGGAATATGGAGGCATTCGGCAGGTTTACCGAGCTGGAATTGGCGAGGTTCTAAATAATCTCAAAAAAGCCCAAGTTGTGCACTTCGACGTGGGAATCGGTGATCCTATTACTCCCAGCTCGTTGACGGCCGAAACGCCTTCGCTTCTTTCGCCCCATGAACCTCTCAGTTGGTCCGTCTATCCTCTCGAGACGATAATCGCAGAAAAGCTGCATGCATTGCTCGCGCACGGAAATATCAATTCACGGTCAAAGGATGTTCACGACCTTGCGATTTTTCTCCCGAAAGCCAATGGAGAGGTTCTAGGTACGGCACTGAAACGTTGCTTCGCATACCGCTCAACCGAGTTGCCAAAGAGCTTCTCGGCGACCCTGAGTGAGATAGATACAAAAAGCCTCGAACGCGGCTGGATAAGCGCGACAGCTTCGATTCCCGACAAACCTCCGTTCAGCGCCGCGTTCGAAACCGTCGTCCGGTTGATCGACGATATGGAAGGATCGTTTCCGCACGCAGCTTAATTTGAGAACCTAACCTCGCTGATTCCGTTAGCACAGTCCGATAGATCATTCTGCCGCCGAAAAGACTACCCAGACCGTCGCTTCGCAGCCTTTCTGCGAAAATCATGGGGTTTCGGAAATCGCAGGCTATCCGTTTTCGAACGTTTGTTACGTTTCGAGGTTGCTTCGCAGCCGCGCTATGTCGCGTTGCGGCGGCGCTCCGAAGTGCTTCTTATACTCGCGGTTGAAATAGGACGGATCGTCGTATCCTACTTTAATTCCCGCACTGGCGGCGTCTAGATCCTCGCCAAGCATCAGCCGACGAGCTTCCTGCAATCGCAACTGTTTCTGGAATTGTATCGGGCTCATTGAGGTGACACTCTTAAACTGATGGTGAAATCCAGAAACGCTCATGCCTAATCGGCGAGCAATATCATCGATCTTTAGCGGCTGACTGATGTTTTTGCGAACTTCTTGGATCGCTCTCGAAATGCGTCGCGAATGATCCTGCTCAGCGGTAAGATGGCGTAGCCGCGAGCCTTGTCCGTCAAGCAGCAAACGAAAGACGATCTCTTTGATAATCAAGGGGCTAAGTGCTTTGACGTCGTTCGGCCGGTCCATCAAACGGACCATTCTGACAACTGCATCAAGAAGACTGTTCTCGAGCGGTTTGACGCTCATCGCACTTGCGGCGGAATCACGCCTATGACTCTCGATCCCCGATTCCAGCGTGAAGGACGTGACGAGCGTGGGTTCGAGATAAAATCGAAGCCCTAGATATGGCCGCTCCTTTGACGCCTCGACAATCCGTCCCACCGTAGGCAGGCCGACCGTCGTAATCAGATAGTGCCCGGGATCGTACCGAAATACCTCGTCTCCAACCTGTATCTCCTTTGCGCCTTGGGCTATCACGCAAAGGGCAGGTTCCATAACGTTGAAGACCGACCTATCGACAACCGACGAGCGGAAAAGAACAAGGCCCGGAAATGCCTCAACATGACCGTCTTGTGGAAGTGTCTGAGATATCCGCTCGACCAGCTCCTTCCTGTTGAGACGGGCTCCTTGTTTCTCAAATGTCAGCGTTTGACTGGCCATGAACACAACTTATCCCGTGGTGGAACGACAAATCAAGGCCTTTCTGGGTTTTTTGCAGGATAGTTCAATACTTTGCGAGAATCCTCATATCGTGCGGTGCCTTGTTCGTCATAATTTAATCCTACAGTCTGTAGTAGTGGGATTCTTGTCGAGGAGTTTTTCCCACCGACGAATTCCGGTTTTCGATAAGGAGGACCAAAGTGTCAGCTCGATTTCAGCTTATCTTTGCTTTGTTCGCCATGCTAAGAGCTTTCCAAGAAAATACGAATGCGCAATCAAAAGCCGACGAAGGAGCTCAGACTATGAGCGCGCGTCAGCGGAGCATCGTCGCCATTTCTGCGTTGACCGCCCAAGGCGAACTTGCAGGATTGGAGAAGGCGCTGGGCAGCGGACTCAATGCCGGTCTGACGGTGAACGAAATAAAAGAATCATTGGTCCAGCTATATGCGTACTGCGGGTTTCCTCGGAGCCTGAACGCGATCAACACCTTCATAAAGGTGCTCGAAAAGCGCGAGAAGATCGGCGTTCGCGATGAGATCGGCCGATCGGCAACGCCAATTCGCGCGGCCCGCAGCAGGTATGAAAGAGGTAAACGGGTGTTGGAAACCCTTACCGGACGACGAGAACCGGAGCAGAAGACCGGTGCGGCTGCTTTCAGTCCGGAATTGGATGCTTTCCTAAAGGAACACCTATTCGCAGATATTTTCGAGCGCGATGTCTTGAGTTACGCGGAGCGGGAGATCGTAACGATCGCCGCCCTGGCCAGCTTGGGCAATGTCGAACCTCAACTCGAATCTCACTTGAATGTGGGACTTAACGTTGGGCTGACCCAAAGACAGCTCGAAGAATTGATGACCGCTATCGAAAATTCGGTTGGGAAAAAGGAGGCTGCTGCGGGCCGCCGGATTCTTAAAAGGGTTGTGACCAACAGAAATAACGAAACCAGATAGCCGACGAGAGGAAATGTAGTGAAAAGAACAGCATTCAAGATTATACTCACGATAGCCTTGTCACTAATTGTGATTTCTTGCGCCGAGCAGCAGATCCCGATCTCGGTCAACTCCAACATGGGCCAACCGGCTGACAAATCTGATCACACGATCTTTCCAAAAGGAGAGCGCGCTCCGGCACAGAACTTCACCGGCACGGTCTGGGTGCACATGATTGCGCCGCCGAGTAACGAGAGAAGCTTTGCGATCGGGAGCGTGACCTTCGAGCCGGGAGCGCGAAGCAACTGGCATACGCATCCCGAGGGCCAGATCTTGTTGATTACCCAGGGTGAGGGACGCTATCAAGAGAAAGGGAAAGCAATGAGGACCCTCAAACAGGGCGAGACCGTAATTTGCGAACCTAAGATAGCGCACTGGCACGGGGCTTCTCCGACTTCGCAGATGTCTCACATCGCGATATCACAAAGAACGAACAATGAAACTGTCGAATGGTCTACGCCGGTCACCGACGCAGAATACGGCGGCGGCACCAACTAACACAGTCGCGTAAAGAGGGAGGATTATGGACGACAAACTAATACAGGATGAGCTCGGGCTAGATGGCGACGTCGCTCCCGACGGGATCAGTGCAGACGAAGAAAAACTTCTCGACCAACTCGGAATCTTCGGCGAATCACGTCGTCGGTTTTTGGGCCAGAGTTTAATGGCCGGGCTCGGCGCCTTTGCCTTTCAGCTTCTGGCAAAGGAACACGTTCTCGCAAGTATCGAAAGTTCACCCGAAGCTCTTTTTGCACAAAATTCCGGACTCGAAAACGCGGTCAGTGTGGCCTTCCGAGTGAACGGAGCGCAAAAAAGCCTGGATGTTGATTCGAGGATGTCGCTACTCGACGCACTGCGTGAGCGACTCGAATTGACCGGTACAAAGAAAGGTTGCGATCAGGGTCAATGCGGAGCCTGCACCGTCATTGTCGATGGGCGTCGCGTTCTCTCGTGCCTGACCCTTGCGGCTACTTGCAAGGGTAAGAGTGTGACCACTGTCGAAGGACTGGCCAAAGGCGACGAACTGCATCCGATGCAGGCAGCATTCATCAAACATGATGGTTTCCAGTGCGGCTACTGCACACCTGGTCAGATCTGTTCGGCGGTCGCCCTGCTTGATGAAGCGAAGAATGGCGACGCCAGCCACGTCACTCGAAACGTTCGATCAAGTGCGCGAAACCTGAAGCTCTCTGACGACGAGATCAGAGAGAGGATGAGCGGCAATATCTGCCGTTGCGGAGCGTATCCGGGAATATTGGCCGCTGTCCGCGAAGTTCAGTCTGGACGAGAGACCGCTCAGACGTGGCATTTCGCAACTGACGACGAGATAGCAGCTGTGATGACCGATCAGATCAATGAGGAGGGCAAGAGCGATGCGATCGTTTAAGTACACCGAAGTAACCGATGCGGCAGTTGCGGTTCGAACGCTTGCTGCGAATCGAGAGGGGCGGTTCCTGGCGGGCGGTACGAATCTCGTCGATCTGATGAGGGAATACGTCGATAGACCTAACGAACTGATCGACATAAAAACTCTCAACTTGGGTCAGATCAGGACGACCCCAAACGGCATCCAGCTGGGAGCACTCGCAACGAACTCCGATACAGCCAATCATCCACTCGTACGACAAAGCTATCCGCTCCTATCGCAGGCGATCCTTGCCGGAGCCTCGGCACAGATCCGCAATATGGCGACCAACGGCGGCAACTTGCTGCAGAGGACCCGCTGCCAGTACTTCTACGATATCGCAACTCCCTGCAACAAGCGTGAACCGGGTTCCGGATGCGGAGCGATCGGAGGTCTCAATCGCGTCCACGCCATTTTCGGCCATAGCGATAAGTGCGTTGCGGTTTATCCGGGCGATCTGGCGACGGCACTTTATGCACTCGATGCAACGGTCCGCGTAAGAGGGGTCAACGGACAGGAGAGAGCGATTCCGATCCAGGAATTTCATCGGCTGCCCGGAGATGCTCCGGAGAAGGACAACACTCTCGCTCATGGCGAACTAATCACGAGCATTGACATCCCGAAAAATAACTTCGCTGACAAGTCCTATTACCTGAAAGTTCGTGATCGAGCTTCCTATGCATTCGCATTGGTGTCAGTTGCGGCCGCGCTTGAGATGGACGGAAAAAATATCAAGCAGGGCAGAATCGTTCTGGGTAGTGTCGCACACAAGCCGTGGCGAGCTTTCGAAGCCGAAAAGCTCTTGGCCGGAAAGCCGGCGACCGAAGCCACATTCAAGACCGCAGCCGAAGAGGCCTTAAAGGGGGCGAAACCACTTGAGCACAATGCGTACAAGGTCGAACTGGGAAAACGAGCGATCGTACTCGCACTTCAAAGGGCGATGAACGGCGGTGTCGAGTAAGGTCGGAGGAAATGCGATGACGCGATATTTGGGAAAGGAAATGAGCCGCGTCGATGGCGTGGCGAAGGTCACAGGCCGTGCGAAGTACGCCGCGGAGTTTCGTGCGAAAGACCTTGCATACGGTTTCATCGTTCAGGCAACGGTCGCTAAAGGCAAGATCAAAAGCATAGACTCGCGAGACGCCGAACGTTCTCCAGGTGTTGTAAAAATTCTCACTCACCTGAACGCACCAAAGCTTGGTCCAAGGCCAGCACCAAGCACTGCGAACCAGCAATCTCGCCAACAAGATCGATCTCTTAAGCCCCTTCAGTCGGATCAGATAGTTTTTGACGGCCAGCCCGTCGCGCTCGTCGTGGCGGAAACGTTTGAGCAGGCGCGGTTCGCGGCCAGATTGGTCAAAGTCACCTACGATCGCGAAACGCACTCTACCGACACCGAGGCGTTGCGAAGAACTCTTCAGCCGCCTGCACAGCCACCGCGAACGAGAGGAAATCCTGAGGAGGCGCTCAAAAATGCTCCGGTCAAGATCGAGGCCGAATATCGCATCGCGATGGAGCATCACAATCCAATGGAGCCGCATGCGGCGGTCGCGGTCTGGGAAGGTGACGAGCTGACAATCTTCGACAAGACGCAGGGAGTATACGGTGTACGTTCGCATCTCGCATCGATGTTCGGAGTTCCTGAAAACAACGTCAGCGTTGTGTCGCCCTTCGTTGGCGGAGCTTTTGGATCAAGTCTACGTCCGAACTACTATCCGTCTTTAACGGCGATGGCGGCCCGCGAATTGAAGCGGCCCGTAAAGGTCGTTTATACGCGTACGCAAATGTTCACGGGACATGGGCATCGCCCGTACACGATCCAAAACATCGCGCTCGGAGCCGAGAAGAACGGAAAACTCACCGCGATGACCCATTCGGCGGTGCACAATACGTCATCATTCGAAGGTTTCAATGACAATACTACGGGCTTCACTCGACAGGTGTATGCCTGCCCGAACCTGCGCGCATCGACGGTCACCGTGCCGACAGATTTACCGACTCCGACATGGATGCGTGCTCCCGGAGCGGTAAGCGGTATGTTTGCGCTCGAATGTGCAATGGACGAGCTTGCCTACAAACTAAATATCGATCCGCTGGAATTGCGTCTGATCAATTACGCCGAAACCGATCCGGAAAGCGGAAAACCCTGGTCAAGCAAAGCCTTGCGCGAATGTTACCGGCTTGGCGCTGAGAAGTTCGGCTGGAAGAACAGAAAGATGGAGCCGCGGTCGATGCGGGATGGTCGACTTCTCGTCGGCTGGGGAACGGCGACCGGCGTATGGGGAGCGTTCCAGTCGCCCGCGAGTGCGCGAATCACATATCGAGTTGACGGTACGGCAAGCGTCGTGAGTGCGACTAGCGATATAGGTCCGGGGACGTACACCGTGATGACGATGATCGCGGCCGAATATCTCGGCAATAGACCCGAACAGGTCCAGTTCGAGCTTGGAGACACGAAGTTCCCACGGGCTCCCTCGCAGGGAGGCTCACAGACGACGGCGAGTGTCGGTTCGGCGATCTACGGAGCGGCTCTCGCGATCACGGCAAGGCTGCTCACTCTCGCTAACCAAGCCGCGGATTCGCGGTTGGCCAACGCGAAAGCAGAAGATGTCGAAATGTTAGACGGCAGACTGCGGCTGAAGAGTGACAGTTCGAAGTCCGTCGGCATTGCTGAAGTGATGCGTCGAAATAACCTCGCCGAGATCACTGAAACATTTGATTCTCGGCCGGCACAGGAACGTCAGAACTACGGGATGCTGGCTCACGGGGCTCAGTTCGTCGAGGTAAAAGTTGATCCCGATGTCGGGACGATCCGTGTTTCACGCGCGATCGAGATCACAGCGTGCGGAAAGATCATGAACCCGAAGGCGTCGCACAGCCAGGAGATCGGAGGCGTCGTGTGGGGAATCGGTATGGCCTTGCAGGAAGCCACCGAGATCGATCATAGATACGGCCGGTTCATGAATCCTAATCTGCAGCATTATCACGTTCCCGTTAACGCGGATGTGCTGGAAATCGAAACGAGCTTCGTTGAGGAGGATGACAAGGTCGTCAATCCGCTTGGTGTGAAAGGCATGGGCGAGCTCGGTATGGTCGGGATACCCGCCGCGATCGCGAATGCTGTCTTTCATGCTACTGGAAAACGAGTTCGCGATCTGCCGATCACGCCGGAGAAATTATTGTGACAAATGCTCGAGGAACGAAGATAGCTGTCGTCGTTCTCGCTGCCGGGGGATCGAGTAGGCTCGTCGGCAAGCCAAAGCAGTCGCTGGAATATCGCGGAGAGACGCTGTTGAGACGCGCGGCCAAAGCGGCGGTTAGTTTGAAAGAATCCTCGACAGTCGTTGTGTTGGGTTCGAGAATTGATAATTTGAGGTCGAGGCTGACAGATCTGCCAGTGAAGGTCGTTGCCAACCCTGATTGGAAGAATGGTATCAGTTCGTCCCTCAAGGCCGGACTATCAACCGTTTTGCAGGAGGAGGGGGACGCTGTGATCTTCATGTTGTGCGACCAGCCACTTGTCTCCACGTCTATCCTGGGGCGGCTTCGCGATGCGTTTATTGAGACGGGAATGCCCATCATCGCTTCGCGTTATGAGGGCAGCCTGGGAGTCCCTGCCCTTTTTTCACGAGAGATCTTTCGTGAGTTTGAAGGTTTGCAGGGTGACGAAGGAGCAAAGAAGATCATAACGAAGGATGCGAGGCGGACCCTCGCTATCGATGTTCCGGAAGCAGGTTTAGACATCGACACGTTGGAGGATTTCGAAAGGTTGAATCGTGACAATTCTTTCATCGCACATACTTAACTGGACTCAAGCTGAGGTTGTGAACAAGGAACTAGTAGAAATAATTGATTATCTCGAAAGACCCGGTCGTCCTGATGCGGTATTAGCGACCGTGATTGACGTCGAAGGCTCGAGCTATCGACTGCCCGGCGCTCGAATGCTGATCGCGGAAGGTTCGTGGAGGACGGTCGGCAACGTGTCGGGTGGGTGCTTGGAGGCCGATGTGATCGAACGGGCTCAGAAAGTTCTGCGAACAGGCAGGCCGGAAGTACTTACATATGACACCCGAAACGATCTGGAGTCAGTGTTCTCTCTAAACATGGGCTGTCGAGGCGTGGTGACGATATTGCTTGAGCGGCCTTCCGAGCGATTCACTCGGTTTATCAAGCAACGACTGCAGACGCGGCGTCCGGGCGTGATCGCTACCTGTATCACGTCGGGTGAAGGAGATAACGCCGAGATCGGTTCACAGGCATTTATTGACGAGGACGCCGTATCAGCGCCTGAAATCGCGGATGTGACTGTAGCTGCCATTTCATCTGCGGCCTTGGCGGTGTTGAGAGAAGGTCGTTCGGGGAGGTTGGAAACCAGCTTCGGTGACTTTTTCCTCGAGTTCATTCCAGCACCAACGGATCTCTTGGTTTTTGGTGCCGGAGCGGACGCTGTTCCGGTGGCCGACCTTGCAAAGAGGATGGGATGGCGAGTAACGGTGGTTGACCACCGGCCCGCGTTTGCGACTCGGGAGAGGTTTCCCGTTGCGGACGAGGTCCTTTTGTCCACCGTCGAGCAGTTTGCTGCTGACCTGCGTATCGAGAACAGCACCGCGACGATCGTGATGACTCACAATTACCAACGCGATCGCGAGATTCTTAAGTTCCTACTAGGGTCGCGCGCATTCTATATAGGAGCTCTCGGACCAAAGAAGCGGACCGAACGGATCTTGGATGAACTCAAAACGGAAGAACTCCGTGTGACACCTGAAGATCTGGAACGACTCTATGCGCCGATCGGGCTCGACATCGGCGGAGGGACGCCGGAACTGATCGCGCTTTCCATAATTGCGGAAATCCAAACGGTTCGAACGGGGCGAACCGGCGGATTCTTGCGTGAACGAAAAGGATCGATCAACAACCGACGCGAAACATCGATGCAGCAATCGTGGCGCGTTCTCTCTATTACAAATGGTAACGGCAGCGGCGTGCTTGTCAGTCCGGTCGATGCTGCTCGGGAAAGAACCTAGATGCTGGTAGACCGATACGACAATTATGGATGAAAAAAAGATTTTAATGCTTGTAAGGCGATCTTGCGGAAGACTACGAGACGATGGTTCCGTTTCAGGCACTCCGGACGGTTGGACATACGGTCCATGCTGTTTGTCCCGACAAGAAGAAGGGCGATAAGATCCGTACCGCTATTCACGATTTCGAAGGCGATCAGACCGATACAGAGAAGCCGGGGCATAACTTTGAATTGAACACTAGTTTCTCAGGTGTCGAGGTTCCAGAGTACGATGCCCTCGTGATTCCGGGAGGCGAGCCCCAGAGTATCTCCGACTGAGGAAAGATATTCTCGAGATAGTTCGGCACTTTGATAAGGAAAAGAAACCGATCGCTGCGGTATGTCATGCAGCGCAGGTCCTTGCGCCGCTGGAGTGCTTTCTGGGCGCAGGTGTTCTGCGTATCCAGCCATTGCCCCGGAAGTGGAAGCCACCGGCGGAACCTTCGTCGACGTCGACTGGGCCGAAGCGATCACGGACGGCAATTTGGTGACGGCCCCTGCATGGACAGCTCATTCAGAATGGTTAGCCCAGTTTCTTAAGGTTTTGGAGCAAGAGCGGTCAAAACCGGTCGGCGAATAACTCGAACGCGAATAGGGTGACCTAAACGGCTGCGCCTGCGGCGGTACTGCATTCTGGTGGGAGTTTCGTTCTTAGGTTCGCGATGTCATGTCGAGGCGGCGCGCCGAAAAGCCTTTTATAATCGCGGCTGAAATAGGACGGGTCTTCGTAGCCTACGCTGAAACCGGCCGTCGCTGCATCCATGTCTTCGACAAGCATCACGCGGCGCGCTTCCTGAAGTCGCATCTGTTTTTGGAATTGCAAGGGACTCAATGAGGTGATCGATTTGAAATGATGGTGGAAGCCCGAAACGCTCATTCCAACCTCGCGTGCGATTGCCTCGATCTTCAACGGTTCTCGGAAATGTTCTCGCAAATACCCAATCGCGCCTGAGATTCGACTCGTCTCGCCCGCGCTAGTAATTAGATGACCAAGGCGCGATGCCTGCCCGTTCGCGAGAAGTCGATACACGATCTCCCGAATCGCGAGAGGTGCAAGTAGTCTTTGCTCGTCTGGCGAGTCGACCAATCTGACCAACCTGACAACGGCGTCCAACAGGTATGCGTCGATGGCCTCGACATTAATTGCTTGTACATCTTCTTCTCGCTGTATGGTCTCGGCGCCTGACTCGACCAAAACGGCTGCAACGATCGCCGGATCGAGATTCAAGCGCAACCCAAAATAGGGCACGTCCTCTGAGGCTTCGTCAACGTGGAACACCACTGGAAGGTCTACCGTGAAGACCAGATAGTGGCCGGGATCGTATCTATAAACCTCACTTCCCAGGAGCGCTCGCTTGCTTCCCTGAACGACAAAGCAAAGGCAAGGTTGATATATTGGCTGCGTTGACTCAGTTGGCTTCGTGAGGCGGCTAAGGAAAAAGCCCGGAAAGGATTCGACAATCCCATCATGAGGCAACAGACCCGACATCCGGGCGAGAAGCTCCCCATTGCGAGACTGCATTTGCAGAATCTCGATTTTATCCCCCCGTCCAACCATTCCTTTGCATTCTAAGCCCTTCTCTCCTGCAAATCAACGATACTACGTTCGGTGGTTTGCAGAATGGTTCAATAATTCGCCAGCTTTCTCATACCGCACAGCCTTCGCAAGCCCATAGAATTGGAGTCATAGCGAAGCCGATGGCCAAGAACGCAGGGAGACACTTTCCTAACGAACAAACAAGTAATGAACGAGACTAATTCAACGAAGATTGGCGTGAGTCGCAGGGACTTTATCTTCAGATCGATGCTTACCGGGGCGGGATTGGCGACGGGTTCGCTCGCATTGGGAGCGGGTTCTCAGTGGATTGTCGCCCAGGCGACATCCAGCGGTCGGCCCGCGCCTGCGGGCGCGACCGGAAACCGAAAGCTTGGGGCACTAGAAGTGTCTCCAATAGGTCTTGGGTGCATGAATGTCGCCTGGGGAGCCGGCCCGCCGACGGATCGGCAGGAGGCGATCCGGCTGATCCGGGCAGCCCATGAGCGCGGCGTTACCTTCTTCGATTCGGCGGAGGTCTACGGGCCATATTTGAGCGAGGAATTAGTCGGGGAAGCTCTTGCGCCCGTTCGGGACAAGGTTGTGATCGCAACCAAATTCGGGTTCCGAATCGATCCTTCGACACGGCAGATCGTGCCCGGAATGAACAGCAAGCCGGAGAATATCCGCAGTGTAGTCGAAGCTTCGCTTAAACGGCTCAAGACCGATCGCATTGACTTGCTCTATCAACATCGCGCTGATCGCGAGGTTCCAATCGAAGACGTCGCGGGAACGGTAAAACAACTTATCGCACAGGGGAAGGTTTTACATTTCGGATTGTCGGAAGCCGGCGGTGCGACGATTCGCCGTGCTCACAAAGTTCAGCCCATCACGGCGATCCAGAACGAATATTCTTTCTGGTCGCGAGATCCTGAGATCGAGGTCATTCCGGCGTGCGAAGAGCTCGGCATTGGCCTCGTGCCCTGGGGACCGCCGGGGAAGGGGTTCCTTACCGGAACCATCACACCGCGGACCACATTTCAGACGGGCGATCTGCGATTGACCCTTCCGCGTCTCACGCCGGAAGCTCGTCGTCAAAATTGGGCGATCGTAGAGCTGCTGCAACGTGTCGGCAATCGCTACCACGCGACACCCGGACAGGTTGCACTCGCGTGGCTGCTCGCACGCAAGCCGTTTATCGTTCCGATCCCGGGGACGACGAAGGTGACGCACATGAACCTCAACGTCGACTCGCGCGAGATCGCTTTGACGACCGCCGACCTGAAGGAACTTGAGGACGGCTTCGCACGCATTCGAGTGCAAGGCAACAGGTCGAGCGACGCCGTACTGGCTCAAACCGATGACGGCGCAAAGTTGGGAACGAGTTCAAAAGGCGGCAATGGCATCTCGCCGCTGCCGCGCAGGCAGTAGTGGGATGGGGTTAGAAATGAAAGAGAAATAGGCACCATTTACTGATCAGAAGGAGGAAATCAGACCATGAAAGAGAAGCAAAATAACATCAAGATAATGCCGACCGATTCGGACGAAGAAGATAATTTTTCCAATACGACGCGCCGCAATTTTCTCGCGTCGGGGTTGGGCGTTGCCGCCGTCACGCTGCTGACCGGTAAATCGACCGACGCGCAACAGAGCAGCAATCAAACCGCGCGAAATCCCGGCGGAGCAGCGAGCGACGGGGGAAGGCTGACGAGTGCCGACCGCCGTCGCCTCGGCGAGCTCGAAGTCTCAAGTCTCGGACTCGGCTGTATGAGCATGGTCGCGGGTTTTTACAATCCCGCGCCGCCGAAAGAAGAGATGATTCGGCATATTCGCCGGGCGGTCGAGCGCGGCGTAACATTCTTCGATACGGCGGAAGTCTACGGACCTTTCACCAGCGAAGAGATCGTCGGCGAGGCTCTCGAACCGTTCAAGGGGAAAGTCGTCATCGCTTCCAAATTCGGCTTCAATTATGAAAACGGCCGAACTGGCGGCAGAAACAGCCGTCCCGAGAATATCCGCAGAGCGATCGACGGCTCGCTAAAGCGCCTTCGAGTCGAAGCTGTTGATCTTTACTACCAGCATCGAGCCGACCCGAGCGTGCCGGTCGAGGATGTCGCGGGAACGGTCAAGGATCTGATTCAGGCAGGCAAGATCAAACATTTCGGGCTTTCGGAAATGAACCCGGAAACGATTCGTAAAGCGCACGCCGTACAGAAAGTGGCGGCGGTGCAATCGGAATATTCTTTGCTCGAACGGGCGGTAGAGAACGGCATTATCTCCACCTGCGAAGAACTTGGCATCGGTTTCGTGCCGTGGGGACCGACGGCGCGAGCCTATCTCGCCGACCGATACAACGAATTCAGTTGGTTCGCGCAGGAAGACCGCCGCGCGAGTGTCCCGTTTTTCCGACCCGAAGCCATCAAAGCCAACGAGCCGCTTATTAAACTCGTCCGCGAGTGGGCACTCCGCAAGGATGTTACTCCCGTGCAGTTCGCGCTCGGCTGGCTGTTGGCGCAAAAACCGTTTATTGTGCCCATTCCCGGCACTACCAACCCGTATCATTTGAAAGAAAATCTGGGAGCGGCTGCCGTCAAATTCACCGCCGACGAGTTGAAAGAAATTCGCACCTCGCTCGGCCGCATTAAACCGCAGGGAGTGCGGTCGTGGGAGTCGGCGCTGACCAATCAATAAAGTGACACATTTATCTGACGAAAGTGAGTTAGAGCGCACACTTATGGTGATGTACAAAAACTCGATAAGGGCTAGCCGGTTATCGAACGAGCACCTGGTACTTGAGGTCTTTGACGCGTTCGCCAATGAGGATATCCAGTCTTGGAGAGATGCACTATTGAACGAACTCGTAACGAGATTTCAAACGATGGCTCATGGATGCTCCACGCTATCGTCAGATTGCGTTTTCCCTGAGGCATGATCTTCTATCGCGGCTGCCGAGCACGCAAAGCATTCGACGTCAAAGGCGGGGTCGAGCGCGACGGGATAACTGTTCGTAATGGAAGGCGAGAAAGAAAAAGAGGTAAGGATCAAGGTTCGCGAATGGCTAGGAAAGCTCGAGATATCGAAATGAGGAGTCAAGTGTTACCGGGAGTGACTATGGAAAAGAGAGAACTAGGCAAAAGTGGCTTAAAGGTATCGGCCCTCGGATTGGGCTGCATGGGGATGAGCTTCGGCTACGGAAAAACAGTCGAGAAACGCGATGGGATCGATCTGACCCTGCCGCTGTGGAAAAGGGCGTCACGTTCTTCGACACCGCGGAAGTTTACGGACCGTTCGCTAACGAAGATCTTGTAGGTGAGGCACTGGAGAGCGTACGCGACGACGTGGTGATTGCGACAAAGTTCGGCTTCAACATTGATCAAGATGGCGTGCAGCACCAGGATCCGCCTCTGAAGAGTCGGCCGGAACAGATCAGGCAGGCAGTCGAAGGCTCGCTGAAAAGGCTGCGTACCGATTGCATCGACCTGCTTTACCAACATCGAGTTGATCCGTCCGTTCCGATCGAGGAAGTTGCCGGGACAGTCAAGGTACTGATCGACGAAGGCAAGGTCAAACATTTTGGCCTGTCAGAAGCCGGCATAGACGTGATCCGGCGAGCCCACGCCATTCAACCGGTAACTGCTCTGCAGAGTGAGTATTCCCTATGGTGGCGAGAGCCGGAATCAGAGATCTTCCCGGTTCTTGAGGAATTGGGGATCGGATTCGTTCCGTTCAGTCCGCTGGGAAAGGGCTTTTTGACGGGCAAGATCGACAGGAACACGACCTTCGATGCGGCGGATTTTAGAAATACGGTGCCGAGATTTTCTGAAGATAATCGTGAAGCCAATCAGTCGCTTGTGGACGTGATCGAGACGTTTGCCCAGCAAAAGAAGGCAACGCCTGCACAAATTGCACTGGCTTGGGTGATCGCACAGAAGTCCTGGATCGTGCCGATTCTAGGCACGACCAAGCTGCATCGGTTGGAAGAGAATCTTGCAGCCGTTGACGTCGCACTAACCTCGGAAGACCTCAGCGAGCTCGACCGCCTTACCGTTAATGTGAAAGTCATGGGCGCAAGGTACGGCGAAGGTTCGCAAAAATTAGTCAACCGCTGATCCCGACGCCGAAATATCAACAGAGTACGCGATCATGCGCCCGCCATGGGTCAAGAACAAGGACGTGATAGTCTGCGAGACGACCCTAAAGGGTGAAGCGAAGAAGGCATCGGTCATTGCACGGAGGAGTCCGGCCGCGCTCATCGCAGACATCATCCGGTCACCGGAAAAGATATGCCGGTCAATACCTTTGTGTGAATAGGCAGAATTCTTGATCGTTTTCTGAATACCGATTGTAGGCCGACACAGAGTCACTGCATTGTGTTAGAAGAAGAAATCAAGAAATGTAGCGAAAAATGTAGCGACTACCTATAGTTCTGGAGTGTTACCCATGCGACGCGAAACTCGATAAAGTGTAATAAATGCAACTAGATAACACTGTGTGGCAGTTCATAGAAACCGGCTAAAATGAATTTGTAATCATCAGGTCGGGGGTTCAAGTCCCTTCACCGGCTCCATAATAAATACAGCCAATTCCATCGGAGCATCGGCGCTCGGATTAGGTGCCTGATTCTATCAAGGCAGAACCGTGTGTGGATCTGCCCTGCGGTTTTCGGAGTGACGGCCGAGGTCATCTGCCTTTCCGCGTCGACTCACGTCGATACGCTAATCGCTTTCGGGCCACTAGGTCATCCTCACGATTCATAAGCAATTGGTTAACAGACTCAAGATCGTCGAGCTCGTTCTTAAGTGCCTCCGACGGCCCTCTGGAATACAGTGCGCTTGCGTCATCAGCCGCGACTGACATCAGACAAAATGCGGCATCAAAATCGCCTTCGTCGATGTGCTCCATCGCTTCGCGACGGGCTCGGGCGTTCATTAGCAGCACGACCGCCTGCTCTACATCGGGATCGGATTCGAGCGCTTCGACAGCTTCCGCCGTATCGAAGTCCGAAGAGAATGTTAACGAGACTGATTCGGTCGCCCTGCTTTCTTGACTTGTGTAGCTTAGGCTGACGTCGATCAACTTGCCGCCTGGTAGATCACCGGGGACATCCAGCCGGACAACGATATTGAGTGGTGATCCGGAAAGTAGATCAGGCAAAATGTATCCGCCGTTTCTAGCCTTCTCGAAATCGTTCAAGAGATCGACAACGCGGACGCCTTCAGCACAGCTCAGGCTTAGTCGAACATCGCGTGCGAACTGCCTCACCAGGCCGTGGAGTTCGGTCTCAAATATCGCCACCGTGTCCTGTGGTTCCTTAACATGCCAAGCGTTGCCGCCGCCGGCTTCGGCCATCGGCATCAGCAGATCCTCGTTAAAATCGGATCCGATCCCGATCGTCGTCGTCGTGATGCCCTTGCCGGCAAGCTCGCGCGCCTGAGAGACGATGCGATCGATATTCGTCTCCCCAATGTTCGCTTGTCCGTCCGTGATAAGCAAAACCCGGTTGATCGCGTCGGGTGCCAACGCTTCGCTCACCTGAAGGCCCGCCTTTACCCACCCTTCATGCAGCGCGGTGGAGTTTCGAGCCACGATCCGGTCGATCCCACGCTTGAGCATTTCCCTATTTGAGGCCGGCTGGTTTGTGAAGAGCACGTCGATCTGATCGTCAAAAATGACCGCCGAAAGGTTGTCGCTCGACAGCAATTGATCGACGCAGTACTTTGCAGCTTCCTTGGCGTGATTCATTTTCGGTCCACCCATCGAACCGGAGCGGTCAAGAGCGATACCGATGTTTAGTTTTGGGCGCTTACGCTCCGCCGCGTTATGTTCGGGCGGAGTGATCCGAATAAGCAAATCAACATTCTGCCTTGCTCCTTTAACAAGTTTGGACTTTTCAGCCATCAGTTCGATAGTTGGTTTCATTGTCATAATATGGGCTCCTTAACAACTCGTTTACGTATTCGCTCATTTTGAGGGCCTTGTCATTCAGCGTCCGTTCAAGAATCGACTCGAATTCCAAGTGCCTCTTTTATCTTCTTCAAAAGACCTGCGGCCTTTTCATCATTGTCGGGCGGCTGGTAACCTTCTCTGACGTGAATTTCAGCACCGGGCGCGATCTCATAGCGCGACCAGTTCTCGACGGCCTTCGGCGACGAACGCCGGCGAACATCACTTCGCAATACCGAACGATCGGATCTCGGCGCGGCTGGTGCTATCGAAAATAGCAGTCCCTCGTCATCCCTCGTGTGCTTCTTCGGCGAGAGCAGGCTTTTCAGGTACTCTTTGGCGCCGCTATCGCTTTTTGTCTTCAGAAAGTCGTTGATCGCGCCCAGATCCTCGATCTTCCTCACCGGTTCGGTGTATAGCTCAGTAAGTTCTGCCTCGCTCTTCGTCATTACTTCCTGAAGCTCGGCAGGGTCGGCTATGACTTTCACTCCAACCGATTCAGTCCCTAACAGCTCTTCAAGTTCGGCCGCGTCCTTTCCTGTGACCAACTGACGGATAATACTTATTGGCAATCCCTCAGACTGTAGTTGCTTGATCACAAGCAAGGTCAAAAGGTGCGGATATCCGAAAACTGACGCACTCCCCTGCTTCGAGTCCGAGGGCGGCAACAATCCTTCCGTAATGTAAAAACGGATCGTCCGTTCGTTCGGATATTCGGTTACGGTACCCTTTTCCTGGCTCGAACCCCGCTCTTTGAGGATCCGCCTCGCGGCGTCCGCAAGTTCCTTAACACCAACATATTGGACCTCTTTGAGCTTATCCAATTTCAGTTTCACAAGCCGTAGAGTAACAGATGCAGTAGTTGCTGTCAACAGTGATTACTGCAAATATAATAAGGCGTATGTACCGCTGATCATGCTCCATTTGGGCCTGCGACCAAGAAACTATAAGTAAGGGCGGTTTGCGAAAGGCAAGTCTTCGGTGATGGCGATTCAAGCCTGAGTTTCGGCAACGAAGGGTTGGTTTGTATGGGAAGGTCCACCGGCGATGAACCCGAGCGGTTCAACATCCATCAGGTTCGGCCTAAATTTCACAAGCGCCGCGCGAACGGATCGCGGGCGTGACTATGCAGTGCTTGCCTAAAACGGGTTCGATCACGTTCCTGTAATCGTTCACCGCGTCAGATGGCATCCAGGCCTGGATCGTTCCGGCGAAGCCGCCGCCCTGCACTCGACACGCGCCTGGCTTCGACTCCCTAAGGAACTCCTTTGTGAGCGAGAGGGCAAGAGCCACGCCTTGTTCGCGCGCCTCGTTCGGGCTGTAGCAGTTCTGCAAAAGCTGCCACGACGAATCGCCCGATTGATTCGCCAACTGCAAGAAAGCAGCAAGGTCCTTATTTTTGAGGGCGTCAACTTGTTGCAAAACGCGTTCGTTCTCGTTGAGAAAATGTAATGCCCGCAGGATCGCACGGTCGCCCGCCGTGCGACGAACTCGCGGCAGCTCGCTGAGCAGTTCGGAGCGAGAGACCTCGATCAGACGCCGCTTTGCAAAAGCTTCGGCAACCGAATTCATCTCGCGCGGGATCGCGGCATAGTCTTCGGTCAGGTCGGCGTGACTCCCGCCAGTGTTGACGATCACAAGAGCGTGCCCTGCGTCACCGAACGCTCCGTTAATTTGTTCGACGTGTGGGGAACTGGCGTCGCGAAAGTCGATCATCATGACGCCGCCGACCGCACAGGCGATCTGGTCCATCAGCCCGCAGGGTTTGCCGAAGAAATTGTTCTCGGCATACTGTCCGACCTTTGCGAGCGTCACTAAGTCGATCTTCGAATCGTTGTAAAGCGCGTTAAAGATCGCCCCGATCAATATCTCGACTGAAGCCGACGAACTCAGGCCCGAACCGACGAGCACATCGCTCGTAATGCACGCATCGAACCCGCCGATCGCAAACCCGAGTTCGTCAAGTCTCGATGCGATACCGCGTATCAAGGCCGATGAGCTTGCGACCTCATTCGGCTGCGGATCCAGAACTGCGAGGTCGACGATAAACGGCAGGTCATAACCCTCTGCGTGGATCGTAACGATCTGCGTGTCGTTCGGGGCGGCAGCGGCGATCGTATCAAGGTTGACAGCGGCCGCGAGCACCAGCCCGCCGTTGTGGTCGGTGTGGTTACCGCAAAGTTCAACACGCCCAGGCGAACTGAAGAACCGAGCGTCACTCCGCCCAAACAAAGACTGAAATCGATCGAAAAGACGGTGCCAGCGTGCCGCCTGAAAGTCACGATCAATATAGATCTCACGAAACGCCGTGCGTTCGGCGAGTTCGTGAGGCGGTCGAAGTGTGCTTGTACGCGTGCTCAAAGTGCAACGATCTTCTCAGTCTGAATTCGAGGCCTGGCGAAGTTGTTCGGCCGCAGTTTCGGGCGTAATGTCACGCTGCGGTTCGGCAAGCATCTCATAACCCACCATAAACTTTTTCACCGTTGCGGAACGAAGCAGCGGTGGATAAAAATGCGCGTGCAGCTGCCAATACGAAACGTCCTCGGCCACAAACGGCGCCGCATGCCAGCCCATCGTGTATGGAAAGGACACGTTGAAAAGCCGATCATAGGCGCCAAGCAGCGACTTCAGAACAAAGGCGAGCGAACGACGCTCGGCTTGCCCAAGGCCACTGATCCGCTGCACATGGCGACGCGGAATGAGAAGCGTCTCAAAGGGCCATGTTGCCCAAAACGGCACGACCGCGACCCAATCCTCGTTCTCAACAACGATGCGCTCGCGACTCGCAGTTTCGATCTCGAGATAATCAAGCAGAAGCGAGGTGCCGTTCAATGCCGCATGATCCCGCTGACGCGTATCCTCTTTCGCGGGACCGTTCGGCAGCGAATCGCTGGCCCATATCTGTCCGTGCGGATGCGGATTCGAACAGCCCATGATCTCGCCCTTGTTCTCAAAGATCTGAACCCAGCGGAATTCGCGTCCAAGTTCATCACTTTGCTCAGCCCACATATCAACGACGCGTTCAATTTCCGGCGGCCCCATCGACGCAAGGGTCAGGTCGTGACGCGGCGAAAAGCAGATCACCCGACACGCGCCGCGAACAGTTTCGGCCCTAAGGAGGCCTTCGGCTACCGGGACATCGGCGCTCGCACCGGGCAGCAACGCAGCAAAATCATTATCAAAGACGTATGTTCCTTCGTATTTCGGATTTCTCACGCCACCGGCGCGCGAGTTTCCCGGACACAAATAACAGTTCGGGTCATAGGCTGGCCGGACGTCCGAACTTGTCGCTTCATGGCTGCCTTGCCACGGCCGCAGTGTCCGATGCGGCGAAACGAGCACCCATTCACCGGTCAGCTGATCAAATCGGCGGTGCGGCTTGTTCTTTAGAAAAGACATTCGTCAACTAGTTGGCAGGGCCGCTCTTGAAGATATCTTCTCGCTTCTGATAACCGTCTTTGATCACCGTTGTTTCGAGATTGTCCTTGTCCACCGCTATCGGATCAAGAAGGATCGACGGAACATCGATCTTGCCATTATTTACCTTTTCCGATGTCTCAACTTTTTCCTTTCGCGCAAGTTTGATCGCGGCCTCTGCGGCGGCGAATGCAAGCGGCTGGATCGGTTTGTAGATTGACATTGTTTGCTTGCCCGCCACCATATTCTGGCACGCGACCAGGTCGCAGTCCTGGCCAGTAACGATCACTTTACCGGAAAGGCCTCGCGCATCAAGGGCCTGGACCGCCCCGCGGGAAACGCTGTCGGCTGATGCCACGACCGCAACAATGTCGTTATTGTATTGGGTCAGGGCGTTCTCAACGTGCTTGAGAGCCTCGCTTGCCTGCCAGTTGTTCGCCCACTGCTCCATCACGATCTTGATGTCGCCGCGGTCCACGGCCGGTTTCAGTATCTTCATTTGGCCCTCATAAAAGAGCTTCGCATTGTTGTCGGTAGGCGAACCCATTATCAAGACATAGTTGCCTTTTGGCGCTCGCTCGAGGGCGTATTTTGCCTGCATTTCGCCAACGCGAACATTGTCAAATGAAACGTAAAGATCGACATCCGAGTTCATGATCAGGCGGTCATAGGCGATCACAGGAACATTCTGACGCTTGGCCGCGTCCACAATGCTTGCGGCGGCAACGCCATTGTGCGGAACAACCACAAGCACATCGACGCCTTTCGTCAAAAGGTTCTCGGCTTGCTGGAGTTGAACGACGTCATTCCCTTCAGCAACCTGGATCTCCACGTCGGCGCCTAATTCCTTGGCCTTCTTTACAAAAAGATCGCGGTCGCGCAGCCACCGTTCTTCCTTTAATGTCTCGAGAAGCAGGCCGATCTTGATCGGGCCATCCTTGGGCTTTGCGGCCGGAGCATCGGGCGAGGTGTTGGCCATCTTTGAGTTGTCCCCCGCCTTTCCACACGCCCCAATAAGAAAACTGCTCAGTGCGAATAGAACAAGCATTACATGCCGGATTGAGTGTCTTTGCTTCATATTCTTCGAGGATCGTTTATTTGTTTCTCCATACTATTCTCAAACCCCGGTCGAACCAAAGCCGCGACGGCAATGGGATAGTGAGAGGTTCGTATTCGGCGATACTTTGGGTCCGGAGCGGGATCGCTCAACGCGGCGGCCAAAGGCAAGGAGTTAGAAAGAATGTATTCCTCCCCGGTCGGAGAATGAAATTGGCAACAGTCGATTCCGCGTCAAGCGGTGTTTAACAATAAAAATATGTGTTGACCATTCATGGAATAGAGATATACAATTCCGTATAGCCGTCTGGACAGCTCTGTCGAGACACGATCTCTGCTTCTATACCAATTTTTCACGCAAATCCCGATCCCGGAAGCACGTTCCATAAGGAGAAAATTGTGAGACCTGTATCATTGTTCAACCGATCTTTTGCGATGCTGTTCTACCTAACGGCCGTCGCCTCGTTCGTCATTGCCCAACGCTCGGAACCGACGCCGGTAAAGGTCATCGCCGGCCAGGCAAGGCCTGCACCCGTGGCTGTGCGAAATAACCTCTATTGTGCCGGATATGTTCAGTCGTCGCCGATCGATACATCGAACCAGATAATCGGTGGGCTTGAAGAGCAGGACCAGTTTGTTTATGCGCAGGGTGACGTTGTTTATCTGAGCATGGGTGCCGGAAAGGGTATTAGCGTCGGCGACACATTTGCTGTGGTGCGGCCGCGCGGCAAGGTTAACACGCGGTGGACGCGCAAATCCGATCTCGGATTTCTGGTCCAGGAGGTTGGCGTTGTCGAGGTCATTCGTGTAAAGAGCGATCACTCGGTCGCACGGATCAAGGCCTCGTGTTCGAGTTTCCTTCTGGGCGATCTGGTTGCACCCGTGCCCGTTCGAACCAGCCCGATCCATGAGGTGCGAGGCCCGCTAGATCAATTCACCGATCCCTCGGGCAAAGCGACGGGGCGCCTATTCCTGGCCCGTGACGGGCAGGAAATGTTGTCACGCGACCAGATCGTTTACATCGACCTTGGTGCTGACGACAATGTTCAGGTTGGCGATCATGTGACGGTATTTCGGCCGGTAGGTAAGGGCAATGTACTGTTTGGTGACAAGAACGAATCCGTAAGCGCACGCGATGAAGGATACCAAAGCGATGTTTATCGTGGCGGAAAGTTCTCAAGCCAGGCCCCCCGTAAATCGGGCGATCAGGCGGGCGGAGGTATCGTGACGACCGAGGACGCCAAGCGGGGCCGGCCGGCTCTAAGGAAGGTCGTTGGCGAATTGGTAGTCCTGAATGTCAAGGAAAAAACCGCAACGGCGGTTATAACGCGCACGGCTCAAGAGATCCATACAGGTGATTGGGTCGAGATCCAATAGAGAACGGCTCATCATAGAATCGCCCGCGCCCGGGCCGGATCGGGACCAAGAGATGGTCCTGATACCGGACCTGGAGCGCGGGTTTCTCAATTTGGGCTATTTGCCTCACCGCGAATGCACACTTAAACTATTGGTTTATGGTTGAAATCGAAGATTTTCCTATCGGTGTGGCTGACGGCGATATTGTCGAGCCGATGATGCAGATCCCGTCGGAATTACCGGCGTTGCCGTTAAGGGACATTGTCATTTATCCCTTTATGATCGTACCTTTGTTCGTTTCGAGGGATAAATCCATCACGGCCGTTGAGCAGGCCCTCAAAGACAACCGGATGATCGTCCTTGTCTCACAGAAGGACGTGAATAATGAGGATCCGGCGCAAGATGACCTGTATTCTGTGGGAACGGTCGCGATCATCATGCGGATGCTCAAACTGCCCGACGGCCGCATTCGTATCCTGATCCAGGGACTTTCACGGACGATCGTTGATTCGGTTGAAACAACGGGCGATCATGTGCGGGTGGGGATCACGCCGATATCCGAGCCATTGGCACCCGAAGGATCGCTTGAGGTCGAAGCACTTGTCAGAAATGTTCGCGGGTTGATGGAGCGGGCGGCAAGCCTTGGCAAGAACATCTCGCCCGAAGTGCTGGCGATCATTGCTAACCTTGAGGACGCAGGCCGGTTGGCCGACCTTTCTGCCTCGAACCTTGAATTGAAGGTAGAGGACGCGCAGAGCGTTCTGAACATCTCTGAGCCGGTCGACCGGCTTCGAAGGGTAAACGAACTGCTGAATAAGGAGATCGACGTCCTGACCGTTCAGCAGGAGATAAATTCGCAGGCCCGCGCCGATATAGACCGGTCGCAGCGCGAGTACTTCCTGCGTCAACAGTTGAAGGCGATCCAAGGCGAGCTTGGAGATGTGAATGAGCTCTTTGAGGAGCTTGAGGGCTATCGCAAGCGGATCCTCGAAGCGAAAATGCCGGAGAATGCTGAAGAGGAGTCGCTGCGGCAGTTAAAAAAGCTCGAGCGAATGCACCCCGACACGGCTGAGACAGCGACGCTGCGAAACTGGTTGGATATCATGACCGAGCTTCCGTGGCAAAAGTCTTCAAAGGACAATTTGAATCTTCGCAAGGCCGAGAAGATCCTGAATGAGGATCATTTCGGGCTCGATCGTGTAAAAGAACGTATCATCGAGGCCCTCGCGGTCCGAAAACTTATCGCTACGCCCAAGGGACCGATCCTGTGTCTTGTTGGGCCTCCGGGAGTCGGGAAGACCTCGCTTGGGCGGTCGGTTGCGCGGGCGCTAAATAGAAAGTTCATTAGACTTAGCCTCGGCGGACTACATGATGAGGCTGAGATACGGGGCCACCGGCGCACGTATGTCGGCGCAATGCCCGGCCGCATCATTCAGGCGATCCAACAGGCGGGTACGAACAATCCCTTGATCATGCTCGACGAGATAGACAAGGTCGGAGCGGATTTTCGGGGCGATCCCAGCTCGGCCCTGCTCGAGGTGCTCGATCCTGAACAGAACTTCGCCTTTCGCGATAACTATCTTGGCGTCACTTTCGATCTATCGAACGTTATGTTCATGACCACGGCGAACCTGCTTGATACTATCCAGCCTGCATTGCGGGATCGTATGGAGATCATATTTCTTTCAGGCTACACCGAAGAGGAAAAGTATGAGATCGCTCGTCGGCATCTGGTCCCAAAACAGATCGAGGAAAACGGGCTTGCAAAGGACGACGTAAAATTCGACCGAAAAACCTTGCTGAAGATGATCACCGAGTACACACAGGAAGCGGGTTTAAGGCACCTTGAACGTGAGATCGGAAAGGTCGCCCGCAAGGTGGCGAGGCAGAAGGCCGAGTTCGATGAAACGTTCAAGCCAGTGCGCGTAACGGCCGACAACCTGAGGGAATTCCTTCGCAGCCCGAAGATCTTCACTGAGGGAGCGCTCAAGAAGGATGAGATCGGGACGGCAACGGGCCTGGCATGGACGGCCGTGGGTGGCGATATCCTGTTCATCGAGGCAATAAAGACGAAGGGCAAGGGGAAGCTCGTGCTTACCGGTCAACTCGGCGAGGTTATGCAAGAGTCAGCACAGGCGGCGTTTTCTTATGCCAAGGCAAGGTCCGCTGAGCTCGGCATACCGGACGATGTGCTGGATAACTTCGACATTCACGTGCATTTGCCTGAGGGAGCGATCCCAAAGGATGGGCCGAGTGCGGGGATAACCATGGCGACGGCCCTTGTTTCGGTGCTTGCGCGGCGGCCGGTACGCAAGGACGTCGCAATGACCGGCGAGATAACGCTAAGGGGCAACGTGCTTCCAGTTGGCGGAGTCAAAGAAAAATTGCTTGCGGCACGCCGGGCGAAGATCAAAACGGTTATTCTGCCGGCACCGAATGAGCGAGATCTTGAAGATCTCTCGCAGGAAGCGCGGGATGATTTGAACTTTGTATTCGTAGAGCATGTTAGCGAGGTGTTCGCGGCAGCCCTACGGGAGCCGAAGCAGAAGGAAAAGCAGGCCAGGCGTGCAGCCTGAAAAGGGGACCAACCCTGATAAACATTGACCCGCAGCGGGCCATATGGTAGCTTTAGTATGGTCTTTATCGCGCCGTTGAAGTGTGTTCACGCGAAGAATCAGGAACTTTTTTACATCTATTGGCGTTAATAGACTTGCAGGAGTAGCTGATTGCGACCTATAGAAGTTCGCCCTGACCTTCGTGATAGACGTGACGAGGAGTAAAGACGAAATTTGATGACAAGATCTATTAGCGGGGTCATCCCTGCGTTAGCCCTAATACTTTCTTTTACCGGTACGGCAGTTCTTGCCCAGACGGAGCAGAACTTGCAGGCTCAGCAAGCGGTTCGCGCGGTACTTGACGATTCTGGCCGAAATTTTCACGAAGGAATGGTTGCCTTAAAGGCGAACCGCCGGTCAGATTCGGGGTCCGCGTTCGATCGGTCGATCGAGACCTTTCTGATGTCCACGCTCGACATTCAACGCGATAAGGCGCTCCAGGTCTGCTACAACCAACTGATCGAGACAATTTATCGCATCGAGTTCCCTAATGTAAGCCAACCTCCTCAGATCCGGAGCCTTTCGGCCACGTGTGGCTGGAAGTGGACGGAGGCTGATATGAAACTCGCGGACGCCGTGGCGGCATTGACCAAGCCGGCGAAACCTTCTGACATGAATGTCGCCTCGACCGGAACCGCGGGGCCGAGCGCCGTCTCTGCGAAAGGCAACGTCAGCGTTGGATTCAACGAACAGGAGTTCGAGCCATCACCGCTGGATGAACTTTCCAAACTCGAACTGACGCAGGACGAACTCCAGGTAGAGAACAATCCAGTCGCTGAACAGCAGTATCAGTATATTCAGGTTGCCGTCGCCAATAAATCGCTCGGATTTTCCTTTCAGGTCCATCCGATGATCCAGCAGTACATAAACTATTATCGCGGCCGCGGACGGGGAACAATGGAAGTCGGGCTCTATCGTTCGGGAATGTTCATGCGGATGGCTCGCAGGATCTTTCGTGAAGAGGGAGTGCCCGAGAACGTGGCTTGGCTTGGCCAGGTCGAGAGTACATGGAAGCCGACCGCCCTTTCGTGGGCTTCTGCCTCCGGCCTGTGGCAGTTCATTCCCGGAACGGGGAACCGGTATGGCCTTCAGCGAACGGCCTATGTGGACGAGCGCAACAGCTTTGACGAGGCAACACGGGCTTCGGCCCGCTATTTGAAGTTTCTTGCCAATCGATATGGAGGCAATTGGGAATTGGCAATGGCTGCGTATAATTGCGGCGAGGGCAATGTCGATCGTGCGATCCGCCGGGCGGGTGTTGCTAACTTCTGGGCGGCATACCCATATTTGCCTCGCGAGACACGCAATTACGTTCCCAACATTTTGGCTACGGTCTTGATCGCGAACAATCCTGCTCAGTATGGGTTCGGGCACGTCAGGCCTGCACCGCCGCTTCTTTACGATCGGATCCGCGTCCCTGCATCGACTAACCTGAGCATTTTGGCACAGGCCTCGGACACCAGCGTACAGTACATTCGCTATCTTAACCCGCACCTGCGCAGCAATGTTACGCCGCCTCAGCCATATATAATCAATGTCCCGCCGGGGAAGGCGAATGAAGTGGTTGCCGTTTTCAAGCGAATTCCTGCTTCCAAGATAAACAACACCGCCCTGGCCAATTCCGTTCGCGGCGAAACCTGGCAGGCGATCTCAAATCGTACGGGCGTTAGCGTTGCCGAACTGATCGCGGCGAATCCTGGAATGAAGGAACCGCACGGCAAGGTATTCGTACCCGTGAATGCTAACAAGATCAACACGATCTCATACACCCGGCCGACGAATCAGCCTGTTGCGTTGGGGAGTTCGGCCAGGGTCGTGAAGGCGCAGGCCGGCGATACGGTCGCCAAACTCGCCGCCCGTCACGGTGCTGACCCGACGGAGGTTGCAAAGTATAACGGGCTCCTGCCTAATTCGGTGCTGGGGGCCGGGCGGGAGATCAAGATACCCGCAAAGTAAGGACCCGACATTGTCGATAGATCTCTTGGAGGCTGTCCAACGACAGCCTCTTTTGTTGCCGTCGTGACGGAAGCCGAACCGCCACTTGACATGATCGAAATATGTAACTACTATTGTTACAGTTATGGGCGCGAATTCGCAATTTGCGATGGCAGTACATGTTCTGACGCTGCTTGCCAGATATAAGGACGGGAACGTCAAATCTGAAATGCTGGCCGGCAGTGTCAACACTAACCCGGTGGTGGTAAGACGGCTCCTTGGGCAATTAAGCCAGGCAAATCTTGTTGAATCGCATACTGGATCGACCGGCGGCTCGCAGCTTACACGTTGTCCGAGGGAGATCACTTTGAGCGACATATATCGGGCCGTCTCATGCGGCGAGGTCTTTGCCCTCCACGGCAAGGCACCGAATCAGGATTGTCCGGTTGGCCGCAATATCGAAGCCGTACTTTGTTCGATCCAAAAGGAGATCGATAAAAGCGTGGGTGAAAAACTGTCTGAGTTCACGCTTCAGGGGATACTCGACATCATCGGAGAAGGCAAGTCGTAAAATTTTTTGCCCAGATTTGTAATAGCAAGTGTTACAAAGAAATTTCAAAGCGTATTGGAGGATCTAATATGAACGAGTTTTTTTTAACCTGGTCGCCACGAGTCCTGAGTCTCCTCCGGATCATCGCCGGATTTTTGCTCATCTGGCACGGCAGCCAGAAGCTGTTTGGCTTTCCTATAGCGGCGCCTAATGGCGCCGAAGGGCCATTGTTCGCAATTGCCGGAACGATCGAGTTCGTCGGCGGCATCTTGATCCTGGTCGGTCTGTTCACGCGCCCGGTCGCGTTCCTGATCAGCGGCATGCTTGCGGTCGCCTATTTTATGGCACATGCGCCGAGCGGGTTCTTCCCGATCGCCAATGGCGGCGAACTCGCCGCTATCTATAGTTTTCTGTACCTATATCTAGCGTTTGCCGGCGGCGGGGCATGGTCCCTGGATGCGATCGTTGACAGATATTCTAATGCGACGGCGTTTGTTCGCGGATCTGCATGAGCGTGCGATCAGCTTTGCGGGAGGCGGGTTTTTGTCGAGCAATGGGAAGTAACGTGCCAGGGGAGGGAAGGATGGGACCGAAGGTAGCCGGCCGATCGATCAAGAAGAATGCTGGAGGTGAGGCATCCGCGATCTTGTGGTTAGTGCTATCAGGCATGATCAGCATTTACCTTCGGTTCTTTCAATTCGGTCTTATCATCGTGCGAACAATGCAATAGGCCTATCCAAAGGTGGCGGCGTTGGCCGGTGGGTGAATCGACCGGCCCAACGTTGTATAATATTGTTACATTGACGTGACCGCGGCGTGTTTCGAGCGGTCCTCAAAATTTGAGGAGACCTATTTTGATGAAGAATATCTGTTTCGTTCTGACCGTGCTCGCCCTCACTTTTTTGGCCGCGTGCGGCGGAGCCTCCAATAATTCGAATTCTGCGTCTCCGGGCCCGTCGAACGCGAAGCCCGGAAATCAGCCCGCCAATACCACCTCGTCCGAACCGGGGGCGAAAGGAGAAGGACTAAAGATCGCGTCCGGTAATTCGACGTTGACGTTCCTTGTATCCCGCAAGGACGATAAGGCGCAGGCGGGATTTACAATGTTCGAGGGAACGTTCGACCTTGTTAATGGAAAGCCCGAAGACAGTACGCTTTCGATCGATGCTGATACGGGCACGCTGTTTTGCGACAATGCAAAGATCGCCGACCTGCTCCGATCTGAGAAGTTTCTGGACGTGACAAAATTCCCCAAGGCATCGTTCAAGTCAACAAAGATCGAGGCCGGAGCTCGGGCTCCCGATAATTACACCATTACGGGCGATCTCACCATCCGCGATCAGACCAAGCCCGTCACGTTTCCGGCAACAATAGCGATAACGGATGCCGACGTCACGATGAAGATCGGGTTTCGGGCTTATCGAAAGGAATTCGGCCTGACCAACGCGGGCCCTTCGGACGATCCGATCCGCGATGACTTTTCGATAATGCTCGATGTAAAAGTGCCGCGTCGAAAGTAGCGGTCGGACGCCCGGAATGAACAGGTCAGGCTGAGGAAGAAGTGAAAGCGTGGGTAATCAAGGAATTCGGCATTGGCAACTTGCGAATGACCGAACGTGAGACGCCGTCGCCCGAAGTAGGCGAGGTAGTTGTCCGTTTTCATGCCGCATCCGTGAATTACCGTGACCTGATGGTCGTCACCGGCACATATAATCCGCGGATGAAGCTCCCTACCATTCCATTCTCCGATGGGTCTGGTGAGATTACGGCCGTTGGTCCCGGCGTTACGAAATGGAAGATCGGTGACCGCGTTATGCCGATCTTTGCGCAGCGGTGGTTCAATGGTGAGTCGACCGCAGAGAACCGCCGGACGTCGCTTGGTGCGGGGCCTTATTGGGATGGCGTATTGCGCGAGTTCGGAGCCTTTGACGCGGAATCTGTGGTCCGTGTCCCGGAGCACCTTTCCTATGCCGAGGCCGCAACGTTGCCGTGCGCCGCTCTTACCGCGTGGCACGCCGTGATCGAAGCGGGCCAGACCAAACCCGGCGATACCATACTCACGCTTGGTACGGGCGGAGTTTCAATATTTGCGGTCCAGTTCGCAAAGCTGGCCGGGGCACGGGTCATTGCAACCAGCGGGAGCGCTGAAAAGATCCGGCGGCTGAACGCTCTTGGCGTTGAAATGTCGGTCAATTACCGCGAATTGGAGGACTGGGACAAGGTTGTGCTGGACCTGACTGATGGCCGCGGCGTTGATCTAGCCGTCGAGGTCGGCGGCGCCGGGACGCTGCGGCGATCGGTCAACGCAACTCGGTTTGGCGGGCGAATCGCGATGATCGGAGCCTTGACCGGAGGCTCTGATTTCAACCCGACAACCCTTTTCATGAAGTCGATTCGGCTTCAAGGCATCTTTACCGGGCCGCGGAGTATGTTCGAGGAAATGAATCGGGCGATCGCTGCGAATCAGATGAAACCGGTGGTTGACCGTATCTTTGATTTTGAACAGGTCCCGGAAGCCCTGGAGTATATGCGTGCCGGTTCACACTATGGCAAGATCGTCGTTCAGATGGGATGACCCGCGACGATCGGCTCAAGAGATAAGTAGGAGGTAATAAAATGGCAGAACGAAAAGCAAATGCAGAATGGAATGGCGGATTCAAGGACGGAGAAGGAAAGATCTCGGTAGGAAGCGGATTGTTTGAAGGGCCATTCTCGTTCTCGACACGATTTGAGGATGAACCCGGAACTAACCCCGAAGAGCTTCTTGGGGCGTCGCTGGCAGGCTGCTACTCAATGGCCCTGACGGTAACGCTTGAAAAGCAAGGTACACCTTCGAACAGTGTAAGGACGGAAGCCCGAGTTTTTCTCGGCAAAGATGATGCAGGGTTCAAGATCAACCGGATCGACCTTGAGACAACTGCCGACGTTCCCGGCATTTCGGCCGACGACTTTGCTAAGGTTGCGGAAGAAGTGAAGAAAGGCTGCCCTATCGGCCGGGCGCTTGCGGCAACCGAGATAACACTCAAAGCTAACCTTGAAAGGGCAACGGCCGCTTGACCCTATGCCGATCGAGAGAAGTCTGAGCCGCCGGCGTTGTTCCATCGTTATTTAGAGCAGAATAGAAAAAACTGGATTGCGCTCTGTAACAATATATGTTACAATTCTGGAAGTCGGGGCGTTTGCGGGCCCGATACGGGGTCAACGCGGAATGATGGGCCAAGAGGCCGGAACATATTGGACGGCTTTTGCGGTTGCCGCGCGGGCTAAGATATAATCTTGCAATTATATAGGAGAGAAAAGATGGGAGCTTTTGCTAAAGAAGTTACAGATTCGGAGTTTGAGACGACGGTGCTTGGTTCTGACCAACCGGTTTTGGTGGACTTTTGGGCTGAGTGGTGCGGGCCGTGCCGGATGATCGCACCCACCGTGGAGGCGGTGGCCGAGGAATACGCAGGTAAGGCAGCGTTTTTTAAGATGGATGTGGATAACAACCAGAATGTCCCCCAGCGATATGGCATTCGCGGCATTCCGACGCTGATCCTCTTTAAGGGCGGCCAGGAGCAGGAGAGGATCGTGGGAGCCGCTACACGCGAAGCGATCGCCAGGGTCGTTGGCAAATACGTATAAACCGACATTCGACTCTAGAAAGACTAAAAAGCTGCCTCGCCGGGCAGCTTTTTAGTTGTTTCAGGGCGTTGAAGCCGTTAATTACGATGGGATCAGAAAGTCGCTGATGCGGCTACCGGAGCATCACCGATCTCGCCCCAGAGCTTGCTGAAAATTCTCCGATCACCGACCGTCATCGTGAAGAAGGTGCCTGGCGAACCTTGCCGCCAGACCGAATAGTCGGCCTTCCCGTCGCCGTCATAATCGCCCGGCGCCAGAATATCCGTTGCTGCAACTCCCCACTCATCTGTCACCGTCGACCCGTTAAGGCTCGAGATGAACTGCCAATCGTAGAAGCCGCCACCATTGATACGAACCACGCAAAGATCGGTCTTGCCGTCACCGTCGTAGTCGGCGGGAGCGATCTTGTCATTTGGAAGGCCAAGGTTCTGTGTGGCGAATGTGTCGTTGGCGTATCGGCTATAAAAGCGGCCCGCGCCCGCTTCACCACGGCGGACGACGAAATCGTTCTTACCATCGCCGTCGTAATCTCCTGGTGCGGGTTTGTCAGAGGCTTCACCCCAGCCGACCGAACGGAACGTACTGTCGAGCGAGGGCTTATAGAACCAGGTGCTCGGCGAACCTGCCCGATAGAGGGCAATATCGTCGCGTCCGTCTCCATCATAATCGCCGATCACGCGGGGATCATCGCCCGATTGGCCGAATGGAACTATTCGCATCGTTTGGGTCGCCGTGAGGAGAACATAGAATGTTGCATTTGAGTCCCTGAAGATCACGATGTCGTCCGTGCCGTCTCCGTCAATATCTCCCGTTAGCAATTGGTCACCACTTATGCCCCAATCCCTTGTCGAATACGGACTACCGCCGTTGAATTGCGTGAACCAGGTCAATTGGCTTCCCAATCCACCGGCCGCGCGAACCGTGACGTAATCAGTAAGTCCATCGCCGTTAAAATCAACAGGCGAACGCTTCGGGGCATTCCCGATATTGGGGGCACCCGGCGTTAGGGCTCCTTCCGCGGGAAAGTTCAAGGTTCGCACGGTCGGGCTGTAGTTAGTTGAATCATTGGTATCTACAAGTGAGCCGGCATACCAGGCGGCAGCCGAAAGCGGAGTGGAATTGTTCACGAATCGGGTCGCGGCACCGATCGTTCCACCCATCGCTGTCAATGTAACGCCGCCGTAGGTAATATCAGCGGAGCCGCCATCATTCCAAGCAACCGCATCGAGTATAGTGGCTCCCGTCGGCAGGCCCTCAAGCGTGCCGTTATTGTCGGTGTCGTAGTCGGTTCCCGGTGTGATCGCCGTTGCCGAGCTGATAAGCAGAAGGGAAATCGTACCGTTCTCAAGGCCATTCTGCGCATCGAGCAGCGCAGTTTGCAGGCGGATGGTCTCGGCGGGATAGCTTCTTGCTCCGCACGCCGCCGTTCCAGTGATGACTATGAGGCCATTTGTTCCGAAAGCCGGGCCCGGGGAGCCAAATGTCACTACGAAGTCCGCCGTTCCAGACGGCGCCGCATCGCCCTCAAAGGCGACGAAATGAACATTCTCAATGATCGCCCCGGGCGTTCCACGAAGTTCTATATACTCACACGGCTGATCGGTCCCGGCGGGATTTATATCCACTTCATTGATCAGCTGTGCCGAAACGGTCATGCACAACAAACAGAACAGGCAGCCCGCGGTCGCCGCCGTGAATACACGTTTCATCATTGTCCTCTCCTTGCTATCAGGATGAAAAAGTTCGGCCCGATCAAAATTGACCAGCATTAATGTTCCGAATTCGAGCATCATAGCACGAAAACGACGAAAGCGTGAAAATGAGCGCAAAGCCGTCTCCCATACTGCTCGCAGAGCGCTCCGACTTTTTCTGCGGCCGGTTGCGGGATTCTGCTAAAATCAGGTAAATAGATAGTTTGAGGTGATCCAATATGCAGTGCGGGCCGGCAATATTGTTTCTGATATTTGTTTTTGCGGCATTCTCGGTCGATGCGGTTGCCCAAGACCCAACGTCGCGGCAGCAAAAGGCCGGGGATGAGATCATTCGCGTCGATACCGAACTTGTAGAGGTCCCTGTGGTCGTTACAGACCGTGCCGGACGGCCGATCCTGAATCTCAAGCAATCGAATTTTACCTTGCTCGAAGACGGCAAAGTGCAGAAGATCTCTGATTTTGGAGCGTCATCGGCCCCTTTTGAGGTCGGATTGCTCCTTGACACCTCGGGCTCGGCGCGTGGCGAGCTTCAATTGATCCGACGTGCGGCGGAGAATTTTATTAACTCGCTCCGTCCCGGCGATCGCGTGTCGATCATCGCATTCCGAACTGACAGCAAGAACGGTCGTGCTGCAGCAACGCCCGAGTTGCTTTCTCCGCTTACCAGTGATCGTGCCGCGCTTTTGACGGCCCTGCAGGATCTGAAAACGAGTAATGGCACACCATATTACGACACCTTGTTGGAAGTTGCCGAAAGGGTGTTCTCCGGCCCCGCCAAGGCTGAATTTCGCGGGCGGAGGGCACTTGTCGCGCTAACAGACGGGGTCGATTCCACGAGCGGTTCGGATTTCAATGAAGCGAGAGAGCTCCTGACCAGAGCGGGCATTATTTGTTATTTCGTGCAGGTAAACACACGTGAGTTCTTCGAGGAGAATTTGCTTGGCGATTGCCAGGCGGCAATTCGCTTCTCGGCCGCGCAGATCCGGCGATACTACAAGAAGATAGCCGCCGGCTCAAAACTGGAGACAACGAGCGATTTTTGCCAGCTTGGAAACTTTGAACGGCTCGCGATCTCCAAAAAGCTATATGAGCTTGCGGCGGAGGAGATGGGCGACCTCGCGAAGACCTCGGGCGGAAAGATCTTTCCCGTTGCGGACCTGAGCGAGGCCCGAGCGGCGTTCAAGAGTGTGGCTGACGAAATAGGCACGAAATACAGCTTGGGCTATTACTCGTCGAATGAGAAACGGGACGGCACCTATCGACGGATAACAGTTGAAGTGAAAGGACTGCCACCCGGAACGCAGATCAGAGCGCGTGAAGGATACACCGCTCCGGCGAATTGACCTGCCAGGTAACTCAAGGGAGAATTTTATAGAAATGGATCAGTGCCGTACGGAAAGCACGGAACGGGCAGGGTCTTTCAGCGCGCAGGGCCGGGAAATTATGGCAAATAGATTTGAACGCATTTGTTTGGTGGTTCTTGATTCCGCGGGTATCGGCGAGATGCCCGATGCGGCCGGTTGGGGCGATGCCGGAGCTGACACGCTTGGGCACATAATGGAGTCGCGAAAGGTCGATCTGCCGAATTTGCAGAAACTTGGCCTTGGCAATATTCGCCCGCTTGCAGGCGTGCCGGCGGCTGATGCGCCGATCGGTTCGTATGGAAAATGCACACTAAGATCGAACGGCAAGGACACGACAACCGGGCATTGGGAAATGGCCGGGATCATTCTTGAGAAAGCATTTCCTACCTATCCGACGGGTTTTCCTGAACGCATCATTCGTGCATTCGTGGCCGAGGCTAATGTCCCGGGCGTGCTGGGCAACGTGCCCGCAAGCGGGACCGAGATAATCAAACAGCTTGGCGAAGAGCACGTTCGCACGGGCAAGCCGATCGTTTATACATCCGCCGATTCGGTTTTCCAGATCGCGGCCCATGAAGAGATAATTCCGGTTGATCGGCTGTACGAGATCTGCGAGATCGCTCGCGGCATTCTGGATGGCGAAGATCGCGTAGGCCGCGTTATTGCCCGGCCGTTTCTCGGCACGAATGCCGCCGACTTCAAACGAACCGAGAACCGCCACGACTATGCGGTCCCGCCGCCGCCGAATCTTTTGCCGATATTGAAAGAGAATGGCCTTGATGTTGTCTGCATCGGCAAGATCGCCTCGATCTATGATTCGGTCGGCGTGACCGAGGATCTGACCGCGAAGAATAACGACCAGACCGTTGACCAGACTATCAATGCTCTGAATGCCGATTCGCGCGGCCTGATATTTAGCAATCTTGTCGATTTCGACATGCTCTACGGCCATCGTCGGGACACCGAAGGATACGCAAAGGCACTCGAGCATTTCGACGCCCGCTTGCCCGAAATATTTGCGGCGATGAAGGACGACGACCTTCTCATCCTGACGGCCGACCACGGTAATGACCCGACCGCTCCCGGCAGCGACCACACCCGCGAATACGCGCCGCTGATCGTTTACGGCAGATCCGCGAAACCCGGCGTCGATCTTGGCACGCGCGCCTCGCTCGCCGATATCGGGCAGACGATCGCCGAGAATTTTGGTTTGAGATTGGGCGACGGGAAGAGCTTCCGCAATGAGGTCTGATCCGCTCATGAAGAGAACCATTAATGACGAAACAGTAGCTATTGTGGCAAAATTGTCCCAAACCCGGGGAGCGGATCATTGTTGCGTTTACATATGACGAGGCGTGAACCGATCGTTGTCACAACATAAAATAGCGTCAGAATCGGATCGATCTTGTGTCGTTTCTCTAAGATCATTGCAATAGTTTGGTGCGTAAAGTTTTTTTTGAAGTTCTTTGTGCCTTTGTGGCCGCGTTTGTAAAG
>WBZY01000326.1_pt1 | contig 38216 bp, 40 predicted proteins | sample 5204191 | NCBI WGS metagenome assembly WBZY01 (sample SAMN12344363, study PRJNA552823) | activated sludge metagenome | biome: Activated sludge suspended growth; feature: Anammox Sidestream; material: Wastewater; isolation source: activated sludge from anammox sidestream of wastewater treatment...
CTGATCCGCACGACGACGCCGCGTCCGCCGGGCACCGCGAGCGCGCCGCCGCGCGTGGCGGCTGCGGCGAGCGTACCGTCGCCGGGCGTGCCCGAGGATGCCCGCGCGACCCGCGACGCCGAGCGCGCGGTCGCGAAGGATCTCGCCGCCAAGCGCGAGAAGGATTGCGCCGACGCGAAGGCCCGCTACGAGAAATCGCTGCAGGCGCGCCGCATTTTCCGCACGCTCGACAACGGCGAGCGCGAGTACCTCACCGACGCCGAGGTCGACAAGGTGCGCATCGCCAATCGCGCCGCCATGGACAGTGCCTGCGGCAATCCCGCGACGACGCGCTGACACCACCCCGCCTGCTACAGTTGCGCTCCGCGGCCTGCCGGCCGCACCTGAGTCGGAGCGGGCCCACATGCGTGCAGGATTCATCGGTCTCGGGGCGATGGGCGCCCACATGGCGCGAAACCTCCACAAGGCAGGAATGCTCGCCACGGTCTGGAACCGGACGGCGGCAACCGCCAGGGACTTTGCCCGCGAGACCGGCGTGCCCGCCGCCCCCTCGCCCGCTGCACTCGCCGCCGGGGTCGACGCCGTCGTCCTTTGTGTGTCCGCCGACGATGATGTGCTCGAGGTCGTCGCGCAGATCGCCCCGGCCGTTCGCGCCGGCGCACTCGTGATCGACTGTTCGACCGTGGGCGCCGCGACCGCGCGCAGCGCGGCAGCCCGGCTCGCCGAACGCGGTGCGTCCTTCCTCGACTGTCCGGTGAGCGGCGGCGTCGAGGGCGCGCGCGATGCGACGCTCGCGGTCATGTGCGGCGGCGACGCCGCGGCGTTCGAGCGCGCACGACCCCTGCTCGCCGCGATGGGCCGCGCGGTCACGCACTTCGGCCCGAGCGGCGCCGGGCAGGCCGCCAAGGCGACGAACCAGATCATGTGCGCAGGCATCATCCGCGCCGTCGCCGAGGCGATGGCGTTTGCGCGCGCGCAGCAGCTGCCGCTCGAGCCGCTCGTCGAGACGCTCGGCAAAGGTGCCGGCTCGAGCTGGTACTTCGTCAATCGCGCACCGAACATGATCCGTGGCAGCTTCCCGGCCGGCTTTCGCGTACGGCTGCACGCGAAGGACCTCGGCATCTGCCGCGCGATGGCGGCGGAAATGGGCGCGACGCTGCCCGTGGTCGAGAGCATGCTCGACGAGTACGCGCAGCTGATCGAGCAGGGTTACGGCGACGAGGACATCTCCGCGGATTACCGCCTGAAGGCGGCGCTGTTTCCGGGGCCATGAACGAATCGGCCCCACCACGGCGTTCGGACTACCTGCCCGACTTCTGCGCGGCGCGCATGGCGCTCGCCACGGTGCTGATCGTCGAACTGACGGCGCTCGTCGTCACGCTGGCGCGCGATTCGTCGGCCGTGGCCTTCTGGACCGATCTCGCGCGCACTTCGCTGTTTCTCATCTGGATCGGGCTCGCGAGCCAGGCGGCGCTGTGCCTCGCCCGCCGGCGGCTCGAGGCGCTGCCGGTCACGGCCGGCGCGGCGGCCGTGCTGGGACTCGTCTGCGCGATCGTCGCCATCGTGTCGGAAATCGCCTTCCGGGTCGGCGCGAGTGCGCTGTTCGCCGCCGGCGACATCGGCACGCTGTTCCCGCGCGAGCACGTGACGTTCATCGCCCGGAACGTCGCGATCGCGTTCATCGTGTCCGCGCTCATGCTGCGTTACATGTACGTGACGCACGAATGGCGGCGCAACATCGAGATGCAGTCGCGTGCCCGTGTGCACGCGCTGCAGGCGCGCATCCGGCCGCACTTCCTGTTCAACAGCATGAACACGATCGCCGCGCTCACACGCTCGAACCCGGCGCGCGCCGAGGAAGCGGTACAGGACCTCGCCGACCTCTTCCGGGCGAGCCTTGCCGAGAAGCGCGAGCAGATCACGCTCGAGGAGGAGATCGAGATCGCGAAGACCTACGAGCGCATCGAGCTGCTGCGCCTCGGCGAGCGGCTGCAGATCGCCTGGCGCGTCGACGGCGTGCCGCCGCGCGCGATCGTGCCGAGCCTGATGATCCAGCCGCTCCTCGAAAACGCGATCTACCACGGCATCGAGCCGCGCGCCGGCGGCGGCACCGTCACGGTGACCGGCGAGTTCGCGAACGGGCTCGTCACGATCGTCGTGCGCAATCCGCTGCCCGCGGCTGCGACGGCCCACGACGGCAATCGCGTTGCGCTCGCGAATATCCGCGAGCGGCTCGTGCTGATGTACGGCGCGCGCGCCGCCGTCAAGGCCGGTCGCTTCGACGACGAATACATCGTCACGCTGAGATTTCCGCATGCAGCTGAAGATACTCGTCGTTGACGACGAACCGCCCGCGCGCGCGCGCCTCGCGAGCCTGCTCGCGGAGATCGCGGACGTGCGGCTGGTCGGCGAGGGCGCGACGGGCCGCGACGCGCTCGAGATGACGATGGACCTCTCGCCCGACGTGGTGCTGCTCGATGTGCGCATGCCGGACGTGGACGGGCTCGAAGCGGCGCGGCGCATCGCGACGATGAGCGAGCCGCCCGCTGTCATATTCACGACAGCTTATGACGAATACGCGGTCAACGCGTTCGAGGCGCAGGCCGCCGGCTATCTCGTCAAGCCGATCCGCAAGGACAAGCTCGAGGCGGCCCTCGCCGCCTGCCGCCGCCTGACGCGCCCGCAGCTCGCGCACGCCGAAGCCGCCACTGCGGCGCCGGCGCCACGCCGCAGCCATGTGCCGGTACGTCGCCGCGACGGTATCCACTTGATTCCGCTCGGCGAAATCCGCTGCTTCCAGGCGGACCAGAAGTACACGACAGTACGCCACAGTGGCGGCGACGACCTGATCGAGGACTCGCTGCGGCTGCTGGAAGACGAGTTCGCGGACCTCTTCGTTCGCATCCATCGCAGCGCGCTCGTCAGCGTGCAGCACCTCGAACGCATCGAACGCGACCCTGATGGCCAGTATTACGTGCGCCTGAAGAACGTGCCGGACCGGCTCGCAGTGAGCCGCCGCATGGCCGGCGACCTGCGCGACCGCTTCCGGCTGTGACGCGCATCAACGCGCCCGCCCGCCGTTCGGCGTGTGATCAGCCGACGTACGGGAGGCGATGGAATGGACTCCGCAGCAGCAAGCGCTTACGGACTGGCCGAGCAGACCTTCGACGACTGGCTCGCCGATCACGGCCGCTGCGGATGGGCCCGCACATTCGAGCCGACCACGACGAAGCTGCGCAACCGGGCCCTCGGCAGGGTCGCCGCCGTGCTCGGCCACCCGGCGCCCTGCGCCGCGGCGCGCCGCTGGACCTGCGACACCATCCAGGCGTGGGCACCGCTCGAGGTGTTGTTCCCGACCCGCGACTACAGCGAAGAGCCGGGCGTCAGCGGCGAACTCGGCACGCACATGAGCGACATCGTCGAGCGGGAGTACGGCTTCATGCTGACCTCCGCCGCAAACGGCCAGGTCGCAGCCGGGTGGTTGCAGGCGGACGCGCAGCAGCTGGGGCTCGACCTCGCGCTCGCGGCGGCGCTGCTCGGCGCGCTGCGCGACGGTGCCGACGACAGCTGGATCCCGGGCCATACCTGCATGTCGCTCGCACTCGCGGAGTACCTGCATCGGCAGGCGCTCGGCCTGCGGCAACTGCTTGCGGACGCGGTCGCCATGTCGTACACGACGAGCATCGCGCTGCGGCGCCGCCAGCTGCAGTCGGCGTGCCGCTCGACACCCTGCCTCGTCGCGACGACGCGCCGCTACGCCTGATTCAGCGCGGCGCGTAATCGAACGAGTCGAAGTGCAGGCGCCCGGGCGCGAGGCCGCGCGCCGGGAAGCTGGCGCGGATCGCCTCGATCATGGCCGGCGGACCGGCCGCATAGACATCGAACGCAGAGAGATCCGGATGCCGCGCGAGCACGGCCTCGTGCACGAGGCCGTGCTCCGCGACTCCATCGTCCGCGTCGGACAGCACGCCCGTGAACGCGAGCCGGGGATGGCGCGCAGCCCACCCGCGCACCGTCGCGGCCTCGTACAGATCGACCGTCGTGCGCGCGCCCCAGTAGAACACGATGTCACGCGCGGTCCCGCACTCGAGCGCGTGCCGCAGCATCGACTTCACCGGCGCGTACCCCGTGCCGCCCGCGACGAAGATCACGGGTGATGGCGCATCGACGTACACGAACTGCCCGATCGGGCCCTCGATGCGCAACAGCTCGCCCGCGACATCGTGCGCGAGGAGCCGGTCCGTGAAGCCGCCGCCCGGCACGCGGCGCACATGCAGCTCGAGCCTCGCGGCATCGTGCGGCGGCGAGGCGATGGAGAAGCTGCGCCGGCGCCCGTCGTCGAGCAACACGTCGAGATACTGGCCGGGCTGGAAGCTGAATGTCTCGATGGCGGGCAGTCGCAGCGCGAGACGCAGCACATCCGGCGCGAGCCGCTCGCTCGTCTCGATCCGGCACGGCAGCGTCTTGATCTCGACGTCGGTGACGTGACGGATCACGCGCGCCTCGACGACGAGTTCACCGGTCGCGCGCGCCTGGCACAGGAGCGCGAGGCCGGCGGCCTCCTCGTCGGCCGTGATCCCGAGCGGGCGCCCCGACGGGTACGTCACGGCACCCGACACGAGCCGCGCGCGGCAAGATCCGCAATGGCCGCTCTTGCAGCTGTGCGGCAGGTTGAGGCCGGCCGCGAGGGCGGCGTCGAGGATCGCCGTCTCTGCCGCGACCTGCACCATGCGACCCTGCGGTTCGAAGCGAACGCGGTGCGACGCCATGCCGTAGACTATACGGATGTTCAGGAATCCGGATCGCGATGCGATCGAGGCGCTGCTGCGCCGGGCGAAAACGGTCGCGGTCGTCGGCCTGTCGGCGGATCCCGCGCGGCCGAGCTACGGCGTGGCGCGGGCATTGCAGGGCTTTGGCTATCGCATCGTGCCGGTGACCCCCGCCGCCGGGCCCATCCTCGGCGAGCGCACCGTGCCCGACCTCGATCGGCTCGCCGATGTGCTCGGTCCGGACGTCAAGCCCGACATCGTCGATGTGTTCCGCCGTCCCGAACATGTCGCAGGGATCGTCGATGCCTGCATCCGCCTGCATCTGCCCGCGCTCTGGCTGCAGGACGGCGTCGTCGATGAGGCCGCCGCGTCGAGGGCGCGGGACGCGGGCATCTTCACGGTGATGGATCGCTGCCTCTACCGCGATCGCGCGTCGCTGTGAGCCGGAGCGCGACAGCCGTGCGAATCGACTTCACGAAGATGCACGGCCTCGGCAACGACTTCATCGTGTTCGATGCGTCGCCGCGCAGCGCACCGCCGACGGCCGAAGAGTTGCGCCGCCTCGCCGACCGGCATACCGGCATCGGCTTCGACCAGGCCCTGATGCTCGAACCGCCGCGCCGTGCGGACACGGCCGTCTACTACCGGATCTTCAATGCCGACGGCCACGAGGTCGAGCAATGCGGCAACGGGGCGCGCTGTATCGCGGCCCTGCTCGCGCGCCGCGGTGCGGCCGCCCGCGGCGAGTTCGCGATGGACAGCCCCGCGGGGCTCATCCGCGCGCGCATCGAGGCGAACGGTCTCGTGTCGGTCGACATGGGCGTGCCCGACTTCAACCCGGCCGCACTGCCGTTCGAAGCGTCGGCCGAGGCGCACGTCTATCCGCTCGACGTCGGCGGCAATGAGGTCGAGATCGGCGCCGTCTCGATGGGCAATCCGCACGCCGTGCTCACGGTCGCGTCGGCCGCGGCGGCACCGGTCGACCGGCTCGGGCCGGCGATCGAGCACCATCCGCGCTTCCCGAAGCGGGTCAATGTCGGTTTCATGGAAATCGTCGATCGCGGGCACATCCGCCTGCGCGTCCACGAGCGCGGCACCGGCGAGACACTCGCCTGCGGCACCGGCGCCTGCGCGGCGGTCGCCGTCGGGCGACGCCACGGCCGGCTCGACGAGCGCGTCACGGTGAGTGTCGCCGGCGGCGAACTCTCGATCACCTGGCCCGGCAGCGGAAAGAATATTTGGCTCACGGGGCCGGCCGAAGTATCTTTCACGGGCAGCGTGGAGACGAGTGCATGACGACGAGAGAAGCTCGCGACCTGGCGGTGGAGTCGATCGACGAAGAGGCGGTTGCGCGCTACCTGCAGCTGAACCCGGATTTCTTCGAGCGTCACCAGGCGATCCTGGGCCGCCTGCGCCTGCCGCATGCGCGCTCGGCATCGACGATCTCGCTGGTCGAGCGCCAGGTCGAGGTGCTGCGCGAGCGCCAGGCGGAACTCGAAGGCAAGCTCGCCGAGTTCGTGAAGGTCGCGCGCGCGAACGACGCGCTCTCGGCGAAGATCCAGCGCTTCACGCGGCGCCTGTTGTGCGCGGGCTCGCGCCACGCCATGGCCCAGGCGATCGAGGCGAGCCTGCGCGAGGACTTCGACGCATTCCACAGCACGCTCATCCTGACCAACGGCCACGGCACGGGCTTCGAGGACCTGCCGGAGCGTTTCCTGCGCGCGGTCGCGCCGGACGACGCGGGGTACCGGTCGTTCGAGGGCCTGTTCGCGAGCGGCAAGCCGCGGTGCGGCCAGGTGCGCGATTCCCAGCGCCAGTTTCTCTTCGGCGCCGACGCCGGCGAGATCGGCTCCGTTGCCCTCGTGCCGCTCGGTGATCATGGCTCGATCGGCCTCCTCGCGCTCGGCAGCCACGACCGGGAGCGCTTCCATCCCGGCATGAGCACCGAGTTCCTCGCCCGCATGGGCGAGCTGATCGCGGATGCCGTCATCGATCGCTGACTGGATCACGCGCTTTCGGCGGCACCTCGCCACCGAGCGGCGGCTCTCGCCGCACACGGACACGAACTATGCACGCGATCTGGCGGCGCTCGCGCGCTACTGCGCGCAGGAACACATCACCGATCCCGCCCGCCTCGATGCGCAGCACGTGCGGCTCTTCGCCGCGCGCGCGCATGCGGCAGGCCTCGCGCCGCGCAGCGTGCAGCGGCGGCTGTCAGCGGTGAGGTCGTTCTGCCGGTTCCTCGTGCGCGAAGGCGCGATCGCGGCGAATCCCGCGCACGACGTGAAGGCGCCGAAGGCCGGCAAGCGCCTGCCGGCCGCGCTCGACCCGGACCGCATGAGCCAACTGCTGAACATCACGGCGGTGGAACCTCTCGCCGTGCGCGATCGCGCCCTGATGGAGCTCGCGTACTCTTCGGGGCTGCGGCTGGCCGAGATCGTCGGCCTCGATCTGCGGGATCTCGACGCGGGCGATCGCACGGTGCGTGTGCTCGGCAAGGGCGGCAAGACCCGCATCCTGCCGGTCGGGCGCCCTGCGCTCGCAGCGATGCGCGCCTGGCTCGCCACACGGCCGGGCCTCGCCAAGGCCGACGAGCCGGCCCTGTTCGTCGGCCGCAACGGCCGGCGGATCGGCGCACGGGCGGTCCAGCAGCGGGTGGCGTACTGGGCGCGCCGCCAGGGGCTCGGCGTGCACGTGCATCCGCACCTGTTCCGGCATTCCTTCGCGACGCATCTCCTTGAATCCAGTCGGGATCTTCGCGGCGTGCAGGAACTTCTCGGCCACGCCGACATCTCAACGACACAGGTGTACACACACCTTGATTTCCAGCATCTCGCCCGCATCTACGACGCTGCACACCCGCGCGCACGCAAGAAGTAGGTTTTCATGAGCGCAGTCTGGAATCCCCACGGCACCACGATTCTCGGGGTGCGCAGGAACGGCGCCGTCGCAGTCGGCGGCGACGGGCAGGTCACGCTCGGCAACACGGTCATGAAGGGCAACGCGCGCAAGGTGCGGCCACTCGGTGGCGGCAAGGTGCTGGCGGGCTTTGCCGGCGGCACGGCCGACGCGTTCACGCTGTTCGAACGCTTCGAGGCGAAGCTCGAGAAGCACGGCAACCTGACGCGCGCCGCGATCGAGATCGCGAAGGACTGGCGCTCAGACCGCTATCTGCGGCGCCTCGAGGCGCTGCTCCTCGTCGGCGATCGCGAGAAGCTGTTCGTCGTTTCGGGCAACGGCGACGTGATCGAGCCGGAGCACGACCTCGTCGCGATCGGCTCGGGCGGCCCGTATGCGCAGGCTGCAGCGCGCGCGCTCGTCGAGAACACGACGCTCGACGCCCGGTCGATCGTCGAACGCGCGCTCGGCATCGCCGCCGACATCTGCATCTACACGAACCACAACCTCGTGATCGAGGAGCTCCAGTGATGGACGTCGAAGTGACCACCCCCGCCGCAGGCACCGCGACGCTCACGCCGCAGGAAATCGTCCGCGAGCTCGACAAGCACATCGTCGGGCAGGCCGCCGCGAAGCGCGCGGTCGCCATCGCGCTGCGCAACCGCTGGCGGCGCATGCAGGTCGAGGAGGAGCTGCGCGCCGAGATCACGCCGAAGAACATCCTGATGATCGGGCCCACGGGTTGCGGCAAGACCGAAATCGCGCGCCGCCTCGCGAAGCTCGCCAATGCGCCGTTCGTGAAGGTCGAGGCCACGAAGTTCACCGAGGTCGGCTACGTCGGCCGCGACGTCGAGTCGATCGTCAAGGAACTCGCCGACGTCGCCGTCAAGATGGCGCGCGAGCAGGAAGTCGCGAAGGTGCGCGAACGGGCGCTCGATGCCGCCGAGGAGCGCGTGCTCGACGCGCTCTTGCCGAAGCCGCGCGTGATGGGCTTCTCGACCGACGAGCCGCCGGTGCCGCGCGACGCCGAGACGCGCCAGAAGTTCCGCAAGATGCTGCGCGAGCGCGCGCTCGACGAGCGCGAGATCGAGATCGAACTGCGCGCGATTCCGATGGGCGTCGAAATCATGGCGCCCCCCGGCATGGAAGAGATGCAGCAGCAGCTGTCGTCGATGTTCCAGAACCTCGGCGGGCACCGCACCCACACCCGCAAGGTGAAGGTGAAGGAGGCGATGAAGCTGCTGACCGACGAGGAGGCCGCGAAGCTCGTCAACGAAGAGGAGCTGAAGGCGCGCGCGATCGCGAACGCCGAACAGAACGGCATCGTGTTCATCGACGAGATCGACAAGGTCACGCGCCGCCAGGAGACGGTCGGTGCCGACGTGTCTCGCGAGGGCGTGCAGCGCGATCTCCTGCCGCTCGTCGAGGGCTCCACCGTGTCGACGAAGTACGGGCCGGTGAAGACCGACCACGTGCTGTTCATCGCCTCGGGCGCCTTCCACCTCTCCAAACCCTCGGACCTCATCCCGGAACTGCAGGGCCGCCTGCCGATCCGCGTCGAGCTCGCCTCGCTCGGCGTCGAGGATTTCGTGCGCATCCTGACCGAGCCCGATGCGGCACTCACGACGCAGTACGCGGCGCTGATGGAGACCGAGGGCGTGCGCGTCGAGTTCGCGCCGGCCGGCGTGCGGCGCATCGCGGAGATCGCGGCGCACGTCAACGAGCGCACGGAGAACATCGGGGCGCGGCGCCTGCACACCGTGATGGAACGGCTGCTCGAGCGCGTCTCCTACGAAGCCTCGGAGCAGCGCGGCACGGCGATCGCGATCGATGCCGCGTACGTCGATGCGCAGCTCGGCGATCTCGCGAAGGACGAGGACCTGTCGCGGTATATTCTCTAGCGCGGTGACCCGCGCGCACGATCGCCCGCGGCGCGTGGTGTTGGGCGCGATATCATGAGGCATGCCAGCGACTGCCGTCCGTCTCGAGACCGACAGACTCGTCCTGCGACCCCTCGAAATGCAGGATTTCGAGGCGTTCGCCGCGTTTCACGCCGATCCGGAGGCGATGCGCCACCTCGGCGGCGTGCAACCGCGCGAGGTCGCGTGGCGCACGTTCATGCTGATGGCGGGCGCGTGGCACCTGCAGGGCATTTCGATGTTTTCGCTGATCGAGAAATCCACCGGTCGCTGGGTGGGGCGCGTCGGGCCGTGGATGCCCGAGGGCTGGCCCGGGCCGGAGGTCGGCTGGGGCGTCGTGACCGGGCGGCAGCGCCGCGGCTATGCGACCGAAGCAGCCACGGCCGCGATCGACTGGGCATTCGAGCATCTCGCCTGGCCCGAAGTGATCCATTCGATTGCGCCGGGCAACCTTGCATCGCAGGCCGTCGCCGCAAAGCTCGGCTCGCGCAACCGCGGTGCGGGCCGCCTGCCGCCGCCGATCGAGGATGTGGCGGTCGACATCTGGGGCCAGACACGCGAGGAATGGCGACGGCGATGAAGATCGACGAGACACGTGATGAAGTGATCGTCACCGTCGCTCCCGCGACAGGTGCGGGTGCGGCGGCGAGCGTGATCTGGCTGCATGGCCTCGGCGCCGACGGCCACGACTTCGTGCCCATCGTGCCGGAGCTGCGCCTCGCGCTGCAAGGCGAACTGCGGTTCGTCTTTCCGCATGCGCCCGTCCGGCCGGTCACGGTGAACAATGGCATTCCCATGCGCGCCTGGTACGACATCCGCGAACTGTCCGCCGCAGGCCGCCAGGACGACACCGGCGTGCGCGAGTCGGCCGCCCGCGTCGACGCCCTGATCGAACGCGAGATCGGGCGAGGCGTCGAGGCGCAGCGCATCGTGCTGGCCGGCTTCTCGCAGGGCGGCGCGATCGCGCTGCATGCGGCGCTGCGCTACCCGCGGCGGCTCGGCGGCGCGATGGGACTGTCGACCTATCTGCCGCTGCACGAGACCGTGGCGCGCGAAGCGAGCACCGCCAACCGCGACCTGCCGATCCTGATGTGCCACGGGCTGCACGATCCGGTGCTGCCGTACGGGCTCGGGGAGCAGTCGCGCGACTGGCTCGCGGCGCTCGGCTACGCGGTCGCGTGGAAGCCTTATCCGATGCAGCACGAAGTGTGCGCCGCGGAGATCGCCGACATCGCCGCGTGGCTCACGGCCGTATTGCTGCGGTAATCACTTGCGGGGCGGCGTGAGCCCTGCGGCGAGAAACCCCACCTTGCGGTGCGTGCCGTCGCAGAAGGGCTTCCTGTCGGAGTGCCCGCAGCGGCACAGCTTGCACTCCGTCACGCGCTTCACGGTGCGCCCCGTGCCGGTGACGATCTCGAGATTTCCCTTCACGTGCAGCGGACCGTTCTCGATCGGGATCACGTCGAGCGGGCCATCGCGGACGGCGAGCGCGGGCGAATCATGCGTCGCCACCTCGCCCGTCGCCGAGAAACCCGCCGCGACGTGGCTCGTGTCGCAGAAGGGCTTCGCCTGCGATGCCCCGCAACGGCACAGCGTGGCACGCAGCGCCTCGCCGCCGCCGTGGAAGCGCAGCGCGGCGTGGAATGCCAGCGGTCCGTTCTCGCGCACGCGCACGGTATTCACTTTCGGCGCCACTTCCGGCTCGCCGCCGTCGTGGCGCTCGCAGCTGATCGCGCCCGACGGGCAATTGCGCGCAATCGACATCACGACTTCGCTCGACGCCGCGTCCGGGTGGATCCAGTCGCCCTCGACCTGCGGCACGAAGACGTCGGGATGATCGAGCACGCAGTGGCGGGAATGGATGCATTTGCCCGCATCGAATCGCACCGTGACGAACCTGCCGCGTACCACTTCCGTCTTGTCGCCCATCTCCACACCCTCCCGGCTGTCAGCCGCATCCTACGCGCGAGCCTCCCCTGCCGCCCTGTGCGCCGCGCCCGCCGGCGTCTAAGGTAAACCCGTGCGTCGCTGCTGGAGAGCCGCCATGGCGGTGTCGGAAGGTTCCTACAATACTATGGGATGTTTGCCTGCGCGGTTTCGTGGAAACTCGGCGGAGGGAAGCCACGCGGGCGTGGCGCGATGGCGCGTCGCCGCCGCGCGAGGCGAGATCCAGCGGGCCGCCGCCGTGACGATCGCCACCTGGCAACGGGCGCGACGCGCGGTGATCGAGTTGCTGTACGACAACCGGGCAGAGGGGCATGCCGCAGGTCAGCATCATCATCAGTGACGATCACCAGGTCGTCCGGGCGGGACTGAAGCAGATCTTCGCCTCGCAGCCAGATCTCAAGGTCGTCGCCGAGTGCCGCACCGGCAAGGAGGTGATCGCGGCGCTGAAGGGCGAGCCCTGCAACGTGGTGCTGCTCGACCTCTCGCTGCCCGACATGTCGGGGCTCGACGTGCTGAAGCACGTGCGCTCGCACCACGACGGCGTCGCGGTGCTCGTGCTGAGCGGCTACCCGGAGAAGCAGTTCGGCATCAATGTGCTGCGCGCCGGCGCGAACGGCTTCATCAGCAAGGGCGTCGACGATACGGAGCTGCTGCGCGCGGTGCGCATCGTCGCGCGCGGCGGCCGTTACGTCGGGCCCGAGCTTACCGAACAGCTGCTCGCCGGCATCGACGGCACGGGCGACCAGCCGCGCCACGGCGTGCTGTCCGAGCGCGAATTCCAGATCTTCGTGAAGCTCGCCGAAGGCAAGACAGTCACCGAGATCGCCGGCAAGCTCTTCCTCAGCGTCAAGACCGTCAGCACCTACCGGTCACGCATCCTCGAAAAGATGGGGATGAAGACCAACGCCGACATCACCTACTACGCCATCAAGAACAGCCTGCTGCAGTGATCATGGCGTCCGGGAATCGCGCACCCGTCCGTGGCGACAAGACGCCGGCCGACGCGCGCCCGGCGCCGGGCGAGGGCCTGCGGATCCTGCTGATCGAGGATTCGCGGCTGCTGCGGGACCGGCTGATCGCCATGCTGACGGTTCCCGGCGTCCTCGAGGTGACCGGCACCGCCGAAACGGAACAGGAAGCGCTCGAGCTGATCGACGCGCACGATTACGACGCCCTGGTCGTCGATGTCGAACTGCGCCAGGGCAGCGGCATCACGGCGATCCGCCACGCGCGCAAGGCATATGCGTCCCGTGGCCAGCCGCTGATCATCGTGCTGACGAACTATTCGCTGCCGACAGTCGAGCAGCGTTGCATGAGCGCGGGCGCCGACCATTTCCTCGACAAGATGCAGCAGTTCGCCGAGGTGCGCCCGCTGCTCGAGCGGCGCCGGCGCGAGCGCCGCAACGGCTCGTGAGCGGCTACGCGGCGGCGCCGTCCGCGAAGGGCACGAGGACGTCGAGGCGCGTGCCGGTACCGGGCGCACTCTGGATCTCGAAGGTGCCGTTCAGGCTCACGACCCGGTGACGCATGCCGGCAAGGCCGTGCGAGCTGCGCACCTTCTCGGCATCCATGCCGATGCCGTCGTCGCTCACGGAGAGGTGGTATCCCGCAGCACCCACCTCGAAGGTCATCTCGACATGCCGTGCGCGCGCGTGGCGGATGATGTTGGTGAGCGATTCCTGCCCGACACGAAACAGCGCGATCGCGAGTGACTGCGGGATCGGGCCCGTCTCGTCCGGGATCGTCGTGCGGCACTCGATGCCGGCGCGCTTGCAGGTCTCGTCGAAATACGCCTCGAGCGCAGTCGGCAGGCCGAAGTGGTCGAGAAGGGCCGGTCGCAGGTTCTCGACGACGCGGCGCTTGACGTTCATCGCCTCCGTGACCGTGCGCACCAGCTCGCCGAGCTTGTCGCGCACCTCCTGCTCCATCGTCACCGAGCGCCCCTGCAGCCAGGCGAGGTCCATGTTGGCGGCGGTCAGGAGTCCGCCGAGCTCGTCGTGCAGGTCGCGTGCGAGATCGGCCTTCTCCTGCTCCGACGCGCTCTGCAGGTGGGTCGACAGGCGCGAGAGCTCCCGCGTGCGATCCTCGATGATCACCTCGAGCCGCCGCCGCTCGTGCTCCTCCTCGAAGCGCTGCTCCTCGCGGCGCAGCGTGTCGGACACGAACAGGCGCACGACGAGCACGATCAGCGCGAGCGTGAGCAGCGCGAGCGCCGCGAACGCATAGCGCGACAGCACGAGGCTCTTTGCCTGCTCGTCGCGCAGCGACGCGAGGCGCTTGTCGAGGAGCTGGATCAGCGCCTCGGCGCCGGCGCGGAACTGGTCCATCACCTTGCGGCCCTCGCCGGTGCGCAGGATCGCCATGGCATTGGCGCGATCGCCCCGCTGAGTCAGCGAGATCGAGGCGGTGACCTCCGCAATCTTCAGGCTGCGCAGTTCCTCGAGCTTCGTCACGTGCTCGAGGACTTCGGGGTCGTTCGCGGCGAGTGTGCGTATCCGCGCGCTGATCACCTGCAGGTCCGGCAGCACGCTCCTGTAGGGCGCGAGGTAGCGGCTGTTGGTCGTCAGTAGGTAGCCGCGCTGCGCACTCTCGAGATCGACGAGCTGCGAGCGCATCGCGATCACTTCGTTCTGCATGCCGAGCGTGCGGTTGACGCTCTCGGCGGCGATGCGGATGCGGCTCACCGACCATTCGTTCACGACGTAGACGCCGACGCCGAGCAGGGAGGTCGCCACGATCGGCAGCCAGATCGAGCCCGGCATCAGGCGCAGTCCGTCCCAGAAATCGAGATGCACGCTGCGATACTGCCGCCAGGGCAGCCCATGCTCGTCTGACATCGACGCGATGCTAGCAGGCGGCCGGGCCCGTGCGTGTGGCGCAAAAAAGAGACGCCGTCACGGCGTGAAGGCGTCCCGGATGGCCGGCACTCCACGGGGGGCGAGGGTGCCGACGATGCAACCGCGAGCATACGCGCCGGGCGCCGGCGTACCAGACCGTGAACGGCCATCCGGACGTAGGAGACGGCTGACACGTGCGCGCCGGGCGGGGGCGTCGTATGCTGCCGCGCCATGACGACGTACGCCGCGATCACCGGCTGGGGCAAGTGCCTGCCCCCCGCCGTGCTCTCCAATCACGATCTCGCCGGCATGCTCGAGACGAGCGACGAGTGGATCACGAGCCGCACGGGCATCCGCGAGCGTCGTGTCTCGCACGTACCGATGGCCGACATGGCGCACGTCGCGGCGGAGCGGGCGCTCGCGTGCGCCGGCGTGTCGGGCAGGGACATCGAGCTCATCGTGTTCGGCACCTGCAGCTTCGAGGACCAGGTGCCGAACATGGCGTCGGGCCTGCAGCAGCGGATCGGCGCCGCGGGTTGCGCCGCGATGGACGTCAATACCGCGTGCACGAGCTTCCTGTACGGCCTCTCCACCGCCACCGCGCTGATCCGCGGCGGCGTCGTGCGCAATGCCGTGGTCGTGGGCGCCGAGATCATCACGCCGTACATGGACTGGACGGACCGCAACGTGGCGGTGCTGTTCGGCGACGGCGCCGCCGCGGTCGTGCTCGAGGCGAACGACGACGAGCAGGGCCTCCTCGCCGAGAAGCTCGGCTGCTTCGGCGACGCGCGCGAGATCCTGCGTATCCACGGCATGGGCGGCACCTACGCCAACCAGGGTCGCCTGTACGGCGTCACCTCATGGCAATTCGAGGGGCAGGAGATCTTCAAGCGCGCAGTCCTCGGCATGAGCGACGCGTGCGCAGCTGCGCTCGCGAGGCGCGAGCTGACGGCCGACGATATCCAGCTCGCCGTGCCGCACCAGGCGAACCTGCGGATCATCGAGGCGGTCGCCAGGCGCACCGGCATCCCGATGGAGCGCGTGTTCACGAACGTGCATCGCTACGGCAACATGTCGTCCGCGACCGTACCGGTCGGCCTGTGCGAGGCGCTCGAGGAAGGCCGCGTGCCGAAACGCGGCTGGCTGCTGCTACCGGCGTTCGGCGGCGGCCTCACGTTCTGCGCCCACCTCGTGCGGTGGGGCGATCGCGTGACGCCGCTCGACACCGCCGACATCGAACTGCCGCCGTGTGAACGCACGGCGGTCGAGCTGATCCGCGAGGTCGCCGCGCGCAAGGTCACGCCCGTCGCGAACGCTGCGGGCGCGTGACCAGCGCGAAGGAACGGGACTACTTCCGGGCAGACTTGCCGGCCGCCTTCTTTTTCGCGGCAGGCTTCTTCGGGCGCGTCTTGCCGAACGAACCCTTGTAGATCTTGCCGCGGCGGCTGCGGCCATCACCCTTGCCCATGAGTCACTCCGGTCGTGCTGGAAGGGCCGCGAGTCTAGCAGCCCGCCGCGGCTCACCGGTAGCGCGCCAGGATCCGCTCGAGGCCCCTCGAGCCCGGTGACAGGACTTCCGGTGCGAGGCTGTTGAGCGGCACGTCGGGCGTATCGTTCAGCTCGTGGAATTCCTTCTGCGTCGGGTCGACGTAGAGGAGCCCGGTGAGAAACTCGCCCTCTTTCAGGCGCGCCTGGATGTAGGCGCTTGCGGCGACGCGGTCGGTCGGGTCGTAGTCCCGTGCGACCTTGTGCAGCACGATGCGGCTGCCGTCGTGCATCACGATGGGGAGCGTCTCGCCCGGGGCGTAGTCGGCGACGATCTCGCGCTGCAGCGGCACGAAGTCCGCATTCACGACCGGCTCGTAGTGCTCGCGCGTATAGGCGTAGCTCTTGGTCGAACCCTCGTGGTCGTTGAACGTGACACAGGGCGAGATCACGTCGATCAGCGCAAAGCCCCGATGTCGCAGGCCCGCCTGCAGCAGCGGCACGAGCTGTGCCTTGTCGCCCGAGAAGCTGCGCGCAATGAACGACGCACCGAGGTTCATCGCGAGCAGCACCGGATCGATCGGCGGCTGGCGGTTCACGTCGCCCTTCTTCGCCTTCGAGCCGATGTCCGCCGACGCCGAGAACTGCCCCTTGGTGAGGCCGTACACGCCGTTGTTCTCGATCACGTAGAGCATGTTCAGGTTGCGGCGGATCGCGTGGCAGAACTGGCCGAGCCCGATCGACAGCGTGTCGCCGTCGCCCGAGACGCCGATGTAATGCAGGTTGCGGTTCGCGGCATTGGCGCCCATGGCGATCGACGGCATGCGGCCGTGCACCGAGTTGAAACCGTGGCCGCCGCTGACGAAGTACGCGGTGGTCTTCGACGAGCAGCCGATGCCGGAGAGCTTGACGAGGTTCTGCGGCTCGAGCGACTCGCCCCAGATCGCCTCGGTCAGCGCCGCGGTGATGGAGTCGTGGCCGCAACCGGCGCACAGCGTCGACAGCGCCCCTTCGTAGTCGCGGCGCGTGAGACCGAGGTCGTTGCGCGGCAGCGAGGGATTCCTGACTTTCGGCTTCGGGATGAAGGTCATGGCGAGGCTCCGTCGCGCTCAGGCGCCGTGGGCGGGACCGACCGAGCGCAGCGGTTTCGGCGCCACTTCGGCGAGCACGCCCTCGATGATGAAACTCGAGGAAATCGGCAGGCCGCTGTAGTGCAGCAGCGAGCGCAGCTTCGATTTGTCGACCGGCGTTTCGAGCGTCAGCAGCGAGCGCAGCTGCGCATCGCGGTTCTGCTCGACGACGAACACGAGCCGGTGGCTGTCGAGGAAACGGTCGACCTCGTCGTTGAACGGGAAGGCACGCACGCGCAGGTAGTTCGCGCTCACGCCCATGCCCGCGAGCACGGCGAGCGCCTCGCGCACCGCGCCGTCGCTGCTGCCGGCCGCGACGATGCCGACGTCGGTGCGGCCCGCCGCCATCTCGATCACCGGGCGAGGCACGAAACTGCGTGCCGTGTGGAACTTGCGCACCAGGCGGTCGACGACGATCTGGTACTCGGTGGCGTCCTCCGTGTAGGCGCCGAACTGGTTGTGACCCGAACCGCGCGTGAAGTACGCCGCTTTCGGGTGTACGCCGGGCAGCGTGCGGTACGGAATGCCGTCCTCGTCCTTGTCGAGGAAGCGGTGGAACTTCTCGAGCTTGACGATCTCCGCGAGCGGCAGCACCTTGCCTCTGTCGGCCTGCCAGCCGTCGTCCCACTTGATTTCGCGGCACATCCAGTCGTTCATGCCGATGTCGAGGTCGGACAGCACCATCACGGGCGTCTGCAGTCGCTCGGCGAGGTCGAAGGCCGCGACCGCGAAATGGAAGCATTCTTCCGGATTGGCCGGATAGAGACACACGTGCTTCGTGTCGCCGTGCGACGCGTAGGCGCAGAGCAGCAGGTCGCACTGCTGCGTGCGGGTCGGCATGCCGGTCGAGGGGCCGACGCGCTGCACGTCGAAGATCACGGCAGGTATCTCGGCGTAGTACGCGAGGCCGAGGAATTCGTTCATCAGCGAGATGCCCGGGCCCGAGGTCGCGGTGAACGAACGCGCGCCGTTCCACGATGCGCCGAGCACCATGCCGATGGCGGCGAGCTCGTCTTCCGCCTGGATGAACGCGAAGCTCTTGCGGCCGGTGGCCGGGTCGACACGCCACTTCTCGCAGAAGCTCTTGAAGGCGTCCATCACCGACGTCGACGGCGTGATCGGATACCACGCGGCGACCGTGGCGCCGGCGAACATCGCGCCGAGGCCGGTCGCCGTGTTGCCGTCGATCAGGATGTGCCCGGCGGTCTTGTCCATCGGCCGGCAGTGCAGCGGCAACGGACAGGCGAAATGCGCCTTCGCGTAGTCGTAGCCGAGCTGGATCGCCTTCATGTTGCTGTCCACCAGCTGCGGCTTCTTCGCGTAGGTCTCCGCCAGCAGATCGCGAAGTCGCGCGGGGTCGAGGTCGAGCAGTGCCGCGAGCACCCCGGCGTAGCAGATGTTCTTCATCAGGATGCGCGTGCGCACGCCGTGGAAATTCTCGTTGCACAGCTGTGCGAGCGGCACACCGAGCACCGTGACGTCCTCGCGGGCGAACAGCGCCGGCCGCGGCCAGGTCGAGTCGTAGATGAGGTAACCGCCGGCCGCGACCTCGCGCACGTCCTTGCCGTAGGTCTCCGCATTCATCGCGACCATGATGTCGACGCGGCCCGAGCGCGCGACGTGGCCGTCGCGCGAGACGCGGATCTCGTACCAGGTGGGCAGCCCCTGGATGTTCGACGGGAAATAGTTCTTGCCCATCACGGGGATGCCGCTGCGGAAAATCGCCTTCATCAGCAGCGAGTTGGCACTGGCGGAGCCCGTGCCATTCACCGTTGCGATCTTGATGGCGAAGTCGTTTACGCGATCTTGGGCAGGGACGGCTGGCATGATGGTGGCTGATCCTCGGCGTGCGGCCACGCCACGTGCGACTTCTGCATATCCCAGGCGGCGGTCGGGCAGCGCTCGGCGCACAGGCCGCAGTGCACGCAGAGGTCCTCGTCCTTCACCATCACGCGACCGGTCTGCTTCAGCGGCGCCGACACGTACAGCAACTGGTCGGGATTCTTCGCCGGCGCGCGCAGGCGCGTGCGCAGCTCGGCCTCCGGGCCGTCCGCGGTGATCGTCAGGCAATCGGTCGGGCAGATGTCGATGCAGGCATCGCATTCGATGCAGAGCTTCGCCTCGAACACGGTCTGGATGTCGCAATTGAGGCAGCGCTGCACCTCGGCGGCGGTCTGTTCGGCCGTGTAACCGAGTTCGACTTCGATGTCGAGTTTCTTGAAGCGTTCCTTCAGCGACACGTGCGGCATCAGCCGTCGCTCGGCGGGGTTGTAGTCGTTGCTGTACGACCACTCGTGCATGCCCATCTTGCGGCTCTGCAGATTGACGCCCGGCGCGAGTCGCTCGGTCACCGCTTCACCCTGGCAATGCCGATGGATCGAGATCGCGGCCTGGTGACCGTGCTCGACGGCCCAGATGATGTTCTTCGGACCGAACGCCGCGTCGCCGCCGAAGAACACGCCCGGCCGCGTCGACTGGAAAGTCACGGGGTCGACCGCCGGCACGCTCCACTTGTCGAATTCGATGCCGAGATCCCGCTCGATCCACGGAAAGGCGTTCTCCTGGCCGATCGCCAGGATCACGTCGTCGGCTGCGAAGAACTCCTCGCCGGTGACGCGCTCGGCCGTGATGCGCCCCGCGCCGTCGAGGTCGTATTCCATGACGTCGAACAGCATGCCGGTGAGCCGGCCGTTCTCGACCACGAAGCGCTTCGGCGAGCGGTTGACGATGATGCCGACGTTCTCTTCTTCCGCGTCGTCGAGTTCCCAGTCCGAGGCCTTGAAGAACTGCCGCGGCTTGCGCGCCATCACTTTCACGTGCTGCGCACCGAGGCGCAGCGACGTGCGGCAGCAGTCCATCGCGGTATTGCCGACGCCGATGATCAGCACCTCGCGGCCGATCGACTTCACGTGCTCGAAGGCGACCGACTCGAGCCATTCGATGCCGATGTGGATGTTCGCCGCGCCCTCTTCCCGGCCCGGCAATTTCAGTTCCTTGCCTTTCGGTGCGCCCGAGCCGACGAACACGGCATCGAATCCGCCATGCGCGAGCAACTCCCGCATGCTCTTCACGGGATGATTGAGTTTCAGGTCGGCTCCCATGCCGATGATCACCCCGATCTCCTCGTCGAGCACTGCCTGCGGCAGGCGAAACGACGGGATGTTGGTGCGCATCAGGCCGCCCGGTTCGCCGAACTGCTCGAAGATCGTGACGCGATAGCCGAGCGGCAGCAGGTCGTTCGCGACCGTGAGGGATGCGGTGCCCGCGCCGATGCAGGCGACGTGCTTGCCGTTCTTCACCGCCGGGATCTTCGGCAGCCGGCTCACGAACTCGTCCTTGTGGTCCGCCGCGACGCGCTTCAGGCGACAGATCGCCACCGGCTTGTCCTCGACGCGGCTGCGCCGGCACGCGGGTTCGCAGGGCCGGTCGCACACGCGGCCGAGGATCCCGGGAAAGACGTTCGCCTGGCGATTCACCATGTACGCGTCGGTGAATCGCCCCTGCGCGATCAGCCGGATGTACTCCGGTACATCGGTGTGCGCGGGGCAGGCCCACTGGCAATCGACGACTCGATGGTAGTAGTCCGGATGGGACGTATCGGTGGGCGGCATTCGACAGTGCGGGAACCACGACGCCACGAGCGGCGGCCGTCCATCGAGTATAAGCGAACGGCGGGCGACGCACGCAATGGGCACGCGATGGGCGATAATGGCTCACACCATGGCCGGCCCGACCTGTTCCCTGATCCGCCTGCGCAGGAAGTCGCGGTTGCTCACCGTCAGTTTCGACGACGGGCGCACCTTCGACCTGCCGTTCGAGTACCTGCGCGTCAATTCGCCGTCGGCCGAGGTGCAGGGCCACGGGCGCGGCCAGCGGGTCACCGTCACCGGCAAGGAAAATGTGCGGATCGATGCCGTGGAACCCGTGGGTCACTACGCCGTGCGCCTCGTGTTCGACGACGGCCACGACACGGGGCTCTACACCTGGAAGTACCTGCACGAGCTCGGCCGGCAGCTCGAGACGTCGTCGCCGCAGAAAACAGCGCAATAACGCGTGATGACGGAAAAAAGGGCCGGGAACTTCGCAGTGCCCGGCCCCCAGACCCCCGTATCGACAGCCCTTGCGGGCTCGAACGTGGCGCGGATTGTCTGCGATATTCCGCGGACTTGTAAAGACGCAACACCCGTTCCACGGCTCCTGTCCGTACTGCGGCGCAAGACAGCGCGCTAGAATGGCCGTCCACACGAGGTCCGGATTTGAGCCCGAGCGCGACAGACAACACCACCGATTTCGGCTATCAGCGCGTCAGGCGCGAAGACAAGGCGCGTCGCGTGCGCGGCGTCTTCGACTCGGTGGCCGACAACTACGACCTGATGAACGACCTGATGTCGGGCGGCGTTCACCGGCTGTGGAAACGCTTCGCGTTGTCGTTGACGGGGCTGCGCCCGGGGCAGGTCGCGCTCGATGTCGCGGGCGGCACGGGCGACATCGCGCTCGGGCTCGCGAAGCAGGTCGGTGCCCGGGGGCTCGTCGTATTGACCGATATCAATGCCGCGATGCTCGCGCACGGCCGCGACCACCTGATCGACGCGGGGCACCTGCGCGGCGTCGAATGCGTGCAGGCGAACGCCGAACAGCTGCCGTTCGCCGACGGCAGTTTCCACTGCGTGACGATCGCGTTCGGGCTGCGCAACGTGACCGACAAGGCGAAGGCGCTCGCGTCGATGCGGCGGGTCCTGAAGCCGGGTGGCCAGCTGATCGTGCTCGAATTCTCGCGCCCGGCCGATGCGCTGCGCCCGCTGTACGACGCCTATTCGTTCCGGCTGCTGCCGCTGCTCGGCCGTGTCGTCGCAAAGGACGAGGCGAGTTATCGCTATCTCGCCGAATCGATCCGCATGCATCCCGACCAGGAGACGCTGCTCGCGATGATGCGGGACGCCGGCCTCGAGGGTTGCCGCTACCACAATCTCACGGGCGGCATCGTCGCCGTGCACCGTGGCTACCGCTACTGACGCGGCCGATGTTCACCGAGGCTGCCGAGCGCCTGCTCAACCGCAACCTGCCGCGTTCACCGCGCGCCCGTTCGCTGTGCAGCGAACTCGCCGGCAAGGACATTGCGGTCACGATCGACGGACTCGCGCTGCGCTTCGTGCTCGGCAGCGACGGTGAGCGGCTCACGCTGCGACGCAGCGGCGCGAGCGCGGCCAGTGCCGAAGCGGCCGGTGCGGAGTTCCGCGGCACGCCGCTCAACCTGATCGCACTCGCGGGCCCGGACGCCGAAGGCGTGATCCGCCGCGGCGGCGTGCGGGTCGACGGCGATGCGCAGCTCGCGCAGCAGTTTCGCGAGCTCGTGCGCCTGCTTCGCCCCGACATCGAGGAAGAGATGGCGCAGCTCGTCGGCGACGCCGCGGCCCATCGGCTCGGGCGCGCCGCGAGCGGCGTGCTCCGGTTTGGCCGCCGGCTCGCGGCCACGGGCACACGCAACGTCGCGGAGTATTTCGCGTACGAGCGCGCCGACCTCGTGCCGCGCGCCGAGGCGGAGGCGTTCTTCGCCGACGTCGACCGCGCCCGCGAGGACATCGACCGGCTCGCCGCGCGCATCGCACAGCTCACGCCGCCGGGGTCAGGTTGAAGGCGCGCGTGCTCGCGCGGCTGATCGAGATCCAGCGCGTGCTCGTGCGGCACGGGCTCGACGACTTCGTGCGCGCCACGCACCTGTACCGCCCGCTGCGCTACCTGCACCTCGCCTCTCCATGGGCCTGGTTCGAACGGCGCCACGGCGCATCGCGCGGCGAGCGGCTGCGGCTCGCGCTCGAGGAACTCGGCCCGATCTTCGTCAAGTTCGGGCAGGCCGTATCGACACGCCGCGACCTGCTGCCGCTCGACATCGCCGACGAACTCGCGAAACTGCAGGACCGCGTGCCGCCGTTTCCTGGTGCGATCGCGCGCGCAACCATCGAGAAGGCATACGGCCGGCCCGTCGCGTCGGTGTTTGCGAGCTTCGACGAGACGCCGCTCGCCGCGGCATCGATCGCCCAAGTGCACGTGGCGCACCTCGAGGACGGCCGCGAGGTCGTCGTCAAGGTATTGCGCCCCGGCATGCGGGCAGTGATCGAACGTGACCTCGAGGTGCTCGAGACGCTCGCCGCGCTCGCCGCGCGGTGGTGGAAGGGCAGTGGGCGGCTACGGCCCGTCGAGGTGGTGCAGGAGTACAGGAAGACCGTCCTCGACGAGCTCGACCTGATGCGCGAAGCCGGCAATGCCTCGCAACTGAAGCGCAATTTCGAGGGCTCGGACCTCCTGTATGTGCCGGAAGTCCATTGGGACCTCTGCCGCACCGACGTGATGGTGATGGAGCGCATCCACGGCATCCAGATCAGCGACATGGCGCAGCTTCGCGCCCGGGGCACCGACATCCGTGCGCTCGCCGTGAACGGCGTCGAGATCTTCTTCACACAGGTGTTCCGGCACAATTTCTTCCACGCCGACATGCACCCGGGCAACATCTTCGTGCTGGTCGACGACCCGGCCCATCCGCGCTACGCGGCGATCGATTTCGGCATCGTCGGCACCCTCGATCCGCGCGACCAGCATTACCTCGCCGAGAACTTCCTCGCGGTGTTCGACCGCAATTACCGGCGCGTCGCGGAACTGCACCTCGAGTCGGGCTGGGTGCCGCCCGACACGCGGGTCGACGAGATGGAATCGGCCGTGCGCACGGTCTGCGAGCCGATCTTCCAGAAGCCGCTGAAGGACATTTCCTTCGGCACGGTGCTGCTGCGGCTGTTCGAGATCTCGCGCCGCTTTGACATGCGCATCCAGCCGCAGCTGATCCTGCTGCAGAAGACGCTGCTCAACATCGAGGGGCTCGGGCGCGAACTCTATCCCGACCTCGACGTGTTTGCGACCGCGAGCCCGATCCTGCGCGCCTGGATGCGCGAGCGGGTGAGCGGGCGCCAGCTCATCAGGAGCCTGCGCACGCAACTGCCGGAGATCGTCTCGGCGCTGCGCAGCCTCCCGCCGCTGATCAACGGCGCCGTGCAGCACGCACGGGACGGCTCGCTGCGCCTGCAAGTGGAGGCGCGCGGCGTCGACGAGCTGCACCGGGCGATCGAGCGCACGCAACGACGGCGCGACGGCATGCTGTTCGCCGCGGCCGCCCTCCTCGGCGGCATCGTCTGGCTCGCGCTCGACCGGGACCCCGCGTGGCCCGGCTGGGCGCTGGTCGCAGTCGCAACGCTCCTCGCCCTCGTGACGCGACGGCCCTGAGCCGCCGCCCGCGCCACGGCATCGACATCCGTCGACGAGCGTGGAGAGCGCCGAGACTCGGCGGTCAGAGCGAGGCGACCACCTGCGCTCCCGCTGCCTCGACACAATGCGCCGAGCGCCGCCGTCGCGAGGGCACGCCGCCGCAGGCGGTGCGCTCGACCCGCGAGGAGAGGGATGTCGATGCCGTGGCGCGGGCGGTACCTCAGGCGCGTCTCGCAGCCTACGTCCGTGCTTCGATCCAGAGCCCCAGCGCCCGCGCGCACAGTTCGCCGTCCTCGTCGAACAGCGCTGTGCCGACGACATGCTTGCGACCGCTCGAGCCGAGGCGCCAGCCGATCACCACGCACGGCTCGTCGATGTGCACGCGCCGGTCGACATGGACCGTGAATTCGCCGAGCAGCATCGGCCGCTCGACCTGCGCGGCGAAACAGCCGGGACAATCGAGCGCCGCCGACATGTACTCGCCGGCGACCTTGCCGTCGTCGCCCGCGAGCGAGGCGTCCGGCACCCAGGGGGCAGCGACGAGGCCGTCTCCCAGCGGCCCCGCGAAAATGCGCAGCCCATCGCCCCGCTCGCGGCGCGTGCCGCAGACGAAGCATTCCGGATAGTCGTGGCGCTGAAAGCCGCTGTAGTGGCGCGACGCCTCGAGCGCCGCCTCGTAGGACGGCGGCGCGGGCGGTGACGGCAAGCCGCTGTCCATTGCGCGCGCCTCGGCGATGGCCGTATCACCGCAGGAGACGCGCAGCACCATGCCGTCGCGCCTCACGATCATCGACTCGTCGAGCGGTGGTGGCGCGAGGAGCCGTACCGTGACCGGGCCTGTCGACCGCGCCGAGACGAGACCCGCAAAGTAGCCGCCGTTGGCGGACGTGTCCGGGCCGCGAAAGCGGTTCGCGACGGTAATGACGTCGAGGTCTTGCATAGCCCCCTCGCCGGCTCCCCCACCGGCCCGGGTCGAATCTACCGCGAAGGGGCCGCCCACGCCACGCGCCACAGCCCCCAGCCGGCCAGGGCGCCACCGAGGGCCCCGAGTGCGAGCAGCAGCAACGAGCCGTGCAGGGCCGGGACCACCGCACCCATCGTCACGGCCATGATCATGATCGCGACGAATCCCTGCACCGACGACACCGCGCCGCGCGTGTCGGGGAAGAGATCGAGCAGGCGCAGCGTGATGATCGGTCCGACGAGTTGTACGCCGTAGGCCACGGCGAAAATGAGCACCTGCTGGGCGAGGACCGGCACCGAAGGCGCCAACGCGAGCGCGGCGCTCGTCACGAGTGCCGCCGCCGCCGAGATCACGAAGCCAGTCTGGCACTGCGTCCGCGGCGACACGCGCCCCGCCATGCGCCCCGATGTGAATGCGCCGGCGATGAAGCCGCCGATCACCGGCAGGAACAGCATGGCGAACTGCGTCTCGCCGAGATGCCAGCGGTCGAGCACGATCGCCGGCGCCGCGCCGATGTAGGCGATCACCGATGCAAAGTGCAGGCCGACCGCCAGCGAGAGCAGCAGGAACTCGCGGTGCGACGCGATGCGCCACGAGAGCCTGATCAGCGAGCCGAACTGCAACGCGAAACGGCGCTCCGGCGGATGCGTCTCGGGCAGGCGCCACCAGCTGACGAGCACCATCGCCAGTCCCAGCAGCACGAGGAACAGGAACACGGCGCGCCAGCCGAACCAGACGTGGATCCAGCCACCGATCACCGGCGCGACCGCCGGCGCGAAACCGAACAGCATCGTGATCAGCGACATCAGTCGTTGCGCCTCGTGCCCGGCGTAGAGATCACGCACCACGGCGCGCGCGACGACCATGCCGGCGCCCGCCGTCGCGCCCTGCATCGCGCGAAACGCGAGCAGCGTGCCGAAACCCGGCGCCAGGGCGCAGGCGAGCGAGGCGAGCGTGTAGAGCGACACGCCGGCGAGGATCACGCGCCGGCGCCCGTAGGCGTCCGACAACGGCCCGTGGAGCAGCAGCGTGAACCCGTAGGGCACGAGATAGACGGTGATGGTCTGCTGCAGCTCGACCGCCGTGAGCGAGAACTGCTGAGCGATCGCGGGAAACGACGGGAAGAACGTGTCGAGCGAGAACGGGCTCAGCATCGACAGGAACGCGAGCAATGCCGCGAGCCCGATTGACGGGCTCGGGTTCGGGCGATGCGTCATGCGGTGGCGGGCCGCAGCGCCCGCAACCAGGCGGCCGGATCCTCGCCGCGCTCGAGCACCTCGACGAGCGCCGAGCCGACGATGACACCGTCCACATGTCCGGCGAGCCGCGCCACCTGCTCCGCCGAGCGGATGCCGAAGCCGGCGCACACCGGCACGCGCGCCGCGGCACGCACGCGGTCGAGGTAGGCGACGACATCGTCCGGTACCGCCACATGGCGGCCCGTCGTGCCGGTCATCGTCACCGCGTACACGAAACCGCGACTCGCCGCGCAGACCTTCGCGAGCCGCTCCGCGGTCGTGACGGGCGTCGCCATCTGCACGAGCGCGAGGCCGCGCGTCTTGAGCGCCTCGCGCAGCGCACCGCCCTCGTCGAACGGCAGGTCGGGCACGATGAATCCGGCGATGCGCGCGCGCTCGGCGGCCGCGGCGAGCTCCGCGTAGCCGAACGCGTGCAGCGGATTGAGATAGCTCATCAGCAGCAGCGGAGCGGCGACGGGCGGCATCGCCGCGAGTTCCGCGAGGATCCAGCGCAACGTCACACCCTGCGCGAGCGCATCGCGGCTCGAGCGCTGGATCGTCACGCCGTCGGCCATCGGGTCGGTGAACGGCACGCCGATCTCGACCACATCGGCGGCGCTCGCCACAGCGGCGAGGTCGGCGCGGAAGCGCTCGCGGCGCGGATACCCCGCCGTCAGAAAGGCGACGAGTGCCGGTACGCCGCGCGCACCGGCCGCCCGGATCGCCGCTTCGATGCGCGCATGCGGCGCATTCTCCCGCGTCGCGGCGCTCATGCGCGCCCCGCTTCGATGTCCGCGATCAGCGTGCGTTGCAGCGTCGGCATGTCCTTGTCACCCCGTCCCGAGAGCCCGATCAGGATCCGCTTGCCGGGATGCGCGGCGGCCCAGCGCCGCGCGCCCGCGAGCGCGTGCGCGCTCTCGAGCGCGGGCAGGATGCCCTCGTTCTCGCAACATTCCTTGACCGCGGCGAGCGCTTCGTCGTCGCTCGCGACTTCGTAGCGCACGCGCCCCACGGCCTGCAGCAGTGCATGTTCCGGACCGACCCCCGGATAGTCGAGCCCGGCGGAAATCGAATGCGTTTCCTGGATCTGCCCGTCCGGGTCCTGCAGCAGCATCGAGTACGCGCCCTGCAGGATGCCGGGGCGGCCGAGCGCGAGGGTCGCGGAATGCTCGCCGAGCGCGCGGCCATGCCCGCCCGCCTCGATGCCGATGATCTCGACTGCGGCATCGGCGAGGAACGGATGGAAGAGGCCGATCGAATTCGAGCCGCCGCCGACGCAGGCGATCAGCGCATCGGGCAGGCCGCCCGCGGCGGCGAGCATCTGCGCACGCGCCTCGCGGCCGATGATCGTCTGCAGCTGCCGCACGAGGTAAGGATAGGGATGCGGCCCGATCGCGGAGCCGAGGAGATAGTACGTGCCGAGCGGATCGGCCACCCAGTCGCGAAGCGCCTCGTCGACCGCCGCGCGAAGCGTCCGGTCTCCTTCGGTCACGGGTACCACCTGTGCACCGAGCAGGCGCATGCGCCCGACGTTCGGCGCCTGGCGCTCCATGTCGAGCGCACCCATGTAGACCGTGCAAGGCAGGCCGACACGCGCACACGCGGCGGCGCTCGCGACGCCGTGCTGCCCGGCGCCGGTCTCGGCGACGACCCGGCGCGCGCCGAGACGCTTCGCGAGCAGCGCCTGGCCGATCGCGTTGTTGATCTTGTGCGCGCCCGTATGCGCGAGGTCCTCGCGCTTCAGCCACACCTCGGCGCCCCAGCGCGCACCGAGGCGGCGCGCGTGCGTGAGCGCGGTCGGTCGCCCGACCCAGCTGCGCAGTTCGTCGGCGAGTTCGCGCTCGAAATCCGCAGTGCCGAGGTGTGCGCGCAGGCCCGCCTCGAGCCGTTCGATCGCGGGGATCAGTGTTTCCGGTATGTAGCGACCACCGAACGGCCCGAAACGTCCGCGCGTATCGGGGAAGACCCCGGCGATCTCGGCGTCGAGCAGCTGGCGGCGATCCTGTTCGGTCATGGCGGTCATTCCTTCAGCTCTCCCGATGGGCGGCGCGCGCGGCCGCCACGAAACGCACAATCTTCTCCGCGCTCTTCGTGCCCGGCGCGCTCTCCACGCCGCTCGACACGTCGACACCCCAGGGTTGCACCGCACGGATCGCCGCGCCGACATTGCGCTCGTCGAGCCCACCGGCGAGTACGAGTTCGACACTGCGCGCACGCAGCGCCGCGGCACTTGCCCAGTCCGTCACGAGCCCCGCGCCGCTCACCGGGCCCTCGAACAGTACGCGCGCGGGCACGGTCTCCGGCAGGTCGCAGCCGGCGCGCAGCACGGGCAGCCGCTCGAGGGTCGCGGGCAGCCCGAGACCCGCGAAGTCCTCGAGATCGGTCTGCAGCACGTCGGGCCGAAAGTCCGCGAGGACCGCGGCGACTGCGTCCGCATCGGGATGCCGCATCACGGCCACGCAACGCACGCGCCCGCGCGCCGGCGCGGCGAGCCGAGCCGCCCGCGCCGGGTCGATGCGGCGTACGGAAGGCGCGAACACGAAGCCGAGGGCATCGACTCCCGCATCGAGCGCGCAGCCAACCGCCTCGGGCGTCGTCATCCCGCAAATCTTGACCCACAGCGCGCCGCTAGCCACGCAGCGCACCCTCCGCGCGAGCGCGGCGACCCGCGGCGAGCATCGCGCCGATCAGCTCGCCGGGCGCCGCGTGTTTCATCAGCGCGCTGCCGACGAGTGCGACGTCGTAACCCGCCGCCGCGAGTCGTGCGGCATCCGCTGCCGTATCGAGCCCGCTCTCCGCGACGCGCGGCAGGTGACGCGGCAGGCGGGGCGCCAGCGCCTCGAGGCGACCGGGCACGATCTCGAGCGTCGCGAGATCGCGGCAGTTGAGGCCGACGAGGACCGGCGCGGCTGGATCGCGCGTCGCGCCGGCAAGGAGCTCCCCGGCCTGGTCGAGATCGGCCTCGTCGAATGCCTCGAGCAGCACGAACAGGCCGAGCGCCGCCGCCGTCTGCAGCAGCGCCGTCACCTGCGCGCGCGGCAGCATGCGCAGGATCACGAGCACGCCGCCGGCACCCGAGACGCGCGCCTCCATGACCTGGTACGGGTCGACGAGGAAATCCTTGCGCATCGCGGGCACGTGCGTCGCTGCGAGCGCGCCGGCCGCGTCGACGAGATGCGCCAGCGCCCCATCGAAGCGGCTCGGCTCGGTCAGCACCGACACCGCCGCCGCGCCCGCCGCGGCGTAGCTGCGCACGCGCGCGGCGAGGTCGTCGCCTGCCGCCGCGCGCAGGACGCCCACCGCCGGCGAGCGCCGCTTCACCTCGGCAAAGAGGTCGAAGCCCTGCGGCGACAGCACGAGCTGCGGCGGCGCGGGTGCGGCGAGCGCGCGCCGCTCCATCGCCGCGCGCGGACAATGGACGAGCGCGCTCGCGACGCGCGCCCGGCTCGCCGCGGCCATCGTCGCGAGGAAATCGGTACTCATGCCCGCAGCGCCTCGAGCACGCGCGCGGCGCGGCCATCGTCGATTGCGCCGCAGGCGCGCGCGATGCCGGCACGCAGGTTGCTCGCCTCGCCCATGAGCTCGAGCGCCAGCCCCGCCCCGAGTGCGAGTGCGTCACGCAGTGCGCCGCGGTCTTCGCCACGCAGCGTGCGCTCGATCGCTGCGGCGTTGTAGGCCGCATCGTCGCCGGCGAGCGCCGCGGCCGTGCAGCGCGCAAGGCCCGCCTCGCGGGGATCGCACACGGTCTCGACGACGCGCCCCGGGCGCACATCGAGCAGCATGAACGCCCCGATCGGCGTCGGCTCGTCCCAGCCCTCGGCACCGTGCACGACGAACGCACGCTCGATGGGCATGCCTGCGAGCGCCTCCGCCATGAGGTGCGCCACCGCCGGGCTGTACGCACCGATCAGCTGGAACGGTGGCTGTGCCGGGTTCATCAGGGGCCCGAGGATGTTGAACACCGTGCGCGTACCGAGCGCCGCGCGCACCGGCGCGACCGCCTTCATCGCCGGGTGATAGTAGGGCGCGAAGAGGAACGTGAACCCGCAGGCATCGAGCAGCGCGCCGGCCGCACGCTCGTCGAGCGGCAGCGCAAGACCGAGGGCCGCGAGGACGTCCGCACTGCCGGTGCGGCTCGAGATCGAGCGGTTGCCGTGCTTGACGACACGCACGCCGCACGCTGCCGCCAGCAGCGCACTGCCCGTGGAGAGATTGACGCTCCCGGACTGGTCGCCGCCCGTACCCACGATGTCGATCGTCGGTGTGCCGGGCGAGATTTCCGGACGGCGCGCGAGGCCCCGCATGCCGAGCGCGAAGGCGCGCAGCTCGCCCGGTGCGACGCCTTTCGCCTGCAGCGCCGCGAGCAGCGCCCCGGCGAGCGCGGGCGAGGTCTCCGGGTCGGTCAGCGCCGCAAGCACTGCGCCCGCGCCTTCCGCGTCGAGGTCCCGGCCCTCGATCAGCTGCTGCAACCGCTCACGCATGGCGTGCCCGCAGGAAATTCGCGAGCAGCTGCGGGCCCTCCGGCGACAGCACGCTCTCGGGGTGGAATTGCACACCTTCGACTGCGAGCGTGCGATGTCGCACGCCCATGATCTCGCCCTGCGCGGTGCGCGCCGTCACTTCGAGTTCGGCAGGCAGCGAATCGGGCGCCGCGATCAGCGAATGGTAGCGCCCGACGGTGCACGGATTGGGCAACCCCGCAAACACGCCGCGTCCGTCGTGCTCCACGTCCGAGGTCTTGCCGTGCATCAGCCGGCCCGCACGCACGATCTCGCCGCCGAACGCCTCGACGATGGCCTGGTGCCCGAGGCACACGCCGAACACGGGAACCTCTCCCGCGAACGCGCGGATCATCGCGAGCGAGATGCCGGCGTCGCGCGGCGTCCCCGGACCCGGCGAAATGCAGAGATGGGTCGGCGCGAGCCGCCGCGCCGCTTCGACGTCGATCGCGTCGTTGCGAAACACCTCGACATCGGCACCGAGCACCATGAAGGCCTGCACGAGGTTGTAGGTGAACGAATCGTAGTTGTCGATCAACAGCAGGCGCGCGCTCACATTCCCTCCTCCGCGAGCGCGAGCGCACGGACGAGCGCGGCTCCCTTGGCACGCACCTCGTCGTACTCGGCGTCGGGGTCGCTGTCGGCCACGATGCCGGCGCCCGCCTGGAAGCTGTACTCGTCGCCGTTGAACACGAGCGTGCGGATCGTGATCGCCTGGTCCATGTCACCCTGGGCGCCGAAGTAGCCGATGGTGCCGCCGTAGAGTCCGCGCCGCACGGGCTCGAGCTCGTCGATCAGCTGCATGGCCCGTACTTTCGGCGCACCCACCAGCGTACCCGCGGGGAAGGCCGCCGCGAACAGGTCGAAGGCGTCGCGTCCCGCGGCGAGCGTGCCGTGCACGCCGCTCACCATGTGCATCACGTGGCTGTAGCGCTCGATGGCGCGATACGGCTCGACGCGCACGCTGCCCGCCGTCGCGACGCGGCCGAGATCGTTGCGCGCGAGATCGACCAGCATCACGTGCTCGGCATTCTCCTTCGGGTCGGCGCGCAGCGCCGCCTCGTGCGCCGCGTCCGCGGCGGCATCGTCGCCGCGCGGCCGCGTGCCCGCGATCGGCCGCAGTTGCGCCGCGCCGCGCTCGAGTTTCACGAGTGCCTCGGGCGATGAACCGACGACCGCATGCTCGCCGAGGCGGCAGTAATAGAGGTAGGGCGAGGGATTGATGAGCCGCAGCGCGCGATAGACCTGGAACGGATCCAGGTCGTGCCGGCCCGAGAATTTCGCCGACAGCACGAGCTGGTACACATCGCCCGCGGCGATCGCTTCCTTGGCGCGCCGCACGCCATCGACATAGTCGGCGCGCGACAAGGACGGCACGGGGGTGCTGTGCGCGCCACGCGCCCTGCCGTTCGGCAAGGCCCCGTGCAGCGCGCGGACGATTTCGCGCCGCAGCGCCACGCGCTCGCTCTCGGGCCCGGCGTGCAGCACCGAGATGCCGCGCGTCAGGTGATCGAACACGAGCAGCGAGCGTGGCGCGACGTAGTGCATCAGCGGCGTGCCCGGCAGCGTGCGCGCATGGTTCGGGAGCCTTTCGAACCAGCGCACCACGTCGTAGGCGGCGTAGCCGACGAGGCCGCCGGCGAGCGGCACGTGCGCAATCTCGGGCTGCGGGCGCGCGACGCGCGCGAGCGCCGCGCGCAGGCTCGCGAGCAATGCGGCCTGGTCCGCCGGCGGCGCACCGCGCACGCCATTGATGTACAGCGCGTCGCTGTCGAGCCGGTACTCGACGCTGTCGCCGAAGCCGATGAAGGAATAGCGCCCGAGACGCTCACCGCCCTCGACGCTCTCGAGCAGGAAGCGGGGCTGGAACGCGGCGAGCTTCATGAACGCCGAGACCGGCGTATCGAGATCGCCGACGATGTCGTAACTGTGCCGCATCCTTGACTGTCGCCCTCACGTCGCCCAAACAAAAAGACCCATCACCGTCGTGGACGGAGATGGGTCTTGCCGTTGCGAATCCTGCTTGTCGAAGAACTAGTCGGTCACGTCGGCGCCCACTCCGTCAGGAGTGCCGCCACCACCACGCCGCATGCACGTGAACGACCATCCGTTCAGTATGGCGAGCAGGCCGCATCGCGTCAATGCCGGGGTCCGGCCAGCCCTCAGGCGTACTCCGTTGCCGGGATACCGAGCGCCCGCGCCACCCCCTCGCCATAGGCCTTGTCGGCTTTCAGACAATTGCGGATGTGGCGCAGCTGGATCTCCCTCGGTGCCCCGCCGATCGACCGGGCCGTATTGTCGAACAGCGCCTGCTTCGCGCCCGGCGTCATCAGGCGAAAGAGCGCGCCCGGCTGCGAGTAGTAGTCGGGGTCCTCGCGGTGGTTCCAGTGGCCGGCAGCGCCCTCGAGCATCAGCGGCGGCTCGCGGAAATCGGGCTGCTCGGGCCACGCGCCGAGACTGTTCGGTTCGTAGCCTGGCGTCGCACCGTGGTTGCCGTCCACGCGCATCGCGCCGTCGCGGTGATAGCTGTGCACCGGGCAGCGGGCCGCGTTCACCGGAATGAGATGATGGTTGACACCGAGACGGTAGCGCTGCGCATCCCCATAGGAAAAAAGGCGCCCCTGCAGCATCTTGTCCGGCGAGAACCCGATCCCCGGCACGACGTTCGCCGGGTTGAAGGCGGACTGCTCGACCTCCGCGAAGAAGTTTTCCGGATTGCGGTCGAGCTCCATCACGCCGACATCGATCAGCGGATAGTCGCCATGCGGCCAGACTTTCGTCAGGTCGAACGGGTTGTAGGGCACCTGCGCCGCGTCGGCCTCCGGCATGACCTGCACCTTGAGCGCCCAGCGCGGCCGCTCGCCGCGTTCGATGCTGTCGTACAGGTCGCGCTGGTGGCTTTCGCGGTCACGGCCGATCAGCGCCTCCGCCTCGGCATCGGTGAGGTTGCGGATCCCCTGCAGGCACTTGAAGTGGAACTTCACCCAGTGGCGCTCGTTGCGGTCGTTCAGGAAGCTGAAGGTGTGGCTGCCGAAACCGTGCATGTGCCGATAGGACGCCGGGATGCCGCGGTCGCTCATCACGATCGTGACCTGGTGCAGCGCCTCGGGCAGCAGAGTCCAGAAATCCCAGTTGTTGCGCGCGCTGCGCAGGTTCGTCCGCGGATCGCGCTTCACGGCATGGTTCAGGTCCGGGAACTTGAGCGGGTCGCGCAGGAAGAACACCGGCGTGTTGTTGCCGACGAGGTCCCAGTTGCCCTCCTCCGTGTAGAACTTCACGGCAAAGCCGCGGATGTCGCGCTCGGCATCGGCTGCGCCGCGTTCGCCGGCCACCGTCGTGAAGCGCGCGAAGAGGTCCGTCTTCTTGCCGACCTTCGAGAAGATCTTCGCCCGCGTGTAGCGCGTGATGTCGTGCGTGACCGTGAAGGTTCCGTAGGCGCCCGAGCCCTTGGCGTGCATGCGCCGCTCGGGGATCACCTCGCGATCGAAGTGCGCGAGCTTCTCCAGGAACCACACGTCCTGCAGCAGCTGCGGCCCGCGTGGCCCGGCAGTGAGGACGTTCTGGTTGTCCGCGACGGGTCGGCCCGCATTGGTCGTCAGTTTCTTCCCGCTCATCGCCATGCTCCCGTGGTGTGGTGACGGAGTTCGCCGTCATTTGACGGCCCTGCGGCGCAAATGGGAAATCGTTTGATTCGACCCGATCGATAGGTTTCGTCTATGGCGTGCCGCCCGTGTGCCCGGCCGGCTTCCCCACTATCATGGGCGCATGAAACGCAGGCTCATCAGCTCGGGCTCGACGTTCGAAGCCGAAATCGGCTATTCGCGCGCGGTCGTCGACGGCGAATGGATCTTCGTGTCGGGCACCACCGGCTTCGATTACGCGCGCATGACCATCGCGCCGGACGTCGAGTCACAGGTCGAGCAGGCGCTGGCGAACATCGCGGCGGCGCTCGCCGAGGCGCAGGCGGGCTTCGCGGATGTCGTGCGCGTGCATTACATCCTGCCCGATGCAGCCGACTTCCCGGCCTGCTGGCCGGCGCTGCGGCAAGCCTTCGGCGCGAGCCGGCCGGCTGCCACCATGATCAGCGCCGGCCTCGCCGATCCGCGCATGAAGATCGAGATCGAAGTCACGGCGCGGCGATCACCCCGGGGCGCGTAGAATGCCGCGTCCCCAATGCGGCCACCGGAAATGGCGACAGACTACGAGAAGCTCGGCGCGTTCTATCTCGGGCGCCCCTACGACGCCGAACGGAAGGCGACCACACCGGAACCCCTGCTGTACGACTCGCGCGACCTGACGACGCACGGTGTGTGCGTCGGCATGACCGGCAGCGGCAAGACGGGGCTGTGCCTCGCGCTGCTCGAGGAAGCAGGCATCGACGGCGTGCCGGCGATCTGCATCGACCCGAAGGGCGACCTCGCGAACCTGCTGCTGACCTTTCCCGAGCTCGCGCCCGCCGACTTCGAGGCGTGGGTCGATCCGGCGGATGCGCAACGCAAGGGGCAATCGGTCGCCGACTACGCGGCCGCGGTCGCGGCCCAATGGCGCAAGGGTCTCGCCGACTGGGACCAGACTCCCGCACGCATCGCGAACCTGCGCGCGCGGGTGGACATGGCGATCTATACGCCGGGCGCGACAACCGGCCTGCCGCTGTCGGTCCTGCGCTCGCTCGATGCGCCGCCCGCAGCGCTGCGCGACGATGCGACCGCGCTGCGCGAGCGTATCGCCGGTGTCGTCGGCGGCCTGCTGTCGCTCATGGGCCGCGATGCCGACCCGCTGCAGAGCCGCGAACACATCCTGCTGTCCACCCTCATCGATCACGAGTGGCGCGCGGGTCGCAACCTCGATCTCGCGGGCCTCATCGCGGCCGTGCAGAAGCCGCCGATGGACAAGGTGGGCGCCCTCGACCTCGAGACGTTCTTTGCCGCGAGGGAACGCACCGCACTCGCGATGGCGCTCAACAACCTGCTCGCCTCGCCGGGCTTCGCGGCGTGGCTCGCGGGCGATGCGCTCGATGCACAGCGCCTGCTCTTCACGCCCGAAGGCAAGCCGCGCATCAGCATCATCTCGATCGCGCACCTGTCCGACCCCGAGCGCATGTTCGTCGTCACGCTCGTGCTGAACGAGCTGATCGGCTGGATGCGACGCCAGTCGGGCACCTCGTCGCTGCGCGCGCTGCTCTACATGGACGAGATCTTCGGCTATTTTCCGCCGACCGCGAATCCGCCGTCGAAGCCGCCGATGCTGACGCTGCTGAAGCAGGCGCGCGCATTCGGCGTCGGCTGTCTGCTCGCGACGCAGAACCCGGTGGATCTCGACTACAAGGGCCTCGGCAACACCGGCACCTGGTTCATCGGCCGCCTGCAGACCGATCGCGACAAGCAGCGCGTGCTCGACGGGCTCGAAAGCGCATTGCCCGGCGGCGAGGCGGGCAGTCGCGCAACGCTCGACACGCTGATGAGCGGCCTCACGCAGCGCGTGTTCCTGATGCGCAACGTGCACGACGATGCGCCGATCCTGATGCAGTCACGCTGGGCGCTGTCGTACCTGCGCGGGCCGCTCACGGGTCCGGAGATCACAAGGCTCATGGCGGGTCGCAAGGCCGCTGCGCCCACGGCCCCGGTCGCGGCCCCTGCCGCAGGCGCGCCGCCGTCGATCGCACCGGCGGGCGACGGTGCGATGACTGGCGCCGGCGCGCCTCGTCCGGCGCTGCCCGCCGCAGTGCACGAATGCTTCGTCGCCGCGACCCGCGGCGACGGCGCGATCGAGTATCGGCCGATGGTGCTCGGCGCCGCCAAACTGCACTTCGTCGACAAGGCTGCGGGCCTCGATGCCTGGCGCACACTGTCGCTGCTCGCTCCCCTGTCCGACGACGGCGTCGCGTGGGCCGAGGCGTCGAGGAGCCACGGGCCGGCGTCGCTCGCCGACCGCCCGCAGGACGGGGCACGGTTCACCGCGCTGCCGGCGGTGGCGCAGCGCGCGCAGAGCTATGCAGCCTGGGGCAAGGCGCTCGCGGCGCAGCTCTATGAGACGGCGCGCTCGGATCTCTACGTCTGCAAGGCGCTCGACCTGACATCCAATGTCGATGAGAGCGAGGGCGACTTCCGTGCGCGGCTCACCCTTGCAGCCCGCGAGCGACGTGACGCGGCGGTCGCGAAGGTGCGCGACCGGTTCGCGGCGAAACGCACCGCGCTCGCCGATCAGTTGAGGCGCGCCGAAGACCGGGTCGGGCGTGAGCGCGGCCAGCTCATGGAACGACGCACGCAGACGGCCGTTTCGATCGGCTCGGCGGTGCTCGGCGCGCTCTTTGGCAGGAAATCGATCAATGCCACCAGCGTGGGGCGCGCGGCCACCGCGATGCGCACCGCCTCGCGCGTCGGGCGTGAAAAGGAGGACGTCACGCGCGCCGAGGACAGTGTCGAAGTGCTCCGGCAGAGGCTCACCGATTTCGACGCCGACTGCGAGGCGGAGCTGAAGGCGGCAGCGGCCGCCTTCGAAGCGGACGCGCTCACGCTCGATCGCCGCGCGATCGCGCCACGCAAGTCCGACATCGCGATCGGCGACATCGCGCTCGCGTGGGTGCCCTGGCGGCGCGGCGCCGACGGCTTCCCGGCCCCCGCGTGGACCGCGCCGAACGACTGACGATGGGGAACCGATGCCTTCCTTCGACGTAGCGTCCGAGGTCAACCTGCACGAACTCGCGAATGCGGTCGACCAGTCGAACCGCGAGCTCGCGCAGCGCTTCGATTTTCGCGACACCGGCGCGCGGTTCGAACTCGAAGCGCACACGGTCACGCTGCACGCACAGGTCGAGTTCCAGCTGAAACAGATGCTCGAGATCCTGAAGGTGAAGCTCGGCAAGCGCGGCATCGACGTCGGCTGCCTCGATGTGCAGGATCCCGAGACGAATCTCGCCGCGGCGCGCCAGCCGGTGCTGCTGCGCCACGGAATCGACCACGAAACCGGCAAGAAGATCGCGCGCCTCGTGAAGGATTCGAAGCTGAAGGTGCAGAGCGCGATCCAGGGCGACAAGGTGCGCATCACCGGCAAGCAGCGCGACGACCTGCAGGCCGCGATCACGCTGCTGAAGAAGGCCGCATTCGACCGGCCGCTGCAGTTCGAGAACTTCCGCGACTGAAGGGTCCCGGCGTCGCGCCGCGCGACGCGTGCCGCTCGCCCGCCGCTAGGGAATCTCTGCACAGGTAGCCATGGCTGACGGATACTGCGTGCAGGGGACAGCAGCCATCAGGGAGCGGGGTTCCGGATGAAGCAGACGACG
>WBZY01000327.1_pt1 | contig 38200 bp, 42 predicted proteins | sample 5204191 | NCBI WGS metagenome assembly WBZY01 (sample SAMN12344363, study PRJNA552823) | activated sludge metagenome | biome: Activated sludge suspended growth; feature: Anammox Sidestream; material: Wastewater; isolation source: activated sludge from anammox sidestream of wastewater treatment...
GGTCATGTTTAGTACTCCTCCGGTAAAAGCAGGGTGGTCACGCTGCGATCCGCTTCGGTGATGATCCAAAGACGATCGGTGGCGGTCAGGTTGTAGGACGACAGGAGACGATCCCCGGTGACGAGGGCTTGGGTGTTTGCACCCTTGTCCTCGTCGTCAATGTCCCCCCAATCGCAGTTCCGGTGACGGGTAAGGATGTCGGACGGGGCGAGTTTCAAACGGGAAAGCAGGTTGAGGGCTCCGTGGGTGGCGCAAAGCAGGCCTAACGGGAAACGAGACTTTTGGACGGTGAACGCGGACATACGATACTCCTTGGATAAGGCCCCTCCGTGGGCCGATTTTGGTCACGGAGCCACGTCCCAGATGCACATTCGCCGGTCCGTGCGAAACCCGGTGACCAACTAATTTAGAGCACAAATCGAGACGACAATCAATAGGGTCAATAAAATTTCGGGAGGGAGCGGCGGAACACAGTTCGCTAATAGATTCCGTGAATTGCACCCCCATGTATGGATACAAAAAACCCACCCGCTCAAATGAGCTGGTGGGTCGAGGGGTTAACGACGCTTCCGAGTCTGCCGGAGAATGCGACCAAGCTCTTCCAGTTCGTTCGTGTCGGAATCCTCTTCCCGTTCACGATCGAAATCTGGTAGGTCCCGTTCGCGCTCGTTTTCAAACAAGTCTTCCGGCTCCAAGTCGGAGAAGACTTTCACGACGCGATTGTGAAGCATGACTAGGCTCCTTCAAGGGTCAGAACTGACAATCCACGGAACCGCCCCCGAGAGTCTCAGATTTGTTCGGTCCGGTAACCGTGTATGAAGGCGTGTGCCAAGTCTATTGTTTGTTGGCTGTTGGCGACGATTGTCGCTAAACCGGGTGAGGGTACGTCTTCGGGTGTGACGTTTTCGTACGTTAGAACGTGTCGCTGCGGATAATATTTCCGCAGGTAATAGACGGCTCGTCGAACTGCGAGCAGTCCGTCACATAATGTGTAGGTACGCTTTTCCATGTTGCACCCCTTTCCGGGGGCGGTCCGGTGGATTGTCGATCGGTCCGTGAGGGGTTTCCCGTACGCGGTACGGGAAACCAAAGCGCTAATGTGCGGTCAGCACCCCGCGTTGGTCGGTGGTCTCGTCGGAAGCGTTTTTGTCCAGAGGAACCTCCAACGTGAAGTAGAGGAACCGTGGAGCGTCTTCCGGGAAGAACAGCGCTTTCCGAACGTAAATTGCGTCGCGCGGGACCAGTGACGGGGGGTCAACCCCGTTTTCCCGTGTGGGCATGTAGCTCCAGCAAGACCGATGTTCCTCAAAGCGCGAATAGAGTACTCGCACTTTGGGGTTTTCGACAGCTTCTGCCGGGGCCGATTCGGGTTTTGTTTTGCGCTTGGCCATGGATAGACTCCTGTGAAGGGAAGTAAAGGAAACCCCTCACGGGCCGATCAGACTAGAGCACGTTAGGAAACCCCCGTCCGTAGCGCACGGGGGGTTAGAAGGTTATTGACCCATGTTGCGAAGTGATTCGAGATACGATCGGTACCAACCGTCAGATCCGGGCAATCCCGTATCCGGCGGGGTTTCAATCGGTCGTCCAACGTCCAGGTCAACGTCAACACTGCCGCAATTCGGGCATCCCTTATCGGATGCGCGCTCCGCGGCTGCGATCGTTTTGAACTTTCGGCCACATTCTAGGCAAACCCACATAATAAGGCTCCGTTAGGAAAGAGGTTTCCTAACGTGCTCTAGATTGGCATGGCAGGGTGTGGATACCCCCTACGAGTGTAGGGGGCATCATCGGGGGTTAACCCCGTTTGCGCTTCGCGGGTTTGGTCGCGGGTTTGGTCGCGGGCGCGGGCGCGGTCGCGGTCGCGGGCGCTTCCGGTTTGGCCGGTTTGGTCGCGGTTGCCAACGGACCGGTTGCCAACGGACCCGTAACGGGTTCCGTTGGAGCGACGGGCGCGGGCGGCGCGACGGGCGCGACGGGTTTGCGCACGATTACGGCGCGTCGACCGTCGCGATGAAACGGCGCGAGTTTGTCCATTCCGAACCATGCGTCGCGACAAACGGCGATACCATTTGCGTCCAAAACGGCAACGACGCGCTCCAATAGTTGGTGCGCGTTGTAGGTCGCCAATTCAGTCTCGTACTTGGTAGGTCCGTTTTCGGGGTATGGTCCCACTAACAACGTGATGCCGCATGGGGCCCCCCACAACACGTCGTTGGCCGATGGAACGGACGCAACGGGCGTAGCGACGGGGTCCACGACAACGGTCGCGGGGTTAGCGGACGGTTTGCGCTTAGACATAGTGGATACTCCAATGATGCTCGCACAACGGCCCGGGTCCGTAGGGGACCCGGTCAAAACCGCGTGAGGGGGCATCCACACCATGCCATGCCGATCGACCATTGGGCGGGCCCGTAACTCGCATATGGTGCGAGAGGGGTCATGGCCTAGCGACGCGTGCGCGTCGCCAATGATCGACCTACCGGATTGTCAATGAACCGCTCGACCGGACCTACCAAACGCGTGAGGGGAGCCTCATCGCGCCCATCGGTTAACGGCCCGGGTCCCATGGGCGGACCCGCGTAGGTTGACCTACGGCCCATCCACCATGCTCACACGTCGTCCATTGCACGCGGATGGGTTCCGGCCAATCCATTGGTCGGGGAATCATCGCATACGCAATGGCCGTGCCGAATTGCCGTACGATTGTGGATTGCGTCGTAACACGTTATTGTGTTAGTGTTTACGGTTAGGGGCGATTATTTGTACCATTTTCGCACAATGCCAAAACGGCATACCATCGCGACGATGGACCCGGTCCGTAGGGGGGAGTTTATGCCAAAACGACATAGTACACTAACATTTACACTATGTTTAGAGCAAATGTTCACCGCTAACTACGTGTCAAAATGGCATACCCTAACGCAAACGCCATGCCGGCGCTCCGGGTCGGGTCGGGTTGACCCGGTCGACCTACCGATCGGTAGGGTTGTGCGTTGTGGGGTCGACGGTGAGAGAATGGCCGTCAAGCCAGACGCCGTTATCGAGACGGCGACGTTGACCCGGTCGTAGACCTGTCGGCGGGTGAGCCGCGGGACGCGGGGTCTGTACTTGTTGTAGATACTTAGTCCAAGTATCGGGCGTCTTGTTGTCCGGTTTGGAGAGGATTGCACCCATAGGGGGGTGTATTTCGCGGAATTAACCTAGTGGTGAAGACCGTGGTGAATTGTGAGCATGCTCTCGGGCGTGGCGTAATGACTGGTGAGGAGATCATTGTCAGGGCGAGGGGCGCGTAGCAGGTTGCCGAAGGGGATGAGTCGGGGCTCGACGTGCAGGTAGATGCCGTGACGGCGAAGGACGCGACCCACCAGCAGGTCTTCGGCCCCAACGTCCGGGAGTTCTTCTGCGACAATTTTCGCCGCCCGACGAGAGAGGAAATACCCCGCACCGCCCGAGCCGTACTGAGTACCGGGTTTCCATTCAGCCCCGACGTAGTCGAACTGTTGGTAGGGATAGGCCAAGAGCCGGTCGAGCGCGACGTAGGTATCGTCATCGCACTTGAAGAAGTGAGTAGCCTGGGGGTAGGCCGACAATGCCCATCGGAGCATTTCGCGCGTACGCTGGGGTAGGTGTGGATAGCCCCCAGGGATGGGCAAGTAGAGCTGGTCCCCGGCGAGCGAGGCTGTCCCTTCCAGATCGACCCCGGAAGGCTGTCCCAGGACAAAGACGTAGGGGACCGGCGCGCCTTGGAGCCAGGTAGTGCGACACGCGTTGCGGAGTTCGTGGTGCTTGGGATCTGAACCGGACGTGACTAACAGATTGATTGCCATCGGTGGTAAGTATCCATCCAAAGTGGTAGTGGAAGTTTGTGGCTTGTGATTACTCCGTTCACAGTAAGTGGTCGCAGAGAATCGTTGCCGTAGGGGATTAGCCGCTTGTCTTGTACCAACGGTATCTGTGCGGCGTAAGCGGCACGAGCAATGAGAACATCATCCCAACTGGTTTCGTACTGCACGAGCCTATTGTTCAAGGTGCGTTGGTAAAACGGGATCAGGCGTTCGATAGCGGATCGAGACAGCAGGTAACCCGCCCCACCAGAAGCAAAAACCCGGCCCGTACCCTGGTCACACCAACCGTCTTCAACACCGCCCACGTAGTCGGCCTCAGCGAGACTGGGCAAACGATGGGGTAAGAAAAAAGTGTCGTCATCGCAGCGGAACGTATGGGTCCATCCAGGAATGTCGAGCACCCGCTCTAGCCATTCAGCAGTCTTGTAAACGAGGTTGTCATAAAGATCGGAAACACTCGGAAGATATAGCGTGTGGTCGGTAAGAAGCCAGTCGGGTGTGTCCTGGCCGTAAAGCCAGATATGGGGTGGACACTCTGGAAGCTGGAGGCAAGTGTTGGCGACGATCAAGCGGCGCGAGTAATTCGCCGCACAGGTGTTGATAGAGAGCAGGATCTTCATGTCTCAAGGATGGGTGAGAATACGGACCGGCTGGTTTTCCGAGCGACCGAGACTCAGTAGTTCCGGTGGCAGACTTGCCATGTATGTTTTGAGTTCTTTCCAACCCCTGAGGAGCAGGGGTAACCGCAGGAAACCGTAAACACGATGCGCATTCCAAGTAAGACAGTCCACACCAACAGGCACGGCGAGAATGAAAAAGCCGTCCGGCTGTAGGACACCCCGTAGACGCGCCATGATCTCAAGGTCCCCCTGGGGATTGAGGGGATCTCCATAACGACCCAGACCGAAATGCTCGATGGAGGAGATGGAGAGGATTACGTCGTACTTACGGTCATCGAGGCGTTGGATTGGGGTGACACGTAGCAAGTCGGAACGAATTGGCCGGTATTCCAGGGTTGTGATTGTTGCAGCCCCACGGGTGAACAGGACGCATTCGTACCATGGTCGCCCGGAACCAACGACTAGGACGTGCTTGTTGTAGACCGGGAACTCGTCAAGAGCTTGAAAGAGAAGCGGGTCGACTTCGCGGTAGTAATAAGGCTCGCGACGTTTGGCACGATCAGGTTGCCAGTCCGGGTGGGAGGCGTTCCAAATGAGGGGCGTCTGGTCGGACTCGTCGTAATACAAATCGACAACGGGTATGTCGCCGTGGAAGGTGTACTGGCTCAACAAATCCGATGGGATGTGGCGGGGTGGGGTCATGAGGCTCGATATTCGTGGTGGTTCTTATTCAGTGCAACAATACGGGGCGTGACGACGTGCGCGTGTTGGTACGAGTAGCAGTATTCTGGAGAGAGGAAAACCGCATCGCGTCCACGGACGTTCAAGTACCAGTTCCAGGCGCTCTCGTCATGCCATAGAGGAATGCGTCCGACGGACAGCTCGTCGTCAATGAGTTTGGCGAGGGTCTGACAAACGCCGTAGTAACGGTCGAATTCTCCGCCTTGGAAGCCGCCCGCGGCGTACGGCAGATCGGGTTGGACCAAGTGGAAGGCGTGTTGCAGGCGGTACTCGAAAGGTAGTCGACGAGGGTTGCGGATGCCGTAGTAACCGGGGTGGCAGACAGCGGTTAAACGGTTCAAGACCAGAGAATGAACATTGGACACAATGCGCATGTCCGCGTCGATGTAGAAAACATAAGGACAGTCGGAGAGCAGGTGGAGCGCGTCGGCCATAATGCTGTATCTTTTCAGAGTGACCAACGGCCAGGGCTCATGCGGACAGTAGTGCCAGGCATCGCCAAGACCCGTGTCGATGTCCGAGGCGATTGCGATCCGCGGCTGCATTCCGTCAGGACGGAAATGGTGGCGGATATCCTCGACAAGAGGCGGGAGGAACTCCCGGTACTTGTTGGTCGCGATCAGGAAAATGCCGATGGCAGTACTCATGGGCAAGGAAAACCCTCTTGGGCCATAAACGCCGCATGGCGCGAGTCGAAATGCCCCTGTCGGTAGAGATTGTGGTAGGGGAAGGGCCAATCGCTCTTGTCCATTTCGTCAACAAAGCCGCTGATTCTCGGAGGCACGGCCATTGATGCCTGAACAATTCGACCCACCGGTTTATTAACACGCCACCAACGGGATGCTGACAACTCAAACTCCCAAATAGAGTTGTGTCGGAAGCGTCCGAGCAATTCAACAAGTACATCCCGCCGCCAGTAAGCGGCTTGAGTTGAGATGATGTAGTCCCAATACGGTATGACAGTTTCTCCGTGATGGACGCACGGCTGATAGGTCAGATGCAGACCATCAATGTCGGATGAACAGAATTGTCCGTGCAGCTCGCGCAAACGGAACGGGTTGACGGGTCGACAAAGGGCATAATCATCTAAGGTCAAGAGGATGACCTCGCTAGAACACTCAAACATTAAGTGGTGCCAGAGCCGTGATACCCAGTCCGTATCGGGAAAGGGGGAAGGAAAGCTATGGACCGTAAGGATAGGAACGGTTTGGCTGTGAATGACATGTACGGGCGGGTGACCGGGCCAGTAACGATCGAGTAAGGATAGACTCACACCGGCCACGTGCGCGTACTTCTCACAAGTTGGCATAACAATAATCACAGAACATCCCCCGCGTAGAGGTGAAAGAACAGTTGCTCCCACGCCAGCCAAAGCAGGTCCGGGTCGGCAAGATGGGACAATCGCTGACGGGCCTGTGAGATGATGTCCTGCCGGGTGTCCTCGCGATTCTGAAGGAGATTGAAGTAGTTCACGTAATCGCCCGGGTCTGACACCAGGAACCCGGAAACACCGTGTTCGATCATCTCCCGCCAGCCCCAAGCGTCGGGGGCCACAATCGGCACACCGGCGGCCATGGCTTCCAGCCCGACACGTGGCCAATTCTCGCGCGCCCCGCCGTTGGCCGTAAAAAGAGCGTGACAGCGTCCGAGAAACTCCGGTACGGAGAGGGCCATGGGCGCAAAGCACTCGCCCCAGTCCGGGGCGGAACCGATTTTCAGGTAAGTGTCCGCGCGACAGCCCATCGCCAGCACACGACGGTTGAGGACGGGCTCCAAGGTTGTCCAAAAGTTGCTCGGCCATTTGTCCGCGTCAGGCCGAGAGAGCTTGCCAATGACAAACTCCTCACCCGGGGTGTGTGGTCGGGGTCGGCAGGCGAAGTCTTCACTGTCCAGGTCAAAAGCGCCGTGGATCAAATTCCCCTGCGAGGGGTTGTATCCGTAGTGGACCAGATACCGTTCCAATTCTTTCTGTTGGAATTGGGACTGGAAAACAAAGGCGTCCGGCAAACCTGTCTCGCTATAGACCTGCCGTTCGTGTGGGAACAGGAACGTCATGCAGTTCAGCCAGACCGTTTTGCAGCCGAGCTTATGGAGCTGGTGCAAACTGTTCACGAAATGCGGGTTGCACATACCGACTACGACAGAGCCGGCCAGGTTGGGGACTTCGTGTAGGAACTCTTTCTGTGCGTGGTGGGTATGGAACCCGAGAGCCGTGAGACGATCCTCTTGTTGCTTATCGCAAGACCAGGTGGGAATCAGATGCACTTCCCAGCCGAAGCGGTGCCACAGTTTCAGCAGGTGCAGAGCTTCCGTGTTCGCACCGCCCATGGCCCCCGGATAGCCCAGGAGAAAGACCCGGCTGGTGAAACCTTTGCGCACGGCCCGGCGAATGGCCAGCTTGAGCAGAACTTCAATACCCCCCAGTTTAGCGATTACCCCCTGGAGTTTCTGAAGAGAGGTGAGCTGCTGGGCCTCGGCCCGCCGGTCAAATTCAGTGAAGATTTTCTGCTTGAGGAGCGTCAGGTTTTGCGAGCACCAGACCGGTCCCAAACGGTCCATGATATGGCAGTAAGCCTCACACTGGCAGTGCGATGGGTCGGGGGTGTAGCTGAACCGCTCGAAAATGGTCTTGAGTTCCGTCCCCGGACCACCAGGTGGGGCGTGAGCTACCGCGGGCGTGCGACGGTTGTCGCGAGTAGGTGGTGGGGGTGACGAGTCTTGATGAGCCTTACGGAGTTGACGACGCAGTTCGTGAAGTCTGGACATGGGGTCGGATTAGGGGTTAAGGCCATGCTTCGTCGTTGGTAAATTCAAATGTGATCGTCTCGCCAACACAATCGCAAGGGGTCTCACTACCCGCATCCTCAATTACCCCCGTCCAAGTGGCATCGAGCGGCGGCCCGCAGCTCGCCGAGTCCGGCTCTTCCGGGATGAGGACGTTACAGAAGTTGAATAGCAGGTTGAGCGCCATGCGCATACCGCCGGTCGGGGAATCCGATGGGAAGCAGTAGAATTCGATTACGCTCGGGCCGAGTGTGCAGTCGTCAGTAACCCCGGTGAAGTCGTCGCCCCGCCAACGGGAGCAGGAGTTGGGGATAACGAGTTCCGGTTCGGCAGGCAGGATAACTTCTCCGACCAGCGCGCCGGAGAGGGTGCACTTCAGCGACTTGTTAGCGAGCCAATAGTCTTCCAACCATTCGCACCCGCAGCAGTAGTCAATCGGGCCGGAAGAGGATTGTACGCAGCAGCAGCGTTGGTGGAGTGCCCAGCCGGGCAGACCGTTGCGCGGGAAAGTGGCTCGCCGTAACCACTGGTTGTTCCACTTGTAGATGTAGAGAGCCACGCTCAGCCCCCGGAGCTACTGGAGCAATCCACACCGCAGATCAAATCTTCCCAAACCAACGTCGGATCACACCGTTGGACGGCAATCTCCATCCAGGCTTCTTCAATGCACTGGGAGTCTTCACGGTTATCGACCTTGACCATTTCGGTGTGGTGCAGGACGTTTTCCACGGTCCAAGCGCGCAGAACACGGTCGTAGCGCAAATGGACTTCCGAGCCGGCCTGACCCTTGAGACGCAGAGGGTTGCGGACGGTTGTAACTACGAGATCGCTGCAATAGTCGGTAGTCACGAAGCCCGTGATATCGACCGTCTCGGGGTTCTGATCGAAACCAGAACTGCTTTGGTTGTTGTCGGCGCACATAACTTCAGCCAGAATCGCCTTGGCCATGCGGGGCTTGGGGCCAGGGATCAAAAGCCACTGACCGCCAACGTAGTGAATGCGGATCTTGTCGTCCGCTTCCACGTCGGCATAACCCCAATGCGCGCAGAAGCGAACGGTGCAGCCGGAGGCCGTGGCATCGCAGCCCGTAGTCCAGCCAGAGGAGGATGAGACGGAGCCACTGCTGGACGTGACTTGCAGGGATGGATCACCGATCAGGTAGATTTCGGCTTCCCCGGATGTCTCGTCACAATCGAGGGTATCCAACGCCAGGGCGGGTCGAACCAGGCCGTGCGAGCCGAGAATATCGACGTTGTAACCGCTTGGACACGAACGGAGGATGCCCATGACTTCTTCTTCAGGCATGACGCAGTTCTGGCCGTGTACGTCGCGAAGTGTGCCGTTGTCCAGGTAGACGTACAGACAAGTGGCAAAGTCGAATGCGTAAATACGACAGGCTTTTGACTCGCCGGGCAGGAGCCCTACACAGCCCGCAGCACCGGATGAGCTGCTGGAGGAGCTACCGGAATCCGGTAAGCTGTTGGCGAGTTTTGCCTTGACGATCTCTACGCCACTGCCGCCGGACTGTGCGGCGAGGATTTCCCAACGGTTACTGTCGCCGAATCGCTTGGCAGCCCCGCGCTCGCCCTGATCCAAGGGACCAAGCTCTAAAGAGTCGGTCACTTCAAACGTCAGGTTGGTTACAACGTAGTCGGCAGTGTTGGGCTCGGCCAAGATTAGGTAGACCGTGCCCGTACCGCCCTGGGTGATGATGTCAGCCGTCTGGAATCGCCAAATGTCCTGGTAACCCTGGAGCACTTCCCAACGACCTGATTGTTCGTTGAAGTGGCACCAGACCCAATCGCCGCCTCCGAAACGGGCAGGCCACAAACCGGCACTGGAGTGGAGTGACTGGAGGGGTGAGCGGTGTGTGTCGGGGTAGCCGGTAGGGTGCCAGATGGTGGCGGTGTACGTGTCTGCCGCTTCGTACGAGCCGTCACTGGACCAGACGCGACGGGCGTCAGCCATGTAAGCCCAACCCGTGGCGTCGTATAGCCAGGTGCCCGTGGTTTCGCCGGAGCTGGAGCTGCCCTGGAGTTCCGGGATCTCGAAGATGGCGAGGATGGGGTAGGGGTGCGCCGTGATCCCACCCATGGCGTCATCAGTGTTGAGCGGGCCCGTGCCATGCAGGCGGTGCAGGGATTTATGGAGGGTGTTTAGATCCCGATTGCCGGACCGAGCAGAACGGTCGATCGGTTTACCAGGACGGGCGGGCTGTTCACGGGATGTCATTACGAGCCCAGGGAGAAGATGGCATTGAGGTTGACGAGTTCGTAACGCAAGCGACCGTCGGCCATGGTCACCAAACACCAACCGCCATCACCGGAGGGGTCTGGGTCGCGGTAGTCATGGTTCCAAGTGACCCACTTGTGAATACCACTGAGGCGTTTGACACGCTTGCGGAAGTTGAGAGTGATCTTGAAGCAGTGAGCGTTGTCAACGTCCAGCAGGATACCCTCGTCCAGGTCGTAACCCTCGAAGAGGACAGTGCCCGGCGCGCCGCCGAGAATGGCGGTGCTGTTGACGCAGCCGAGGTAGGTGTCGAGAGCGGACGTGTCGATGTCTTCGACGTAGTACCACTCCACGCGAATGTCCTGGATCAGCAGCAAAATGCGGTTACCGTGGTCGGGCGGCATTTTTGATAGGTCGCCGCCGCCGGCTATCTGCACGTCTTGACCTTGCTCGTTGGAAGAGGAGAAGTAAGAGCTGGAGCCGCTGGGGTAGGCCGTACCGTCCCAAGAGCCGGTGCGCGAGGGGTAGGTTAAGAATTGCCCGCTGGTGCGGATGGATAGACGGAGCGCGTGTCGGTTACCGACGGTCGGACGCGGGATGGAGCTGGGCCAGGAGTTCGCGTAATAGTCCGTCTCGTAAGTGACCGTGACGACCGCCCCGTACTGGCGACCGCCCTTACCAGCGCGAATGTACTGGTTGATGCCCGTGCTGGGGTCGGTGATGGCGAGAGGGTCGGGAAACAGGTCTTCGGTGAACGGTTGGAAGTCCATCGAAGACACATAACAGTCGGTCATGCCGGGGCAAGTCATGGGCCGACCGGACGTACCACCACGGGCCAACTCCTTCAGAAAGTTGCTCAGGTCTTCCCAGGACACAAGGAATTTGCGGGTAGCGGTGTGCGAACCGCGGGTAATCTGGCCTTGCGGGGAGCCCGCGAGTTCCTGAAAGAGAGGGACACCGGAAGAAGCCATCAGCCGCGCCCCCAGGTTGGAATAGGCATGGAATCAGCGGGGTAGGTTACACGCATCGCACCACCGTCGACAAGTCCGGCGAGAGTGGCCATGTGCTCAGCGGTTTTTGTAGCCGCGTCGGAGATAGACGTGAGCTGAGCCTGTTCCAGTGATCGCTCTTGCATGCGCGTGGCGAGATCCGAGATACCGACCCAGCCGGTTTGCTTGGATGTCTGTCCACCACCACCCAGAGGCGGCGTGTTGGGTAACATCCTGGGGTAAGTACCACCCTTGCCGGACTGACCGGGCGGTTTGTAATCACGGCCAGGGATGAAGAACTCCTTGGCCGGAGTACGTTCGCGAAGGGCTTGGGACGCGATGGCTTGTGGGTTGGGCGTGGACTGGTACATCTTATAGCCCAGGTAGCCGAGTCCCGCACCGCCTACGGCAAAGCCGAGAGTGGCGGCGGAAGCCGCTGCGCCGCTCATGCCGAGCATGGCACCCCGCGAGAGAATCAGGTTGTAAGCCAGTTTACCGAAACTGGTAGCGAGTGAGCCAACAGCACTCACCAGGCCGGGGATAGTACCGCCCAGCATCCGCAAGCCGATGTAGGTGCCGAGTATCCACTTAGTCAACTCTTTATGTTCCGCAGCCCAACGAGCAATGACCCGAACGATATCCCAGATACGCTGGGCGATGGGGAGGAGTACGGTACCAACGTCCTTCACAAACGTCCAGACTTCTCCGCCGAGCTTGGCCACGCCATCGAGAATGGAGTCGATGTTTTTACCGAAGACTGTGCCAAACTTTTCGGCAATGCGAATGGCTTGCTCCAGTCGCTCACCCAGTTGAAACCGTTGGACGATCTTATCGCCCAAGACACGCAGCACGCGGATACGGATCAGGTCGACGAAAGTTGACCATCGTCCGAGTAGCGTTTTAGAGGAGGCTTCCATCATGCCATGGAAGCGTCCCCCCTCGCGGGTCATGTTGACGAGCGCGTTGTGGATCTGGTTAAAGCCGATGCGTCCCTCGCTGACCATTCTCCGGACACGGGTTTCCGAAACACCCATGACTTTGCCCAGCTCTTCCCAGATCGGAATGTTGAGGTTGGTGAGCTGGTACATGTCCTGCATCGTGAGACGTTGCTGGACTTTGAACTGCTGGTAAAGGTGGGCCAGGTGTTGGAAGCCCTGCTCCCCACGTAAGGTGAAACCCACGTCGCCGATCATGCGGAGCGTGGGGATGATGTCCTGTGTGGCTACTTTGGCGTTAATCAGGCTGAGTGAGGCGCGTTCAATTCCGGGCAGATTTAAGGGCGTTTCGGCAGCGAAATCCGACATTTCCGCGAGCAGCTTGGTGGCTTTCTGCATGTCACCCAGCATCATGCCCATGGTGACTCTTTGCTGCTCGAATTCCGCGGACAGGCGGATAGCGGCGGACACACCGCCGAGGATACCCGTCGACCCAACCAGAGCCATGATCCCGGAAGTTATTCCAAGCCGACCGATGGTGGTCTGGAGAATGGCGTTGAACTGCGAGAAAGAGCGGGAAAGACCGGCGAGGAAATTGCCGCGCGCGAGGATCTGTAGTTGGCCGTGGAAGGAGTTCAGCGTGCGTGTTGCTTGGTTAAGCCCCTGCACATGAAAACTGTAAACGGCTGAGCCCAGGTTGAAAGGCATGGTCTACCTGCGATTGGCACGAAGGCGTCGAAACTCTTCCGGGGTCAGGGTTACGGTTTTATGGTCAGGACTGATGGCACCCATCAGGATCAAGGCTTGATACATCGAGAGCCGATTCACTTGATCTGGCGGCCAATGGTACTCCCGGGCGAAGTAACGATAGAAGTCGGGCCAGCCTCCCCCACCGTCTCCGGCGGGGAAGATAAGTTTCCCAGGGCGGCCTCGTCATTCACAGTACGAACGGTCTCCAGGAGGAGGGTGTAGTCAGCGGGTTCCAAGGACAACAGAAAGCTCAGTACGGAAGAGGGGGTGGGAAATTCCGTGTGGTGATCCGGTAGACAGGACCAGATTTTGAAGGCCGTGCACTGGATCGTAGCTTCAAACAAGGCCATGTCTTCCACGGAGATCAAGCGTAAGCGGGACATGGCCGCCAGACCGGCGTCAATCACGGCACGTTGTTGCGCGGGGGGCAGGTTGGTGGACGCCTGAATGGCGTCGGCCAACGGGTTGCCCTTGAGCGACACGAAGTAGTCTTCGAGTGCGGCGTAAGCGCCGACGGACATGGGGCGGAAAGTGAGTGGCTTTCCGCCGATTGTCGCGGTGATCGAACTGACTCCGCCAACACGGGATTGGGACGACATGTACGACTCCAGGGGTAGGGGTAGGGGTAGGGGTTACGAGAACAAAGGACCAGAGCTGCTGCCGCCCGAGCCCGGCGAGAAATAGCCGTAGCCGATGGGGTTGGAAATGCCCTGGAAGTTGTAAGTTGCCGAGACGGGCTCACCGTCGGGGTCAACCTTTACGGAGATGGGTGTGTTTTCGATGATGGCTTGGACGGAGATGTAATTGCTGCCGGAGGCGTCCGCATGCAGTAGCAGTGTGACGGTTTGTCCGGGACGCAGGTCGAGTGTCCCGGAGAAGGCCCCGGCGTTAGCGGGGTGTACTTTGACTTCGACTTTGCCAGAACTGTCCCCGACGCCCGGTACGCCCGTTTTCACGCCACTGGTCGTGTTGGACGCCCACTTAGGTACGGCCACCTTGGGATCGAAATCCCAGCCGAGAACCTCGTACAAGTGCGTGGCTCCCACACGGACGGAACCGTTTTTACCGCTGAATCCAGCCATTTTATCTACCTCCCCGCATGACACGGGCAAAAGTGGTGTGACCCAGTAACTCTAATTCGCGGTGATGCCGGATGATTGTCGGACGTAGCCAGGGTCGTGGTAAAATCCGGTGTGTGCCGAGTTCCAAGTATAACATGTACTTAGCGCGGGACAGTACGACAAGTGCGGCAGATGTCGTGGTCGGGTCGATGCGCGTGACAATGGACCGCTGGCCAATACCCGTGCGTTTGTGAGGCGGCGTCCAAGGGTCCGAGGCCGGCGGGTAGTCGTCACTGACTTCCACTCGACAGAGTTCGACAAGTCGTTGCGCGATGGCGTGCAGCGCGGTAAGAGACGCCTTGTGCCAGAGTGACTCCAGCTCTTTGCCGCGCCAAGTGTAGGTGAGTTCAGCCATGGCAGTAGATTCCGTGAATTACACCCCCTAACGAGTCATCCCCACGTCCGCCACAAATTCGACTGTGAACTGCCATACCCGTTCGGTCGGCTCGTCCATTTCCTCCAGGACGTTACGCGTTTCCAAACGCAGGTTCATTACGGAACCGTCTTCCAGGACGATATCCGCACCGCGGAATGATCCGTTGGCGGCGCAAACACGATCTTGAATGGCACGACCCTGCGCGTAAGTCTGCGACCAGATTTGAATAAAGACGCGGCCCCGGTCGTAGTACGTCATGTTGCTACAACCCTCCTGGCGCAGTTCCGGGCCGGAGAGGGTAGCGTAAGGCAGAATTGTGTCTGGGGCGACACGACCCGTGGTGAGACGGGTAGCCGGGAGCAGTGCGTTAAGTGCGCTGTCCGCCGCCCACAACGTCTGAATTTTACTGAGGATGTTCATGGGCACCCGTTCGGGGGGTTACCTACGCGCCTGAAGAAGATGAGCCGTACGGTTGGTCCTCGTCGTAGGCCAGCAGGTAGGGCAGTTGGTCGATGCGGTCGGGATCGTGATAGGAGCTGACGCGGTAGCAAGTACCATCGGGCGCACGCACACGATAGTCCACAGTGGGATCGAATGCGAGGGATGTGCCCAAGGTGATGCGGTAGGTGCGACGACCGGCGTCGGCGTCGTGCTCGATCTCGTTGATCTGGTCCTGCTGCTGAATCTTGGCCGCGACGTTGGAGTAGGCGACCGCCCAAGCAGGGATCAGCTCACCGTCGCTGTTTTTTGTCCAAGCGGCGCGGGAGATGGTAACGGTCAGATTGAGTCCCGCCTCAAAAGCCAGATTGCGGCAACGGGCTTCCCACTTGGAAGACCAGATTTGCTTGGTAATGGAAAGGATCGTCCAGATTTCATGGTCGGAGTCGCCCGAGGAGGACAGAGCTGGAACCATCCAGATCGAAGAGCCGAGCGGGATCACGTCGCAAGTTTCAGCGAGCGGGAACTGCCAGATGGTGTCCCCCTGACGAACATCGCCGCCGGCAGGCGTGTGTTCGGTGACGGGGACCTGGTTGCGGTGGGCATGACTGATGAAGTAGGTCGTACCGGAACCACGCAGGACGAGTACAGCGGGATTCAGCCAGTCGACGTATTGCTCAAAGTCACGGCGAATATCGGGGGTCATGTCATACCCTGGTGGATGATCTCGTAAGGGTCACTAAGGGCTACGATCTGGTCGTTCAGATTTTTAATGGCATCCAGCAGGAACCGTTGATACTCCACCCAGGAGAATGTCTGACCGTTGACAGTGTACGAGGGTTTGGGGTTGGTACTGATCTCGACGAGGATCGCGGCGAAGTTGTCGCGTGCCGTTTCCAGTCGTTCAGCGATCGTGAGCGCAGATACGTCCGCGGGCTCCGTGACTGTGACTACCGTCGCGGGTCCGCGGCCCTCACTGCGGAGGAATTCGAGGATATCGGCAGTGTCCCGATGATCGAGAAAGTCAATGACAACGGACGTGTCATTGTCGTCGGCGGCTCGGAACCGATACGTGCCAGTCGGGACATCAACAACAGAAACGGAGTAGTTGCCCTCGTTGTTGATCTTCTCCGTGGCGCTGGCTGTGTAAAGTAGTGCGTCCGCTCCCGGTGCGTATAACTCGACTGTCAGAGTGAGCCCCTCGGAAGCCGCGAACTCTAATGTAGTTGTAGCCATGGTTTAGGGTTCCGCAGTTACCTGGAGAGCGGCGGTGATGTTGGTGCCTACGATATGGATGACTGGGGTGATCGTAACACGCAACTCACGGCAGAGCGCGGTTAAACGGGTAAGAGCCTCTTGCTCGCGCGCCCGGCGATCAGCCTCTACGACTTCTCGGGCTGTGTCCGCACCGATCGCCGGTTCTACATCCTGCAACATGTTATTTCCCCGTTTTTTCCGACTTGTCCGCCAGCTTGGCCTTGCCCATGCCGATGAGCAGCGACAAAACAGCCTCCTCCATCGCCACCACGTCGGCATAATCGAGGTTGCGGTACAACTGCGTCGTGTCGCTCATGGGGACCGCCGCACCGTCCTTGGTGATACTGGCAGTGAGTTCGATTGTGTACTTGGGCATGACTATCTCCTTGTGAAATTGAAGAACTGAACTATCGTCTCGCGAGCGTCAGGGCTCGCCATGTTTTGCGGACGGTGGGAGGTGGTGCGCCACCAACATCGAAGTAAGTCCTGCGTCGGCGGCGTGCCAGCCAGCCAGTGGGGCCGAGCGAGTACATCTGCTGAATTTCACCCGGAGTCAATGGTCGATGCCAAAGTAGTGTACCTGCGATGCGGCCATTGAATGTTGGGGCTGTCGCGTGCTCGGCCCCAATCGTATGGGCGTAGTTCTGGCTATGCGTTGTGGCGGGAATGGTTCCCGAAAAGCTCAGCGCTTGCTCAATACCATTTTTGAAAATCTTGGCCCGATCGGCATTGGTGCTCTTCGTGCCATCATAGACCCATGTGCCGTGATGCCATTCGCTGGCAGGGAATACGCCGCTGGCCGTGTATCCATAGCCAGCTGTTCCAAAATGCAACGCCGAGTCGCCAGACGCCACCAACGTCATGAATGCCAGCAGACGATTCGGCCCATCGCCACTCTGACTATGCGACATAATCGCCCGATAGAATGTCGCCGCATTATTTTGCAAGAACCACGACATCAACGTGAACTGACTACGGGTCTTTAATAGACCGACTGTTCCCAATCCCACGTGGTCGTTCGTCGCGTCGAAGTCCAACACGGGGCCATAATTAGTGCTTACCCAATCCGTCGCTGGGTCCATGTTCGTCAGCGTGCCATTGTTGCCACGACCGCTAACGTCGAACAGGTAGTTGCCAGTATTCCCGATGGCAGGCACCCACGCTCCAGCAAGACCTTCCAGGAACTCCGGGTATTCCGCATCCCCGGAATCCCAGGCAACATCGTCCCACGTTACATGCAGCGGATGAAGCATCAGACCGTCCCGTAGGTATCGAGCGATGTCAGCCAGGCAATCACGTCGACCGTGTATCCTGACGCGGCAGATGCGGTGTCTACCACCAGGCGAATGCGAGCTGTCGATTCCAAATTGACTGTAAACGACCACATTTCCGCCAGGTCGGTCACGGTAATGCCGTTGGTCTTGTTCCTGGTCACTGCCTCCTCAAGCGTGATCGTCGTACCGCTGACGCCCGACACGCGGCACCATTCGCTATTACCCGGTGTGCCCGTCTCACGGAAGTAGAGGATGTCGCCAGCGGCAATGCCGGTTGCCGATGAAATCGTGAAGGACGTATCCGCAGCGTTGAACGATGCGTCGTTCACTGTAGGCGCATTACAAGCTGTCTTGCCGTAGCTCGATGTCCATTCCTTGATTGGTACCCACTCGTCGTTACCGGACGACTTGGCTGAGGCTTCGAGCCGGAATTTGACTTCGTTGGTCAATGCGGTCGTGACGCTGCGACCCATTTTGACGAACACGCGACCAGCGATCTTGCTCGACACGTCAACTGCCGAGCCGACGGTAACTGTGGCTGTCGCCTGCTGCGTGTGCGCGAGGAGTGCTGTTCCGGCTGTCTTATTCGGTGTGGTCGTGGTCATCCAGCGTATCCTCGTGCGTTGACGAGATCCTGTTCCGTGACATTGCCCTCAAATTGCAGCGTGTCGGGATTTGTCCGCGTCCCGCGATTGCCGGTTTGGGCAGGCCCCTTGGTAGTCTGCACCACGAACAAACTCTCAATCACGTTGATGGGGCGGCGAGCGGCCGCATTGAAATGTGCTCGATTCGCCACTGCACCTGAACCGGAGCCGCTGAAGATATCTACGATGGCAGTGCGGACGTTTCCAAGACTTGGCTTACAAGCCAGTGCCGTGTTGAACAGCTTCGTAAATGCGTCCCGCTCACCGTCGCTGCGGTTCGTGTAACCTCCCTGACTTCCGCCCCACACGAAATTCGTGAGCGTTACTCCGTCATCGCCGACGTGTTCCTCGTCGGTTAGCACATGGAGGTCCAGAGTAGTTCGCCACGCGAAATAGTCCGGTGACTTGGTGGCGTTGAGAACTGCCGCCAGGTAGGTCTTGAGTGTGGAGAGAAACAACGGGCTGGAATTCGTGAGCATGCGAATCCTTTACGTGAATGTGTCGCTTGCTGCCGCGTAGTAACTTGTACCGTCCCAATAGAGCCCAACCAGCCTTGTTTTGCTGGTATCGCTCGACCATGTTGGCTCACCCACCACATCGTCCCACTTGACCGTGACTGGCCAAGTGATATCCCGGGCCGTGCCGCCCTGGACGATCTTAATCATCATGTGCCCGGCGGATGGCGGGTTGCTCAGGGTTAGCGTCACTGCACCCGAGGCTGATGACAGGTTGAGCTTCTGGTCGAGCCCGTTCGCCCAGTCGATTGTTTGCGTGGTGCCAGTCGGTGCGTTGCTAACCTCAGCGGTATTGGCAACTCTCGCGTCGAGCGACAGCGTTGGGTTGCCGCTCACGCCATCGCCGTTCGATACGCTGATCTGCGCCGACGTGCCGGTGATCGTGCGGCCAGTGAACGTATCCGATGCAGTTTGCGTGACGAGCCCGTTGGTAGAGTAGGCCGCCAGTGCTGTCAACGTCGCGTCGGACGCCTGATAGGTCGCCGTGTCTACCGACAGCGTACCGTCGCCGCCGGAAGTCTTGACGAAGCCATTGCTGGTCAGGCTGCCGAGCTTTTTATTGGTGAGGCTTTCCGAACCGGCCAGCGTGGACAGCGTGCCCGTGGTGGGCAACGTGACGTCCGTCGTCGCTGTCGTGGTCAGCGTCAGCGAGTGTGCACCAGAGCGGATAAACGCCCCGGTCAGCGTGACCGTATGGCCCTGGACGCTGGTCAGATTGGCCAGCGTGTCGATCGCCGCTTCGATGGTCGCTTCCGTGGTCGGGTCCAATGCGTCGACGTTCGACAGTGTGAGCGTGCCCGCGTTATCGTCGAGCACGGTCACAGCACCGAAGGCCAGGTTGCCGGATGCCGCAATCACCAACGTATCGGTCGTGGTGTCAAACGTCAGAGCGGAATCGCCCTCGACAACAGTGCTCGACGTCCAGACCGCGATTTGTCCGTCCACTGGAGTACCGGTGTTGCTGACGTTGCCTCCACCGGCCGCCGCCTCCAGACCGATCGTGCCGGCTCCATGATCGTAGGTCAGAATGTAATTGTCTTGGCCTGCACCTACCGTGGCGTCCGCATCGAACGTCAGATTGCCCAGCAGGACATTTCCCGTCCCATGCGGTTCAATGTCGATATTTCCATTCGACACGCTGACGATTTTCTGGCCATTCACGTCGAGCGATCCACCGAGCTGCGGCGTCGTGTCGCCCACCACGTCGGTCAGGTTACCACTCGCAGTGCCGGTCACGTTGCCCGTGAGTGGCCCGGAAAATCCTGTGGATGTCAGCACGCCCGTCGACGCGTTGTATGTCAGGCCGGCATCTGTTGCCGGAGCCAGCGAGCCCGTCTGCGATGTGCCGAGCAATACCCACGTTGTTGTATCTGCGCCGGCATCCGCCACGGTAACTGTCGCAGCATTGCCGCTGATATTCGTCTGGTCGCCGGTATTTGTCCCCTCGAGCGACGCGTTTCCGGTCAGTGTCAGCGTGCGATCGGCGTCGCCGGTCGTGATGGTCAGCGTGCGATCCGCCGTAATGTTCGAGCCGGGCGCGATAATTAAGTCATGGCTGGCGTTCGTATCGAGAATGTGCAGACCAGTATTTGGGAACGTTAAGCCCGTGGTCAGTGTGTCGCCATCGTTCATGTCCCCGCCTCCGGCGGGTGTGGCCCAGGTGCCATCACCACGCCAAAACGTCGAAGCGCTCGCACTGGTTCCGCTGTTCAGGTTGGCGACCGGTAAATTGCCTGTTATGTCCGTGGCCAGGTCGATTGCGCCGCGCGTGATTTGCTGGCCGGAAATAGTTAGATAGTCCAACGAGCCGGCGAGCGTGACGTCGCCCGAGTTGGTGCCGGTCAGGGCAAGGTCGGTTTTGAGTGTGGCCAGGGTTTGGACTTCCGGCGCGCCGGTCCCGGCAGTCTTGCGGTAGAACACGGAAGCGGTCGCCATGTCCGCCATCTTGGCCAGGGTGACCGCGCTGTTGGCGATGGTTGCGGCGAAGCTACCAGTTCCCGAGCCGGTCACGTCGCCGGTCAGAGTGATTGTCTGATCGCCAGTGTTTGTGCCGGAATGCGACCCGCCGCCCAGGGTGGTGTTGCCGGAGATCGTGAGCGTGCGATCGGTGTCGCCCGTGGTCAGTATGAGCGTGCGGTCGGCGGATAGGTCTGAACCCGGGGCGATAATCAGGTCGTGCGAAGCGTTCGTATCGAGCAGGTGCAGGCCCGTGTTGGGCAGGGTCAGACCGGTTGAGAGGGTGCCGCCGTCGTTGATGACGGCGAGAGTGCCTAGGCCAAGCGTCGTGCGCTGGGCGGACGCGTCCGCGTCGTCGAGTAGGGCCCGACCGGCGGAAGTGCAGGTGATTTCCTCAATGATGCCCGCGCCGGCTGTGGAGCGGCCCAAGAGGCGGTCCGTGGCGGAAACGTCCTGGATTTTTGCGTAAGTGACCGCGTCGTTGTCGATCGTTAAGACGGTGCCAGTTCCGCTAACGGTGATGTCGCCGTAGTCGCCGTCAGCCAAGGAACCGCCGCCACCACCACTGACGTTGGTCCAGGACAGATTGCCGGACGTGTCGCTGGTCAGGGAGTAGCCGTTACCGCCAGCGTAAGCCGCGGGGAGTGTGTATGTCAGGTCGGCAGACTGCGCTTGAGCCTTGAAGGCTGTGTAGTTCGAGCCGCTGCCGCTGGGTTCGAGCAGGCGAAGTTCTGAAGAGGAGGCCCCGCCGCCGAGCGTTACATGGCCTTGGAGGCGTGTGGCACCCGAGACGTTCAGCTTTTGGCCGGAAATCGGCGTGGCTGTGCCGATGTTGACAGTGTCGGTTCCGGCGTCCACGACGAACAGATTAGCGTCAGTGTCGCCCTCGATGCGCGTGTCGGTGTCTTCACCGTTTTCGTTCACGACCATGCCGCCTTCAGTGGATAACCACCAAAAGCGAGTGGCCGACCAGTCGGTAAGCTCCAGGGCGACGTTGCCAGCCGCCTCGCGCGCAATGGCAAAACGGAACCCGGGTGAAGTAGTGCCGTTGTTGGCCAGACCCTGGAGATAGCTGTGGACAACTCCAGGAGTGTTGTCGGTATTGTTGCGCAGGACGAGGATCTGTCCCGCATAGTTGGACTGAACGGCACGGCAGACGAGCGTCCCTACGGCGTTGTCCGCGGCATCCAATAGCTCGAAGTAACCGGCTGAAGATGCGTTACGGAGTGCGCCGAAAGTGGCGTTCATCCGTAAGGTGGTCTGGTTGAAATCAGCGTCGTACTCAACGGAGAACCGTTCGTTACCGCCAACTGTGAGCTGGAGGAGTTTACCCTCGTTGGATCGCTCGCTGGTGAGCGGGATGGCGTTAGTGGCGGAAGCCAGCAGTTTGGGAACGGTGAGCGTGGTGCCGTCCCAAGCACTACCGGTGATTGCGCCGAGAGTTGTAGCGCCCGATCGGTATTGGAGTTCTGTTGCAGCGCCCGGGACGCTGAGCGAAAGAGTACCCCCGGACATGCTGAGTGAGGAGGAAACCGTTGCGCCCGCAAAGGCTCCACCGTTGTTGTATTGGAGCTGGCCGGAGCTGCCGCCGGGAGAGCCCGTTCCAGCCGGACCAGGCTGCCAACGCTGATTGGCATCCGACCAGACAATAACCTGCCCGTCGGTGGCACCGCTCTGAAGAAGAGCACGGACGGGGAAGGCGACTGTTGGCATGGGGATTCCTCGGACGGCATTCTACCCAAAGACAAGGGGCCGTGCGACTGTTACCGCACGACCCCCGTCTATCCCGACCCCTGGGAATGGCAAATACCTTAGCTGGCCGAGCTGCTGGTCACCACGGACCGGCAACGGACCACACGGCGAGGCTCAATGACGGCGGCCACACCCCGCTCGGAGGCTTTGAAGGCCGTTACGATGTCCTGCCAGAACTCGGCGTCAGCGCCCGGAGCTTGGCGACTGACTTCGATCGGCCAGTTCTCCAAGTATTCAAAGGCGTTGGTCATGTCCCCGTAGAACCAGTAGCCCTGGGCGTCCGCGGCGGATACCCCGAGTTTGTCTTGCAGCCGCTTGTACGCCCAGATCGACTCAAAGGCCTGGCTGACCGGACGGATTGGGTTGGGGAACAAGGTGGTGGTGTTCGTGTTGGTCACGTCACGGACTTCCGTGGCGTTCAACACTCGGAACACGCTGGACCGCTTGGCCGGCATATACATGAGCTGCCGACCCGTAATCAGGATCGGTTCGCCCGTGTTGGGGTCGACCATGTCCTGAAACAACTCTTCGGCGGCGTCCAGTGCCGTATAGTCGATCAGGTCGTTGCCGTCCAAGTGGTTGACCCACGGCTCGCTCGTGTCAGCCAGCGAGTAGTAAGTGTTGCGCGAAGTGAGGGACGTTTGGCCCTTGCGCTGTTCCTTGTAGGGATTCACCGCGCCGATGACCACGTCCGTGAGCCGCCGCTCCTTGGACAAGCCGAGGATGGTGCCCACGTACTGTGCTCGGCGAACAGCCAAGCCCGTCCGGTCGCGGAAGATCATTTCCCGCGACAGAGCGATGATGGCACCGCGCTTTTTGGTCGCGGGCATCTGGATGTACTCCTCACCGAACCCGAGGACCTTGTATTCCTCCAGCTCGTTGAGTTCGAGCGCATCCTCCCGGTCCTTTTCCGGGTTGCGCGGCAGGGTCATGCCGGGAATCAGTTCGCCTTCCGTGAACGGCGTGGGAACTGACCGGATCAGGTTGGAGAGGACGAAGGCCGGATTGCGGAAAGCGTCCAGAACGGCCCGGACGAGGAGCTGTTCGCTCAGCCCCAGGAACGCGGTGCTGTCCACGGCGGTAAACGCCTCTTGCAGGCTCATGGCACCCACGGACGAGCCGGGGTTGCACATGTCCTTGACGAAGCGGTAGCCGACGTTGTCCCCATGTTGGTCGAAGATGCACTCCTCGGCCAGGTCGCGGAGCGAGAAGTCGTTGTACGTCAGACCGCCAGGTTTTCCATGACTGCCGAGTTCCAACGCCTCCTGGATATCTTGCAAGGTCCGTCGCGGGTCCAAGCGCCACGAGCGGGCCAGGTTGCGGGCAAAAACGCGAGGCATGGTAAAAACTCCTTCTGACCGCGGTGAGCGGTGTTAAGTGGCCTGATGGGTGGCCCGGTTAGATGGCTCCCGAGGACGAGCCGGCATCCTGCTCCTGAAGACCGCCGTACATGATGGTCGACTCGAAGCGGACCCATACGCGGGTCGCACTGGCCACCGTGTCTTCCACAACCCGGCCGATGGCCTTGGAATAGTCGGTGGTCACGACCACTTTGCGGTCTTCGAGGGCCGTACCGCTGGACGCTTCATCGACCGCGACCATGTCCCCCACGTAGTATTGGGAGCTGACGCAGTCGAATTGCTTCACGCCGCGCGTGGCGATGCGGATCTTGTCCGTGTCACCGCTTCGCGACCGTTGTTCGGCCACACCGAGAAAGTACTGCTGGAAGGCATCCTGGTTGAGCGCTTCCGAACCTTGGTCGACCATGGCCGAGGCGGACTTCGGCTTTTTGTCCGATGGGTTCTGGTAGAGCAGGTCACCGATCTCGATGACCGTCGCCGAGGCGGGAGCACTGAACACGTACTCCATGCTGCCCTGGCTCGGGGCGAATTCATTGCTGTCAAAGCTGGACATGTCGAACTCCGATATAGGGGGGTGGTTTTCGCGGAAAGTACCGAATCAGTGTCACGCGGCTCACACCTTGCTTGTCCATGACCGCACACGATCGGCCAGGGTGGCCCCATCGGCGGTGGGCGTAACAAAGCGGGATGCCGTGTGAGGCGCGGCCGGTGCGGACTCGACCAAGGATTTGCGATCGTCGATCAACGCCTTGCGGGCGGCGTCATCCTTGGCCTCCAAGAGCGTCGTGAGAAACGCTTCGCTGACATGCTTTTTGTTGGCAACGTCCAGTTTGGCCTCCTGGAGCTGCTGAAGGATATTCGCCCGCAACTCCGTTTTGGCCTTCTCCGCCCGCAGGGTAGCCAATTCCTCACGGAGCTGGGTCAACTCCTGTTCCCGGGCCTTGCGCGAACTGGACTCTTCGAGGGACTCGACCAGTTCGGTCAGCAGGTCGGGGCGCGCGGCACGGATTTGATCCAGTGTCAGGTTTTCCAAGGACATGGGTTCCTCTTCGGTATCGGCAGACTCGTAAAGACTGGCAACCGATGCCGGGTCGGCGACCAGATCCACAGAACGGACTTTGTCCACAGACTCCACCAGGGTTTTGCCCTTGGCGGTACGGGTCCGACCCTCCGCGTCGATCGACAGACCCAGACTGGTGGGGGCGTGTTGCGCGTCCCACACAAGCTGCTCCGCCAGATCGTGCTTGGGGTTGTAGTGCAAGTCGGCATACACCCCGTCCTCTTGCAGCCGAGCGGCCTTGAGCACGCCAAGTCGATCTCGATAGGACCGGCGAGCACCCTTCTCGACGTGATCCACGTTCACCCGCATGCCCTCCGTCAACCGGCGGGCACTTTCCAGAGCGGCGGGCGAGTATTCCCGATTGTTACGGGATAAACGGCCCAGGACTTTGACTCCGAAGATGGTGCAGGATTCCTCGTCCACACGCAGAGCAGCGGGAGAGATCGAAGATTCCAACAGTTTGACGGACTCTTTCATGTGTTCCCCACGCGACATTCTGGACTTGGAAGATTCGATGGCGAAACCTTGTATGTGACATTTGCGGCGAGCACGCTTGCGAGAGGCTTCATCTCGCGGGTTATAGGTGTAGCATTTCCCACCGTGACCCCACTGATAACCGGGTTTACCGTTTAGCTCGCAGGCTTGGATGGGCATAAAAAAAGCCGCCCCGTCAGGAACGGCCCGGTGTTTCCGATACCACAGTGTATGGAGGCGGGGCCTGGCCAGCTTCAACTTCGTTTCTGCTGACCAGCACCCCCGCCATATCAACCGCTTTTGTCCGTGCCGTTCAATCCGCGGCGAACTGTTGTCGGTCGGCCATTCTCGAACATGAGTTCGACAGACACCACACCGTACAACCGGGCGCTCACGGCTTGCTCAAACAACTGGTCCAAGCGGTTATGCGCGATTTCGCGAAGAGCTTGTGACCCCACGTCAACCGCGGCGGTCTTGGCTCTTCGTGCTGTATTCTGCGATGGGGTCGGGGGTCCTGTCAAGATTTGCGCTCCTCGATCTCAAGTTCAATGAAGGGTTCCGACGTACCTACCACCCGCTGACACTCCGCGTAGAGCGGGTCGTCCGGCCCGACCTGACGACGCACGTCATGGATCTCGGAATCGGACTCGTAACCGCCTTCGACGACAAAATCACCCTGCACGGTGGGTATCACGAGACACGCCACTTTCATAAAAGACCCTCCTCAACGAGCTGTTTGCGGACTGCGTCGATGTACTCGGGGAAAAACTTGGTCAGCCACGCAGTACGCCCATCCACGGGCGTGTAAGACAGTCTACCGTTACGGTCGACGCGAGCCGACAGGACTAGGGCAAAGGCATCCGCCCACATTTCCCGGGGCCGTCGATGGTACGAGCTGTAGAAGTACATGCCGGTCGGGACCGGCGTTTCTCCCACGTACCCGTAGGCTTTGTCGTCGGTAGGCAACTTGCTTGCACGCGCCATAAGCCTTTCATGCAGGCCCACAAGTCGGTCCGAAAGCCGTCTATTTTCCTGGGACACTTGGGATGGGTTCTCCTTCCCTCCCTGGCCCATGAAGTCGATTGCATGCCCTAACTCGTGCAGAGTCACTTTGCGAATGACCGTCGAGGGCTCACCCTTCAGAGTGTTTTTGATCTCGACTTTGTGCTCGTAGGCGTAGTAAGACCCGTAGGCGTCGTCGTTGGTCCGCACAGTATTTACGCTTAACGGCTGCCGCGTGTTTGGCGCGGGCTGAGCCAGACGTTTAGCGATGGCGGGATAGTTGTCGCTAACGTCATCCAGGGTCTTATCCACTTCCCGCACGATGCGCGTCTCTACGTCCTTCCCGGCATTGTGAACGATTTTCGCTCGCGTAACCCCCAACGACGGTTTGGCCGGTGGTTGAGGCTCTGCTGACTTTTTTGGTGCAGGCTTGGGCGCGGGGGTCGGTGGCTTGGGCTCGGGCTTGGGCGCGGGTTTAGGCTCGGGTTTGGGCTGTTTTGGTGCCGGCTTGGGTGTAGGGGCTTTAGGCGCGGTGGGCTTGGGAGCTTTTGGTTTGGGTGCCGGCTTGGGTCGAGGCGGTGCTTTAGGTTTAGGGGCGGCGGGGGTCGTACCACCACCAACGGTAATCACGCCTGACCCCCAAATGTCCTCGATACGAGCGGCCTGTACGGAGGCTGGGTTACGGGTGAACTGGCCCCCGCCTTTGGAACCCTTGGGATTGCGGCGTTGGCGAGGGTTGTAACCCTCTGCGATGGGTTCAGTATCGGGTTCCCCGGTTGGGGGGGTGCCCTCCGGTGGCTGAATAAGACTTTGCAGGTCAGCGGCCAACTCGGACGCACTACGGAGTTCGTCTTGGATGACGGGTTGCTCTTTGTCGAAATCGAGATCGTGACGAGAGGCCAGCGTTTTCTTTGACATGACGCCCGCCCCCAATAGGGCGATGTCGCTCTCGGTTTCCTGCATAACGTCGCGCGTTTTGACGGAGGGCGGCTCGACTTCGATCTCAATGCGGTTGAGCACGTCGGCTGGCAAACGACCAGCGTTGGCAGCCACAGCAAGGGCTTTGTAAAGGATGTCCAGATCGTAGGCCGCCATCTCGAATTGCATCCGCTCGAACTTTTTGGCGGCTGGGGCCTCGGCGACGAGTGTTGACGAGTAGTTGGCGTTGGAAGCGTCCGAGGAGATCATGAACTCGGGGTACTGGACGCGCGAGGCGGCGGCACGGAGTTCGGCCTGTAGAGCACCGGTGATTTTGAGCACGTCCACGGCGGTAGCCCAGGGCTGATATTCCACGGAGGCGGGCGTGTCGAGTACTGAGCCGGGCGGGTAGTCGCGGTACGTCTTGGTTTTGCCCGTACCGGCGTTGGTCACGGAAACATCGGCACTGGCGGATACAAAGCGTTGGATGGTTTCCTGGGTAGCGCTAATGTGCTTGCGGACCCAGGCGATGGCCGATTGCATTTCCGTGACGGTGGACATGTTCCGTAGGATGCGGGCGGCCCGACGTAAGTTGGGGTCGATGGCGTGGAGCGTGGGCACGCCGCGCGGGGCAGTGGAGTCGACGTTCACTTTGATGTGCTGGATTTCCGCGGCGGGCACTTCATCGGGTTGAACGTCGGTGCGCGTGAAGTACTGGGACGGGCCCGGGTAGATGTAATAGCGTTCGGGTTGCTCCAGGTCGATTTGCTTGCCTAGTCGGCGGTAGCGAATACCGAAGGCCGTGTCGAGATCCCCGTCTACGGCGCGGACGAGTTCCGGGTCGACGAAGCGGATGAAGAGGCGACCGTCGATAACGAATAGGCGGCGGAATACTTCCCCATCCCGCTCGCGACGTTCCCAGGTTTCGAGCTGTCGCAACCACCACTTGTCGATGTACGTGGTCGTCAGGGGGATGCTCGGATCGGCGTACTCACGGCGAAAGGCGTCGAGTTCGTTGCGACACTGCTCGATCAGGTCTTCCGGAACGTCTTGCTCTCCGCGAGGCTTGATCCGGTAGTTGTGGCCTGTGCCGTAGATGTAGGATTTGCCATTTTCAATGATGTTGATGGCAAAGGGGTTGTAGAGTACGAGTTCTCGCGCTTGGTCGCGGATGGTTTTTAATTCGCCTTCGCTGCGGTAGGGCAGGACTTCTCCGCCTTGAGCGAGGCCACCGGCGACGAGGACCCACTGGGAACGGCGTTCTTCGTTGGTGATATCCGCTAGGGACGACATGATCGAGATTTGCGCTTCGAGGAGCCGCTGCTCTTCGGCACAGTAACGGACGAGAGTCTCGGAAAGGGCGTCCAGCGGGCTCGTGGTCATGGGTATTCGCAGTCGTCGAGCGGTAAAAGAAGTTCATCCGGGTTGGGGCCGTGTTTCCTATAGCGCTGTTCGTCGTAGTATCCGTCAAACCATAGCCGTCTTGCAACCACGAACCCCTCCAGACCATGGGAAGTGAGGTAGGGGTTGTCCGCGGGTTCCAGGCCATTGGCGTAAGCCTGCCGACCCTCACGGTAAGGGATAGGTGTGGTCATGGTGTTGACTGCATAACGCATCGGTTTAGGGATTGGAGAGTAGTGCGGTATCGAGAACCAGTCGGACAGCCATTTCCAAAGCGTCTGGGCCATCGTCGTACTCTCCTAGAGGGAAGTCACGGAGCTGTTCGACCATGCGGTGACAACCCGGCGAGGAGTGGCGGAAGCGGATCTCATGGTTTTTCAGGTAGGGGTCGAGACGGCGGATGCGGAGGACTTTGTTCACTTTATTCTCGATCCGCCAGACCGGGTAGCGTAGACCGAAAGTGCGGGCAGTCTGTTCCTCGAAGTGGACGGCGAGGAGTTCCTGGAAGGTGTTGGACTCGATGCCGACGTGGTGCGGACGGTGAGTATCCGCCCAACGGACGGTGTGGGACACGATGTCTGACATGGGTCGGCGTTCGATGGAGCAGTCAACATAGAGGAGATTGCGTTTGATGCCGAGCAGCACGATAGCTGTGTAATCACCTGGCCGATCGGTCTTACCGCGCGAGGGGTCGACGGTCAGCACGACCAGGTCGAATTCCGAGCGGTCAGGCCAGTGAGCGTCGTCAACCCAGATGTGCGGGCCGAAGTAGGAATCGGGCCATTCGACGGACGTGGAGGCGGTCGGGATGCCCTGGTAAAGCGCTTGCCACCAGTAGGTCGAGATCGTGCGGCGAATGGTGTGGAGCCGCTTGGCGGGCCAACGATCGGGCCAGAGCGCTTCGCCCTCGCGGCGGCCAAGCCAGTCGTTATGACCGGCTAGAGCCGGTAGGTGAACATGCCATACGGCTTCCCCGTCCCCGCTCTGCGCTCGCTGAAGAAGATAACCCGAGGGGTCGTCACGGTGCCAGCGCGTGGCCATGAGCACGAGACAGCCGTTAGGTTCTAGTCGGGAGAGGACGGTCGATTCGAGCCAATCCCTGAGCTTCTGACGGATGACCGGCGAGTTAGCCTCTTCCGCATTTTTGATCGGGTCGTCAATCACCATCAGGTGCGCGCCCTTGCCGGTGATCGCTCCACCCGCGCCGGCGGTACGCATGGTGCCGTCGTAACCGAGTAGGCCCCAGTCATTGGCCCGGGCGCGTTGGGGGTCGAGTTGTAGGCCGAAGAGGGAGATTACGGACGGATCGTCTGGACGCAGACCAAGCGGGCGGGAGAGGACGGCGCGGGCTTTTGTTCCCCAGTCCGCTGCGAAGGCCGACTCGTAGGACGTTAGGAACACGTTCTGCTCGGGGTAGGTCGCTTTGAACCAAGCAGTCAAGTGCTTGGAGATGTACTCGGATTTGCCGTGCCGGGGCGGGGAATCCAGGATCAGGATGCGCGATTTAGCCGTGCCCGTTTGATTTTGATGGATGAAACGGGTTATTACTCGGTCGATCGCCAGCAGGTGCTTCGCCGGACGCCAAGCCCCCTGGCTCGCGGTCATCGCCAGACATGCCGGGCTGGCCACCGACAAGACACGTTTCGAGAAGGGGTCGGTGACTTGAGAGCTGTTGGATGGTGGTATCTTGAGCGAGTTGGACGACATCTTCCCTGCCGATCAGGTTTTGAATGACCTGTTGTACGTTAATGGCTAAGGCGGGGGCCGGGTTTAAGCCGTTAACGGTAACGTCCGTCTTTTCCGAGTAGCCGCGGTGTTTACCGACGGTACGGAGGGCGAACATGATCGCCCAGCCCTCCCCGTCGAGAATACGCCGCCGGAGTTGGAGTTCTGCCGAGTCGATTAGTTCTTCGCGAGCCTCCTCCAGGACTTGTTGAAGTTTGGGGGATTTGCGAATGCGTTCATGGAATGTTTTGACTGAGCAGGGGGCGAGAGTAGCCGCGGCTGAAACGAGCCCATGCGTTTTGCGGAGGGCCCATTCCAGCCGTTCGGTACTGATACGTTCACGAGCCATCAGGATGAGCTAGGGTTGGTGGAACGGGTAAGTAGCGTCTGGATGTTGGCATGTCGCTCTTTGGCGGCAACGTCGTGAGAGAGGATGGCTTCCGTGTTGCGACTGATGCCGGAGGCCAGAACTTCGATGGATTCGGCCAAGCGCTCGACTTCCCGCATGCTTTGGATAAGCGACTCTTTCCGGCTCTCGCGCTCGTCGTCGAGTGTGCTTTGCCAACGGGAGTTTTGTGAGTCGATGAACTTCATCATCTCGTCTTGCGTGGCCCGGTTATCGGAACGGAATTCCCGGGTCAGCGTGATGGTGAAGTAGATGAACGCGCCTACGAGGGGTACTTGGATCAACAGGGAGATGACCGTGTCGCTGAGCATGGCGGATCGTCCTTATCAGTGTCGTTAGTCAATGCGAACAGAAGGAACACGATCCAGGGGCAGGATGTTAACGGCAACAGTTCCCGAAGCGGTGGCTAAGGTCACGGAACCCGTACGGGGTGGAAGGGGTGTGCCATAGCCGCTTTTGCAGATGAGCTTGTTGCTTTCCGCAGAGTAGTCCGCGGTGACGGTGGTGGTGTTGATGGCGGCGAACACGTCTTCCGTGTTGGCAACGCCCGACGTGTCTACGCCCAAGTGGAGCAGGAGGTAGGGCCGACTGGGGTCCAACTCCGTGGTGGCGGGAGTGGACGTGACTTCGACAACTGTTGGTGTGTTCATACGTAACCCTAGTTAAGACATGCGCCAACCGATACCCCAGGCCCAAAAGGTTATCGAAGAACCGCTATCCGAGCCAGGGATTACGCCGTTACGACGATCGAAACCAACGTAACCTGCGGTGTAGGACGCGCCGAGTGTGTGCTCGACTTCCACTAAATCCCAACCACCCGTGAACGTGTGAAGGGTGCTGCTGTCCACACCGCCCGTCGAGCCGATACGGACGCCCACTTTCTCGCCCGCCGTGCCTTTAAGGGCGTAGAGTACGCGAACGGTATCGCCATCGCCGCTGATCCAAGGCCAGTTGGTGGAGGGTTGCTTGTAGTGGTAACCCCCTGAGCCCAATACGATCTTGTCCGCTGCGAACCCACCAGTAGGGCCATCAAGGTCATCGCCGGTAACCGAGGCCCCACTGGTGGTCGCGTAAGTCGCCGCGACAAAAGACTCGTCGGTGAACTGCTCCCAAGGGTCCGTTACGATGCGGCTTACGTCGAAGTTGTCGTAGATAAACGTCTCGTTAGCGCCCGTGTTGCCGGGGTCGCGAACTTCGACGTAGGCGGTATCGTTGGTCGCTGTAAAGTGGCGATAGTAATCGCCGGACTCCGTAAGGGAGATAGAGACCATGGACAGGGACGTGTTGTCAGCGTCCACGACACGGATGGCGGAGTCGCCGCCGGTACCTTCCGTGAAAGTGACGTGGAGTCGGTACTCCTCGCCGATAACCAGCGAGAAGTTGTCCGAGCGGAGGCGGACGTGGTTCTGAGAGGGATCGGGCTGAGTAAGTGTGAGTACGTCACCCGTGCCGGAAAGCAGACCGCCCGCCTCCGCACTCCAGCCGCCCGTATAAGCGCCGGCAAAACGACCGTTGCTGAGGAGGGAGGGGGCGAGGTAAGCACCGACTTCGGCGGTCGCCGCGGAGGCTTTCCAGGACGTGATCCCGTGGACGGTGTTCCCCACGTTGCACTTGATAGTGTGGTCTGTGCTGTCTGACGTGAGGGTATAAGTGGAGCTGGTCGCCCCGTCGATGCGAAAGTAATGACCCTCTTCGGTAGTGACGTGCGGGTGACCGCTCTGATACCACTGGTATGACTTCTCACCGGCCAGATCCCAGGTGCCCGGTGAGCAGGTGAGCGTCTCACCCACGCGGACCGTCCCGGAAATGGCCGGAGCCACGGAGCAGGTCGACCAAGAGTTACTCACGCGGTTGCCAATGATCTGCTTGGCGTAACGGAGCGCGGCGGTGTTTACCACGTCGGACTGGTGGATACCGTCGGGAAAGAGCGTCTCGTCGCCTGCCGCCTCCAGCGAGGCGTAATGCGGACTGCCCGTGTAGGCCGTGTCATTTTCCCAATCGAGCAGACCGTCCCAGAGGGAGGGGTCTTCGCTCAGATAGACGTTGATCGCGTCCACGTCCACACCCGTGCTCCAGCCCGGAGCATTGATCTCGTCATTGCGGTGCCAAATGTGCGCGGCGATTACCGCGACGTTACCTTGGGCGCGGAGTTCTGTGGCAAACGCTTTGAGGGCCGTATAGTAGTCGGTCGGCTGGAATTCAATGAGCCCGTTGCCCATCATGCACACGTACACGAGCAAGCGCCCGCCAGCGTCCGCGCAATCAATGGCGGCGAGCGTTAACGCCTTACGGGGATCGGTGGTCATGGCGGTCAGGTTGGTACCGCCCTCGGCCACGTTATAGAAGTTGCAGGGCGAGGCCGGCCCGGGCGTGAAGGCGGTTTGTAGTTGATCGGCCCAACTGTTCGGAAAGGGATAGGGCGGATCGCCAAGGGCCGTGCCCGTTACGATCGAATCGCCGTCCATGCGCAGGTCCCAACTGCTGAGATACTGCCGAGTCAGGTAGGACTCCAGGAGGGTGCGTTCGTCGGCGGTTAACTCGTCGGTCAGGATCACCCGGTAGATTTCGCCAACTAACTCGTTGGAAACGCCTCCGCTGTCCTGTTTCGCTCCGAGTGTGACGTTATCGGCCCCCGTGATATTGCTGAAGAAGTTGCCGTTGTTGGTGCCCGTCAGGGTTTGGGCGGAGCCGTGCAGCTTGAGTGTGAGCGCGCCGCCCGTGTCGCGGGCGATGAGTAAGTAGCCGTCGTTATCGAGGATGCTATCGTCGCCCCAGACCAACTCTTCCGAGCCCGCGTTCTGAAAGGAGATTCCCGCGTACGGGTTGGCCGTGGGGCCGCGTGCGTAAATTTGCAAGTGACGGTTGGTACTGGCCTCGTCCGATGAGGCGACTAAGCACTGCTCGTCGTTAGGCGTGTCCGTTACACGCGCGACGATGTACGCCTCCTTGGCGGCAGTCGTACCCGCGTAGCGCAGGAGTTGTGAGCCGTTGAAGACAAGACACGGTCTGCGACACATGCCGCGGGCCAAGTAGGTGGGTTTGTTGGCCAGGGTTGTTTGGATCGCTTCACGCGAATCAGCGTCTAACGATCGCCAACGGCTGACCGTCTCGCCGTCCTGGGCCAGGTCGCTCGGACCATCGTTCAATCGCCAATGCCAATCGGGGCTCGTGCTGGGCGAACCACCCGCCGCGAGTAACGCCACGTCCCCCGCTGAGAGTTCGTCGGCGTAGATCCGCACGTCCGACAAACGACCGCCCTCGCGGCCACTTTGGGAAGCCCCGAGCCGGGTTACGGTCCAATCCGTGTCATTGCTCCCTGTCCCGGCGGCGACCCCGTTCAAATAAAACTTGATCGAGCTGCCATCGGCAGAACGGGTAATGGCCAGATGGCTCCAGACGTTCGCGGTGACCGCGCCGGTCGAAGCAACTGACGCACCACTGGCGAAGACGATGCGGAATGTGCCGTCGGTCAGGATATCCATCCCATCCCAAGCGGCTGAAGCGCCTAACACGTTACGGATGGCGGAAAGGTTGACGGGCTTGACCCAAGCCGAAATGGTCAGCGACCTGTCGGTGTTGATGGCATAGGGGTGAACGTCTTCCGTGAAGGAACCCATATCGCCCGACGTGTTGAAGTCCACGCACGACGTATAACCCAAAACACTGGGACCATCCGCAATGTGCCGGGAGGCGTAATCCGTGCCACTGCCTAAGACGAGATAGGCGTGCGTACCCACGTCCCCGCTGTCCCGAAGAAAGTCCGTGAACCGGAACGACGCGGCGTCCCAATCCAGCAGTACTTTCTCGCCCAACCCCGTGACCGGAGACCATGGTGGTGAACCCGGCAGAAGAGCATGACCCCTCCAAACCGTGTTGGGCGGGAATAAATACCGGCGGTCGTGTGGGAGCATGGTAACCCTCTGCCCTATTCTGACCTGGTCTCACACGTACCGCAACACTTCCGAGGGACGTTCGACCCTGGATTTCAGTACATAACCCTGTTGGGGGGTTACCGTTACAGTCTGAAGAGAACGCCGCCCCCGCCCCTGGTAACCCTAATACACGCCGCCAATCACATTAGCGAGTCCAGAAGGAGTTTGATGAACTCCATGATGAGCGAAATCAAGGATTCCCAGTTCACGGCGGCTTGCGGCGCGTCGGCGGCCAGAGCCCCCATCCGCACGCAATGCTCACAACATTCGGCCTCGATAACTGCCAATCCCGAGGGACGCATGGTCAACAGCCGCAGACGCGTCATGTCCCAAGGGCTGATCTCGCCTTGATCGAGCAGCGTGCGACCGGCCGCGAGGAATGCTTTGCGGAAACGCGACATGATAAATCTCCATTACATGCCAGGGTTCTGGGGAAGTCCTTGGATCTGCCCGATACCGATCGTTTCGCTGGCACGAATCCAAGAGGAAAACAACTCGAACGTGATGACGAAGCATCCGCCCGGAATGCCGATCTCAGGCGAACCGCGGTGGGCATCCATGCCCCACTGGTTGCGTATCGCTACGAACCATTGCCCTTTGATCGCGAAGATTGCCATGACTTGCATGGAGTGCGACCAAGAGCCCGATCGGCGGTAGAGATGCACATTGTATTTGCTGTCGAAGCGGTCGTAGGCGAAGCCCCACCCCGAGCAGATTTGTAGCGGGATCTGCTTATCGACTACCAGTGTTTTCGCTTCGTCGCCCGTGGAGGCGCGAGGCGCTTCGAGCAGGTCGAACTTGATGGCTTGCGGACGCCATTGTTCGAGCACGGATTTGGACCGTCCGAACAGTCGGCCCACGTCCGCCGCGCATTGCGGGAACGTACCGGCGTATTGCTCCAGACCAGGGGTTCGGCAGGGTAGGAACCCATGCTCCATGGTGCCCTTGATCTGCGCACCACAGTATGAGCCGTCCCCACCGCCCAGCATGTTGCCAGCCCAACGCCCCACGCCGTAAGTGTAGGGAATAAACGGGATCAAGCTGGTGGGGCCGGTGATGGTTGAGCCGAGCGGGTCTTCGGCATCGCCCAACGCGAGGATCTCATGGGCGATGCGCGCGGCGAGTAATTTGCTGTGAGAACTGCCGACGCAGTTGCCGATGTTCTGCGGCACCATCAGCGTTTGGCCGGAAGACAGTCGATAGACCGTCTCTTCCGCAACGAAGAAGGACCAGCCTTCATCGAAATGGAATTTGGCCCGAATGACCTTCTCGATCGAGGGGAGCATGACCGCGGCGGTAGCGTCACGCGCGACCACGACGTTGGGCAGACTACCGATCAGGTTGGACTCGATCACCCGGTTCTGGATCACGTTGAGCGCGGGATCGCCCCAACCAAAGAGGCGTGGATTGACTGGCGGATCTTGATAGGTCATGGAGCACCATACCGGAAACCGGCGGCCAGAGCTTCATAAAGGGCGATGACTTCATCCTTGGATAACGGCCAATACTTGTTCCAGGTCTTGGTCAATTCCGCGAACAGCTCGGACCAAGCCTGACTGAGCGACGGGTCGGTTGACCAGAGCTTTTCTCGCTCCGTCTTCAACCAGTTGTAGCTTTCCGTGGCGTTGACAAACCCGCCGGCGGCCAGCTTGGCGGCAGCGGACGTGTAGAGGCCAGCCACAGACGGTGCCAGCGCACGTGCGGGCGGAGTGAGTTGGGCGGTGAGCGTACCCGCTCGCTGACCAATGTTGTCGAATTTGTCGGGAGGCGGTAAGGGACGGTCCGGCGGACCGGGAGGGTCGGGGGGTGGGTTTGGTCCCGGTGGGTTTGGTCCCGGTGGTCCGCTGGTGATGACTATGGGTAGGCGACGGGTCGCACTGCTGAGAGCGAGTTTGGATGTGCGGGCGTCCCAATCGACGGTGACCGTGATGGTCAGGATAGTGTGGGTGAGTGTGTAATCGCCCGGCGGACCGGTGAAGCAGATATGGTTGCCGGTTATGTCGTAGTCGAGCGCGGGAGAGGAGGCGGACCAAGAGCTGATCGACTGAGTAGTGTCCGTTTGGGGCGGGAGTTCGGCGTCGTAATGGCCCAGGCGATAGACGGGGACGGTGATTGTGGGCAAGGTTTGGGCGGGTAACAGACCGGAGCAAAACAGGAAAATCACCCCCGTCACCCCCCAGGTCTGAAGAGAACGGGGCCGCCGATGGTGAGGGGGGTGTAAATGCCGGAATGTACCGATCATGCGGATGCTCCTTTGGTAGCGGTTTTGGGGCGAGGACGCTTTTTACCCTGACCGAACAGCTTGTGTCGAGCACGAATGACTTTGTTCATCATGTAACTGCGGGTGGGCACCCATAGACAAGGCCCCACGTTATCTCCCCACCAGTTGGCGTATTGAGGAGTAAAGGACCAGATCCATGGGTAGGTACGCGGATAATCGCGTTGGTAGAGACGGGACGTTTCCCGGAGAAGACGCCAGTTAACGTCGGTGTTGCCGACATGGTGCAGGTCGATCAGCGCGACCGGGCACTCGCGGGGAACCCACCCGTTGTAAAGCGACCAGTACTCAGGGAGACAGAGTAGTTTGATCGCGGGGAGGATCTTAAAGCCTGCCCGCGCAATGTCGAGGGTGACCACGGCGGTTCGGTAGACGTTGTGTAGCTGGACAATTAACGGCATTTCCAGCCAGGTGGAGAAGTCCGAGACGGCAATTGTGCGGACTCCCCAGGCACGCACTTTCAGGAGGCGCTTGGTGAGGGTTCCCGTGTTCCATAACGGTTCAACGATATCGTCTTCACCAAGCCAATGACCGATCACGCGCGAGGGGTCGCCATGGAGCTTGAGATAGCCGCCCATGTCGTAGCTGTCCTGCCGAATGAGCAGTGTGTCGGCAATATGCTGGTTGATGCCCGGCATCCAAGCCGCGGCCTTTGCGCCGGCTGGCGGGGTATAGCAATCGCTCAAGGAGAGGGCCGGTATCCCTAGCTCTTGGGAGTTGCTGGGGAGCTGTCGCGTACGAGTTGGTTGCAAGTGGGACATCGCGGGAGGGCTTTTTGAGCTTGCTCTTCTAGAGCCGTGGGGTCAAGACCGTCGTTCGGGAAGTCTGGGAGTACGTCTGTGCTCGGCTGCCCGTCGGTCGTTGACGGTGCGGTGAAGGCCGAATCGTAATAAGGGTTGGTGCTTTCCAGAACGTTGGATGTGCATTCCAGATCACGGATTAACGCCATGATTCCGTCATCGGATAACTCGGGTTGACGTTCCAAGTCCTGGCGGTAGGCTGTGATAAGGGTGTTCAGCGCTTCCGCTGTCTCGCCCGCCATGGCGCTGATCGGGTCGAGCGTTAGAAGAAGGGCCCGCTCTTGCTCGGGCGACCAGTCACCCACAAGGACGGGAACGAGTTCGTCGTCCTTGACAGTTTTCCGGCGCGCGTGTCCGTCGATCAGGCGGTCGGTACGACGATTGAGCAGGAGTGCTCCTGACCAGCCGTTTTGTTTGATGCTGGCTTCGAGCGCCCGCATTTGCTTGGGCGGGTGATTGCGCCAGTTGAGCGGGTTGTCGTGCAAATCTCCGGCGCGAACCCAAACAAGCTCTTGAATGCCGGACTTCGGTTTCCCACCACCCCCGGGTTTGTCAGGAGTGGTGGGAGTACCGGAAGTCTCAGGTTTAATCCGCTTTGCCATGATCATCGC
>WBZY01000316.1_pt2 | contig 38069 bp, 40 predicted proteins | sample 5204191 | NCBI WGS metagenome assembly WBZY01 (sample SAMN12344363, study PRJNA552823) | activated sludge metagenome | biome: Activated sludge suspended growth; feature: Anammox Sidestream; material: Wastewater; isolation source: activated sludge from anammox sidestream of wastewater treatment...
GCGCATCGTGTCGGCGTGGATCGGCGACGGCTCCACCGCCGCTGCCGATTTTCACAACGCGCTCACGTTCGCCTGCGTCTACCACGCGCCGGTCATCCTCAACGTCGTCAACAACCAGTGGGCGATCTCGTCGTTCCAAACGCTCGCCGGTGGCGAGGCGGCGACGTTTGCCGCGCGCGGCGTCGGCAACGGCATCGCCTCGCTGCGCGTGGACGGCAACGACTTCCTCGCGGTGCTTGCCGCCTCGGCGTGGGCGCAGGAACGTGCGCATCGCGGCTGCGGCGCGACGCTCATCGAATGGATCACGTATCGCGCCGGCGCGCACTCGACGTCCGACGACCCGTCGAAGTACCGCCCCGCCGACGATTGGGCGCGCTTTCCGCTCGGCGACCCGGTGGCACGCCTCGCGCAGCACCTGACGCGCATCGGTGCGTGGTCGGACGCCGAGCATGCGAGCACGCAGGCCGAGGTCGAGGCCGAGGTGATGGCGGCGCAGAAGGCCGAAAGCTACGGCACGCTCGCCTCGGGTCACGTGCACGACGCCTCGATGATGTTCGACGACGTGTACCGCGACATGCCCGCGCACCTGCGCCGGCAGCGCGCCCAGGCGCAAGGAGCGTGACCGTGGCCACCATGACGATGATCCAGGCGATCCGCTCCGCGCTCGACGTGGCGCTCGGCCGTGACGAGAACGTCGTCGTCTTCGGCGAGGACGTCGGCTACTTTGGCGGCGTGTTCCGCTGTACCGAGGGCCTGCAGGCGAAGTACGGCAAGACGCGCGTTTTCGATACCCCGATCGCCGAGGGCGGCATCGTCGGCGTCGCGATCGGGATGGCGGCGTATGGACTGCGGCCGGTCGCCGAGATCCAGTTCGCGGACTACATCTATCCGGGCTACGACCAGATCGTCAGCGAGCTCGCGCGCCTGCGCTATCGCAGCGCCGGGGAATTCTATGCGCCGGTGACGATCCGCACGCCTTGCGGCGGCGGCATTCGCGGCGGCCAGACCCACTCGCAGAGCCCCGAGGCAATCTTCGCGCACATCTGCGGCATCAAGGTGGTGATGCCGTCGAACCCGTACGACGCCAAGGGCCTGCTGATATCGGCGATCGAGGACGACGATCCGGTGATCTTCCTCGAGCCGAAGCGGCTGTACAACGGGCCGTTCGACGGCGATCCGGACAAGCCCGCCGTGCCTTGGAGCGCGCACGCGCGCGGCGAAGTGCCCGAGGGGCACTACACGGTGCCGATCAGCAAGGCGCAGGTCGTGCGCGCGGGCAAGGATGCGACCATCATCGCGTACGGCACGATGGTCCATGTCGCCGAGGCCGCGGCGGCCTCGCTCGGCGTCGATGCGGAGATCATCGATGTGCGCACGATCGTGCCGCTCGATGCGCAGACGCTGTGCGAATCCGTGCAGCGCACCGGCCGCTGCCTCATCGTGCACGAGGCGACGCGTTTCGGCGGCTTCGGCGCCGAGATCGCGGCGACCGTGCAGGAGGAGTGTTTCTGGCAGCTCGAAGCGCCGATCGGGCGTGTCGGCGGCTGGGACACACCGTATCCGCACGCCTTCGAATGGGAATACTTTCCGGGCCAGAAGCGCGTCGCGAGCGCGCTCGAGGCCCTCATGTCGGCGAGCTGAGCGCGCGGGGGCGCCATGGCGAACTACGTATTCAAGATGCCCGACCTCGGTGAGGGCACGGTGTCCGCCGAGATCCTGGCCTGGCACGTCAAGCCGGGAGACACGGTTGCGGAAGACCAGATCATCGCGGACGTCATGACCGAGAAAGCCGCGATCGAGGTGCCATCGCCGGTCTCGGGAAAGGTCGTGCGCACGCGCGGGGAACCGGGCGAGATGGTCGCCGTGGGCTCCGAGCTGATCGTGTTCGACACCGGGAGCGAAGCCGCGGCCGATGGTGTCGCCACCGTCTCTGCCGCGAGCGCCGCCAAATCCGCCCCTGCGCCTGCAACGACAGCCGCACTCGCTGCCGTTACCGCGGCGCCGGCGGCGGCGCCCGCGCGACCGGCTGTGCCCGCGCCCGCGCGCGTCATGGCTTCGCCGGCCACGCGGCGTCGTGCGCAGGAAGCCGGCATCGACCTGCGTACCATCGCGGGCAGCGGCCCGGGCGGGCGCATCACGCGCGCGGACTTTGAATCTGCGGCGGCCGGCAGCGCGACGGGCGTCGTTGCCCGCGGGCAGCCGGTGCCGGCGCGGGCGCGGCGGGACGGCACGACGGAGGTGAAGATCATCGGCCTGCGCCGCGTGATCGCCCAGCGCATGAGCGAGGCGAAGCGCAACATCCCGCACTTCGCCTATGTCGAGGAAGTCGATGTCACAGAGCTCGAGGCGCTGCGCGAGCACCTGAACGCATCGGCACCGCAGGGCACACCTTCGCTGACGCTGCTGCCGTTCTTCGGCCTCGCGCTCGCGCGCGTACTGCCGGGCTTTCCCCAGTGCAATGCGCTGCACGACGCCGAGCGCAACGTCGTCGTCCAGCATGCGGCGCTGCATCTCGGCATCGCCACGCAGACGCCGGACGGCCTCAAGGTGCCCGTGGTGCGTCACGCCGAGGCGATGTCCCTGCGGGAACTCGCCGCCGCCATCCGCGAGGTGTCCGATCGCGCGCGCCGCAACAAGTCGCCGCGCGAGGAACTCTCGGGCTCGACGATCACGGTGACGAGCCTCGGCCGGCTCGGCGGCATCGCCTCGACGCCGGTCATCAATGCGCCCGAGGTGGCGATCGTCGGCGTGAACAAGGCGGTGGATCGCCCGGTCGTGCACGGCGGCGCGATCGCGATCCGGCGTATGATGAATCTCTCTTCGTCGTTCGATCATCGGTTCGTGGACGGCTTCGATGCCGCTTCCATGATCCAGGCGCTCAAGTCCTTGCTCGAGCACCCGGCGACGATTTTCATGCGGGCAGAGGACTGACACGATGAAAGACGCGGCACGGCCGGCCTTCGGCACGGTACTCACGGACAAGATGGCGGTGGCGGAATTTCGCGACGGCCGCTGGCAGGCGCACGAACTGAAGCCGGTGGCGCCCCTGCCGCTGCATCCCGCCGCGCATGTGCTGCACTATGGCAGCGAGTGCTTCGAGGGCTTCAAGGCGTATCGGCGCCCCGACGGCAGTGCCGGCGTCTTCCGGATGGACCGGCACATCGAGCGCATGCGCCAGAGCGCGCGCCAGCTCGTGCTGCCCGAGCCCGATGCCGCACAGCTCGCGGACATGGTGCGCGAGGTCATCCGCGCATGCCGGGAGCAGGTACCCGAGTCGCCGGGCGCACTGTACCTGCGACCGCTCCTCATCGGCACGACGCCGAACATCGGCGCGGCCGCCACCCCCAGCACGAGCGCACTGCTCGTCGTGCTCGCGAGCCCTGTGTGGGACTATTTCTCCGGCGGCGCGAAGGCGCTGCGCATCTTCGTCGAGGATCAGAAGACGCGCACGGCCTCGCATCTCGGTGTGGTGAAGACGGGCGGCAACTATGCGGCCGCGCTGGGCCCCACCCTCGAAGCACGCAAGGAATTCGCGGTCGACCAGGTGCTGTTCTGCCCCGGCGGTTCGGTGCAGGAGACGGGCGCCGCCAATTTCCTGCTGCTGCGCGAAGGCCATGTGCTCACGCGCAGCCTCGATAGTTCGTTCCTGCACGGCGTGACCCGCGATTCGCTGCTGACGATGGCGCGCGACATGGGGTTTCGCATCGAGGAGCGCCCCTTCGACGTCGCCGAGATGCTCGAGTGGGTTAAGTCGGGCGAAGCCGCGCTCTCCGGCACTGCCGCCGTGCTCGCGGGTGTCGGCACGCTCGTCACGCGCAAGGGCGAGCACCGCGTGGGCAGCGGGGAGATCGGCCCGGTGACACAGCGGCTGCGTGCCGCCCTGGTCGCGGTCCAGACGGGCCAGTCACCGGATACCCGGGGGTGGATCGAGCGCGTGTGAGGGCACGCCATGGGAAGGCGCCGATGAGTGCGTCCGGCCGTTGCGCGGCCCTCATCCTGGCCGCCGCCTCGCTGGCGGACGGAGCCGCGGTGCGTGCCGCGCAACCGGTGGGCCACGCCGATCATGCCCTCGGTCGCGTCGACTTCCCGGTCAGCTGCTCGCAACCGGCACAGGTGCAGTTCAACCACGCCGTCGCGCTGCTGCATCACATGACCTATCCGCAGGCGCGCGCCGCCTTCGAGGCGGTGGCGGCCACCGACCCGCATTGCGCGATGGCGCAGTGGGGGATTGCGGCGTCGCTGTTCTACCCACTCTGGCCCACGCGTCCGGGGCCTGCCGATCTCGCGCGCGGCTGGGCTGCCGTGCAGCGGGCCGAGGCCCTCGATGCACCGACGGAACGGGAACGGCTGTTCATTTCAACCGCAGAGGCGTTCTTCCGCGATCCGGCGTCGGCCGATTACTGGCTTCGAATCCGACGCTGGGCCGAAGCGTCACGGCGGCTCTACGAGTCCGCGCCGCAGGATCCCGAAGCGGGCGCTTTCTATGCGCTCGCGCTGCTCGCCACTGCGCCGGCCGACAAGGTGTCGCGCGCGAATGCGGATCGGGCGGCCGCCATCCTGCTGCGCATCTACGAGAGAAATCCCGATCACCCGGGTGCGATGCACTACCTCGTGCACGCGAACGACATGCCGGGGCGCGAGCACGAGTTGCTCGACGTGACGCGCCGGTACGCGCGCCTGGCGCCGCGCAATCCGCACGCGCTGCACATGCCGACGCATATCTTCACGCGGCTCGGCGACTGGGACGGCGTGATCGGCGGCAATCTCCGGGCCGCGGATGCGGCGCTCGAACACCCTGCCGGCGAACACGGCGAGTTCGTCTGGGACGAGTTCCCGCACGCCATCGAGTATCTCGTCTATGCGTATCTGCAGCAGGGCGCGGATGACGAGGCGGCCCGGCAATGGCAGCGCCTGAGCGCGACCGCGCACCTCGAACCGACGTTCAAGACGGCCTTTCACCTGTCGTCGATTCCGGCCCGCGTCGCGCTCGAGCGGCATGCGTGGAGCGAGGCCGCCGCCCTCGTTCCCCGCGTGCCTGCCACGCTCGACTGGGAGCGCTACCCTTGGCCCGAAGCGATCACGCAGTTCGCGCGCGGACTCGGAGCGGCGCACCTTCGGCAGTTCGACGAGGCGAGGCGCGCCGGCGAACGCCTTGCGCAACTCGAGCGCACGACGCGAGAGTCGGGCGAGGAACTGTTCGCGCAAGGCATCCACGTACTCGTGCTCGAACTGAACGCGTGGACGGCGTACGCGGCGGGGCAGCCGGCGTCCGGCATCGCGCTCATGCGCGAGGCGGCAGAACTCGAGGCGTCGACACCGAAGCACGCCGTGACGCCCGGGCCCACGTTGCCCGCCCACGAACTGCTCGGCGATCTGTATCTCGATATGGGGCGGCCGTCCGACGCGCTGTCGGCCTACCGGCGCGCCATGGAGCTCTATCCGCGGCGTTTCAACAGCCTGCTGGGCGCGGCACGGGCCGCGCGAGCGCTGGGCGATGCCACGCAGGCGCGGGGCCACTACGCGCAATTGCTCGAGGTCGCCGCACACGGCACACGGCAGGGCGCGCTCGAGGAAGCGCGGGATTTCGTCGCACGGCGCTAGCGTGGCGCAGCGAACAGCTGCACCCAGATGATGCCGTAGCGACTGGCGGGTTTGTCCACGTACGCGATGCCCATCTGCGTGAAGCGCGCTTCCATCACGTTCTCGCAGTGGCCCGGGCTTGCGAGCCAGCCTGCGACGACCTCGTCGGCCGTGGTCGGGCCGGCCGCCAGGTTTTCGCCGACAATGCGCGCGCGGTAGCCGCTGCGTGCCACGCGATCGACGGCGAGGCTGCCGTCCGCGCCCCGGTGGTCGAAGCGGCCGAGTCGGACGAGTTCCTCTGCATAGGCGAGCGCCACCGCATCGAGCTCGCCGTTGCGCGTGAGCGGCGATGTCGCGGGAATCGCCTTCGAACCGCAGCGGCGTGGCGCGGCGCGTGCACGATTCACGAGGGTCAGCACGCGCGCACCGGCAGCGGCGGCATCCTGCGCGCGGGGCGGTGCGGGCGGCCTCGCCGCCGGACTCGCCGTCGGGTTTGCCGCCGTGTTCGCCGCGCACGCAACGGCCAGCGCGACGACCCCCAGCGCGGCGAGCGCCAGCATGCCGGGCGCAACCGACCACCGGATACTGCGTCTGTTGTTCAATCCGCGGGCACCGTTCGATCCCGCGCCCAGGCGCGCAGTGACGCCACCTGTTCGGCCATCAGCACCGCGAGCGGTCGCGTCGCTTCGATCTCGCGCGCGATCGCGGCGGCGTCGGGCCGCGCATCCTCTGCATGCGCCGTGTAGCGGGCGGCGACGATCGCCTGTTCGAGCTCGGCCCCGGAGAACTCGGCGGATGCGCGCGCGAGCTGCAGCGCCTCGGCAGGCGTCAGCGGAATGTCGCGCTTGCGGGCATGGATCGCGAGGATCGCCGCGCGCGTTGCGGTGTCGGGCAGGTCGACGAAGAACACCTCGTCGAAGCGGCCCTTGCGCAGTAGTTCGGGCGGCAGCACCGTCACGTCGTTCGCGGTCGCGACGATGAACACGGCCGAACGCCGCTCGGCCATCCATGTGAGGAATGCGCCGAGAATGCGCCGGCCCGAGCCTGTGTCGTCGTCGCCGGCTGCAAGCGCCTTCTCGATCTCGTCGATCCAGAGGACGCATGGCGCGAGTGCATCGGCCGAGGCGAGGGTGTCGCGCAGGTTGCGCTCCGACTCCCCCTGCCACTTGCTGTAGAGCGCCGCGAAGTCGAAGCGCAGCAGCGGCACGCCGAACAGGCCCGCCACGGCCCGCGCCGCGAGGCTCTTGCCGCAGCCCTGTACACCGAGCAGCAGCACGCCGCGCGGCGCCTCGAGTCCCGGGGCGCTGCCGTCGAAGGCGGCCTTGCGGGACTCCACCCAGCGGCGCAGGTTCGCCAGCCCGCCGATGTCGGCGAAGCGCGCGGTGTCGGGCTCGAAGTCGAGCGTGCCGTGGCGGTTCAGCAGCTCGTACTTGCCGGCCTGCACGGCGGCGAGATCGTCAGTGGTGATGGCGCCGTCGTCATAGAGCACGCGTCGCACGAGCCGCTCGGCGTCGGCCGCCGTGAGGCCGGCGAGGTTGTCGACGATCCGCGCGAGCGCCGCGCGGTCGACCTTCGGCGCGCGCCCCCGGTGCTGGCGTTGCCATTCGTCGACGAGGCGCGTGACGATCATCCGCCGTTCATTCAACTCGGGCAGCGCCGGGCGAAAGTGGGCGGCCAGGGTCGCGAGTTCCGCCGGCAGCGTGATCTCGTGGCTCATCAGGACGATCGTGCGCGCGCCGTCCGGCGCGCCCTGCACTGCGTCCTTCAGCATGCGCACGTTGACGGGATCGGCGAGGTACGGATGGAAGTCGAGCAGGATGTACACGCCCGGCATTGGCGTCGACTTGAGATGGCGCAGCAGCACGGCCGGCTCCGTCAGATGGCGCTGTGGCGCGCCCATGTCGCGGTCGATGCGCCGCAGCCCCTCGGTGGCGCTCCAGACGAACACGCCCGAGCCGCCCGGGCGCCGCGCGCGCGCTGCCGCGTCGCGCAGCAGGGCGAGCGAGCGCTGCTCGTCGCGGCTCTCGAAGGCGATCAGCGCGATGCGGGAGGACAGGAGCGTCTGCAGCTCGGCGTGCGGGTCGGCGGCAGGGGGCGTCTGCATGGAGGCACAATGTAGCAAAAGCCGGGCACGCGCTTGCGGCACCGGCGCGCATTCCCGACAATGCGTCACAAATGCAGACGACGCGCCGCCGGCGCTCCGCCCCCCGCTGGATCGACCCGTTCACGCCCGAGCACATCCGCCGGCTCGTCGCGGAGTTCGGCTCGCCGCTGCTGATCGTCGACTGCGCGCGGGTGCGCGCCCAGTACCGCAACCTCGCGCGTGCGCTGCCCGGGGTCGACCTGCACTACGCGCTGAAGCCCCTGCCGCACGCGGCAGTCATCGAGACGATCCGCGACGAGGGCGGCTGGTTCGACCTCGCGACCACGGGGGAGGTGCAGCTCGTCTCGCGGCTCGGCATCGATCCCGCGCGCTGCATCCACACCCATCCGATCAAGCGTGACGCGGACATCCGCAACGCCGTGCACGCGGGCGTGCGCGTGTTCGTGGCCGACAACATCGACGAACTCGAGAAGTTCATTCCCTGGCGGGGCGATGCCGAGCTGCTGCTGCGCGTGTCGTTCCGTGCCCCGGGCGCCGTCTGCGACCTGTCACGCAAGTTCGGCTGCGATCCGGAGGCGTTGCCCACGCTTGCGCGCCGCGCGCGCGGCCTCGGTCTCGTGGTGCGCGGGCTGTCGTTCCATGTCGGCTCGCAGGCACCCAATGCGCTGAAGCACCTCGAGGCCATCGAAACCTGCCTGCGCCTGCTCGGTCAGGCACGCCGCGAGCGGCTCGGACCATTCGACACGCTCGACATCGGTGGCGGCTTCCCGATCGGCTATGGCGAGCGCGCGCCCGAAATCGGCCGCTTCTGCGCGCCGCTGCGCGCGGCGCTCGCAAAGCTGCCGCGCCGCGTGCGCGTGATCGCCGAACCCGGCCGCTACATCGCGGGTCCGGCCGCCATCGGGGTCGCGAGCGTGATGGGGCGTGCCGAGCGCGAGGGACACTGGTGGTACTACCTCGACGACGGGTTGTACGGCTCCTACAGCGGCCAGCTGTACGACCACGCGCGCTACCCGGTCGAAGCGCTGCGCGACGGGGAGGAGCGGTTGCCGTCGGTGCTCGCCGGCCCGACCTGCGACAGCATCGACGTCATCGCCGAGAACCTGATGCTGCCGCGCCTGAAGGTGGGCGACCTGATCGTCGGGCGCTCGATGGGCGCCTATACCTGGGCGAGCGCCTCGGAGTTCAACTTCTTTCCCCGCGCGACGGTCGTGGCGGTGAACCGCCGCCCGGGCGATGCGGGCGGCGTCTGAGCGCAGCGCGCGTGAACGACGACACCGCGATCCACCGCGACGTCGAGGCGCTGCGCGCCGGCCGCGAGCCGCGCTGCCTCGCGCGTCTCGCTTCGGGCTGGGCGGTGTTCGGCCCCCGGCAGTTCGTGCGCGGCTACCTGCTGCTGCTGCCGGACCCGGTCGTGCCGCAGCTCAACGCCCTCACGGAACCGGCACGTGCGCAGTTCCTCGCCGACATGGCGCGCCTCGGCGACGCGCTGCTCCGCGCGACGATGGCGGTGCGCATCAACTATGCAATCTACGGCAACGTCGAGCCGGCGCTGCACGCGCACGTGATCCCGCGCTACGCGGACGAGCCCGAGGCGCTGCGCACCGCCCAGCCGTGGGCGTACGATTGGGCGAGCGCCGCGCCCTTCGACGCGGCGGCGAGCGCGCCGCTTGCCGCGGCGCTGCGGCGGGAACTCGGCATCGCATGAGCAACGGGAGGCAAGAGCATGCGTAACACGATCGTCAGTGTGGTGATGGGACTCGTGCTGTGCGGTGCGGCTGTCGCGGGCGGCACGGATCGTGAGCATTTCGGCGGGCAGCGACTGGATGGAACGCCGCTGCCCTTCAGCAATGCCGTGCGCGCGGGCGACACGCTCTATGTCGCAGGGCACCTCGGCCTCGATCCGAAGACGCAGCTGCCGCCCGCCGATGCCGAGGCCGAGGCGCGGCTCGTGATGGACGGCATCCGGAAAACGGTCGAGGCGGCGGGCTTTGCGATGGACGACCTCGTCTCGGTGACCGTGTTCTGCCCTGATCTCGCCCACTACGACACCTTCAACCGTGTGTACAGCGGCTACTTCAAGGGCGGGTTCCCGGCGCGCGCGTTCATCGGCAGTGGCCCGCTGCTGCGCGGAGCGCGCTTCGAGGTGCTCGGCGTCGCGGTCAGGACGAAAGCGCCAGCCGCAGGTTCCGCAGCAGCACGCTGAGGTCCTCGATCGGCGCGCTGCAGGTGCTGCCGCGACAGACATAGGCGACGGCGGGACCGCGCGGCGCCTTGTCCGCGAGGGCCTCAGGCAGACCCGGCGCGTCCGCGGGGATCGCGAAGACGAGGCGGCGCGGGGCGTAGAGGCGCGCGAGCTCGCGCTGCCAGGTGGCGATGTCGGCGGCTGCGCCGCGCAGGATCACGATCTCGGGCGCGTGCAGGAACTCCTCGAGCACGGTGAGCATCGAGGCGTGGGCCTGCGGCTGGCGCGAGACTCCGCTCCAGCTTGCACGCAGCGTTCGCTCGGCGGCTGCGAGCCAGCGAGGTTCGCCGAGGAGATATCCCGCACGTTGCAGCACCGTGGCGGCGACCGCATTGCCGCTCGGTGTCGCGTCGTCCGCAAAGCTCTTCGAGCGATGGATCAGCGGCTCGTGGTCGTGCGAGGTGAACCAGAAGCCGCCCGCGTCGCGATCCTCGAAGTGTGCGAGCAGCGCCTCGAGGAGTTCGCGCACGAACGCGAGATCCGCGCTGCGCCACCGGACCTGCAGCAGCTCGAGTGTCGCATCGGCGAGCAGCGCATGGTCGTCGAGATAGGCGTTCAGGTGTGCGCGCCCATCCTTGCGTGTCGCGAGCAGGCGGCCCTCGCGCCACTGGGTACGGCGAATGTCGTCGAGTGCGCGTGAGGCAGCGTCGGCGAGCGCCGGCTCCGCGAGCGCGCGGGCCGCGATCGCGAGGCCGCGGATCGCGATCGCGTTCCAGCTCGTGAGTATCTTCTCGTCGCGGGCGGGCGGAACACGCCGCTCGCGCACTGCGAGCAGCCGCTCGCGCGCCGCATCGAGCGTCGCGGCAACCGCATCGGGCGTCTCGCCGCGCTCCCCGGCGACGTCTTCGACGCTGCGGTACGCGTGCAGATGCCAGGCGCCCTCGAAATTCGGCGGGCGATCGAGGCCAAAGCGCGCGGCGAATACCGCGAACTGCCGATCGTCGAGCACGGCCTGCGCTTCGTTCGGGGTCCAGATGTAGTACCGGCCTTCATGGCCTTCCGAGTCCGCGTCGCGGCTCGACCAGAAGCCACCCTCGGGCGACTGCAGGTCGGCGAGCAGCCACGCGGCCGTGTGCGCGGCGGCACGCGCGAACAGCGGCTCGCCGGTCGCGACGGCGGCGCCCGCGTAGCTCGCGAGCAGCGCGCCGTTGTCGTACAGCATCTTCTCGAAGTGGGGAATCATCCACTCCGCGTCGACGCTGTAACGGCAGAAGCCACCCGCCAGGTGATCGAAGATGCCGCCTTCGGCCATGCGGGTCAGCGTGAGGGTCGCCATGTAGAGCGCGTGCAGGTCGGGTTCGGGCGTCGTCGCGGTGGCATGCCAGTCGCGCATCAGCCGGTCGATGCTCGTCGGGTGCGGAAACTTCGGCGCGCCGCCGAAGCCGCCGTGCGCACGATCGAACGACCGCTCAATCTGGCTGCGAAACGCGCGCAGCGGCGCATCGTCGAGGGTCGTGCCCGCATCGGCCGGCGGCGACTCGAGGGTCGCGAAGGCCTCCATCAGCGCGTCATTCTGTTGCCGCAGCTCGCGCTGGTGCTCGCGGTAGTACTCCGCGACGCGCACGAGCACATCGCGAAACGCCGGCATGCCATGGCGGGGCTCGGGCGGGAAGTACGTGCCGCCGAAGAAGGGTCGCTGGTCGTCGTGCGCGAGGAACATCGTGAGCGGCCAGCCGCCACTGCGCTGTGTCAGCATCTGCTGTGCGATCTGGTAGATGCGGTCGAGGTCGGGGCGCTCCTCGCGATCGACCTTCACGTTGACATAGAGCTCGTTCATCACCTGCGCGGTCGCCGGGTCTTCGAACGACTCGTGCGCCATTACGTGGCACCAGTGGCAGGCGGAGTAGCCGATCGACAGCAGGATCGGTTTGCCGCTCGTGCGCGCGAGCGCGAGCGCAGTCTCTCCCCACGGATGCCAGTCGACCGGGTTGTCCGCGTGCTGCAGCAGGTACGGACTCGTTTCACGGGCCAGTGCGTTTGCCATGTCGGCTAGAATACGTGAATGGAACTGCGCTTGAAAAAAGGCGAAGACCGCCGCTTGCGCGCGGGCCACGCGTGGATCTTCAGCAACGAGGTGGACACGCGCTCGACGCCGCTCGCCGCGTTCACGCCCGACGTGACTGCGCGCATCGTGACCGACCGCGGCGCGTTCCTCGGGTACGGCTACGTCAATCCCCACGCGCTCATCTGCGCACGGCTGCTGTCGCGCGACGAGCGGCGTGTGCCCGATGGCGCCTTCCTCGCGGAGCGGATCGCGCGCGCGCAGCGCCTGCGGACGACGTGGTACGCAACGCCGCACTACCGGCTCGTGTTCGGCGAGTCCGACGAGCTGCCGGGCCTGATCCTCGATCGTTACGGCGACATCGTCGTCGGCCAGATCGCCACCGCGGGCATGGAGGCGCGTCGGGCCGATATCGAGGCCGCGATCCGCGAGGTCGTCGCGCCGCGCGCACTCGTGTGGAAGAACGACACCGGCGCGCGGGATCTCGAGCGGCTGCCGAAGGAGATGTCGGTCGCTTTCGGCACATTGCCGACGACCCTCGAGATCGTCGAGAACGGCATCGCGTTCGCGGCGCCGCTCGGCGAAGGACAGAAGACCGGCTGGTTCTACGACCAGGCGGCCAACCGCGCGCGCTGGCGGGCGCTGCTGCCGCGCAACGCGCGCGTGCTCGACGTCTGCGCCTATGCGGGCGCATGGGCGGTCACGGCGCTCTCGGCAGGCGCCCGCGCGGCGAGCTGCATCGACACCTCGGCGAGCGCGCTCGACGCTGCGGTCGCGAATGCAGGGCGGCACGGGCACGCGCTCGAAACCCTGAAGGGCGATGCGTTCGACGTGCTCGAATCGCTCGCGGCGTCCGGCCGGCGTTTCGATGCGATCGTGCTCGATCCACCGGCGTTCGCGAAGCGCCGCAAAGACCTCCCGAAGGCGCAGGCGGCCTACCGCAAGCTGAACCAGCTCGCGCTGCGCCTCCTCGAGGACGAGGGGCTGCTCGTGTCCTGTTCGTGCTCCTGGCATCTCGCGGAGGGGGATCTCCTCGTCGCCATCCAGGGCGCCGCGCGCCATGCGTCGCGCTTCGTGCAGGTCGTCGCGGTCGGCGGGCAGGCGCCCGATCACCCGATCCACCCCGCAATTCCCGAGACTCGCTACCTGAAAGCATTCTTCTGCCGTGCCGTGACCGGCTAGACTCGACCGCATGATCCACTATCCCGGCTTCAATCCGATCGCGTTCCAGGTGGGGCCCGTGAAGGTCCACTGGTACGGCATCATGTATCTCGTCGGCTTCGTCGCGGCGTGGTGGCTCGGGCGACGGCGCGCATCGCGCCCCGGCTCCACGTGGAAGGCGCAGGATGTCGACGACGTGATCTTCTTCGCGATGCTCGGCGTGATCCTCGGCGGGCGGATCGGTTATGTGCTCTTCTACGGGCTCGGCTACTGGGCGCAGGACCCGTTCTACCCGCTGAAGATCACGCAGGGCGGCATGTCGTTCCACGGCGGCCTGACCGGCGTCCTGATCGCGGTAGCGATCTTCGCGTGGCGGCGCAAGCGCCACGTCGCCGACGTGTTCGACTTCATGGCGCCCCTGCCCGGGCTCGGGCTCTTCGCGGGGCGCATCGGCAATTTCGTCAACGGCGAACTCTGGGGCCGGGCGACCACCGTGCCCTGGGGATTCGAGGTCGACGGCGAGGTGCGTCACGCGACCCAGCTCTACGAGGCGGGGCTCGAGGGCCTGCTGCTCTTCGCCGTGCTCTGGTGGTTCACGATGAAGCCACGGCCCCGGCTCGCGCCGTCCGGGCTCTTCCTCGTGATCTACAGCCTCGCGCGCATGCTGGTCGAGTTCTGGCGCGTGCCCGACCAGCAGATCGGCTATTTCGCGGGCGAGTGGCTCACGATGGGCCAACTGCTCTCGCTGCCGATGCTGCTGGCAGGCATCGCCATGCTCGCGTACGCCGCCACGCGCCGCGTGCCCTCGGGCAACTACGGAGCGGCCTAACGCGCCCGCACCTCGATCGGGGTTGCGGTCTGGATCGTGAGCGTCGAGTCCTGCGCGAGCTGCACTTCGGCGCCCGTCTTCTTCGCCGCGAGCGCACCGGCCGCACCGCCGAGCAGGCCGCCGATCACCTTGCCGCTGTCGTTGTTCTTCACCTGGTGGCCCAGCACGGCGCCGGCGACGGCGCCGCCGAGGATCTTCGCGGTATCGGCACCGGTGTCGCTGCGGCCCTGTTCCACGAGTTCGCCGTTCAGCGCCACCCGCTGGCCGTCGGGCAGGTGCAACGAATCGAAGCGCAGGCCGAGAGTCGGCACGCCGCCGATCTTGTTGCTGCCCGACACGACCTGCGTGACGCTGCCCTCGACATGCGAGCCGGCGGGGATCGCGACCCGGTTGCCGACCATCACGTCGGAGACGAGCAGCGCGCCGAAGCTGTCTCCCACCCGCGCGGTCTTGGTCGAGATCGGGGTGGATAGCGCCATCGTGAGGTTCGTACCAGCGGGCACGGTGAGTTTCACCGGGGCGGGCTTCGCGGTGGTGGTCGATGCAGTCGACACAGGCTTGCTCGCCGGTTTCGACGCGCTTGCTGCCTTGGCCGCAGCCGCCTTGGCCGCCGCGGCCTGCTTCTCGACGGCCGCCTTCTGCTTGTCGAGCTCGGCCTGCTGACGGGCGAGGTCCTGTTCGCGCTGCTCGAGTTCCTTCTTTGCGAGCTCGCTTTCACGTGCCGCGAGCTCCTGCTCCTTCGCCGCGAGTTCGGCGGCGCGGTCGGCTTCGGACGGCGCGGTTTCCGCTGGCGCTGTCGTGTCGGCGGCAGGCGACGGTGCCGGCGCCGGGCCGCCGCAGGCCGCGAGAGTGAGCAATGCTGCCGCGGTGAGTACGAGGGCGGTGGGGTGGGCCGTGCTGTACTGGGTCATGGTCGGAATCCTGAAAATGGGGGTACCGCGCTATCTTACCCTGCCAAGCTGAACGGCAGCGGAACGGCGTGCGGCGCCGTTCCTCACCTATAATCCGCCGTTCCAATGCAGGCCTATCTCGACCTTCTGCGGCGCGTCCGCGACGACGGTGCGCTCAAGACCGACCGCACGGGAACCGGTACGCGCTCCCTGTTCGGCTGCCAGATGCGTTTCGACCTCGCGCGCGGCTTTCCGCTCGTGACCACGAAGCGCGTGCACGTGAAGTCGATCGTCTACGAACTGCTGTGGTTCCTGCGCGGCGAAACGAATGTCGCGTGGCTGCGCGGGCACGGCGTCACGATCTGGGACGAATGGGCCGATGCCGCGGGCGAACTCGGGCCGGTGTATGGCGCGCAATGGCGCTCGTGGCCTGCGCCGGACGGCAGCCGCATCGACCAGATCGCGCGCGTGATCGGGCAGCTGCGCGCGACACCGGATTCGCGGCGCATCCTCGTCAGCGCCTGGAACGTCGGCGAACTCGACCGCATGGCGCTGCTGCCCTGCCATGCGCTCTTCCAGTTCTATGTCGCGGCAGGCCGCCTCTCGTGCCAGCTTTACCAGCGCAGTGCGGATCTCTTCCTCGGCGTGCCGTTCAACATCGCCTCCTATGCGCTCCTGACCCACATGGTCGCGCAGCAGTGCGATCTCGGCGTCGGGGAGTTCATCTGGACGGGCGGCGACACCCACCTGTATCTCAATCACCTCGAGCAGGCCGACACGCAACTCGCGCGCTCGCCGCTCGCGCCGCCCACGCTCGCGATCCGGCGGCGCCCGCCGTCGATCTTCGACTACGAGTTCGACGACTTCGAGTTCCGCAATTATCAACCCCACCCGGCCATCAAGGCGCCGGTCGCAGTCTGAAGGAAACGCATGGCAGTCGCTGGCAAGGCTCCCCTCTATTCGGTGCGTCGTTCGAAGGTGCACGGTCTCGGCGTGTTCGCGAAGCGCCGCATCCGCAAAGGCACGCGGATCGTCGAATACCTCGGCGAGCGCATCTCGCACAAGGTCGCCGATGCGCGCTATGAGCTGAAGGATGCCGACGACGGCCACACGTTCCTGTTCATCGTCGACCGCGGCGTCGTCATCGATGCCGGTGTCGACGGCAACGAGGCGCGGTTCATCAACCACGGCTGCGACCCGAACTGCGAATCGGTGATCGAGGACCGGCGGGTCTTCATCGAGGCGATCCGCACGATCCAGCCGGGCGAGGAACTGAAGTACGACTACCAGATCGGGCGCGACGACGACGATCCCGAGAACGTCGACGAGGTCTTCGCCTGCCGCTGCGGCGCGACGAGCTGCCGCGGCACGATGCTCTGGCCCGCCAAGCGCCCGAAGAAGCGCCCGAAGAAGCGAGCGAAGAAGCGAGCGAAGAAGCGTGCGAGCCGGCGCGCCGGGACGCGCGCGACACAGCGCAGCGCGAAGCGCTCGCGCCGGTGACCGCACGGCCGGCGGTTACGCTCGTCGTCGCGATGGCGCGCAATGGCGTGATCGGCGCCGGGGGCGCACTGCCGTGGCGATTGCCGGACGACCTGCGGCGCTTCAAGACGCTCACGATGGGCAGGCCTGTCCTCATGGGGCGGCGAACCTGGGCGTCGATCGGCAAGCCGCTGCCGGGGCGCTCGAATCTCGTGCTGACGCGTGATGCGACCTTTCGTGCCGAAGGAGCGACGATCGTGCACTCGCTCGAGGACGCGTTCGCCCACGCGGGCCGCGAACTGATGGTGATCGGGGGTGCGGAGGTCTATGCGCTCGCGCTGCCGTACGCAACCCGCATCGAGCTCACGGCCGTCGATGCCGACGTCGACGGCGAGACGCGTCTGCCGCCGTTCGATCCGGGTGCATGGCGCGAGGTTGCGCGCGAACGCCACGCCGCCGACGAGCGGCATGCGTACGCGATGGACTTCGTCACGCTCGAGCGCCGATCGGGGGCAGCCGCGCCTCGATGAGCGCGCGCGCCTGCGCGGGGATACCCGGCGCAGGGACGGCGCCCGCCGCGGCATCGAGCGTGGCAAGTATCTCCTCCTGCACGGTGCCGCGACGCAGCGCCTCGGCATAACCGATCTCCGGGTGGAACATCACCATCGAGTAGCGCGGAATGAAGCGGTCCGGAAAGGCGCGCTCGAGCGCGACGCCGAGCGCCTTGCGGCGCTGGTACACGGGATCCAGCACGGTTGCGCGCATTTCGAGGTAGTTTTCGATCGCCATCTGCGCGATCGCGTCGGCGTCGGGGCGACGCAGGCGCGTGAAGGCGGCAAACAGGGTGGCGAAGTCCGCGTGCCGCGCGAGCAGCGCGTCGAATACCGCGACGTCCTCGAACGCGCAATTCATGCCCTGGCCATGAAACGGCACGATCGCATGCGCCGCGTCGCCGAGCAGCAGCAGCTTGCCCTCGAGGTGCCAGGGATCGGTGTAGACGGTGCCGAGCCGGCCCTGGGGGTGGTCGCGAAAATCCCGGACGAGATGCGGCAGACGCGGCAGGGCGCCCGGGAATTCCCGCCGGAAGAACGCCTCGATGGCCGGCGCATCGCCGAGTTCGGCGAACGAGGGCGAACCTTCGCGCGCCAGGAACAGCGTCGCGGTGAAGCTGCCGTCGGTGTTCGGCAGCGCGATCAGCATGAACCCGCCGCGAGGCCAGATGTGCAGTGCGTGTGGATCGAGGTCACGGGCCTCTGCAGCCGGGATCGTCAGTTCCCGGTAATCGTGCGCGAGCATCTCCTCGCGCACGCGGATCGCGCCCGCCGTGGCGAGCGCGGTCCGCACGGCGGAACCTGCGCCGTCCGCCGCGATCGTCGGCGCGAGCGGCACGCGACGCCGCACCTTGCCGTCGTCGCCGAAGAGCAGCGCGTCGCGGGCGAGGTCGACGCCGACGCAGGTCATGTCGAAATGCAGCGCGATGCGGGGCTCGGCGCCCGCTGCGTCGATCAGCGCGCGACCGAGGGCCTCCCGCGAAATGGAATGGATCACTTCCGAGTCGTCCTGCCCGTAGCGGTGCAGCGCACCGCTGCCGTCGTGCTCGTGGATGTAGCGCCCGCGCATCGGCATCGCGAGCGGGGCGATACGCTCCGCGACGCCGGCGGCAGCGAGGCCACGCAGGCCGCGCGCGGCGAGCGCGAGGTTGATCGATCGCCCGCGCTCGCCGGGCCGAACCCGCGGGTCGGATCGCCGCTCGAACAGCTCGACCTGCCAGCCGTGCCGCGCGAGCACGAGGGCGAGCAGCGTGCCCGCGAGGCCGCCGCCGACGATGTTCACCGGCGCTCGCCGCGTGTTCACGGCGCGCCCGCGAGCGCGTCGCGCAACGCGCGTCCGCAGCGATGAACTTCGTCGATCGTGTTGTAGAGCGGAACGGGCGCGATACGCAGGATGCCCGGCTCCCGCCAGTCGCAGACGATGCCGTGTGCCGTGAGCGCCGCGTGGACGTGCCGGCCGCGATCGCGCGATCCGCGGATGCGAACGGACAATTGAGCGCCGCGTTCCTGTACATCGCGTGGCGTGATCAGCGTCACCTCGTTCGCCGGTAATGCATCGATCTCCGCCTCTAGCGCCCGTGTCAGCGCGATCGACCGCTCGCGCAGGCGCGGCAGCCCCACCTCGGCGAATATCGCGAGCGAGGCGAGGAGGGGTGCCGTCGAGAAAATCGGCGGGTTGCTCACCTGCCAGCCGGCGGCGCCGCGTGCCGCGTCGAACTCCGGTGCCATGCGGAAGCGTGTCGCCGGGTCGTTGCCCCACCACCCAGACAGGCGCGGCAGGTCGCGCCGTTGTGCATGTCGCTCGTGGACGAATGCGCCGCCGATCGCGCCGGGGCCCGCGTTCAGGTACTTGTAGCTGCACCACGCCGCGAAGTCCGCGCCGGACTCGTGCAACGCGAGCGGGATGTTGCCGATCGCGTGCGCGAGGTCGAAGCCGACCGCAGCGCCGACGTGCCGCGCCGCGCGGGCGATGCGTGCGAGATCGAAGGCCTGTCCCGTGAGGTACTGCACACCGGGCCACAGCACGAGCGCGAGCGAATCGCCGGCGCGCGCGATCGCGTCGTCGATGTCGTCGGCGCGCAGCAGGTCCTCGCCCTCGCGCGGCGCGAGTTCGAGCAGGCATTCGCGCGGATCGAGTCCGTGCCACGCGATCTGCGCCGCCACGGCGTGGCGGTCCGACGGAAACGCGCCGGCCTCGACCAGGACACGGCGGCGGGTGCCCTGCGGCCGATAGAACGACGCCATCAGGAAATGCAGGTTCACCGTGAGTGCATTCATCGCGACGACTTCGTGCGTCAGCGCGCCGGCCAGTGCCGCGAAGCCCGCGGTGACGTGCGATGCGTAGTCGACCCACGGGCGCCGGCCGGTGAACTGCGCGTCGATGCCGAGCGTTGCCCAGCTCTCGAGCTCCTCGTCGACGGTCTGCCGCGCCGCGAGGGGCATCAGGCCGAGCGAATGGCCGCAGAAGTAGACGAGCGGCTCGCCCGCCGTGCTGCGCGGCAGCGCGAAGCGCGCGCGCCAGGCCGTCGCCGCATCCTCGCGGTTCGCGCTCATGCCTCGTACCGGTAGGCGAGCGGGCGGCTCGGCACGGCGTCTCCCGCGATGGCCGGCACCTGCCAGGCGAGCGCGCAGGTGCCGTCCGGCAGTGCGTCCGGGACCTGCGCGAGCTCGGTCACGGTGGCGAATGCGCGCGTCGCTTCGCCGAGGCTGCGGCTGCCGGCCGGCAGGCCGAAGAAGACGCGATGCGCCGCGAGGCGGCCTTCATCGTGGGTGCGATCGAGCGACGGCTGGTCGATCACGAGATGCGCGATGCCGCGCGCGACGACGAGCGCCGCGGCGTCGGTCGCGACGTAGGGCGGCTCCGTGCCGCCCGGATGCGCCGTGCGCAGAATCAGTGCGATCGGCGACGGAGCCTCGTGCGACTGCGGCCAGGCAGCAAGCAGAGCGTCGCGGGTCACGACGCAATCGTCGCCGATGCGCTCGGGAGTGACACTCACGACGATCGCAGCGAGAGGCTGGACCGGCACGAGGCGCCAGGCGTCGAGGGGTTCCCGCGTCAGGTGCGCGACACATTCGGTATGGGTGCCGTGGCAATGCGGCGTCAGCGTGAGCGTGCGGCAGTTGCAGCTCGCGCCGCGCCCGACGTCGCCGGTGAACCCGGTCGTGGCGAACGGCGCGGAACGCGGTGCCGGCGCACCGAAGTGCCGCAGCCCCGCCTCGCTGAAATCGATCGGCACCGACAGGTCGATCGGGCGCGCGAGATCGACCCGGCGCTGCGTCCCGCCGATCGTGGCGAACGTGTTCACGCAGCCGGCGCGGCGTCGGGCGGCGCCTGCACGGTACCGCAGCGCTTGCAGCGGCGATGGTCGACGCTCGCATAGTAGCGATCGAAGACGGGCGGAAACTGGGTCTCGATGTCGGTCAGTTCGAACTCTTCGCGATAGAGTTCCGTGTCGCAGCGTTCGCAGAACCAGGCGAGGCCGTCGCGTTCGCCGGGGCGGCGCGCGCGTTCCACCACGAGACCCACGGTGTTCGCCGGGCGTTGCACGCTGTGGGGCAGGTGCGCGGGCAACAGGAACACCTCGCCCGCGCGGATCGGCACATCGACTCGCCGGCCCTGCTCGATGATCTCGAGACGCATGTCACCCTCGAGCTGGTAGAAAAACTCCTCGCCCGGATCGAGGTGGAAATCCTTGCGGCGGTTCGGTCCCCCGACGACCATGATGATGAAATCGCCGTCGCGGAACAGTCGCCGGTTGCCGACAGGGGGCTGCAGGTCCGCGCGATGTGCGTCGATCCACGACCTGAGCGGGAAAGCCTTGAGCTGCGTCATGCGCTAATGGTACACACGGGCGCGAGAGGTGCGAGCGTGCGCGAGTCGAGGACGTGGATCGGGTGGGTCGTCGCGGCGGGGCTGGTTGCCGGCTGCAGCAGTCTGCCGCGGTTGTCGTGGCCGTGGTCGAAGCCGCCCCCTGCCGCGCCGGCATCCGTCGACGAGTTGACTTTCGCGGCAGGCTCGGGCATGGCGATACCGCAGTACTGGAGCGGCAATACGCTCGTGCTCGATCTGTCCGCCGCGCCCGCGAGCGGCGCGGCGGTGGCGACCCCCACCTACGCGCGTGGCTGGCCGATGCGCATGGCCGTGCGGACCTGGCCCGGGCGTTTCAGCGTGCTCGAAGTGCGGGGCGCGCAGCGTGCGGTGCTGCCGCTCACCACGGAGGGCAGCGCCCCGGTGGAGATCCCGATCCCGCCCGAGGTGTATGCGCCCGGCACGCGCGAGGTGTCGCTCAGCTGGGGCATTGCGGCGCCACCGCCGGTCGTCTTCCCGCAGGCGCCGGATACGCCCGCGACACCTCAGTCTTCGATGCCCTGATACGCGCGGCAGGCCGTCTGCACCGGCGGCGCGCCGGGATCGTCGAGTGGCAGTGCCGTCAGCGCGCCGCCCCACACGCAGCCCGTATCGATCGCGACGACACCGTGGCTCGCGCTGTAACCGAGCGTCGACCAGTGGCCACAGATCACGCGCGCGCCGCGCGACTGCACGTCGCCAAACGTGAACCACGGCGCAAGGGGCAGTACGGCCGTGCCCGGTGCGCCCTTCTGCGAGAGGTCCATGCGTCCCTCTGCCGTGCAGTAGCGCAGGCGTGTCAGTGCGTTGATCACGAAGCGCCGGCGCGCGGCGCCGGCGAGCGATTCGCTCCACGTGTCGGGGTCGTTGCCGTACATCTGCCCGAACACGGCCGGCGCATCGTGCGCCAGCGCCTGTTCGACTTCATGCGCGAGGCGCGCGGCATCGACCGCGCGCCATTGCGGCACGAGCCCCGCGTGCACGAGCAGATCGCCGCGCGCGGCGTCGTGGTGGGCGAGGGGGCGCGTCAGCAGCCACTCGAGCAGGCGCTCCCGGTCGGGCGCGCCGAGCACGGCATCGAGCGTGTCGCCGCGCTTCAGCCGCCGCCCGCCGTGTCCGAGCGCCACCGCGAGGAGGTGCAGGTCGTGGTTGCCGAGCACGCATTGCGCGCCTGCGCCGAGATCCCGCACGAAGCGCAGCACCTCGAGCGATTGCGGCCCCCGGTTGACGAGGTCGCCGACGAACCACAGTTCGTCGCGGTCGGCGCGGAAGCCGAGCGCGGCGAGCAGCGCACGCAGTTCGTCGTAACAGCCCTGTACGTCGCCGATCGCGTAGCGTGCCAAACCGGGTACCTCCGGTCCGGCAGTTTAGCCGAGCGGCTGGCAGGGGCTGCGGCTCAGAATTTTGCCTCGACCGCGAACCAGACCTTGGTCGTATCGGTTGCCAGCGTGTCCGCGTCGTAGGACGCGAACTTCGCGAGCGCGCTGACGTGCTTGCCGAACGGGCGCGCCACCTGGGCATTCCACTCGCTGCCGTAACGCGCCGATACGTGTTCGGCGCGGTATTCGTGCCGGGCGACGCGCACGGTCGTGCCGGCGAGGACACCGGCTCCCTTGAACGCCCACGACGCGTCGACATAGATGTCGCGCAGGCCGTTCGGCGGCGTCGACAGGTACTTGTCGGCCCAGCCGTTGAATGCGTGCAGCGTGGCGAGCGGGGTCTGCAACGCGACGGTGCCGTTGCCTTCGAGCTGCTCGAAGCCCGCCTTGAGGGTCGCGGGGCCGATCGCCATGCCCGGCTCGACGAGTACGTAGTCGAGCGCGAAGCCGCCGGGGTTTGCGCCGTATTCGCTCTGGCGGGCATATTCGAGCGCGTACAGCAGCTTCACCTTGCCGCCGGTGGCGCGGCTGCCGGAATAGCGCGCGCCGAACGTCTGCGACGAGACGGCAGGCGCATCCGGAATGTCGAGCAGATAGCCGTAGCCGACCAGCGTGCCGAACCGGCCGAGCTCGGCCGCAACCCGCACGAGGTCGATGTCGTTGTCGCGCCAGGTGCCCTGCGGAGAGTCCGTGCCGAACACGCGATTGACGCGCCACGCGTGTGTCCAGCCGAACGTGACGGCCTTCGTGGGCGACACGGTCACGCCGGCCGCATCGAGCGTCTGGTCGTTCTGCCGCCAGCCGACCGAGCCGATCCAGCGCTGGTTGTCGAGGTTCACGGCCTGCCGGCCGGCCTGCAGCGCAAACCGGTCGTTCGGTTTGAAGCGCAGCCACGCCTGGTTGACGATCGCATCCTCGGGATCCGCGACCACCGGGTACTGCGTACGCCCGTTCACGGTGTCGTTGTATTGCTCGCCGCCGACCCGCACGGTCGCCTCGCCCTCGACGAGCGCGGCGAAGCCGTGCCACTCGCGCGAGCGCAGGCCGCCGCGTGCGCGCAGCGTCGAGGCCGTCGCATCGCGCGCGAGTCCCGCCTGGTCGACGAGTTCGAGGCGGTAGCGCAGGTCGGCGTAAGGCGTGACCGCAGGCGGTGCACCGGCTTCTTCCGTGGCCGCAACGGTCATCGAGGAACAGCCTGCGAGCAGCAGGGCGAGCGTGAGGCGGGCTTTCATGGCGCACATTGTCCGGCCGCGCCGCGCGCCGGAGAATGATCTGCGTCAACCGCTCAGTGCAATACGCCCGGGATCGCGAGCCGGAAGGGCGGAATCGGGGCGTCGAAGGCGAACCCGTCGTCGGTCACCATCTGGTAGGAGCCCTGCATTGCGCCGACCGGCGTTTCGATCACGGCGCCGCTCGAATAGCGAAATCCCTGGCCGGGTTTCAGGTGCGGCTGTTCGCCGACGACCCCGTCGCCGCGCACTTCCTGCACCTTGCCGTTCGCGTCGGTGATCACCCAGTGGCGTGTCAGCAGCCGCGCCGGCGTCGGCCCGTCGTTGCGGATCGTGATCGTGTACGCGAACACGTAGCGGTGCTCGCGCGGCTCCGACTGCTCGTCGAGATAAGCCGTTTCGACCTCGACCCGGATGCGATGCGCGGCGCTCATCATGGGCTCGCCGCGCGCGTACCGACGCGTACGGCGAGCAGGTCGCAGGGCGCCCCGTGCAGTACCGTGTCTTCGGTGAGATTGACGAGTATCGACAGGCCGTGGCGCTCGCGACTGCCGAGCACGATCAGGTCGGCGTCGCGCTCGCGGGCCACGCGGATGATCTCGGCCTTCACGTTGCCGGCTTCGACATGGACCGGTGCACCGGCGAAGCCGAGCGATTCCGCGAGCGCGGCGAGGCGCGTCTTCGCGCGCTTCACGAGTTCGTCCTCGATCGCAACCGCGGGCATCAGTGTCTCGCCCATCGGCTCGACGGGCACGAACTCGACGACGTGCAGCAATTCGACCTGCGCGCCGAATACCGCTGCAACAGCCTTCGCACGCTCACCGACCCTGCTGCTGTCGTCGGTCAGGTCGACGGGAATCAGTATGCGGCGGTAGATGGACATGGGCTCACGCTATCGCTGCGGGGCGAGGCGCGCAAGTGCGGCGAACTGCGCAGGCGCGAGGACCTCGGCGCGCACGCCCGGATCGATGCCGGCCGCCTCGATCGCGGCGGCGTCGAGCATGGGCCGCAGGGCATTGCGCAAGGTCTTGCGCCTTGCGGAAAAGGCGCGCAGGACGATTTCCCCGAATGCGGGCGGCACATCGAAGGCAGGCGTACGCCGGACGACGAGGCGCGCGACGGACGACCAGACTTTCGGCGGCGGCTGGAAGGCGCCGGGACCGACATCGAACAGTTTCTCGACACGCACCCAGGGCGCGAGCATCACCGTGAGCCGGCCGTAGTCGGCGCTGCCGGGCACGGCCGCCATGCGTTCGATCACCTCCCGCTGCAGCATCACGTGCAGGTCGTCGAGCGCTGCGGGCGTTGCCAGCAGGTGGAACAGCAGCGGTGTCGAAATGTTGTACGGCAGGTTGCCGACCACGCGCAGACGCGCACCGCGCGCCGCGGCGAGCGCCGCGAAATCGAAGCGCAACGCATCGCCGACGTGCAGCGTGAGGCCCGCGGCGGCGGGCAACTCCTGCGACAGCTGCGCGGCGAGGTCGCGGTCGATCTCGACGGCATCGAGGCGGCCTGCCGCCGCGAGCAGCGCCCGCGTCAGCACGCCGCGTCCCGGGCCGATCTCGACGATCGCGTCGCCGGGCCGCGGTGCGACGGCGCGCACGATGCGCTCGACCATCGCGGGGTCGTGCAGGAAATGCTGCCCGAAGCGCTTGCGCGCGCGCGCCGGCACGTCAGCGTCGCCGGTTCGCCATCTCGATCGCGAGCGCGAGCGCCGCTTCGAGGCTGCCGGGATCGGCGCGGCCGGTGCCGGCGAGGTCGAGTGCCGTGCCGTGATCGACGGACGTACGGATGAACGGCAGCCCGAGCGTGACATTGACGGCGCGGCCGAAGCCCGCATGCTTCAGCACGGGCAGGCCCTGGTCGTGGTACATCGCGAGCACGGCGTCGTGTCCCGCCAGTTGCGCCGGCACGAAGGCGGTGTCGGCCGGCACCGGCCCCGTGACGTCGAGCCCGCGTGCGCGCGCGTCCGCGAGCGCCGGCGCGATCACGTCGAGCTCCTCGCGGCCGAGATGGCCGGCTTCGCCGGCATGCGGGTTCACGCCGCACACGAGGATGCGCGGCCGCGCGAGGCCGAAGAGGCGCGCGAGATCGGTCGCGAGCACGTCGAGGACCTCGCGCAGCAGCGCCTTGGTGATCGTGGCGCTCACCTCGCGCAGCGGCAGGTGCGTCGTGGCCAATGCCACACGCAGGCTGCCCGCAACGAGCAGCATCACGGGCCGCGCGATGCCGCTGTGCGCGGCGAGGTATTCGGTGTGGCCGGTGAAGGCGATGCCGGCTTCGTTGATGATGCTCTTCTGCACCGGCGCCGTGACGATCGCGTCGAATTCGTGGGTGATCGCGCCGGTCATGGCGGCGTCGAGCAGCGCGAGCACATAGGACGCGTTGCGGCGGTCGGGTCGCCCTGCCTGCGACGCCGCACCGAGCGCAGTGTGCGCGATCCGCAGCTCGCCCGGCACGTGGGCGTGGGCTTCGCTGCGCCGGTAGTCGTGCAGGACCAGCGACCCGCCGGTCGAGGCCGCGCGCTCGGCGAGCAGTGCGCGATCACCGAGGCAGACGAGTTCGCAGGGCCAGGCGCCGCGCGCGACCGCCGCGCACAGCTCGGGGCCGATGCCCGCGGGTTCGCCGGAGGTGAGCGCGATGCGTGGCAGGCGCATCAGGCTCCCGCTACATCCTGTATTCGACGTAGGCTTCGTCGCGCAGGCGGCGCAGCCACAGCTCGGTCTCTTCCTCGGCCTTGCTTTCGCGCAACGCGACGAACGCGCGCTGCCGTTTCATCTCCGCGCTGTTGTCGACCTCGCGGCGCCCGAGCAGCTGCACGATATGCCAGCCGAACTGCGTCTGGAACGGCTCGCTGATCTCGCCTTCCTTCAGTGCGGCGAGCTGCGCCTCGAATTCGGGCACGAAGGTGCCCGGGTTCGTCCAGCCGAGGTCGCCGCCCTCGGCCGCCGAGCCCGGGTCTTCCGACATGGTGCTCGCGAGACCGGCGAAGTCTTCGCCCTTCAGGATGCGTTCGCGCACGGCGGCAAGGCGCTGCCTGACCGTCGCATCGTCCTGCAGTTCGTTCGTCTTGATGAGGATATGCCGCGCGTGCACCTGCTGCACCATCGCAGGGCCGTCCGAGCTGCGGATCTCGTTGACGCGCACGAGGTGAAAGCCGCTCGGCGTGCGGATCACGTTGCTCACCTCGCCCGCCTTCAGCTGCACGACGGCGTCGGCGAGCACGGTGGGCAGCTCCGTGCCCTTGCGCCAGCCGAGCGAGCCGCCCTCGAGCGCGGTCTGGCTGTTGGAATATGCGACCGCGAGGCTGGCGAAGTCCTCGCCGGCGAGCGCGCGCCGGTGCACGTCTTCCGCGCGTTTCTCGGCCTCGGCGACCTGCTCCGGTGTGGCGGCCTGCGGGACCGCGATCAGGATGTGCGACAGATTGTATGAGGTCGACTCGGACGGCGAATTCTTCTCGCGCTCGAGGTACTGGTCGATCTCGCGCGGCGAAATCATGATACGGGCGACGACGTCGCGCTGGCGCAGCATGCTGAGCGTGATCTCCTTGCGCAGGTCGTCGCGGTAGCTCGTGTAGTCGATCCCCTGGCTCGCGAGCGCCGCGGGCAACTGCGTGAGCGCGATGCCGTTGCGTCGTGCGACGTCCTGCAGGGCGTTGTTCACCATCTCGTCGGTGACCTTGAGGCCGGCGCGGCTCGCGCGTTGCATCTGCACTTCCTGCGTCACCAGCCGCTCGAGCACCTGCTGGCGCAGCACGTTCGCCGGCGGCAGTTCGAGTCCCTGCTGCCGCAGCCGCGCGCTGATGAGCTTCACCTGTTCATCGACTTCGCTCTTCAGCACGACGCCGTCGTTGACGATCGCCGCGACGCGGTCGAGCAGTTCGCCGCCCGAGGCGAGCTCGCGCGTCTGCGCGTATGCGGTGCCGCTGGCGAAGGCCGCGAGCAGCGCGGCGAGCAGGAGTCGTGGCATGGATTTTCCGAGGTGTGTCAAAGGCTTGGGCTGGCCGGTGAGTATCCCCGAATTGCGTCCTCGAGGAAAGACACAGCCGATGATCCGACACTGGCGAGGCCGCTGAGTTCCAGCTGCAGGTACAGGCCCGTATCGCGCTCGCCGGTGCGGCTGCTGACGAATCGCCGGCCCACCGCGCGAAACCGCCAGCAGCACGAGCGGTATTCGAAGCCGGCGAATTGATCGAGCGTCTCGTCGTCGTGCAGCGAGTAGATGTAGCGCCCGAAGAGGCTCCAGCGTTTCGTGACCGGCCACGCGACCGAGGCATCGGCCTGGTCGATGCGATCGCGCTGGTAGCGGTAGCCGACGTTGACGACGCTCGTTGCGGCGGGGCGGTACTGCAACTGTACCTGCATGCGCTCGCGCTCCGAGGCCTCGGGGTTCCACTGCACGCCGAGGTCCGCGGTCCAGTCGCGCAGCGCCGTGAGCGCGATCTGCGCGATCAGGTCGGAGGTGTCGCGGTCGGTGACCGGTTCGCCGGGCAGCGAGACGCGCGGCGTGTCGAAGTACACGGTCTGGCCGATCGATGCGGCGAGGAGCTGCCGGCCGCTGGCCGCGTCGAGCACGCGGCTCGTGACGCCGAAGCTCGCCTGGTTCGCATCTGCGATGCGGTCGCCGCCGACATAGCGGTTGGTGCGAAAGAGCTGCACGAGGGTCAGGTCGGGCACGGCGGTGTCGAAGACCGGCAGCGCGTCCTGGTTGCGATACGGCGTGTACTGGTAGAGCGCGCGCGGCTCGACCGTGAGCCGGCGCTGGCCGTGCGAGCCGGTCGCGCCTTCGAAGATGAGGCCGAGGTCGAGGCTCGCGGTCGGCAGGCTGCGGTGCGGTGAACGGTCGGCACCGGGCGCCGTGTCTTCGAGCGAATAGCCCGTGGCGCGCCAGGTCAGTGCGGGCCGGATGAAATATCCCGCACCCTGCCAGTCGAGGCCGAGGTGCGGCGCCGCGTCGTAGCGCCAGCCGGTGACGCCCACATTGCGCTCGAAATTCACGACCTCCGCCTCGAAGCCGTAACGCAGCTGCAGCGCCTGCCCGACACGGTAGTCGGCGCTCGCATAGAGTTGCGGCACGGCGGCGTAGGGTCGGTCGATGGCCGCGACGTCGACGTCGATCGTCTGGAAATCCTGGAACGCGCCACGCAGGTTCCAGTGCGCGTCGCGATAGGTGAGCTCGGCCGTGCGTTCGACGAACGCGATGCTGGTGCCCTCGGGTCCCTGGCCGAAATCCTCGAAATACTGCGTGTCGCTCGCGTTGGCCGCATCGATGGAGAAGCGCCAGCCGGCCGGCAGTTCGCTGCGGTGGCCGAGATGCACGTAGCTGCGGTCGTCGTCGAACAATCGATCGTCGGGCAGGTACGACACGTCGAGCTTGCCGCGGCTCGCGCGAGTCAGGTAGCGGAAATTGCCGGCGACATCGATGCCGCGCCGCGCGAAGATCACCGGTTCGAAACTGAGGTCGCGGTTCGGCGCGATGTTCCAGTAGTAGGGCACCGACAGCTGCGCGCCGCTGCGGGTCGAATAGCCTGCGCCCGGGAACAGGAAGCCGCTCTTGCGCTCGGTCCCGAGCGGAAACGATATCCACGGGGCATAGAAGATCGGCACGCCCTTGAATTCGACGCGTGTGCCGCGGCCGACGCCGTTGCGGTGCGCGCTGTCGAGATCGATCCGGTCGGCGCGCAATCGCCAGGCCGGATCGGTCAGCGGGCAGGTCGTGAACGTGACGTCGGTGAGCCGCGCATTGCCGACGGCATCGAGTGTCATGCTGGCTGCCGTGCCACGCGCCGGGCGCGACGGCAGTTCGAATTCCGCACCCTTGAAGTCCGCGCCCTCGGTCGCCGAATAGCGACCCGAGCGACCGCGCACGATGAGCAGCGGGTCGCGATACTCGACCCTGCCGTCGACGGCGAGACGGCCACCCTTGGCGTCGTACTCGACATGGTCGGCGTGGATCGAGCGATCGCCCTGCGTCACCTGCACATTGCCCGAGAGCACCGCGTCGCCGTTCACGCCGAGACTCGCGTGATCGCCCGTGACCTCGATGGGCGCGTTCGCGAGCTCGGTGGGCGATATCGCGGGCGCGGCCGCCTGCGGCGGCGGCGCTTCGCGGCCCTCGGTCGCGGTGAAGCACAGCGGCGCGCCGGGTTCGGCCGCATGCAGGCCTGCCGGCAACAGCAGGGCGCCGAGCGCGTACGCGAGCAGCCGGTCACAGCGGGGAAGCGGCATGTGTCGTGCCATTATAATGAGCGGATGGGCGAATACGACGCGCGCGCGGGCGAATTGCACGCATGGCTGACGAGCGGGCTCGGCATGCCCGTCGATCGGCTGACACTCGCGTCTGCCGACGCGAGCTTTCGGCGCTACTTTCGCGCGCACGCGAATGGCCGCAGCTGGGTCGTCATGGACGCGCCGCCCGGCCACGAGGATGTGCGTCCGTACCTCAAGGTGTCGCGCCTGCTCGAGGCGACCGGCGTGCACGTGCCCCACGTGCACGAGAGCGACATCGACCAGGGGTTCGTGCTGCTCGAGGACCTCGGCAGCACGGCCTACCTCGCGCCGCTCGCGCGCGGCGAGGACGTCGATCGGCTCTATGGCGAAGCCCTCGAAGCGCTCGCCGCGATCCAGGTGCGAGGTCGCGAAGCCGCGCGCGAACTGCCGCCGTACGACGAGCGTGCGCTCACGCGCGAGCTCGAGCTGATGCCCGAATGGTTCTGTGCGCGCCACCTGCGGCTGCAGCTCGGCGACGACGAGCTCGCGCTGCTCGTGCGCACGTTCGATTTCCTTGTGCGCGAGGCGCTCGCGCAGCCGCGCGTGTTCGTGCACCGTGATTATCATTCGCGCAACCTGATGGTCGTCGACGACAGGAATCCCGGCATCATCGATTTCCAGGACGCGCTCGAGGGCCCGATCGGCTACGACCTCGTGTCGCTGCTGAAGGACTGCTACATCGCCTGGCCGCGCGCACGCACGATCGGCTGGCTCCGCGAGTACCGTCGCCGCATCGCGCGCGAGGGCCTCGCGGCGGGCGCGAGCGAGCGCGAGTTCCTGCGCTGGTTCGATCTCGTCGGCGTGCAGCGCCACCTGAAGGTGCTCGGCATCTTCGCGCGTCTCTGGTATCGCGACGGCAAGCGCGGTTATCTCGCCGACCTGCCGCTCACGCTCGATTACCTGCGCGATGCCTGTGCGCGCTACAGCGAACTGCAGGCGTTCGCGCGCTGGCTCGAGGCACGCGTCGTCGCGGCGCTGCCGGCCGCCAACGCGCGGGAACTCGCGCTGCGATGAGGGCGATGATCCTCGCGGCCGGGCGCGGCGAGCGCATGCGCCCGCTGACCGACGTGTTGCCGAAGCCGCTGCTCGTGGTGCGCGGCGAGCCGCTGATCGTCCACCATCTCGGTGCGCTCGCGCGCGCCGGCGTGGCGGAGGTCGTGATCAACCTCGCGTGGCTCGGCGGCAAGATCCGTGCGGCACTCGGCGACGGGCATGCCTTCGGCCTGCGCATCGTGTACAGCGACGAAGGGGAGGTGGCGTTCGAGACCGGCGGCGGCATCTTTCGCGCGCTGCCGCTGCTCGGCCGCGCGCCGTTCCTCGTCGTGAACGGCGACGTGTGGACCGATTTCGATCCCGCAACGCTCGCGGTCGACGGTCGGTGGGCCCTGTCGCCCGGTGCGAATGCGGAACTCGTGCTCGTGCCGAATCCGCCGCAGCATCCACGCGGCGATTTCTCGCTCGAGGCGGGCATCGTCGGCGAGGGCAGTGGCCCGGGGGTGGTGCGCTACACGTACTCGGGCATCGGCATCTACCATCCGCGCTTCTTCGACGGCTGCACGCCTGGGCGCTTCCCGCTGCTGCCGCTCCTGCGCCGCGCGATTGCAGCGGAGCGCCTCTACGGGCGTGTCTATCGCGGCGAATGGCAGGATATCGGCACGCCGGAGCGCCTCGCGGCGCTGAATGCGGCCGCTGCGGTAGAATGAGCCCATGAGCGATCCCGAGGGCATCCGCGTCGCAGAGGAGCCGGCGCCCGCCGCGCGCAGCGGCGAGAAGTACCAGACCCCGCAGGGCTTCACGGCCATCAAGGACGGCATCAAGACGCGGGGCGAGGCGGACCGTCGCGGCCTCGGCGGCAAGCCGCGCTGGCTCAAGGCGCCGCTCGCCGCCGGCGAGGGCTACGATCGCGTGCGCCGCGCCGTGCGCGATCACGCGCTCGCCACCGTGTGCGAAGAGGCGAAATGCCCGAACATCGGCGAGTGCTGGAACGCCGGCACCGCCACGATCATGCTGATGGGCAAGGTCTGTACGCGCGCCTGCCGCTTCTGCTCGGTCGACACCGGCAATCCGCGCGGCTGGCTCGATGCCGCCGAGCCGCAGCACGCCGCGCGCACTGTCGCACTGATGAAGCTGCGGTACGTGGTCCTGACTTCGGTCGACCGTGACGACCTGCCGGACGGCGGCGCGGCGCACTATGCAGCGTGCATTCGCGCGATCAAGGCGGAGAACCCTGCCACCGCCGTCGAGGCGCTCACCCCCGATTTCCAGGGTGTGCTGCGCGATGTCGAGACGGTCGTCGATTCGGGTCTCGAAGTGTTCGCACAGAACGTCGAGACCGTGCGACGGCTCACGCACCCGGTGCGCGATCCGCGTGCGGGCTACGACCAGACCCTCGCGGTGCTCGCGCACGCCAAGCGTCACCGGCCCGGTCTCCTCACGAAGACGAGCCTGATGCTCGGCCTCGGCGAGACCGACGAGGAAATCGCCGCCACGATGGACGACCTGCGCGCGATCGACGTGGATATCCTGACGCTCGGGCAATATCTGCGCCCGACGGTCAATCACCTGCCGGTCGAGCGCTACGTGTCGCCGCAGGAGTTCCAGCGCTATCGCGCCTGGGGACTCGCACGCGGCTTTCGCGAGTGCGTGTCGGGCCCGCTCGTGCGCTCGAGCTATCGTGCCGAGCAGGCGCTCGACGGCAACAACGTGGGATTGCCTGATCATGCTGCCGCTGCCGGCGGCTGACGAGGCGGCCGCACCGCTCGTCAAATGGCTCGGCCGGGTCGACTACGAGCCGACCTGGCGCGCGATGCAGCGCTTCACCGACGAGCGCGGACCCAGGACGCTCGATGAGATCTGGCTGCTCGAGCATCCGCCGGTCTTCACGCTCGGCATGAACGCCGATCGCGCGCACCTGCTCGCGCCCGGCGACATCCCGGTCGTGCAGATCGATCGCGGCGGGCAGGTCACTTACCACGGGCCGGGTCAGCTCGTCGTCTATCCGCTCATCGACCTGCGGCGGGCCGGCCTCGGGGTGCGCGATCTCGTCACGGCGCTCGAGCAGTCGGTGATCGCGTATGCGGGCACGTTCGGCATCCGTGCGGAGACGAAGCCGCGCGCTCCGGGCGTGTACGTGCAGGGCGCCAAGCTCGCGAGCATCGGCATCCGCGTGCGCCGCGGCGCGAGTTACCACGGGCTCGCGCTGAACGTGAACCTTGATCTCGCGCCGTTCCGGCGCATCAATCCCTGCGGCTACCAGGGGCTCGAGATGACACAGCTCGCGGCCCTCGGCGGGCCCGCCGGCGTGCGCGAGGTGGCCGACGGGTATGCGCCGAGGCTGCTTGCACAGCTGACAGCCGACAGCTGACAGCCGGAGGCGTCTTGCTCGGTCAGTTCGCGGCGGCTTCGGCCGCTTCGCGCTGCTTGCGCGCTTCCTCCTGCGCCGCCTCGATCTGCTGCTCGACCTGCGCTTCCATCGCTTTCGCCTGCTTCGCCTCCTCTGCGGCGCTCGCGCCGCTCGCCGCGGCCGAGCCGGCCGTTTCGGCGAGACCGCAGCCGGCGAGCAGCAGCGTTGCGGTGAGTACGGGGATCGATGTATGCCATGCCATGATGGTCTCCTCGTCGGATCTCAGATGACGAACAGCACGTGCGGCTGCGCCGCGAGTTCGGCGGCGAGGGCAGTCACCTGTGCCGCACTCTGCGCCACGATCGTGTAGGAAATCGACAGGTAATTGCCGTTTTCCGAGTAGCGCTCGCTCGTGCGGTTCGCATCGAGGTCGGGCGCATGGCGCAGCAGGATCGCGTCGATTTCCGCGCGCATCAGGCTGCCCGCCCGGCCGACGACCTTGATCGGGTACTCGGCCGGAAAGGTGAGCAGCCTGAGCTCGGTCACCAGGCGCTCCCGGCGAGCCGCTTGATGTGATCCTGGAAGGCGCGATAGGTGCGTTGCCAGACCGGGCCGGGCACGCCGTCGCCGACCGGCTGGCCGTCGAGGCGCGTGACGGACGTGATCTCGCGCGTCGCGGCACCGAGCCAGATCTCGTCGGCGGCGCGCAGCGTCGCTTCGGCGACCGGCGTCGTGCGGTGCGGTATGCCGAGCTCGAACATCAGTTCCTCGACGACGCTGCGTGTCGTGCCGGGCAGGATCTGCGGCGAATTCGGCGGCGTCAGCACTTCGCCGCCGACGACCACGTGCACGGTCGAGGCGCTCGCCTCCATCAGCCAGCCGTCGCGCAGCAGGATCGTCTCCGAGGCGCCGGCGTCGATCGAGAGCTGGCGCAGCAGCACGTTCGGCAGCAATGCGACCGACTTGATGTCGCAGCGCGCCCAGCGAGTGTCCGCGGCGGTGATGCACGCCGCGCCCTGCGCGAGCTGCGCCGCGGACGGACGCGGCAACGGTGCGGCGAACGCGAACACCGTGCGCTCGATCTCGGGCAATGGCGCGTGGTTGCGCCCGTACTCGGCGCCGCGCGTGACCTGCACGTACAGGTACTGGTCGCCGCCGCCGTTCTCGTCGATCAACCGGCGACACAGCGCGCGCCAGCCGGCCTCGCCGAGCGGGTCGCGCATGCGCAGCGCCTCGAGGCTGCGCGCGAGACGCGCGAAATGCGGCCCGAAGCGGAATGGCCGGCCGCCGAACACCGGTATCACCTCGTAGGCGCCGTCGGCGAACAGGAAGCCGCGATCGAGCGGCGAAATGCGTGCTTCCCGCAGCGGCAGGAAGGCGCCGTTGAGATAGGCGGTCGGCAACGGTTCGGCCATGGTGCGTGTCCTTTGCGCGTCAGCGCCACATCAGCGCGATGCCGTCGATCGTGCGCGTCCACCAGCCGCCTTCGGGCACGGCCTTCAGCGGAAAGAGCGGTACGGTCGCGACCGTGTCGGCGCCGACGCTGACCCGCATCTCGCCGGCGGCTTTCGACGGCACGGCGGGGGCGAGCAGGGGCTCCTGCGCGGTGGCACTCGTCTTCACGAGCGCGGCGTCGCCCCGACCGACCGTCACGTAGACATCGCCGCGCGGCCCGATGGCGACGTGATCCTCCGCACCCTTGTAGAGGCGTGGTGCGAGCACGGTCTCGCCGCGGCCCTTCACCTTCACGGTCTCGTAGAAGGTGAAGCCGTAGTTCAGCAGTGCCGCACTCGCGTCCTCGCGGGCCTTCATCGAGGCGGTGCCGAAGACCGCAGTGATGAGCCGCATGCCGTCGCGCTTCGCCGAAGTGGCGAGGCAGTAGCCGGCGGACTGCGTATGGCCGGTCTTGATGCCGTCGACGCTCGGGTCGCGGCCGAGGAGGCCATTGCGGTTCTGCTGGCGGATATTGTTCCACGTGAACTCGCGCAGCGAGTACCACTGGTAATACTGCGGATAGTCGTGGATCACCGCGCGGGCGAGCGTCGCCATGTCGCGTGCCGTCGTGTAGTGCGATTCGGCGGGCAGGCCGGTGCTGTTCTCGAAGTGCGTATGCGTCATGCCGAGCTTCTGCGCGTACGCGTTCATCATCTGGGCAAAGGCCGCCTCGGTGCCGCCGAGGCGCTCGGCGATCGCGATCGTCGCGTCGTTGCCCGACTGCACCATCATGCCCTTGATCAGCACCTCGGCGGGAATGCGCGTGCCGACCTGCACGAACGAGCGCGAGCCCTCGCTGCGCCATGCGTGCTCGCTCACCGGGACCTCCTCGTCGAGCTTCAGGCGGCCTTCGGCGAGCGCCTCGAATGCGATGTAGGCGGTCATGATCTTCGTGAGGCTCGCCGGCTCCATGCGTTCGTCGGCATTCGCCTCCGCGAGCACGCGGCCACTGTCGTAGTCGACGAGGATCATTGCGCGCGCGTTGATCGCGGGCGGCTTCGGGATCGGCACCGCGGCGTGGGCGGCGGCCAGCGAGAGCGAGGCGAGGATGAATGCGGCAAGCCGACGGCGGTGGTGCATCGGGCAACTCCGGGGACGGTGGGACAAACCGGGATTCTAAGTCAGTCGGGCGCGAGGCGCGCATCCGTGATGCCGAGACGCGCGAGGCGCGCGGCCAACGCATCGAATTCGGCGACGCTGCCGACGGGACCGATGCGCACACGATGCAGTGTGCGATCGCCACCGACGGTGGGCTGCACGAACACCTGCCCGAGCCCCGCGGCGCGCAGCCGATCGGCGAGGCGGCGGGCATTCCCGGCGTCGGCGAATGCGCCGACCTGCACGTAAAGGCTGCGCGGCGCGACGGCCTCGAGCGGCGCCGGCGCAAGGGGCGGCGGTACGATCGCCGCCGCGGTGCCGGGCGTGAGCACCGCAACTTCCACGAACGCGGTGCCGTCGCGCAGCATGTCGAGCTTGCTCGCCGCCGTGTAAGACAGGTCGATGATGCGGCCACCGACGAAGGGGCCGCGGTCGTTCACGCGCACGACGACGCTGCGGCCGTTGGCGAGATTGGTGACCCGCGCGTAGCAAGGCAGCGGCAGGGTCTTGTGCGCGGCGGTCATCGCGTACATGTCGTACGGCTCGCCGGTCGACGTCAGCGCGGCGTGGAACCCCGGGCCGTACCACGAGGCGACACCGCGCTCGACATAGCCCTCGGCCGTCGGCAGCACCGTGTAGCGCTTGCCGAATACTTCGTAGAAGGGCGGATTGCCGCGCAGGCTGCGCGGCTCGATGCGCGGCACGGCGTCGGGGATCGACGCGATGTCGCGCGGCGGAGGTGGCGTCGGAGCGGGCGCCGCCGTGGCCGCGGGCCCGGGCTTCGGCGGCGAGGTGCCGCAGCCCGCGATCGCGAGCGCCACCCCGATCCACGTCACCTGCGTCGCGGCGCGGGAATATGCCATCACTTGCCGGTGCTGAAGGTCGCGGCCACGAGCGCCTGCGCGAGATCGTGCACGGCCATCGCGTAACGGATACTGCGGTTGTAACGCGTGATCGTCACGAAGTTCGCGAACCCGATGCGCACGGCAGGCGCGTGTTCGCCCTCGGCCGGCACCAGGATCACCGCAGTGTCGCCGGGCAGTGCAGAGTCGAACGAGAGTCCCTTGGCGCGCGCCGAGTCGAGCGTGTCGGTCAGCGAGAGATTCGCCGGATCGAGCGTGAGCGATGTGTCGGGCGCGAGCTGCGCGTCGATCAGCACCGGCCCGCCCGGTTGCCAGCCGTGCTCGCGGAAATAGTTGGCGACACTCGCGACCACGTCGTCCCAGGTCGAGAACAGGTCGCGCCGGCCGTCGCCGTCGCCGTCGACCGCATAGCGGCGGTAGCTCGACGGCATGAACTGCGGTGCGCCCATCGCGCCGGCGTACGAGCCGAGCGCGGCGAGCGGATCGACCGACTCTTCGCGCGACAGCTGCAGGAAGTTCGCGAGTTCCTTGCCGAAGAAACCGGCGCGCGGCGGGTAGTCGAAGGCGAGCGTGGCGAGCGCGTCGAGGACCCGGTACCGGCCCGTCATGCGGCCATAGAAGGTTTCGACGCCGAGGATCGCGACGATGTACTCGGGCGCGACGCCGCGCGCCTGGGCCACGCGATCGAGCAGTTCGCGGTGCTGTTCCCAGAACGCGACGCCCTCGCGGATGCGCTGCGCCGTGAGGAAGCGCTTGCGGTATTCCCACCACGGCGAGACCTTCTCGGCCGGGCGCTGCATGGCCTCGATGATCTTCGGCTGCGGCTCGGCTTTCGCGAGCAGGTGATAGAGGTCGTCGGCCGAGATGCCCTCGGTCTGCGCGGCCGACTCGATGAACTGGCGGATATCGTCGCGCGAGAGGTCGAAGCGGTCTGTTCCGCCGAAGGTGCTCGCCGCGTGCGCAGCGGGCAGGGCGAGGCAGACGAGGGCGATGGCGCGGGCGTAGGTCCTCAAGACTGGATCAGTTTCCGGTGCGAGTAGAGCGACATCAGAATACCGAACCCCGCCAGCAGGGTCACCATCGATGTGCCGCCGTAGCTGACGAGCGGCAGCGGGACGCCGACGACCGGAAGAAGGCCGCTCACCATGCCGGCGTTGATGAACACGTAGACGAAGAACGTGATCGCGATGCTGCCGGCGAGCAGGCGCGCGAACGTCTCCTGTGTCTGCAGCGCGAGGAAGATCGCGCGCCCGACCACGAACAGGTACAGCAGCAGCAGCAGCGCGAGGCCGACGAGGCCGAACTCCTCGCCGATGACCGCGAAAATGAAATCGGTGGAACGCTCGGGCAGGAATTCGAGCTGAGCCTGGCTGCCGTTCATCCAGCCCTTGCCGAAGACGCCGCCCGAGCCGATCGCGATCTGCGACTGGATGATGTGATAGCCGGCGCCGAGCGGGTCGCCCTGCGGATCGAGGAACATCAGCACGCGCTTCTGCTGGTAATCGTGCAGGAAGCCCCACCCGAACCACGCGCCGAGCGCCGCGATGCCGACGAGCGCGAGGATGACGCGCAGCTGCAGTCCCGCGAGCAGGATGACGAGGACGCCCGCGACGGCGATCAGCATGCCCGTGCCGAGATCCGGCTGCGCGGCGGTGAGCGCGACCGGAATGAAGATCAGCACGGCCGTCGCGACGAGGTGCGGCGCC
>WBZY01000334.1_pt1 | contig 37267 bp, 26 predicted proteins | sample 5204191 | NCBI WGS metagenome assembly WBZY01 (sample SAMN12344363, study PRJNA552823) | activated sludge metagenome | biome: Activated sludge suspended growth; feature: Anammox Sidestream; material: Wastewater; isolation source: activated sludge from anammox sidestream of wastewater treatment...
TAGGAATTGCGCTGTTCGTTGCCGCGTTCTTCGCGCTGGGCTGGGGACTCTATCGCGGCGAATGGACTCTCGCGCCTCTCGCTGAAACATCCGATCGGACAGACCCGCTCACCTATCGCCCAGTCATGTTGATCCTCAGCCTGGGGCTGGGTCTCTGGGCGTTCACCCTGCTGGACGAGAACCTCTTCACCACGCTCAACGTTACGGTGTGGGCGCTCGCCGTGCTCGCCTTTATGGGCGCGTTGTGGATTCGGACTGGTAGCGTGAAAAACCAACTGGCGAAAATTGCGGGCTTTTTCAACCGCGACACATGGACGATCACCATCTCGCGCTGGGCGATTCTGCTCTTCGCCGCCACCGCCCTGGTTTTCTTCTTCCGCTTCACACAGACAGAGACCGTGCCGCCGGAACCGTTCAGCGACCATGCCGAAAAACTGTACGATGTATACGATGTGTCGCAGGGTGACACACATATTTTCTTCCCGCGTAATACCGGGCGTGAAGCCATTCAAATGTATTGGACTCTCTGGGTGGCAAACATCTTCGGCACCGGTTTGTCATATCTCAGCCTCAAACTCGGCACCGCCCTCCTCGGCTTTTTGACCCTGCCATTTATTTACCTGCTCGGAAAAGAAATCGGCGGAACGCGCGTGGCGCTCTTTGCCTTTCTGCTCGCGGGAATTGCCTACTGGCCCAACGTCATCAGTCGTATCGGACTGCGTTTCCCGTTATATCCCCTCTTCGTGGCGCCGACGCTTCTTTTCCTCCTGCGCGGCTTGCGCACTCGCAACCGCAACGATTTCCTCCTCTCCGGCTTGTTCCTCGGGCTTGGCTTGCATGGCTATAGCCCATTCCGCATTGTTCCGTTCGTGGTGATTGCGGCGTTCATCTTGTATTGGATTCACTCGCAATCGAAAGGCGCGCGCCGCGAGTTGCCGGTCTGGCTGGCGATGCTGGCGATCACCTCATTGTTTGTGTTTCTTCCCTTGTTGCGCTTCTGGATCGACAACCCGGAGGCGTTCGGGTTCCGCGCTTTTTCCCGGTTAAGCACGATCGAACAGCCGTTGCCGGGACCCGCCCCGGTCATCTTTGCGTCGAACGTGGGGAAGGCGTTGCTGATGTATAACCTCGACGATGGCGAGATCTGGGTCAACTCGATCCCTCACCGCCCCGCGCTGGACGTGGTCACGGGCGCGTTGTTCCTGTTTGGGTTTGTCCTCGTGCTGATCCGCTACTTCCGCAAACGCCACTGGCAGGATTTGTTCCTGCTGGTGTCTATTCCGTTGTTGCAGTTGCCATCCACGTTATCGCTGGCGTTCCCCGGGGAAAACCCCGCGCTCAACCGCGCCGGCGCGGCGAGCATTCCCGCCTTCCTGCTGGCGGCGTTGGCGCTCGACGGGTTAGTCACCAGCCTGAAAGGGAGAGGGATGCGGAACGTCGTCGCCTGGGGGTTGACGGGTATCTTGTTGGCGGCTTCCGCTTCACAAAATTACACGCTTGTCTTCGATACGTTTGCGAATTCATTCCGTTTAGGATCGTGGAACACATCCGACATGGGAAGAGTCATACGCGAGTTCGAGCAGACCTACGGCACAACAGAGACGGTTTGGGTGGTGCCGTTCCCGTATTGGGTAGATACGCGTCTGCCCGCCGCGTGGGCGGGTATCCCGAACCGCGATATGGCGCTATGGCCCGAAAATTTTGCCTCGACAGTGGAATTGCCGGGTCCGAAATTATTCATCCTAAAAGCCGACACCGAAGACCCGACGGTGAACGACCAGCAATCGCTGGATGCTTTGGAAGAGTTGTACCCGAACGGCGCATTGCGTTTGTTCGATTCGGACATCCCCGGTCACGATTTTTGGATCCTCTTTGTGCCAGGTGAATAATTAACCGCCAAGCGCGCGAGGAACGCGAAGATTCTTTTTTTCTTGGCGGGCTTCGCGGTTCAAAAAATTTATGAAACATACAAAATATTTCTGGCTCTTCGATATTCTTCTTGTGCTTGTGCTCGCGTTGGCGGGCTATTTGCGTTTGACCGGTGTGAATTGGGGCGAAGGCGAGCACCAACACCCGGATGAGAATTTCCTTTCGGGCGTGGTCGCCAATTTACGGGCGCACAAATGCGCCGATGCCGCCCTGCCGATCGATGCCTGCCCCACGGAAAAACAGACGTGGATCAGCCTCGGCGATTATTTCGACAGCGAGACCTCCACACTCAACCCATACAATCGCGGGCAAACCTTCTTTGTGTATGGCAACCTGCCGATCACCCTCGTGCGTGTCGCGGCGGAGGCGACCGGGCAACTCGACGTAAAACTGTTGGGCAGGCAGTTCTCCGCTTTTGCCGATCTGTTCACGATCTTGATCCTGTATGCCATTGTCTCGCGCTTGTATGATCGCCGCGTGGCGTTGCTAGCCTCCCTCTTCTCCGCGCTGACGGTGATGCAGATCCAGCAATCGCACTTCTTCACCACGGACCTGTTCGTCAACCCGTTTGCGTTTCTGGCGCTCTATTTTGCCGTTGAGATCATGCTGTGGAAAAATCAGAGAATAGAGACTAGAGATTCGATGAGTCTCCAGTCTCCAGTCTCTAATTCTCCAATTCTCCAACCCTCCGGTCTCCCGCCCTTCGACAACGCTCAGGACAAGTCTCCAGTCTCCGATCTCGAAACACCCTCAGCGACCACCTCAGACGACTCGACCAACACCGATTCCCCAGCCTCCGATCTCCAGTCTCCGGTCTCCAATTCTCCAATTCTCCGCTCTCTAATTCTCCGCTCTCTAATCACCAATCCCCTCTTCCTCCTCAGCATCGGCTTCGGCATCGCCTACGGCATGGCGCTGGCATCGAAGGTGAATATTTATCCGCTGGCGATCCTCCTGCCCGTCGCGTTTGCGATTCGATATATGACCATCGACCATGGACAACAGACCAAATCTCCTCTCTCTGTGGAAGAGCAACAAGGCGAGGAAGAAACCGTCCATCGTCCATCGTCCATCGTTCATCGCTCACCGCCAAGAACCCATTACTACTTACTAATTACTCTCTGTCTCATTGCCGGCGGACTAGCCGCGCTGATCTCCTTCCGCATTTTCCAGCCGTATGCGTTCGACGGGCTTGGACTCAACCCGCAGTGGATCGCCAACATTCAAGAACAACGCATTCAAGCCAAAGGCGATGCCGACCTGCCATGGAATCTCCAATGGGCGCGGCGTTCGCATTTGTATTCGTTTGAAAATCTGACGACTTGGGGATTAGGTCTGCCTCTCGGCATCCTCGCGTGGATCGGATTCCTCACCATGGGCTGGCGCATCCTCAAAGGCGAATGGCATCACGCGCTTCTTTGGGGTTGGACGGCGGCATACTTCCTCTGGCAGTCGCTTCAATTCAACCCGACCATGCGCTATCAACTTCCCATCTACCCACTGCTTGGAATGATGGCAGCATGGTTCGTCTTCGAACAATTACCAATTACCAATAACAAATTACGCGCTTCATATTCCGTACTGCGTATTTCCATGGCAGTGATCGCGATCGGACTCACCGCCGCGTGGGCTTTCGCCTTCCAAAGCATCTACACCCGCGAGGAACCGCGCATTGCCGCCTCAAGGTGGATTTATCAGAACGTGCCGGGTCCAATCAATTTACACATTCAAACATCCGAGGGCGGAACCTACAACCAGCCACTGCCGATTCATCCCGAAACAGCCGTCAACGCATCCATGCCGTACGATATCTCCTTTATTTCCAATGCGGACGGACTTCTCACCAGCCTCACCCTCGGGCACGCCAACAACGCGCTCGCATCTTCTTCCACCCTCAGCCTGATCCTCTCTAACGCGCCCGATCACCTCCCCGAACAAACATTAGCCACCGCATCCCTCACAGGTGATTTTTCCGCGCAAAACGACCCGCGCGGCGATCCTTACACCATCGAACTTGATGAGCCGATCAATATCTCAAAAGGCACGCAATATTATCTTCGCATGCAAATCAACGAGGGCATCCTCGGTATCACCGGCTCGGCGGTCGTCAATGAAACCGACTACGATTACCCGCTTCCCTTCCGCGTGGATGGCTACGACGCCTTCGGCGGACTCTACCGCGGCGACCTGAATCTGCAAGTCTACTGGGACGACAACGCCGAAAAACTGACGCGCTTCGTCAGCACCCTCGACCAGGCCGATTACATCTTCATCCCCACCAACCACCAATACGCCCAGATCACGCGCCTGCCCGAGCGTTATCCGCTGACAACAGAGTATTACCGCGAGTTGATGGGATGTCCAGTTGGTGAAGACATCATCCCTTGTTATCACGAAGCCAAACCCGGCGACTACGAGGGCAGGCTCGGATTCGATCTCGTGGCTGTGTTCGAGACCTTCCCGAAATTAGGGGACATCGAGATCAACGACGAATACGCGGAAGAGGCGTTCACGTTCTACGACCATCCGAAAGTGTTCATCTTCAAGAAGAACGGAAACTACGATACCGCGCAAGCTCAATCCACCTTGAGCGCGGTCGATTTAACGAAAGTTATGCGCCTCACCCCGCGCCAATTCAGCGACTACAAGTCTTTGATGCTACCCGCCGACAAACTCGCGCAACAACGCGCCGTCGGCACATGGTCTGAGTTGTTCGATTACAACTCCGCGCTCAACAGCAACCCGTGGCTGGGCTTGCTGGTCTGGTATCTCTTCATCATGATCCTTGGGCTTGCCGTATACCCGCTGGTGAGAATTGCCATGCCCGGTTTGGCAGACCGCGGTTACCCGCTCAGCCGCGCGTTGGGGTTGGTCCTCTTCGGCTGGCTGGCATGGATGGGAGGCTCCATCGGCATCCCCTACACGCGCCCAACCATCGCGATCGTCTTCGGCTTGATCCTGCTCATGGGCGCGGGGCTTGGTTACTATCAACGCCACGAACTGCGCGCAGAATGGAAAACCAAAAGAAAATACTTCCTGCTCGTCGAAGGCATCTTCCTGCTGTTCTTCTTCATCGACCTCTTCATCCGCATTGGCAACCCGGACTTGTGGCACGTATCCAAAGGCGGCGAGCGCCCAATGGATTTCTCGTACTTTAACGCGGTGCTCAAAAGCACATCCTTCCCGCCGTACGATCCGTGGTTCGCGGGCGGATACATCAATTACTACTATTATGGCTTCGTGCTGGTCGGCACGCCGGTGAAACTGCTCGGCATCGTGCCGTCCATCGCCTACAACTTCATCCTGCCGACACTCTTCGCCATCGTCGGCATCAGCGCATTCTCCATCGGCTGGAATCTTCTTCAAAAGGATGAAGGCGGAAGGATGAAGGGTGAAGAATCATCTGAACACAATTCAGCCCTTCCACAAGACTCAGGGCAAACCTTCATCCTTCATCCTTTATCTTTAATTGCCGGCTTTGCCGCGTCTTTCCTCGCCATCCTGCTGGGCAACCTCGGCACCGTGCAAATGATCTACAACCGCCTGCAACAACTCGGTTCGCTGGGCGCCTTCACCTGGGATTCGACTTTCGGTCAACGCGTGAAGTGGGCGACTGAGGGACTGAAACTCATCGCGCAGGGCGGCACGCTTCCGGTCGGACCTGGAGACTGGTACTGGGACCCCAGCCGAGTCGTCCCGCCGGGCGGGGGCAACGAGATCACCGAGTTCCCTCTGTTCACCTTCCTGTATAGCGACTTGCATGCGCACATGATCGTCATGCCGCTGGCGTTGCTTGCCATCAGTTGGGCGCTGTCGGTGGTGATGGCTCGCTCGCGCTGGAAGGACCAAGCCCACCCTGCGTCTGAAGCGTGGAGGACCGCGCTGGGATTCTTCATCGGCGGGTTGATCATCGGCGCGGTGTTTCCCACCAATCTATCCGACACGTATACCTATTTATTGATCGGGATCGCGGCGGTCGCATATTCCGTGTGGCGATACGTCGAAGCCGGGTCATTGATGAAACGCATCGTGTGGACGGGCGGCGCGGTCGTTGTCTTGTTCGCGCTGTCGAGGCTGTTATATCTGCCGTATCGTATCGCGTATTATCAGGGATACAGCGCGCTCGACCCGTGGAAGGGACCGTTCACGCCCATCTCGTCGTATCTCACTATGTGGGGCGTGTTCCTGTTCATCATCGTTGCGTGGATGGTCTGGGAAACCCGCGAGTGGATGGCTTCAACGCCCGCGTCATCCTTGCGAAAGCTCAAACCATTTCAGGTTTTGATCGAAGGCGCGTTGATCGTGTTCGCATTCATATTGCTCCTCCTTCAATACAATCAATCCAGCACAAATTACGGAGGCGTGGCGGTCAGCTGGATCGCCTTGCCTATCGCGGCGTGGGCTGGAATTTTGATGCTGCGCCCGAACATGCCGGATGCAAAACGATTCGTGTTGTTCCTCATCGGCACGGCGTTGCTCATTACCGTCGTTGTTGAAGTCCTCGTGGTGGTCGGCGATATCGGACGGCAGAACACCATCTTCAAATTCTATTTGCAATCGTGGTTCATGCTGGCAGTGAGCGCGGCGGCGGCGTTCACGTGGACTCTCCCCTCGTTCTTCAAATGGCTTCCCGGCTGGCGCGTCTTTTGGCAGATCGCGATGATCGCGCTCGTCTCCGGCGCGGCGATGTACACCGTCACCGCTACTTCAGGCAAGATCAAAGACCGCTGGATACTCGAAGCCCCGCGCACGCTCGATTCGATGACCTACATGCAATATGCTCAATACGATACGTACGGTCAACGTTTGGAGTTGAGCGAGGATTACCGCGCCATCCGCTGGATGCAGGATAACGTGAAAGGATCGCCAGTCATCGCGGAAGCCGCCTCTGCTGGCAGGCAATATGAATGGCACTCGCGTTTCACGATCTATACCGGGCTTCCTGACGTAGTTGGCTGGCAATGGCATCAACAACAACAGCGCGTTCTATTTTCACAGCAAGTGGTCGACCGGGGCGCGGAAGTAACCGATTTCTACAACAGCATTGACCCCGAATCCATTCGGGCGTTTCTCAAAAAGTACGATGTGAAGTATATTATCGTCGGTCAACTCGAACGCGCCGCGTACACGCCGGAAGGTATCGCCAAGTTCGATCAACTCGAAGGACAATATTGGCGCGAAGTCTATCGCGATGGCGCGACAGTGATTTATGAGGTAATGCCGTAACAACCATGTCATGCTGAGGAGCAAAGCGACGAAGCATCTCCCTCACGACAGGGAGACCCTTCGCTATCGCTCAGGGTGACATCCCAAAATGAAGAACAGGAGCCGCTATGATTTACCACCTCACCTTTCGCAAAAACTGGAGATACGCGCTGGCAACGGGACCCTACACAGCCAAGAGCCTCGACAAAGAGGGCTTCATCCACTGCTCGACCCAATCGCAACTTGTTCCGGTGGCGATGGATTTTTTCCCGGCTCGCCGTAAATTGACGATCCTTGTGATCGACGAAACAAAACTCAAACCAGAAGTGAAATGGGAAAAGCCCTCCGGCGGTCCGCCTCCGGGCGTTCCCGCCAGCGACAAGTTCCCGCACGTGTACGGTCCCATCAACCACGAAGCCGTCCTCAAAACACTGGACATGGAACGCAACGCGGACGATGTCTTCGTCCCGCCGGGTAATCTCTAATTTCATTCCGTCATTGCGAGCGAAGCGAAGCAATCTCCTCGCTAGCACGCAGACCATTCGGTCGCTGGAAAACGCACCTCACATCGTCCCGATGTTTTTTGGGAGGGTGACACTCCATTTATAAATCGTCACTCGCCAATCGCAAATCGTCAATCAAAAATCGTAAATCGAAATGCTTTCCTTCCTCCTCTGGTACCTCCTCTCCACCCTCCTCGGCTGGCTGACCTTTCCCCTCGCGTATCATATCTTCCCCGCGTTGAAAGATCGCGGCTACACCCTCGCGCGCGCGTTCGGTTTGTTGATCTGGGGCTACGCCTTCTGGTTGCTCGCCTCGTTCCGCGTCGCGCAAAACGACATCGGCGGATTGTTGCTGGGGTTGCTCATCCTTGCCAGTTTGAGCGTATGGGCAATGACCAATTACCAATTACCAATCTCTAATTCTCCAATTCTCTCCTTCCTCAAATCCAACCGTCCCCTCATCATCACAACCGAACTTCTCTTCCTCCTCGCCTTCGCCCTCATGGCGTTCATCCGTTCGACGAGTCCGGAGATCCTCGGCACCGAAAAGCCGATGGAGTTGATGATGATTAACGGCATCATGAACTCGCCGACCTTTCCTCCGCGCGATCTGTGGCTTTCGGGGTATTCCATTTCGTATTACTACTTCGGCTATGTGATGACTTCCATGCTGGCGACGATGACTGGCACACCCGCCACCGCCGCGTTCAACTTGATGACCGCGCTCATCTTCGCCCTCTCCGCCATCGGCGCGTATGGGGTTTTGTATAACCTGTTGGCTTATGGTCAAAAGTCGAAGGTTGAAAGCGTTGCCCTGAGTTTGTCGAAGGGTCAAAGGTCAGGCAACCCTCTTTCTTCTTTCTTCTCTCCTTTGCTTGCACCGCTTTTTTTACTTTTGGTGAGTAACCTCGAAGGCTTCCTCGAAGTCATCCACCGGCGCGGGTTGTTCTGGACGAGCGGAGCCAACTTCTGGACATGGCTCGACATCCCGGAACTGCGCGACGCGCCCGCCCAGCCTCTCCAATGGATTCCCGACCGCTTCTGGTGGTGGTGGCGCGCCTCGCGGGTGATCATGGATTCCGATCTGCAAAATAATCCCACCGGCGATGTGATCAGCGAGTTTCCCGCTTTTTCGTTCCTCCTCGGCGATCTACATCCGCATATTCTGGCGATGCCGTTCGTTCTGCTGGCGGTGGCTGTCGCGTTAAACCTTTTCTTCGGCGGCTTCAAAGGGACAACGGGATTTTATTTCGCGCGACTACACATGAGCAAGACAGGGTTCTTGATCCTTTCTCTGCTTATCGGCGGGCTTGCCTTCCTCAACACGTGGGATATCCTCATTACAGGCGCTCTCATCCTCTTTAGTTATGTGCTGGCTCGGGTAAAGGAATCAGGTTGGGGCTGGGAAAGACTCGAAGACCTGTTTATTCTGGGCATCCCCATGCTGATCGTCGCGTACGTGTTGTATCTCCCATTCTTCATCGGGTTCGATTCGCAAGCGGGTGGGATCCTGCCTTCGTTCATGTATCCCACGCGCGGCGCGCAATTGTGGGTGATGTGGGGGACGCTCTTCATTCCATTGTTCGCATTCCTGTTGTATCGCCGTTCGACCGGGTCCGCAAACTGGAGCGCCGGGCTAAAAGTTTCATTTGGAATTGTGTTCGCTCTGCTCCTCGCCATGTTCGCGGTCGGGGTAGTCGCCTTGTTTGCGCGCCCGGATTTCATCAACCCATTGATCGCATCGCAAGGCGGCAGCATAAGCGGATTCATTGTCGCGAGCATGACCCGTCGCCTGGCGTATATCGGCAGTCTTGTCACATTGCTGGCGTTGATGATTCCCACACTATCCTATCTACTAACCAATGAACACGCGGAGGAAGTTTCTCCTGAAGAAGAACCTCAACCGTCGCACGGCTTCGCGTTATTACTGATCTTCATTGGGCTTTTGTTGATCCTCGGTCCCGAGTTTGTGTATTTGTTGGATGGTTTTAAATACCGCATCAACACTATTTTTAAATTCTATTTTCAGTCATGGATGGTACTCTCCCTCGCCGCCGCCTACGGCACGGCTGTCTTGCTTCAGAATTTGCAGGGCAGGGCAAAGAGCGCGTTCTCGGTTGTGTTTACATTGATCTTGATCGTCGGGCTTACGTATCCCGCGCTTGGGTTTGCAAACAGAACGAACAACTTCAAGCCGCCATTCTTCGGGTATACCCTCGATGATTTCGAGCGGGTCAGGGCGGAGAACCCGGATGAAGCCGCGGCGATGCGCTGGTTGCAATCCGCTCCAGATGGCGTGGTTGCCGAGGCGGTGGGAGGCGCATACTCCTCCTACGCCCGCATCGCCAACTACACCGGCTTGCCGACCGTTCTAGGCTGGGACAATCACGAAGGTCAATGGCGCGATCAATCTCTACAAGGCAATCGCCGCCAGGACATCGAAACCCTCTACACCACGCCGGATGGACTTACCGCGCAAGACATCGTCGCAAAGTACAACATCCGCTACATCTACGTCGGCGGACTCGAACGAAGCACGTATCCGGTAGATGAGGGCAAATTCAACAGCCTATTTAAGATTGTGTTCCAACAAGGGAATGTGACGATCTACGAAGCGCCGTGATACACATGTCGTTGCGAGGAAGCCCGAGCCTTAAACGGCGAGTGGCTGACGAAGCAACCTTTTATCATCATACGACATGCAACTAACGTGAGTTCAGTTTAGCAATCAAGACGCAGAAAAACGCTGATATAGAAGAAAAATCTGCGTTTTCTGCGCTCCTCCTCGCAACGACAAACCATACAGAGTAAAATTGCGCCCATGAATTCCCCCTCCCTCAAACACGAAGGCTGGCTGTACGGGCTGGCTTTTCTCATCGCCCTCGCCCTGCGATTCATCGCGCTCGGCGCGTCACCGCTCACCGACTCAGAAGCGACTCTCGCCCTGCAATCCCTCGCCCTCGCGCGCGGCGAATCTCCCTTGCTTGCGCCGCAATCCGCATACATTCTCTTCACCGCTGTTTTGTTCGCCATCATGGAAAGCGCGAACTTCCTCGCGCGTTTCCTCCCGGCATTGGCGGGGAGCATGTTGGTTTTTGCTCCATACTTTTTCCGTGAAAAGATTCATCCGCGCCCGGCATTGATCCTCGCCTTCCTCTTCGCCTTCGACCCCGGACTCGTCGCCCTGTCGCGGCAGGCAAATGGGACAATGCTCGCGGTGACGTTCCTGCTCTTCGCATGGGGGATGTGGAATCAAAAACGCATCATCCCCACCGGTATCTTCGCCGGTCTCGCGCTTCTCTCCGGTCCCTCCTTATGGGCGGGCTTGCTCACCCTCGGCATCACGCACCTTTTCATCCGCGGCATGAAACCCAAAACCACCGACAGCCCGGAATCTCTAATTCTCGAATCCCCAACATCCGAATCTCCAGTCCGCCGTGCTGAGCCTGTCGAAGCATCCAATCTCCAACCGCAATCCTCCAATCCTCCAATTCTCGAGTCCCCAGCCCCCAATCCCCAGTCTCCAATCTCCAGTCTCCAATCTCAATTCTCTAATCCTCAACTTCTCGTTTCCCTCCTCGCCACCCTCCTCCTCTGCGGCACGCTCTTCTTCCTCGCGCCGAATGGATTAAGCGCCGCGCTCGCCTCCCTCCCAGCGTATCTCAAAGGCTGGGTTGCGTGGGAAGGAGTCGCGCCTTCGCGCATGATTCTCACCATTCTGTTCTACGAGCTACTGGGGATCCTTCTTGCCGCGCTTGCCATCTTCCGCGCCGCGCGCGCCAACGGAAAACGCGCCAAACGCCTGATCATCTGGCTCGGCACAGCGCTTCTGCTTGCCGTGTTTTACCGCCAGCCCGCCGCGCTGGCGTGGGTGATCATCCCATTGCTCGCCCTCGCCGCATCGGAACTCTCGCGCGCTTTTGAGATCCGTCGCGCGGAATATTCCGAAGTTGGCATCGTAACGCTTGCCATCCTCATCCTGCTGATTTACATCTCGTTCACCGTCTCGAATCTGGCGCTCAACCCGGTTAGCCAACCCGCCACCCTACCCCTCGTCGGCACGGTGGACAACCCGCCGCTGGCTGTGTTGATCAGTTCATTCGCCATCCTGCTCGTGTGCATCGCTCTCGTTGCGCTCGGTTGGTCTGCCCGCATTGCCCGGCTCGGCGCAACGATCGCGCTCACCGCCTATATCGGTTTATATACGCTTGCCACGGCATGGGGCGCCAGCGGACTGCGCTACCCCGACGGATTCGAGTTATGGATGACCGACTCGAAACCGGTCCAAGCGGACTTGCTTCTCGCCAGCGTCAAAGACATCTCGGAATTCAGCCTCGGTCATGACCAGTCTCAGCCTGTGCTCGTCGTGGGAATCGATTCCCCCGCCCTCGCATGGGTTTTGCGGAACCATTCGGTGAAAGTTGTCTCCGCGCTCGATCCGCAAACCTCCCCTCCGCTTTTCATCACCCCAGTCATGGATAACCCCGGACTTCCCGCCGCCTATCGCGGACAGGATTTCACGTGGCGCGCCCAGCCGCAATGGAAGATCGCGCGAAGCATAGACTGGCTCTCGTGGATCGTCTTCCGCACACTGCCCGCGGAAAGCGAGACCATCATCCTGTGGGCGCGCGACGATCTCTTCCCCGATGCGCGCTCAAGCGGACAGCCATGATCCCCAACATCATCGCCATAGACGGGCCCGCTGCCTCCGGTAAATCGACTCTCGGGTTGCGGCTCGCTCACGCGCTCGGATATTTATTCTTCGACACCGGCGTAATGTATCGCGCCGTCACGTGGCTCGCGCTGAATCGAGGAATGAATATCAACGAAGAGAATGCGGTCGCCACCCTGGCGGAAAAAATTCCCATCGATGTGGCGCCAGCCTCCACGTCGGATGGACGCGCGTGCGATGTTCTCGTGGAAGGAAGAGACATCACATGGGAAACTCGCGCGAAAGAGGTGGAGGCGCATGTGTCGGTCGTTGCCGCATACCCCGGCGTGCGGCGCGCGCTCTCCGCGCAACAACGGCGCATCGGCTTGCGCGGAAAGATCGTCATGGTAGGGCGCGATATCGGCACGGTGGTCCTGCCCGAAGCGGATTTGAAGATCTATCTCGATGCCACCGCCCAGCAACGCGCCACCAGGCGATATCATGAAATTCTCTTGCGCGGCGGCGCGGCGGAGTACGAAGAAATTCTCGCAAAGGTGATCGAGCGCGATCGCATCGACTCCACGCGTGATGTCGCCCCGCTGAGAGCCGCCGAGGATGCCGTAACCATCGATTCGGATTCGATGGACGCGGACGAAGTGTTTGAAAAAGTATTGGCATTGTGCAAGTGAGAAAGTGTTGCGCTAACCCACCTTGGGATTAAAAAGATCCCCCCTGTTGAGGGCGTAGGCGCACTGCGCCCCGCTCGCCGCGCACCTACGAGCGAACAAATCCTACGGGAAGTTATTAACTCACCGTACGCGGTAAAGCCGTAATGTGAGAGTTATCTCGCCTTTCAGGTTGTTCTTACGCAAGAACGACATGAATGTCGCGTTACGGAGATCAGGCTGACTTCAACTGCGTAACATCAGCGATTAACTCGCCTTACGCAAGGTCGCCACTGCTCAAGGGATGTTGCAAGCGTCTCTGAGACTCTGCGGCAAGAAATTTTCAAGCGCTTATTTCGTCATTCCTTTAGTGAGACAAAATTGCGCCAATCGCGTCATGGGGTATCGCGCGAAAACAACAACGCCGCAAGATCGAGGTCACTATGCAGGAACAATCCGCTCAACCGCCCAAACCCGTAACCGAAGTCTGGAAGCCCGACCTGATCGTCCTGCCGCGTCTCACACCGGCGCGGAAGCTATTTCGTCATACCTATCGGCTTCTGATGAAATTGCTCACCTTTCTTTTCCTTCGTCCCACCATCAAAGGGTTGGAGAACTTCCCCAAAAAAGGACCCGCCATGGTGGTCTTCAATCACTCCGGGGATGTGGACGCGGTCCTGCTCGTTGCCGTCATACCGCAGTTGATGGAGGGAATCGTAAAGATCGAAAACCGCGACGATCACTGGCTCGTCGGACCGTTATTCCGCGCCTATGGCTATATCTGGATTCATCGCGGCAAGCCCGACCGCAAGGCTCTGCGGGTTGCATTGGAAGGGTTTGAAGAAGGGCGGATCATCGCGCTCTCACCGGAAGGGCGCCAAACCCTGACCGGCGGGTTGGAAGAAGGCACCGACGGCGCAACCTTCCTCGCGCTCAAATCGGGGGCGCCGATCGTCCCGGTCGCCATGACCGGCACCCAAAATGCAAAAACGTACGCGAACATGAAACAATGGAAGCGCACCCCAGTCACGCTCACGGTGGGCAAACCGTTCCACCTGGAGGAACAGCCCAACCATCAGGATACGATCCGCGAGGGCACGCGCCGCATCATGGAAGAACTCGCGCGCCTGCTCCCGAAAGAATACCGGGGAAAATACGACTACATCTCTTAACTCATCAAAGGCTCCGAACGCCCATGGAGAATCAAACCCACGTTCCCCCAAAACCAGTGACAGAAGTGTGGAAGCCGGAAATGGTTTCCCTCCCGCGCCTTACTCTTGCGCGGCGCGTCTATCGTTTCCTCTTTGGCTATCTGGTGAGGGCATTCGCCTATTCCATCATGAGTATTACCTATACTGGGCGCGAGAACAAACCCAAAAAAGGACCTGCCATCATCGTCTTCAACCACCTCGGCGACGCGGATGCGGTGCTCAACCTCGCCTCCTTCCCATACAACGACGAGGTCATTGGGAAGATCGAGAACAGTTACGACCACTGGCTGGTAGGACCCGCGCTTCGCACCTACGGGGTGATCTGGATCCACCGTGGACAGCCCGACCGCCGCGCCCTGCGAGCCGCCCTCGACGCGCTCGCTGAGGGACGCATCATTGCCATCGCACCGGAAGGGCGGCAAACGCTCACCGGCGGGCTTGAACCCGGCACCGATGGCGCGGCATTCCTCGCCCTCAAATCGGGCGCGCCGTTGATTCCGCTGGCGTTGACCGGCACCGAAAACAACAATGTGTACGGGCACATGAAACGTTGGCGCCGCGCGAAAGTCACATGGACGATGGGCAAACCCTTCCACTTGAACATCGATTCAGACCGCCGCGAATCCATCCATGCCGGAACGCGGCAGATCATGGAAGAGATCGCGCGCCTGCTTCCGAAAGAATATCGCGGGGTGTACGATTACGTGCAAGACCCATGACCAACCACATCGATGAGCCAAAGCCGGTGGCAGAGATCTGGCGACCCGACCTTGTCTCACTACCGCGGCTGACGATCGCCCGGCGTATCTTCCGCGTTCTGCTTCAAGTTGTCGCGCGAATCGTTGTGCGGGTTGTCACGCGCCCAACATTCAAGGGGTTGGAAAACGTTCCTCGGCAAGGTCCCGCGTTGCTCGCGTTCAACCATCTCGGCGATGCCGACGCGCCGGTTATCCTCGCCGCGCTTCCCGCGCCAATGGACGCGATCGGAAAGATCGAATTGCACAACGATGGTTGGGTCGGGCTTGTCGGCCGCGCTTACGGGGTCATCTGGGTGCATCGCGGCTCGCCGGACCGCAGGGCGCTTCGTTCCGCGCTTGAGGGCTTGGAAGCGGGACGCATGATCGCCCTCGCTCCCGAGGCGCGCGAATCGCTGACCGGCGCGCTGGAAGAAGGCACTGAAGGTGCGGCGTTTCTGGCGGTGAGGTCTGGCGCGCTCATTGTGCCCATCGCGTTGACCGGCACTGAAAATAAATCCATCTTCGAGCGCAAATGGTTCCAGCGCGCGCCGGTCACGGTCACGGTGGGAAAACCTTTCAGGATACAGGAGCAGGCATCACGCGCGGAGATGATCCGGGCTGGCACTCGTCAGATCATGGAGGAGATCGCGCGTCTGCTTCCCAAAGAGTATCGCGGGAAATACGATTACATTTCACCTCAGTAACATGGCTGTTCAGGGGTTGGATTAACGCTATAATCTCAATATGCAGTTCATTGCGACCTTGCTGACGCGCCTGGCATACATCGATTCGCCCTCGCTGGCTGGGTGGCTGGTCTGGGTTGGGCTGGCGGGACTGCTCGTCTTTCTCCTATCGAGTTGGCGCAAATATCATTCGAAGATTTCACAGCGCAATAGGTGGGTTTTCATCGCGCTTGCGTTTCTCACGCCCATTACAACGTTATTCCTCGGGTTGGAATTCTCATCAGGCGGAGCATTACCTGTGCCCGGCATTCCGGCTCAGGCGCCCGGTTCTACCGTGATGATCTTCTCTGCTATCCCGTGGACGTTGGCAGGCGGCTTGCTCGGTCCTTTTGCGGGAGCCGGCTTGGGCGTCTTAGGCGGGCTCTTGCGCGGCGTGTGGGATACGCATTCTATTTTTTCCATTATTGAATTTGGAATCCTCGGCGCGGCGTTCGCGGCAAACACACACCAGCGTTATCGCACCCCGCTCTATACCCTGCTTCGCCAGCCGCTCTTCAACGTTTTTATTCTCACCCTGATCCACGCGCTCTTGTTTATCGTCGGCGCGGTCACCAGCGTGTCGGCGTCGTCGGCGGAGCGACTCGACTACGCCTTCAGCAATGTGGGCGCGGCAAGTTTTGCTTTCGGCATCGAAATGCTCATCGCCGGGTTCGCCGCGCAGGTAATCTCTACGGTGTTCCCGAGGCTGTGGGGCGGGCGCGGCGCCTTGCAACCTTCGCCCGCCGAAAAGAGCATCGAGACGCGTTTTGTTTCCGGCGCGGGGGCGATCATCTCAACCCTGCTCATCTTGCTCCTCGTTGGCGCGTGGGTGGTGGCAGGCTCTGCCGCGCGCGGTTTACTCGAAGACCGGCTCGCCAGCGCGGCGCAATTGAGCGCGCAAGCCATCCCGCAGTTTTTAGAATCGGGGCAAAGCCTCTCCTCGCAAATCGCATCCGACCCGCGCCTCGCGCAAGCAAGCGACGGCGAACTGCAAGCCGCTCTCGGTGAACTTATTCGCTCGGCGGCGTTTTTCAATCAGCTCGCTGTGGTGGATGTTTCCACAGCCTTGCCACTGACGAGCTACCCGGCGGAACCAACCTTTCAACTGACAGACGGGGAAACTGCGGGACTCCCGCTTCTTTCGCAGGGGATTCTGAATCAACAACTTGCGCTTCCTCCCTCCGACCCCGGCGGACCCGCCCGCATCTCGTTCATCGCCGGCATCCCCAACTCTACCCGCGCCCTCATCGCCCGCACCGATCTCAACACCAATCCCACGCTTCGCTCGCTGACGCTCACCCTCAACGGGATGACCGAATTGAACGGCTCGGGCGTTCTGCTGGATGAACACGGGATCATCCTTCACCATTCGCAAACCGACCTGATCTTTAGCCAGTATCCCGGTGCGCGCAAAGACTCTCCAACTTTTTTCGATGAAACCTCGCCGAATGGCGCGCGGCAATTGGTGTATTACCAGCCGGTGTTTGGGTACCCATGGTCGGTGGTGGTGACAGCGCCTGCGCGGCAGGCGCAACAGATTGCGCTCGATATCGCCCTGCCCATCGCGTTGATGATCCTCCTGCTTGGCGCCATTGCCCTGATCGCGTTGAGTATCAGTTTACGCACAGTGACCGCATCTCTGCAAGACCTCGCCGCCGAAGCGAAATACATCTCCACCGGCAAACTGGACCGCCCGCTTGCCGCCTCGGGTGAAGACGAACTCAGCGACCTGCGTAACGCCTTCGAACACATGCGCGCCAGCTTGCAAGCCCGCATGGATGAACTCAACCGCCTGCTGGTTGTCAGCCGGGGGGCGGCTTCGAGCCTCACATTGGGCGAAGCCCTGCATCCGGTGCTGGAAGCCATCGTGGCAAACGGCGCCACTTCTGCCCGCATGATTTTGAGCCGTGAATTCCTCCCTCCGGATACGCCCTACCGCTTTGCCGACGGACTGGAACAGGATGTGTACATGCACCTCGATCATCAGATCGTGGCGCTCACCGAAACTCAGGAACGGGTGGTGATGGCAACTGTGGCTGGGAACCGCATTCTACTCATCGACCCGAACCTGCCGCGCCCTGAATCGTTGATCGCGCTGGCGTTGCGCCATGAAAACCGATACTATGGAACGCTCTGGGCGGCGTACGATAAACAGCACATCTTCACCGAGTCGGATCTGAAGTTCATGTCCACGTTGGCGAGTCAGGCGGCGCTGGCGGTGGCAAAGATTCGCCTCTTTATGACGGTGGAGACCAGTCGTCGTCAATTGGAGGCAATCCTCAATTCCACGCCGGACCCGATCCTCGTCACCGATGCGGCGAACCGCCTCATTTTGGCGAACCCGGCCGCCGGTCAGGCATTAGGCGTGATCATCCGTCCCGGTGAGCGCGCGGATACCGAGAGGACGATCCAGGTAAAAGCGTTGCACGATATCCTGCGCGCCTCCTCCACCGAGCAGATTTCGGCAGAGATCGCCATGCCGGATGGCAGGACGTATCTCGCCATGACCTCGCCCATGATCGCGGACGAGAAGATCACCGGGCGCGTGTGCGTTCTGCGCGATGTGACGCAACTGAAGGAGATCGATCAGCTTAAATCGGATTTTGTCGCGACGGTGAGTCATGACCTGCGTTCACCGCTCACGTTGATGCGCGGGTATGCCACCATGCTTGAAATGGCGGGCGCCTTGAACGACCAGCAGAAAAATTATGCGCGCATGATCGTGCAGGGCGTGGATAATATGGCGAAATTGGTCAACAACCTGCTAGACCTCGGGCGCATCGAGTTTGGCGTGGGCTTGCAGGTGGAGACTGTCCCCGTGCTCGATATCCTCGAGCGCGTAACCGGCGACTTGCAAATGCAAGCCAAACAGAAGAACATCTCGCTGGGGGTGGAACTGCCACGCGACCTGCCCCATGCCATCGAAGCCGATCAGGCATTGTTGCATCAGGCGTTATACAACCTTGTCGAAAACGCGATCAAGTACACTCCCGAAGGGGGCGCGGTCACCGTTCATGTGGATCCGCGACCCGACGGTTCGTTGATCTTCGCCGTGCAAGACAGCGGCATCGGTATTTCGGAGGAGGATCGCAAACGCTTGTTCGAAAAGTTCTATCGCGGCACCAACCGCGACGCGCTCATGCAACGCGGCACCGGGCTGGGGCTGGCTATTGTCAAATCCATCGCGGAGAGGCACGGCGGCAAGGCATGGGTGGAAAGCGAACTGGGGAAGGGAAGCGTTTTCTTTTTGCAGATCCCCTGAAACAATGGAGCGGCTACCAGGACAGATCAAAACATCTTTGCCACCGAGAACGCCGAGCCGATTGAGAAGAATCTCTTAACGCTCTGCGGATTCTGCGGCGTACCCATACGCAAGTCGCCGCTCCTCTGACACCAGGGCTTTCTTAAAGTCGCGGTTAACGATCTCTTTGGACACGGATTGCACGGAAGTCACGGATTTCTCCGTAACAAACGGAAGAAAATCCGTCCAATCCGTGAAATCCATGAACGAAAAAAAGGCATGGTTTGACTTTAAGAAAGCCGTGATCGCCAAGCAATCCGTTCCCCTGCTCAATAAACTTGCTGATACAATCACCAGAATAGACCCGGAGGAGACTCCTTGGGTAAAATCCTATTTGACCTAATCCATATTTAGAATACCCGGAGAAAACATGAGCTATCAAAAAATCATCCTCGCTGGAAATTTGGGGCGCGATCCGGAGATGCGTTATACGCCCTCGGGTCAGGCTGTTACCAGTTTTTCCATTGCAGTCAACGAATCATATACAAATGCGAACGGCGAAAAAGTAAAAAAGACCATTTGGTTTCGTATCACTGCTTGGGGAAAACAGGCTGAAATATGCAACCAATATCTCAAAAAGGGACAAATGGTGCTTGTGGATGGGCGCATGAACGCTGATCCATCCACCGGCGGGCCTCGCATCTGGACCAAACAGGATGGCTCCGCCGGCGCATCCTTCGAAGTGACCGCCAACACGGTCCGCTTCCTCTCGCGCGCGGATGGCGGCGGTGAAGCCCCAATGTCTGGCGGCATCGAACACGCCGAGATGCCGGCTGAGGATGATATTCCGTTCTAGCGCATGTTCTGGATGCAGTTGCACTGCATCCAGCCCGCAGTACAACTGCGGACAAACCCTATTCATTATGACCACACCCGATCCTCAAGCCGCGAAGCCGCCCCCAGGTATTTTGGCGCAACCCGCGGGACCGAAACTCAAAGTGAAAGATGGGCTCGAGCCCGCGTACGCCAATTTGGCGCGCATCTCGCACTCGCCCACCGAGTTCGTCATTGACTTCGGTCACATGATCCCCGGCGAACCAACGGCGAACATCAACGCGCGCGTGGTGATGACCCCGCTCAGCGCGAAACTACTCCTGCGCGCGCTCAACGAAAACCTCGCGCGTTACGAAGCCGCGTTCGGCGAGGTCAAAATTCCCAGCGGTAATACGCTGGCTGATAACCTCTTCCGCAATTTGCACCCACCCGAACCGCCGAAAGAATGACCCATGCACAAACTCGAACAGATCGCCGACGAAATCCGCAAGAGTTTCGACGTCCGCACGAAGATGCGCGACGAGGCGCTTGCCCTCACGCGCCAATTGACGCGCGCTTGCTCGCTCGCCATCCGCGCGGTGCATCGGAGCGCGCAGGAGGAAATGGAAGAACACCTCGACGAAGCACACAAACTGGCGGATCGATTACGCGCCGACCTCGCAAATCATCCCGACCTGTACTATGCGGGATACACACAAGACGCGCTCAAAGAATTTGTGGAAGCCAACGTCACCTGCGCGTTGATCCAGAACCGACCGCTTCAAACGCCGGGGGAACTTGGCGTTGAAAACTCGACCTACCTCAACGGGCTGGCGGAGGTCGTCGGCGAATTGCGAAGGCGCACGTTGGATATCCTCCGTTCGGGGTATTCACAGGAAGCCGAACGATTGCTCAGTTACATGGACGAGATCTACTCCGTGCTGGTGACCATCGACTACCCCGACGCGATCACGAACGGCTTGCGTCGCCAAACAGACTTGGCGCGCGGCATCATCGAAAAAACGCGCGGCGACGTCACCTTCTCCCTGCGCGGCGAAGACCTGACGCAAGCCATCCGCAAGTTGAGCGGTCAATTGAACGGCGGAGTGAATGAGGCTGATGAGAGCGGGCTGTCCATCAACCTGAACGAGGACGATTAAGAGAATGGCGCGTCGCCCCGGAAAAAAATACCCTCTCATCATCTACCGTCATATTGTCAGCCGCTGGTGGTTTGCCATGATCTTTATGGGATTCGGTTTGTTCGCGCTCGCCTATGGCGAGTACATCAAGCCTGCCGCCGAGTTTAATCCGCTTCCATGGCGGGTATTTGCCGGGGTGGGCGCGCTTGCCATTGTTGTGGGGCTCTTCTTTTTTGCCATCCGCTTCATGGCGTACGTTCAGCCGCATCCCGCCTTTTTGAAATTCGTCACCCCGTTCCTGCGGATGAACATTTCCTACCGGCGCATCCGCCGCACCACCACTACGGAAATGCGACAATTGTTTCCGCTCAAGGGTATCTCTGGCTGGGCGCAGGATGTTCTCTCCCCGCTGGCTTCGAAGACTGCGTTGGTACTTGAGTTAAACGGGTACCCGGTTTCTCCCATCATCCTGCGGATGTTCCTCTCGCGATTTTTCTTCAAAGATAAGACCCCGCATCTCGTTATTCTTGTGGAGGATTGGCTGAAATTCAGTTCCGAGATGGAAAGCATGCGCACCGGCGTTGAGCCCCCGGATGAACCGCGCAAGCCGAAGAATTCCATCCTTTCGCGCTTGCCGCAGAAATGAATCCCTGATCAAGATCAAAAAATCTCCGTCAAACGTGAACGGAGATTTTTTATGCGGGTTTCCTCAACGGTTGCGTGTCTGATTTTATCGGCAGGACAATAAAAAAGGATGTGCCCGCGCCTGCGGCAGACTCCACCCAAATGCGCCCCTGATGACCATCCACGATCGATTTCACGATGGCAAGACCCAGCCCGGAACCGGTAACATTTTCAGTAATGTTGCTCCCGCGGTAGAACTTATCGAAGATGTGCGGCTGGTCTTCGACAGGGATGCCGGGTCCGTTATCTGAGACTTTGAGGATGATCTGATCGCCCTCCGCAAGGATGGCGATATTCACCTCCCCGCCCGGGTGCGAATATTTGATGGCGTTACCGACAACATTGTCCAGCAATTGCCGCAGGCGAATCGGATTGGCGCGGATGGCTGGCAGGGAGGGAGTAATCTCAGTATGCACTTTGATGCGTTTGGTCTTGATCGTGCCTTGCAACATATTCAGGGTATATTGCAAAATGGCGTCGAGATGCACAAATTCGCGCCGCGTATCCATGCCCGCCTCCACACTGCCGAGATCGAGCAGGTCGTTGATCAGCGCGGTGATATGCTGGACGCTATCCTGGATGCGTTTTAGGAAATCCCGTTGGTGTTCATTGAGTTCGCCGGCGCGTTCGACCAATTCGGTATATCCGATCACCGAGGTGAGCGGCGAACGTAGATCGTGCGACACGGTGTGAACAAACTCACTGCGCATACGATCCATTTCCTTCAGGTAGGTGATATCCTGCATGGTCAGGGCGTATCCCACATCTTGAATCGTTGTCAGTTGGGCATTGCCCACGCGCCCATCCGGGAACCCCACTTCATAATAACTCAAAGGGTCGTTGCCGTTCTTGCGGGTGAAAAGCGCAAGCAAGTCCGGGTGGGTGATCACATCGAGCGCGAGCTTTCCCACCACGTATTTCGCGTCCAACCCAAATGTGCGGCACATGGCGGGGTTGATCAGCAGAATCTTTTTTTCCAAATCGAGGATCATCACACTGTCGTGAATGTTATTGAACACCGATTCGAGTCGCGCGTGCTCGGCTTCGGAGATCTGCGCGCGTTTTTTGAGCGAGGCGGTTGTGCGTCTCACCTCGCGGCGGAGCCAGTCTCCCGTGCGGTTTGCGTTCCTCAAACTGGCTTCGACCATTTCGGTAATTTCCACGGTTTTCAGCGGAGGGGCTAGATACCCGCTCAGCCCAAGACGGAAAATATCTTTGACATGTTCGAGTTTGGGTTTATCGAGATAGAGCAAAACAGGCAGGGTTGGGAACCGTTCGTGCAATTCATCCGCGATGCGCGTTCCATCCCGGCCGCTGAATTTTTCCCCCACCAACAAAAGCGCCGGGTTGCTCTCCTGCAAGATCAGTGCCAGCGAGCGGGTGTCCTTGGCGATCGCCGTCTCGTATTTAACGCGCAACGCGCGATCCATCAACTTCAAAACAGGCGAATCGTCCAGCGCGAGCAGAATCAGGTCTAACTTTGGCATGGGGCGGCGATTTCCAGATTCCCTTTCAGCAGGCTTAAATGATGCAAAGATTGTATCACCCGCTCATGGTTGTGGCAAATCAAACTCATTACATGCTATACTCACAAATCGGTTAATCCCACATAACAAATCCGAAAAGGCGCATCCATGAACTTGAGCGAATTCAAGCGGGAATTTCAGCCCAACCTCCTTCTTCCCAGCCTCACGGCTGGGCTGATCGCCGCCATTGTCACCATCAGCATGGAAATCTCTCTCGCGGCGTTGATCTTCTCCGGCGACCTCAACCCATTCCTCGCCGGCGGGATCGGCTTGATGCTCTTCGGCGCGCTTGTCGTTGGGGTTGTGGTTGCCATGCTCACTTCATTGCCCGGCGCGATCAGCGTGCCGCAAGATACCCCCGCCGCCATCTTCGCATTGATTGCCGCGTCGATCGCGCTACGCATGAAAGGGGCAGAGCCAAAGGCGGCATACGTCACCATAGTCGGAGCCATTGCCATCACGTCGATCCTCACCGGCGCGGTATACCTGCTCATCGCCTGGTTCAAGGCAAGTTGGTTTGTGCGTTACATTCCTTACCCGGTCATCGGTGGATTCCTCGCGGGCACCGGCTGGCTCTTAAGCCTCGGCGCGTTCGGGGTGATGACCAACGTGAACCTTTCGTATTCCACCCTTCCGCAATTATTCACGCCCGGTCATTTATTCAGCTGGATTCCCGGACTCGTCTTTGCCGTTATTCTGTTGCTTGTCCTGCGAAAATCGAATCACTACCTGGTCACACCGGGCGCGTTGGTGATCGCCACCGCGTTATTTTATGGCTACCTCTTTCTCTCTGGAATTTCCATCACAGAGGCATCTGCGCGCGGCTGGCTCTTGGGACCTTTCCCCTCCGGCGGATTGTACCAACCCCTCACCCCCGCTTCTCTCGGACTGGTGGACTGGTCCGCCATCCTGCACAATGGCGACAAAATTTTCACCATCGTGATCCTGAGCGTGATTGCCCTCCTGCTCAATGCCAGCGCCCTCGAAGTGACCGTCAAACAGGATATCAACCTCAACCGCGAACTTCAAGCCGCGGGTTGGGCGAATCTGCTGGGAGGGCTGGGAGGCAGTACGGTCGGGTATCAGACACTCGGCCTGTCTTCATTAGCTCACCGGCTCGGCGCGAAAACCCGTCTTGCTAATATTATTTCCGCGTTGATCTGCGGCGCGGCATTATTTTTCGGCGCGTCGGTCATCTCGTTTTTTCCCAAACCCGTGCTAGGCGGAATGCTCCTCTACCTCGGGCTTTCCTTCCTCGTAGATTGGCTGATCGACGCGCGACGCGCCCTGCCAACGATCGATTACATCCTTGTCTGGATCATCCTCTTTATCATTGCCTCTGTCGGCTTTCTGGAGGGAATTATCGCCGGCACATTCATCGCCGCCATCCTGTTCGTGGTTTCCTACAGCCGCGTGGATGTGATCAAGAACGCGCTCAACGGCTCGATCTATCACAGCAAATTCGACCGTCCCAAACTGCACCGCGATATCCTGCACGATCAAGGCGACGAAATTTACATCCTTAACCTGCAGGGGTTCCTCTTCTTCGGCACGATCCAAAATGTGTTGGAGAAGATCCGCCATCGCATCGACAAGAAAGACCTATGCAAACTTGGCTTCATCGTGCTCGACTTTCATCGCGTCACTCATGTGGATTCGTCCGCTGTGTTTGGCATTACCCGCCTGAAACAGGTGATCCAGGCGAACAACATCCTCATGGTGTGGACGGAAGTCAAGCCGGAGATCGTGAAGAACCTCGAACTGGGCGGCTTGAAAGACGACACCGACAATAGCTTCGTTATCAAGCCCAGCCTCGATGAAGGCGTGGAATGGTGCGAAAATAAGATCCTTACGCGGCAGGGCATGAACGACCTGACCGGGTTCATCGAAAAAGTGGAGAGCCAGCTCAAGCGCGTATTCCCCGACCTCCAGGGCTCAGACCGCCTGTTGCAATACCTCGAACGGCGCGAACTACGCGAGGGTGAGGTATTGATCAAACAGGGCGACCCCGCCGATGAAATGTACTTTGTCGAATCGGGATTGGTGACGATCGAACTGGAACTCCCCAACAATAAACATCTGCGCCTGCGAAGTATTCGCGGCGGCGCAATGGTGGGCGAGGTGGGCATGTATCTTCAACAAGAACGCACCGCCTCGGTGATCGCGGCGCGCCCCAGCGTTGTCTATCGTCTCTCCGCTCAATCGCTCAAGACCATGCAGGTGAAAGACTCGGAGGTGGCGGCGCAATTCCACGAGTGGATCGCGCGCCTGCTTGCCGAACGCATCGCGGATAACAATCGGATCATCGAAGCGTTGATGGAGTAACGCGAGTCTAAAATTCAAACACCGGTCGCGATTGACCTGTGACGATTCCCCGGTGATTCGCGACCTCGAGCGCGGGTCCAAACGCCGCCAAAGCCTGCTCCTGTTTCGTGGAGAGGACACCCAGTTGACGCAGGGCTTCCAGCATCACCGCCGGGCGCGCGCGACTGCGCCATTCAAGATTTCCTCCCATACGCGAGGCATCGCCATCCGCCACTTTCAACGCGATGCCCATGCCCGGGGAATCGCTCCCCAGCGCGCCGGGCATTATGCCGACAATTTGGAATCCTTCCGCGCCGCGCTTGCACACGATCTTTCCCTCTCCTGCCAGCATCAGTTGCTGGTCGAATTCGCCGTAGCCGCTGATCATTTCGGGATGAGCCGTCATCGCCGTAGTGATCTTTTTACACGCGGCGGCGCGAGGCTCAGCCAGCGCGCGCGGGTCGCACAAACGCGCCATGCCGAGCGCGGCATTGAACAGCGGAACCGCAAAATTCGGCGCGGAGCATCCATCCACGCCGAGGGAAATGTCGGGGGTGGGGATCAGGCATAAATCGGAGAAAGAAGCGAGGATGTCCTGTTGAAGGGGATGGTCGATGTCGAGGTAATCATCCAGCGCATAGCCCCGCAGGGTTGCGTATGCCAGCATGGTGGTGTGTTTTCCCGAGCAGTTGTTGAAGTTGGCTGTGGGGGCGCGTCCGCTGAGAATGAATTCCTTGAACATGGGAGCATCTTCGGGTAGGTGCGCTCCGCATTGTAGTTGGGATTCGCGAATGCCGATCTTTTGTTGCATCGCGGCGACGGTCTGCGCGTGCATGGCGCTGCCGATGTGCGACGCGCACGAGATGGCAAGCTCAGCCTCGGTATACCCGAAGCGCTCGATGCCGCCATGCTCTACGAAGGGAAGCGCCTGGAATGGCTTGGCGCTGGAACGCAAAAAAGCGACCTTGTGAGGGTCGCCGTAGGATGCGATCAATTTGCCGCGAGAATCAACAACCGCGATGGAGCCAAAATGAATGGCTTCGACAACCTTGCCGCGCGTGACTTCGAGGAGAGGTTGCGGCGCGTTCATCATTCATCCATCGTATGACGCGAGGAGGCGTGATAGTTGCGGATGTAGTATTGGTGCAGCCCGTAACGCAGGCGTTGGGCGAATTGTTTATTCCGCGTGATGGGCGGTTTGGACTCTTTGATGAATTGTTCGACGAGTTTATCGGCGGAGGCGATGGGGGCGCGCTTCTTGCCGAGTTTGTCGAATTTGTCGTAGACGCGTTTGAGCATTTCTGCCTGCGCTTTGATGTTTTGCAATGTGACCATGCCGCCGCGCCCGCTTACCACAGCGTAGCCTTTGTAGGCGGGGCTGAGGAGGAGGTTGAGGGATTCGATCCATGCGGGCAGGTCGGCATGGGCGAGGAACGGAGGTTGGCTCTTCATCACCGAGTCGCCGACGAAGACGATGCGCTCGGAGGGCAGGACCGCCCAGATCGCCCCGCGTGTGGGACCCGCGTGGCTCTCCAGGTGGATCGGGGTTTCGCCCCAGTGCAGGGAGAGTTGGTCGACAAAGGAAATTTCGGGGGGCGCCCAGCGCACGCTTCCCAACCCCGGAATCGACTCCCAGTTTGCGCCCGTCTCCTCGCCTTGGGCTTTGAAGGTGTTGGGGCGGTTGCGGAAGGCGAAGGCGGTTTTTTCGTGGGCGATGACCGTGCAGTCCATGGCGCGCGCGCCGAGGGTGCGGTCGGGGTGCGAATCGAGGTTGACGAGCATGCGTTCGGGTCCGTTACCCATGCCCATGAGCGAGGCGCGCCACATGCGGCTGTCTTCGGGCGAGGGTGGCGCGTCGATCAATACCAGCCCGCGCGGCTGGCTGATGACTCCCAGCGTGACGCCGAGGTATTTCTCTTCAATATAGACGTTCTTGCCGATGGATTCCATTCAGGCTCCCGTAGGTTTGATGGTCTATCTTACCATCACCTTTTTTCTATTGCCATGCGAGATTTATAGGGCAATCGCGCCGTCTGATTACCTTGCGCAATGCTTGGTGGACGCGGAAAAACGCCGATTTTGCCGATTCAAAAGAAAGAAAATCTGCGTTTTCCGCGTGACCCGGCGCCCCGAGTTTGAAAGTCAGAACTTACGCAGTTGGCGGGCAGTTCGATTTGCCAAGCAAATCGTGCCGCCGCCGCCGCGCAACCACGGCGCAACAGGTTCAACTGCGTAAGTCCTAACAGTGTAAGGTAATCTAACAATCCGTGTGAATTTGTGAAATCCGCGGCTAAAGTTTTTGGGCTGTCCTGTTAATAACGGTAGAATCGTAATAGCAAGATTCGGGTCGGTACAATTGTATGCGTTCCATACCATGTGCCGCGCATAATACTTTGCAAAACTGCTCCATCGTAATTTTGTCGTTCCCGCATCATCAAGGAGTTCGCTTGAAACCAAAACACTGGCTCGTATTCATCCTCCTCGGCGCGATCTGGAGTTCATCCTTTTTATGGATCAAGATCGGCGTGCAGGAAATCGGTCCCATGGCGTTGACGTCCTTCCGCATGTTGTTCGGCGCCATTACGGCTGTCGCCATTGGCGTCTACCAAAAAGTGGAATGGCCCCGCGATCTGAAAACGTGGCTCATCTTTGCCGCGCTCGGACCTGCCAGCCTTGCCGTCCCCATCTTCTTCATCTCGTGGGGCGAGCAGACGATTGATTCGGCTGTCGCATCGATCCTCAACGCCACCACTCCGTTGTTCACCATCTTCATTGCCCATTTCATTCTGCACGATGATAAGATGAGCGCGCAAAAAGTTCTTGGCTTGTTGATCGGCTTTGCAGGGACGGTCGTTCTCCTCAGCGAAGACCTCCTCACCAGCGCGCGCAGTTCGATCCTTGGGCAAGCCGCCGTGATCGCCGCCTCCATCTTTTACGCGGGGAGCGCGGTCTTCGCGCGCAAACTCACGCAACACGTTCAAGGCACCGTGCGCGGCGCCATGCCTTTGATCACCTCCGCCATTTTCATGTGGATCGTTGGTCCGCTTGTCGAAAAACCTTTCGAGTTCCCATCGTTGCCGCTCACGTGGATTTCGATCCTGTGGCTGGGCATCCTGGGTTCGGGCTTGGCAGTCCTGATGCTTTGGTATTTAATTCATGAAGTGGGTCCCACCCGCGCCACGCTGGTCACGTATCTTTTTCCCGTTGGCGGTGTGATCCTCGGTGTGATATTCTTGAACGAACATCTCTCATGGCAATTGCTGGCTGGCACGACGCTGATCATTCTCAGCCTCGCCGTGGTCAATTGGCAACCCTCAAGACAGGCGCAACCCGCGAAATGAATCCCAAACCCGAAAAAACGTTTCTGGAAAGATACGAGTCCCTCCTGCCGATCGCGTTGTTTCTGGTTTTCCTTGCGTTCACCTTGCCCGGTATTGCATGGGGACCGTGGCACCCCGATGAGATCGTTGTCCGCTCGATCAAGGCGTTATACGGCGAGTGGAAGTTCAGCGAGATCAACTTCAACTACCCCGACCTGCCGCAGTATGCGATGTATTTCCTGGGGAGAATCATCCTCGCGCTTGGATATTCGGATGGGGAAATCCTGATCGCTTCGCGCGTCCTTTCGGCTGTTCTCGCAGGCGCGACGATTCCTCTGACGTACATGATCGTCCGCCGCGCGGGAGGGAGCATTCCCCTCGCAGGCTTGAGCGGGCTCTTCCTCCTGTGCGTCAGCGAACTCTCGTTCAATGGGCGTTTCGCGCACAACGATACGTATACCGTCTTCTTTATCACCTTATCAACGCTGGGTATGGTCACATACGTGATGACAGACCGGCGTGGCTGGTTGTACGCATCGTTCGTCGCTGTCGGCATGGCGGCATCGAGCAAATACACAGGAATCGGATTCATCCCTGCTTTGATTCTGGTGTACTTCATTCTGCAATTCAAAAACCTGAAAAAAGACTGGTTCACCATCGGCGAGACACTGTTCATCAGCGGCGCGCTCGCCTTTTTAGGGTTTGCCTTCGGCACACCCAAAGCGTTGACGTGGATGGCGTACTTCTTCAAACGAGTCTTTGCCGCGCTCGAATGGCAGGCAACGTGGGGGCAACACGAAGGAAGCGCGCGCGGACTCACCGGTCAATTCCCGATGGCGCAAGGGACTCTTGGAACAGCGTTGTATTATCTCTTCATCGCCGCCGTGATTTGGGCGGTCTATCGCGTGATACGCGAATATCGAAGCAAGGAATTGACCCGAACATCGCAAGCGGGTTTCTTCGGCATATTGCTGCTCGGAATTTTCTTCCTCGACCTGCCCGTGATGATCTCGTACAACTATCAGCCGCGTTATCTGCTGACGTTCATGCCCATGCTCGCTATCCTCGCGGCGTATTTTGTTTCAGAAATTTACACTCGCGTGAAGCAATTTGGAAAACCGATCTATGCAACAGCGGTCATTGTTATCGTTGGTGCGGTCGTGTTCTATTCGTTCGCGCGGATGGTCAGCATCGCGTTGTTATTCATCAACGACGCGCGCATTCCCGCCACGGAATTTATGAAGACCCTGCAACCCGGCGCATCGCTCGAGCATACGAATTATCCGCCCAACTATGCCGACGGATTCTTCGAGCGCGAACACAATTACCCGCTTCATATTCAAATGGGCGCCACGGACACGCCTCCCACCGATAAACCGTACGAGTTCAACAAAGCCGAAGAGGGACTGCTTGAGCGCGGAACGGATTACCTGATCGTGGATAGTTTCACCGCCAGCCGCTTCAACGATTCCTTTGTGTGCGACCAACTTCCAAACGAGTGCGAGTTCTTCAAAGAACTTGCCGCAGGCGGGAGCGAGCATTATCATCTCATCGCGGAATTCAGCTATTCCCTGCCGTGGTATTTGCCGCAGGTGCAAGTTGCGATAGCGAATCCCAGCATCCGCATCTACGAGCGAATCAAATGAACGATTTCAGAACAGGTTTTATTGCGATTATCGGTCGTCCGAACGTGGGCAAGTCTACTTTGGTGAATGCGTTGCTGGGACAGAAGATCGCGGCGGTCTCGCCGAAGCCGCAGACCACACGCAAGCGTCAGTTGGGGATCCTCACTAGCGACAAGTATCAACTCGTGTTCGTGGACACGCCCGGCATTCACAAAGCGCGGCACAAACTCGGCGAGTTTTTGAACCGCGAAGCCGAAGATGCGTTCGAAGGCATGGATGTGATCCTCTGGCTGGTGGACGGCTCTGCCAGACCCAACGAAGAGGACGCCCAGATCGGACTCGTCCTCAACAAACTCCCGCGTCGGACGTCGCTTGTGCTTGCCGCGAACAAAATGGACTTGGTCTCCGCTGAGGCGTTGAGTCGGACTCTCGAAGCGTACCAAGCGTTGGCGCGGAGAGACGCGAAGGTCGTTTCCATTTCCGCCGCGCAGAATCAGAATCTAAATGAGTTGATCGAACTGCTTGTCTCCTTGAGTCCATTCCGTGCACCTGAGTTCGAGGAAGATCAAGTCACCGATTCGTATGAGCGCGATATTGCCGCGGATTTGATCCGCGAGGCGTGTTTGCATAAACTGCGCGAGGAAGTGCCGCATGGCGTGGGCGTGCGCATTGACGAGTTCAAAGAGCGCGAGAATGGGATGCTGTATATCGGCGCGACGATCTTTGTGGAGCGCGACTCGCAAAAGGGAATCGTGATCGGCGAAGGCGGCAAGATGTTGAAGTCTATCGGCAGCGCGGCGCGCAAAGAGATCGAGACGATGGGCGGACGACCCGTGTTTTTGGAATTGCGCGTGAAAGTGCTGAAAGATTGGCGCGACGATGAGAATGCGTTGCAGAGGTTGGGTTATCGGATGGGGAAGAAAAAGAAGAAGCGGAAATAATTGCAGGCGACGTTTTCGTTGTGAACAAAAAACACTGGACTAGTTCAGCCCGGTGGTTGGCGAATCGTTCTCGTTATTTCAGATATTGTTGCGCGGCTTCAAGAAATTCACGCGCCTGATTGATCAACTCTGCCACAAGTTCCCTGCTGATCTCAGCATCAACATCATAATCGCCAGAAATGCGGGTGTCGAATCCGCCTCTGAGCCAGCGATGAAATTTCGGGTCGAGTTCTTTGGTTTTCGCGAAGTGTTTTCCATATGCGGCAATGACCTGACCGTGTTGGCTGAATTGCAAGCCGATCTCAAGTAGCAACGCTTCGGCTACATAGAACATTGCATAATATGCGCGTCCCGCCGCTATCTCTTCCTTCCCCATATTCAGCAAACCCTCCGCGCCCTCAATCGTATCCAATGCTTTGGCAAGCAGTTTGCTGGAATGTTCCTTCATGCAGGCAATCCTTCTCTGCGAATGTTGTATAACACTGGCTTCTCAGACTGTTTCCATTGTATTTCTTTGATGAGGATGCAACTTATCGTAACGTCATATTCAAGCGACACATCGCTGACGTAATCACTGGAACGTCCCCATTCTTTCCAATAATCCTGATAATCGGACAACAAAATCATCACATCCACATCTGAGCCATCGCGGTAATCTCCGCGCGCGTATGATCCGTACAAATAGACGGCTTTCAACGTATCCCCGTATATGCGGGTGAGACCTTCTTTCAGTTCTCTCATCAGTTTCCTGATGTGTGCTGGGACTTTTGACTCCATGTCATGATTTTACCCCACCATCCAAAATCTGGCTTGCATCCCTCGTTTCAGCCCTGTAAACCCATCTCCCGTCTACCACTCGCTACGCTCGGGTATGCTTCGCGATCCCCTGAAGGGGAGAAGCCTTTTGCTCCTCAAGCGAAACGTTGACTTGGAAAATCGGCAAACCCATCACACAGAAAAGGATTCGTCACCATGCCCTCTCCCTTGGGAGCCCACAGGGTGCTTCGCGAAGGGGCAAGCCGACACGCCGATCAATCACCTTAATCTGGGTGAGGTCCCTTCTCATATTCTTCCGAACAATTCCCGCAATAAAAATCAGCGACGGGTTTGTTATTCTCCGTAAGGGCGACCCGTCAATGCCGACCGTCATCGCGGCTGGCAACCGCTCTGAGCCTGACAATGATCTTGTTTGCTCGGACGGGTCGTCCCTGCAACGCCCTCCCGCAATTGGGACAGAATCCCGCACGGCTGACCCACTCCTCCGTCATTACACGGATTCGCTGGGCGGGGCTCGGATATCCTAGCGGTTTCTCTTGTTACCATTTTGTATAGGTTTCATCAACAATATCAATTCGCTAGAGTCTTGTCTAGCGTCCCTCCCATTATTGTTTCCACCCAAGGTACTGAACTTCCCATTTACTGTTGAGTGATCGCTGACTTTAAAATACTCACCAGCAACTTTTTTGATATAGCTACCAGAAAGACCATTGCTTGCCTGTCCACTTGGGAAAGTGAAAACAACTGTACAACTCTTCTCCGATAATTTCTTGAGCAAAGACTTAAGAGCATCTTTTGATTGCCCGTTATTACTAAATTTAGATTGCGGGCGCTGTTCTATTGAAGGGTAACGCCCAACACCCTCAACTTTCACCTTCTTTTCGCCGCGTGCCATAGTTTCAAGCACATGATAAAAACGGCTGTATTGAACCCCAGAATATGGGGGGTCGATAAATACCAGGTCTTTTGAATTCAACTTCTTAATTTGCTTGGTTGCATCACCAGTAATTGCTTTACCCTTTATCTGCGCATGACGAGTCGCTAAATCAATTAGGTTTTTCTTTGTATACTCGTCAGCATCACGTTTCCAAGCATCAAAAATAAAAGGTCTTGCTGTTTTAGTTGGTTGGAATGGCTGAGCGGTATGCCCTGGTGCAGCGGCACATTCGCTAGCAGCTGTAATACATGCAGCCAAACAAAGTTCTCTTTCTTGTTTGTTTTCAGGTAGATATGCTAAAAGATAATCGAAGGTCAAAGCTTGCTTGGGGCTGAAATAATATCCACCATACGCATTCCAATTCGGACCTGTCTTTGATTTCATCTCGCACAATTCACGTGCTTCCAATACCCATTTCCTTGTTTGTTTTAAATTCTGATAATGTGCTTCGGCTCTTTGCCACAATGGGTCTTTATCGCGTTTTGCAACAGCAACTTCAATCCAATTTTTTATCAAGTGAATGGAATCAATTTGTGTCGTGCGCCCGATAACTGCTTGCGCTAAAACTGTCGAATATTTCTGCAAATCAACAGCCCAAACTTGTCGATCTGTATTCTCGGCTACAAAGCGCGCCACAAATGCCGCGCCAGTAAACAAATCTACAAAGCGATCATAATTCTTGCTTTCACTCAACAGAAGCTTTCCAAGCCCATTCTTGAGCATGGAACGCTTGGAACCCATATATTTCATAGACCTAATGCCCAAAGCCCAGCCTTGTTGAATTGGGCAGATTGTTTTAATTCAAGAGGCATATCTTGCCATAGCCCAAATAGATCAATAGAACCCTTATTGTTCGCTACCCATGAATCGACAGTCACTAGCGAATCTCTAATATCCTCCCACAGATCAGAGAATAATAAAGGTTCATTTCCAGACGACCAAAGACCCAACTCGGTTCCAAGATCTTTCCACCAGAACTCCATATCACCCTTGGTTATCAAGCCATCTTTTAATAGAAACTCGCTCGAAGCAGATGCTATCCTTAGGAGGATAAAGGCTCTTGATAATATTGGAAGAACATCAATAACACCATCTCTTATTCCAGGCTTTTTAGCATACTTCAAGACCAAATGATCCTGAGGTTCAATTTTGAAAATGAGAAATTCATACAAATCATTGTTAATGCTCATTCCCAGGTTGAGCAGAGCGGTTTCAATAAACTTGTAATACCTTGGAGAGCTTATGGGACTTTTACTTGTTCTCTGCCGAAAAAGCCACGCTAAGGAATTGCGCAATAGATGTCTATCTAAAACGGAAAAATAGTTAGATCCATAAGGTTCAGCTGACCGCCATATATCAAGCAAAAGATTTAGGCTTTTCTCAACATTGCCAAGTTTTCGATAAGAAAACAACCCCTGAGGCCTATAACTAACCTCATTTCGCAATTCGTGATCCCGTGTAAGAACGTCTAGATCAATAGACCACATTCTTAACCAGTCGGAGGATAGTATTGAGACTAAAGAACTTCCTCTTAGGATCTGTGCTTGGCTAATCCAATCTGAAAAAATCACATTTTCAAACTTTAAAATATCGAAAATTTTCTCACTTCGACCTGCGTCTTTTGCCCAATTAATTAGCAAATCTCGAGCGAACTCATGAGTTCCCCCACGAGCAAAGAAAGGTTTTTTAAAGTTATCAAACCAAAAATGTTTATTTTTGAAGATACCAATGCCCTCACTTGCAAAAAATGACATAACTGCTCGAAGTTGAGCATAATATGCCATAAACACAGAAGTAGATTGATCTCCGTTTAGCAAATCCTCAACAGCATTTGAAAAAAACATCCAGCCATCTGTACAATGCAAAATAGAAGAAGCAGCAATATACTCCACAAGTTCATTATGTCTAACAGGTGCTCGAGCTCCTTCATTTGTTAATTTGTTGACTGTATCGCGCCTATAAGCATTGCCATTCCGCAACCAGCAGTTTCTTGGGAGTCGATTGGCTTTAATGCTCAAAATCCCATCTTTTACCATCACTGATGAGTTTCTTTGTACAATATTTGGTATATCTGAAGGTTGTGCAGGCATGATTAATATTTCAATAATTTCTTGACGGTAATGGCGGTATCTTTAACTAGCTTATCTGAGGAATCACATAAAACGTCAACCAATTGTTGCCTTAATTCTTTGTATCCACTGCTGCCTTTGAATACCATTTGTGCTCTGCGCTGAGTCTCATTAAGACTTTTTTCTGATGAAGTTCTCCAATCAAATCTACAAAGTTCTTCACTAATTTTTCTCAAAAATGAGTTTGCAGACTGTTTCTTGATGCTTGACAATGCAGATGAGACCGCCTTCGGGTCTAAGACATCACTCCCATCATCTTCCATAAACCAATTCATTAGCTTGATTTGGTCTGCTGCTATGTAACACATATCGTTAGTTACTTGAAGAATACCTCGAACACCTTGATCGGTCGCCAACAACGATGTAGAGCTTGCGAAAGCAGGATCTTTGATGGAAGTGTCGTTATTAGCTTTAGATGGTACTGATCTATAGCTTTTGCGCAAAGCCTCTGCCCAAGATTCACGTGAATTTGTGATGGCGGTTTCAAGGTTTTGCCAAGCACATATCAAGAAAGCAGCTTGCCTTACACGGCTCCATTGAAGAACATCCCCCTTCTGAGAATGTAATTCATCGCCAAATAAACCGCCGATAGGTTTCCCTTTCTTCACATAGCTGACTAACAAAGAACGAATAAAAGCAGCCTGAGTAACATCTCCACTTCTCTTCTCACCAAGCATATTTACTCTTTTAAACCAAGGGCTTTCAGAATGCGACCATAGTATTTCTGTTAGCTCTTGCGCACGTGTTTCTCTATATACAATTAATCCGTCTGGTGATTTTTCAAGCCAATCTTGTACTCGTAGAAGAGGATATAAATCATAGGCTAAACTTGTATTTATCTTTTTAGGCTTAATATTTATTGTGTAAAAAAGATAAGCTTGCCAAGTAACATCTAGATCATTAAAGGCAACAACTGGCAAATCAAACTCTCCATCAAATTTATCCAATTCTTCAAAAGCATAAAGTCGATGCTGACCATCTATGATTTCAAGTGGTCTTACAGATGGCTCCCATGCATCACTTAGAAAGTTTTGTGGCAGAATTATTTTTGCAGTTGTAGAACTTGTCTTCTCAATTTGAATGGCGTCAGTTTTTTTTCAATCCTCTTTCCCCATCAAGTGGAAGAATATTGGCGACTACTGCGGTAGGAAGCCAGCCAGGCATCTTTAGATTTTCATATTCATCTGAATTTCTTTGTCTGTCTGAAAGAAGGGAATACGGAAAGCCGTTGTATATAAATCTTTTGATCTCATCCGATCTTTCTATTTCGTGAGATCGTTGAATAGCTAAATCCTGACCCCTTGGTTTGTCAGCCTTTCTACGGTAAACATCTGATAACCTTCTTAAATACGGAGCTGGTAGACTAAAAAGGTAGAAATTAGGGTCTGGCTTCTTTCTGTGCTGACTTTTTGAAAAAAAGACATTATCCCAATCTTGAAGCCATTGTCTAACTATCAGTGCAGGTATCTCGTTAGTTATTTTCATCTTTACCTCACTACACTTCTTGTTTGGTAATATCACTCAAAATTGCATACGATTGATGAATTATAACTTACAGAGTCGCCCGTAAGTGTTATTGCATAGTAAATACTACAATCTCATCACATATCAAAACCCCAACTCCTTCAAATTCTGCTCCTTGCTCTTCCTAACCTTCTCGCCGAGCAGTTCCTTCCAAAACTCCTCGTCATACCTGCGCGAGCGCACAGGCAACGGCATCGGCACTCCCCAGCCGAGCAGGAGAACTTCCTCTTTCGGTTGGAGTCGCGCCAGCATACCGCGTAACGCCTCCCGTCCCGCGAGACCCGAAAGGACGGCGTGGATATCGTCCTCGTCGCCGAGCCAGCCTGAGATGCGCGTCCCCAACTGCGACATGACCTCGTCATAAATTTGCGACGGTCGCTGGTCAACGATCAACAGCGTCACATAATATTTGCGGAGTTCGCGCGCGATGGTCGCGAAGGTCGTCTGTGCCGCCATCTCGCGGTTCAACAACTTGTGCGCCTCCTCCACGACGATGATCAATTGACGCGGCTCCTCTTTTCCGTGCGTGCGGAACGCGTTGGTCTTATGCTCCCACGCATTGCGAATTTTTCGCGTCAACAGATTCGACACGAGCAGATAATCCAAATCGCTTTCGTGTTCGCCGAACGACAGGATCACATGCTGTCCGTTCTCCAGCGAGGCGATGATCTCCTTCACCGAATC
>WBZY01000337.1_pt1 | contig 36966 bp, 33 predicted proteins | sample 5204191 | NCBI WGS metagenome assembly WBZY01 (sample SAMN12344363, study PRJNA552823) | activated sludge metagenome | biome: Activated sludge suspended growth; feature: Anammox Sidestream; material: Wastewater; isolation source: activated sludge from anammox sidestream of wastewater treatment...
GTAGCCGCGGTTGTAGCCGCGCCCATAGCCCGGGCGCCACTGACCCCAGCCATCACCCCACGCCCAGGAAAGCCCGATCCAGCCAGCATTCCAGCTCATGCCATAGTTCCAGCCGTACGGCGAGTAGTGGATGCTGAAACCCCAGGTCCAGGGACGCGGGTAATACCAGGACTGGCCGTACCACGGACGGTATCGGTATCCCGTGCCGTAGACGACGGCGCCGCCATAAGGGAATGACCAGAGGTAACCGGGCGTGTAGCCCATGTAGATGACATCAGGCTGCACGTCGTAGATGTACACATACCGGGTGTTGTAGGCGGGGCTGCTCGGCGGAATATCGTCGAGTCCCACGGGCCGTGTCCCGGATACCTCCCAGGGCCCGTACGGTGAATCCGCAATGAACCAGATGCCCTGGTCGACAGCGTAGTAGCGCCCATCCGCCAGAAAGACCTGCGAGGCCGTATTCACGGCGTAGCGCAGATCGGTGCGCGGCACAGGCTCGAAGCGCGCCGGCCCATCATACGTCGCACTGAAGTGCGCGCTCTCGCGATCCACCGCGACGACCTGAGGCACTGCGGAGTCCATCACGGCGTCCTTTGCGGCCTCAGTTCCTGCGACGTAGGCGAGTGCATCCGCCTTCGAAGATGAAGGCGGGATGCGCGCGAAGCTCGCCGGCAGCCGATCCGACTCGACGAACGACCAGTCGCCGCTCAGGGAGCGCGCCCGGTACCAGCGACCCGATACCACGATGTACCAGGTCTGACTCGGCACGTCGAAGAACAGGTCGCTGTCGGTATTGCTGACAGTGAGGAGTTCGCTGCCGACGAGCGGCTGCATGGCGGGCCGACCATCGGTCGAGATGAGCTCCGTGGGCTCGGTCGCAACCAGGATGCGCGCGCGGCGCAACTGATCAGCGGGGAGGGGCGGGGTGTCCCGCGTGCTGTCCCTGGCGTCACGCGCCTTGTCGGTGAACAGCGCGACGACATTTGCTGGCGGGTTCGATACCTGCGACCAGCGTCCCCGTGTCAGGTCGCTCGTCGCGAACCAGGCGCTGCTGCCATAGAAATAGTAGCGCTTCGATGCACGGTCGAAGACAACGGGAAAGGGTGTGTTGACGACGCGCTCGAGGCCCGTGCTGCCGATCGCACGCAGGCGCGGCTCACCATCGATCGAGATGAGGATCGCCGGCTGATCGACATAGAGGAACTTCGGCGGTGTATTGCGCAGGTCCTCCGTGTTCGCCTGCTGCTCGAGGCGCCTCCCGATTTCAGTCATCGAGAGATCGAGATTCCAGCGTGGTATTTCACGTTCGAGTGCGCTCGAGAGTTCGCGGGCCTCTTCGCTGTCCTCGCGCATGCCCGGAAAACGCACGCGATCGACGGTGAGCTCGGCAATGCGGGCACGATCGCCGACGACGTCAAGCGTCGAGGTCATTTCGACGGCGCCGAAGACCGGCGCCTCATCGCCGGAGTGCTGGATCGATACCGCGCTGCGCGAAAGCAGTGTGTCGCCGTCGAGCGAGTCGAGCTGGGGCTCGTAGATCACGTAGGTGGTCCCGTCCCCGCGGGTGATTTCGCGCGGCCAGTCTGCCGGCGCGGCCTGAAGGCTGCTCATACAGGCGGCCAGGATGAGGACAGCAAACGCATTTCTGATCATTGGTAGATCCTGCCTCCGTTACCCTGGGTAAACCAAGGGCAAGGCGGCAGGACCCCCGTTCAAACCGTGCGTGCCGATTTCCGGCACACGGCTTACCGATGTTCCTCCTGACGGAGCATGCGCGACCGCGCTGTCGTCATGGCCTCGCCCGCGCACGCGAGCGTCACGTCGCGCACGTCGAATCGGGTGGCGCCCGGACGAGCGATGCCGCTCGGCTCCCGCCCATAGTTCGCATTGAGGTTGTCGCACGTGAACGTCGCAGCTACCTGCGCCGGGGTCGTTAGGTCCGCTCCTGGCGGCCATTCCCTCGCGCTTACCCTCGCCTCGAACGTGACCAAAGCAGGGACCCTTCCCTCCCACCGTGTTGTTCTTCACGGCGTTCGTTCGCGTGGGCTTCCCCACGCTCTGCGGTACTACAATCCCCTCGGACTCCCGCTGCACGGCGCTCGACTTCGCCTTCGGCTTATACGAGCCACCTCGCCCCGACAAGGGCTGCACAGACGGGTCTCTCGTGTTCCGCACTTCTCCCTGCACACGTGCTGCGCCCCATACCCCGCCGCAGTCCATCGCGGGCTTCGGTGCTCCCACGATCGATGTTGCCTTCGCCGTGACATGAGCGGCTCGGCCTGCGGATTGTGAATGTGTCGAGGCTGCAGGCTTCACTTGATGTTGCGGCCCGCGTGCTGGCTCCCCGCTGCGCAACTCTCGTTGCCTCGCAGGCTCTTGACGCCCCGCTCGGGCATGAAGGTCTCCCCTCATACCTGGGGCCTGCTATCCGGCGCACCGATGCTTACCGGAGCGGGACTTGCACCCGCTGGAGAAGTGCAGCGTGCCGTGAACACCTCTGTCCCAATAACAGTCACTGCGTTCACCGCTTCACGACGCACCATGAGATCCATTCTACGCCCCGCGCCCGCTGCCCGAAAGGACCCACTTCAAATTGTCTTCACGAGCTGGCGCAGGTAGGTCGCAAACGACTTGCCCAGCTCGGGGTGGGCGAGCGCATGCTCGACGGTAGCCTGCAGGTAGCCGAGCTTGTTGCCGCAGTCGTAGCGCTTGCCCGCAAACCGGTAGGCATAGACCGGTTCATCCTGCATCAGCCGCGCGATACCGTCGGTCAGCTGGATCTCGCCACCCGCGCCGCGGCCGATGCGCTCGAGGTGCTCGAAGACGCGCGCCGTCAGCACGTAGCGCCCGACGACGGCAAGCCTTGAAGGCGCCGCGGCTGGCTTCGGCTTCTCGACGATGCTGCGGATCCGCTGCACCGGGCCTGCGCCACGCTCCACCGCCACGATGCCGTACTTGTCGGTCTCCTTCTTCGGCACTTCCTCGACGCCCAGGATGCTCGCGTGCACTTCCGCGTAAACCTCGGCCATCTGCGCGAGGCAGCCCTGCTCGCCCTCGATCAGGTCGTCAGCGAGGTGCACGAAGAACGGCTCGAAGCCGATCGCGGGTGCCGCGCACAGCACGGCGTGGCCGAGGCCCAGCGGCGCAGGCTGGCGGATGTAGATGCACGAGGCGTACCGCGGCAGGACGCTGCGCAGCTGGCGCACCAGTTCGTTCTTACCCTGCGACACGAGCAGCTTCTCGAGCTCCTGGTCGGAATCGAAATGGTCCTCGATGGCGCGCTTCGACGCACCGGTGATGAAGACGAGCCGGCGCGCGCCTGCTTCCAGCGCCTCTTCCACGGCGTACTGGATGAGCGGCTTGTCCACGACAGGCAACATCTCCTTGGGACTCGCCTTGGTCGCCGGCAGAAACCGGGTGCCACGGCCGGCCACGGGAAACACGGCCGTACGGATCGAAGCTTTCATGCGCATGCGCCAATACTAGCGTATCGGCCGCCTGCGCCGCCTCACCTTGCTGGCGCCGCCACCTTCTTCGGCGCGGCGGGCTTCGCCGCGGCTCCACCGACCCGCATCTCCGCACGATTGTCGTCGATGACCTTGCGGCCGATGCCCTCGACCAGCGCGAGTTCCTCGATGCTCTTGAACGGCCCGTGCGCCTTTCGATAGGCAACGATCGCTTCGGCCCGTGCCGGCCCGATGCCTTTCAGCGCGCGATCGAGCGTGGCTGCATCGGCGGTGTTGATGTTGACGGGATCGGCGAGCGCACTCAGCGGCGCGGCACAGCACAGAAGCAGGCAGGCAATGAAGGATCGCATGTGGAGTCTCCCCGGGTTGGCTGGGCGGCCGTGGCCGCATGGGGAAGACACTACCCCGCCCACGGTGAGGCAACGAGCCGGGAAAGCGTGGTGTTTGTGCAGATTTGCCGGCAGAACACCGTCAGTCGCGGATCGGCTTGTCCGCGCCTTCGTTGACCCGCTCGCGCAGATCCTTGCCGGGCTTGAAGTGAGGCACGTACTTGCCGGCGAGCGCCACCGCTTCGCCGGTCTTGGGATTGCGCCCCTGGCGCGGCGGGCGGAAATGCAGGGAGAAGCTGCCGTAACCGCGGATCTCGATACGGTCACCAGTGGCGAGGGCATCGCTCATGATCTCGAGGATCTGCTTCAGCGCGAGCTCGACGTCTTTCGCCGGCAGGTGCTTCTGCTTCGCGGTGATGATCTCGATGAGTTCCGATTTGGTCATGCCGCCCTCACCCCCGGTGCGGTCGGTGCCCGGATCTCGCGATCCGGGCACCGGCGCCATCGACAATCAACTGCTTGCCGGATCAGGACCGGTCCGACGAGCCGATCTGCTCCTTCAGCAGGTCACCGAGCGAGGTGCCGGAACTCGCAGGGCCCTGGTCGGAGCGATAGCTCGAGACGGCCTCGGCCTCTTCGTGGGCCTCTTTCGCCTTGATCGACAGCGAGATCGTGCGCGTCTTGCGGTCAACGCCGGTGAACTTCGCCTCGACCTCGTCGCCTTCCTTCAGCACGGTGCGCGCATCCTCGACGCGATCACGCGCAAGTTCGGAGGCACGCAGCTGCCCCTCGATGCCGTTGCCGAGGTCGATCACGGCGCCGCGTGCGTCGACTTCCTTGACCGTGCCGCGCACGATCGTGCCGCGCGGATTTTCGGTGATATAGGCCGAGAACGGATCCTTCGCGAGCTGCTTGACCCCGAGCGAGATGCGCTCGCGCTCCGGGTCGATCGACAGCACCATCGCCTCGAGCAACTGGCCCTTCTGATAGCTGCGCACGGCTTCCTCGCCGGGCACGTCCCAGGAGATATCGGAGAGATGCACGAGACCGTCGATGCCGCCCGGCAGGCCGATGAAGATGCCGAAGTCGGTGATCGACTTGATCTGGCCGGACACGTGATCGCCACGGTTGCTGTTCTCGGCGAATTCCTTCCACGGATTCGCCTGACACTGCTTGAGGCCCAGCGAGATGCGGCGGCGCTCCTCGTCGACGTCGAGCACCATGACCTCGACTTCCTGGCCGGTCTGCACGACCTTGGCCGGATTGACGTTCTTGTTGGTCCAGTCCATCTCGGAAACGTGCACGAGACCTTCGACGCCGTCCTCGATCTCGACGAATGCACCGTAATCGGCGATGTTCGTGATCTTGCCGAACACACGCGTGTTGGGCGGGTAGCGGCGCGCGATGTTTTCCCACGGATCGGCGCCGAGTTGCTTCAGGCCGAGCGACACACGCGAGCGCTCGCGGTCGAACTTCAGGATGCGCACTTCGACCTCGTCGCCGACCTTGACCACTTCCGACGGGTGCTTGACGCGCTTCCACGCCATGTCGGTGATGTGCAGCAGGCCGTCGATGCCACCGAGGTCGACGAAGGCGCCGTAGTCGGTGAGGTTCTTGACCGTGCCACGCACGACCGAGCCTTCCTGCAGGTTGTCGAGCAACGCGCTGCGCTCGGCGGAGAATTCCTGCTCGACGACCGCGCGACGCGATACGACCACGTTGTTGCGCTTCTGGTCGAGCTTGATGACCTTGAACTCGAGCGACTTGCCCTCGAGGTACGCGGTGTCGCGCACGGGGCGCACGTCGACCAGCGAGCCGGGCAGGAACGCGCGCACGGTCTCGATTTCAACCGTGAAGCCTCCCTTGACACGCCCGGTGATCACGCCCGAAACGATTTCGCTCGCCTCGAACGCCTTCTCGAGGCGGGTCCAGGTACGCGCGCGCTTGGCCTTCTCTCGCGACAGGCGTGTCTCGCCGTTGCCGTCCTCGACGGCATCAAGCGCCACTTCCACCTGGTCACCCGTCTTGACCTCGATCTCGCCGCGTTCGTTCTTGAACTGATCGACGCCAATCACGGCCTCGGACTTGAGGCCGACATTCACGACGACCACGTCGTCGGTGACTCCGACGACGAGCCCGGTGAGGATCATCCCCGGACGGATACGCTGGTTGGCGAGACTCTGCTCGAAGAGTTGAGCAAAACTTTCAGTCATTTGTTTGATGTCCTGCATGCGCGGCCCGGCCGCGCTGTCATGCCCCGACCCGTCCGTGGGCCATGGGAAAGCCACAAAAAAACACCACTCCCTGCGGTGCCGCTATCGATGCTCCGCGCGTCAGCTCCACAGGCCCCGTGCCCGTCCCGCCGACAGTACCGATTCGACGACCTGCGCAATGCTCATGCCGGTCGAGTCGATGATGCGGGCGTCCGGCGCAGGCCTCAGCGGTGCGACCACGCGGGTCGAATCTCGCTGATCCCGTTCGGCTATCTCACGCGAAAGGGCGGCGAGGTTAGCATCAGAACCCTTTTCTTTCAACTGCTTATAGCGCCTCAGCGCACGCTCTGCGGCGCTCGCGGTGAGATAGATCTTGAGATCGGCGGCCGGAAAGATCACCGTCCCCATGTCCCGCCCGTCGGCCACGAGCCCCGGGGGAAGCGTGAATGCCCTCTGGCGTTCGAGGAGCGCTTCCCTGACCTCTGGCCAGGCGGCTACGCGCGAGGCCCCCTGGCCTGCTTCCTCGGACCGGACCTCGCGTGTCACGTCGACCCGATCCAGCCGGATCCGCTCCCTGCCCTCCTGGTCGCCACTGAATTCGACGCTCATGGCCCGCGCGAGCGCCGCGTGCCCCCCGACGTCGTCGGGCGCGAGCCCGCTGCGGCGACCCGACAGCGCGACGAGCCGGTACAGCGCACCGCTGTCGAGCAGGTGCCAGCCGAGGAGACGGGCCACCTCGCGACTGATCGTACCTTTGCCCGACCCACTCGGGCCGTCGATCGTGACTACCGGAATGTGGCTTGCCGCGTCCATGCGCCCACCCTACGAAATGGCAAGTCCGGCCGAGCGCGCGAGCGGCACGAAGCCCGGAAAGGATGTCGCCACATTGGCGACGTCCAGGATCTCGAGCGGGCCCGAGGCCCGCAGGCTTGCGACAGCGAACGCCATGGCGATGCGGTGATCACCGTGGCTGTCGATGGTCCCCCCCGAGATCCGGCCGCCCTCGATGCGGATACCGTCCGCATGGAGCTCGTGTCGCACGCCGAGGCGCCCGAGGCCCTCCGCCATCACGGCGAGGCGGTCGGTTTCCTTGACACGCAATTCTTCGGCTCCGGTCAGCTCCGTCACGCCGTCGGCCGCCGCTGCGGCGATGAACAACACCGGGAACTCGTCGATCGCGAGCGGCACCAGTTCCGCGGGGATGCGGATGCCTCGCAGCTGACTCGCCCGCACGATGAGGTCGGCACTCGGCTCGCCGCCGCTTTCGCGACGGTTCTCCATCCGGATGTCCGCCCCCATCAGGCGCAGGATATCGAGGATGCCCGTGCGGGTCGGGTTCACGCCGACATTTCGCAGCGTGAGGCCCTCATGCGCAGCGAGCGCGCCGGCGACGAGAAAGAACGCCGCGGAGGAGATGTCGGCCGGCACCTCGACACGTGTTGCCGTGAGACGCTGACCTCCCGCGATGCCAACGGTCGCGCCCTGGCGTTGCAACTGCGCGCCGAAACCGGTGAGCATGCGCTCGGTGTGATCGCGGGTGGGCGCGGGCTCAGTCACGCGCGTAACCCCTTCTGCTGCGAGGCCTGCGAGCAGGATGGCCGATTTCACCTGCGCACTCGGCACCGGCAGGACATAGTCGATCGCGGTGAGCTGGCGTCCGCCGCCAATCTGCACGGGCGGCGTGCCCTGCGCCGTCTCGATGGCCGCGCCCATCGCGCGCAGCGGCAGCGCCACGCGCTCCATGGGACGGCGCATCAGCGACGCGTCGCCGATGAGCGTCGAGTCGAAGCGCTGCGCTGCCAGGAGCCCCATGAAGAGGCGCAGCGCCGTGCCGGAATTGCCCATGTCGAGCACCTGCCCGGGCGCGGCGAGGCCGCGCGCACCGGCGCCGTGCACGGTGAGCTGCGTCGCCGAGTGCTGCTCGATGGCGACGCCCATCGCGCGCAGCGCCGCGAGCGTCGCGTGGCAATCCTCACTCGGCAGGAAGCCGTGGATCCCGGTCTGCCCGTCGGCGATCCCGCCGAGCATCAGCGCGCGATGCGAAATCGACTTGTCGCCGGGCACCGTGAGCTCGCCGCCAACCCTGGCCGCCGGCTGCACGACATAACGCACTCCCGGGTGACTCAACGCCGCTCGCTCCCGAGCCACGCATCCACGCCCTCGAGCAGCCGGGAGTTCTCCCCGACCAGCCCGACCGTGATGCGCAGATAGTCCGCGAGGCCGTAATTTCCGACCGGGCGCACGATCAGTCCCCGGCGCAGCAGGTGATCGTTGAGTGCAGCGGCGCGCGCGGCGCTGCCGATGTTCGCCAGCAGAAAATTGCCGGCCGACGGCAGCGTGGTGAGACCGCGCACCGCGAGTTCACGAGCCAGTCGCGGCCGTTCCTGCGCGACAAGTGCCACTGATCGCGCGACGTGGCGCGGGTCCGCAAGAGCCGCGCGCGCGCCCTCGAGCGCGATCGAGTTCACGTTGAAGGGCTGGCGGATGCGATTCAGGACGTCCGCCACTTCCGGATGGCTCGCGGCAAAGCCGACGCGCAGCGCGGCAAGACCATAGGCCTTCGAGAAGGTGCGTACGACGACGAGGTTCGGGTAACGGGCAAGCCAGGCGAGACCATCACCGCAGCCTGCCTCGACCGCATATTCGAAATAGGCCTCATCCAGCACGACGAGCGCCGTTGCAGGCACGCGTGCGATGAAGGCTTCGATGGCAGCGGCCTCCACCCAGGTGCCCGTGGGGTTGTTGGGATTGGCGATGAATACGAGCCGCGTGGCCGGCGTGATCGCTGCGAGCATCGCCTCGAGGTCGTGGCCGAGCGGCATTTTCGCATGCGCCACGGGAAGCGCCGGCACGACAACCGCACGCGCCCCGGTCGCCTGAACAGCGAGCGGATAGACGGCAAAGCAATACTGCGAGTACACCGCCTCGGTGCCGGGGGTCAGGAAGCCTTCCGCGAGCAGCACCAGCACGTCGTTCGAACCGTTGCCGAGCGTGAGTTGCGCTGGCGAGAGGCCATGGCGGGCCGCCAGGGCCTGCTTGAGCGCGTGACCGCTGCCGTCCGGGTAGAGGCCCGACTCGGCGAGCGCCGCCTGCATTGCGGCGAGCGACGCGGGGCTGGCACCGAGGGGGTTCTCGTTCGAGGCGAGCTTGACGATGTCCGTGAGCCCGAGTTCCCGGGCGAGCTCGCTGACCGGCTTGCCAGGCGTGTAGGGCGCGATGCGTCGCACGCTCTCGCTCGCAAGCCCGGCCGGATGCTGTGCACTCACTGGATCGCGCGCGGATAGGCGCCCAGGACGCGAAACAGTGATGCCCGCTTCTTCAGGCTCGCGAGCGCCTTCGCGATGCGCGGCTCCGCGGCGTGCCCCTCGATGTCGAGGAAGAACACGTAGTCCCACTTGCGCCGGCCGGAAGGCCGCGACTCGATCCGCGTGACATTGATGCGATGCTTCGCGAGCGGCTCGAGGAGGCGGTAGAGCGCGCCCGGCGCGTCGGTGTGGCCGCCCGAGACGATGATGCTCGTGCGATCGACGCCACTTGGCGCGAAGAGCTTGCGACCCACCACGAGGAAGCGGGTCGTGTTGTCGGGCCGATCCTCGATCTCGGCGACGAGCACGGTGAGACCGTAGACCTCGGCGGCCGTATCGCCCGCGATCGCCGCCGTGTCCTTCTCGTCGCGCGCGCGGCGGGCCCCTTCGGCGTTGCTGGCAACGGGCACGAGTTCCACGTCCGGCAGGTGTTCCTTCAGCCAGTCACGGCACTGGGCCAGCGACTGCGGATGCGAGCAGATACGCTTCACGCGTTTCAGGCTGTCCATGCGCCCCATCAGGAAATGATGGATGCGCAGCTCCACCTCGCCGCAGATGTGCAGCGGCGAGGAGAGAAACCGGTCGAGCGTGTAATTGACGGTGCCCTCGCTCGAATTCTCGATCGGCACGACGCCGAAATCGGCATTGGCCGCTTCGACTTCGTGAAAGACCTCGTCGATCGAGGCGAGCGCGAGCGCGCGCACCGAGTGGCCGAAATGCTTGAGCACCGCAGCCTGGGTGAAGGTGCCCTCGGGGCCGAGATACGCAACCTTGAGCGGCTCCTGCTGCGCGAGGCAGGCCGACATGATCTCGCGAAAGAGCCGCAGGATCTCCTCGTCGCGCAGGGGCCCCTTGTTGCGCTCGAGCGCACGTCGCAGGACTTCCGCCTCGCGTTCGGGACGATAGAAATCGACCGTTCGGCCTTCCTTGTGCTTCGAGATGCCGACATCGCGCGCAAGTCCCGCCCGTTCGTTCAGCAGCGCGTGGATCCTGGCGTCGATGCCGTCGATGCGGCTGCGGATCCGTGCCAGTGCCTGCGTCCGGTCGCGGCGCCCGTCCTTCGTTGCACTGCGCCTTGCCATGGCGATTCCCGCGCGTCAGACGACGCGTGCGGAAAGCACCCCGTCGATGGCGCGGATCTTTGCGACCACCTCGTCGGGAATTGCCCCGTCCGCGTCGATCAGTGTGTAGGCATACTCGCCGCGCGACTTGTTCAGGAGGTCGGCGATATTGAGCTGCGCGGCCGCAAGACAGGTCGAGATCTGACCGACCATGTTCGGTACGTTGCTGTTCGCGATCGCGAGCCGCACGGTGCCCGGCACGCGGGGGAGTACGGCCTCCGGGAAGTTGACGCAGTTGCGCAGGTTGCCGTTCTCGAGAAAGTCCCGCAACGTCTCGGCGGCCATCACGGCACAGTTTTCCTCGGCCTCGCCCGTGGAGGCGCCGAGGTGTGGCAGCGTCACGACTTTCGGATGATCCTTGAGGCCGTTCTTCGGGAAGTCGCACACGTAACCGTGCAGGTGGCCGGCGTCGAGCGAGGCGATCACCGCCTGGTCGTCGACGATCGGCGCGCGCGCGAAATTGAGCACGACGCCGCCCTTCTTCATCAGCGCGAGCCGCGCGGCGCTCACGAGCCCGCGTGTCTGGTCATTGAGTGGCACATGCACGCTGATGATGTCGGCACGTGCGAACAGATCATCGAGCGAGAGCGCCTGTTCCACGCTCGACGACAGCTGCCAGGCGCGCTGCACGGTGATCTGCGGGTCGTAGCCGAGCACTTTCATGCCGAGCGCGAGCGCGGAGTTCGCCACCTCGACGCCGATCGCGCCGAGGCCCACGACTCCGAGCACGCGTCCGGGCAGCTCGAAACCGACGAAGTTCTTCTTGCCCTTCTCGACCGTCTCGTCGATCGACTTGTCGTCGCCCTGCGTGCGGCGCGCGAAGTCCCACGCTGCGCAGACATTGCGCGCGGCAATCAGCATGCCCGCGATCACGAGTTCCTTGACCGCGTTGGCGTTGGCGCCCGGCGCGTTGAATACGGGGATGCCGCGCTTCGACAGCGCGGCAACCGGGATGTTGTTCACGCCGGCACCGGCACGACCCACAGCGAGCATGCCCGCCGGGATCTCCATGGAGTGCATGTCGGCCGAGCGCACGAGGATCGCATCGGGTCGTGCGATGTCAGAAGCCACTTCGTAGCGCTCGCGCGGCAGGCGTTCGAGCCCCTTCACGCTGATGTTGTTGAGTGTCTGGATCCGGAAAGTCATGCGTGGCGGCCCTGGAAATCCTTCATGAAGGCGATGAGGGCATCGATGCCCTCTATCGGCATCGCGTTGTAGATCGAGGCACGAAAGCCCCCGACGGAGCGATGCCCTTCGAGGTTCACGAGGCCTGCCTTGCCGGCTTCCGCGAGGAAGGTCTTCTCGAGATCCGGGTTCGGGATGGTGAACGGCACGTTCATCCAGGAGCGCGCCTCCTTCGCGACCGGATTGCGGTAATAGCCGGAGGCATCGATCGCAGCATAGAGGCGCTGCGCCTTGGCGCGGTTGCGATCGGCCATGGCCGCGAGACCACCATTCCTGCGCAACCACTTGAACACGAGGCCCGCGAAATACCAGCCGAAAGTCGGTGGCGTGTTGAGCATGGAGCCATCTTTCGCCATCGCGCCGTAATCCCAGACGAGCGGCGTGCCTGCACGGGCATGGCCGATCAGGTCTTCGCGCACGATCACGATCACGAGCCCCGCGGGTCCGATGTTCTTCTGCGCGCCAGCGTAAATGAGGCCGAACTTCGCCACGTCGACCGGGCGCGAGAGGATCGTCGAGGAGAAGTCCGCCACGAGCGGCACGTCTCCCGTCGCGGGCACATAGGGAAACTCGACTCCGCCGATTGTCTCGTTCGGGGTGTAATGCACGTAGGCGGCGCCCGGCGTCAGCTTGAGCGAACCCTGCGCCGGCACAGTGCTGTAATTGCTCGCAGCCTCATCCGCGGCCACGTTCACTTTCGCGTAGCGCTTCGCCTCGCCGATCGCCTTCTTCGACCAGGCACCCGTGTTGACATAGTCGACGGTCGAATCCGGGCCGGCCAGATTGAGTGGAATCGCCGCAAACTGACCGGTCGCGCCGCCCTGCAGAAAAAGCACCTTGTAGTGGGCTGGAACCGCGAGCAGCTCACGCAAGTCAGCCTCGGCCTCCTGCGCGAGCGCAACGAAGGCCTTGCCGCGATGACTCACTTCCATCACCGACATGCCGCTGCCGCGCCAGTCGGTCAGTTCGGCCCGGGCCTGTTCGAGGACTTCAAGGGGCAGCGTTGCCGGCCCCGCTGCGAAATTGAATACGCGCACGAGCTAGTCTTTCGGGAGTTGGGACGTCGAAACGGACCTGTTATTTTATCAAGGCGGCGCGGGCCCGTCAGAACTTTCAGTGCTCTCGTCCGAATCGTCCGCAAGGCTTTCGCCGTCGAGGCTCTCGATCCGCTCGACGCCGATGAGCCGCTCGCCTTCGTCGAGACGGATGAGGCGCACACCCTGCGTATTTCTCCCAACGACCGACACGTCGGCCACCGGGGTGCGCACGAGCGTGCCGTTCGAGCTGATCAGCATCAGTTCCTGGGGTGCCGCGACCTGCAGCGCCGCCACGGTCGCACCGTTGCGCTCGGTCGTCTGCAAGGCGATGACACCCTGCCCGCCGCGCCCGTGGATCGGAAACTCCTCGAGCGGCGTCAACTTGCCATAGCCGTTCTCCGCCGCTGTCAGCACGTGCCCCTCGCGCACGACGAGGAGTGCGATGAGCTCCTGGCCAGTCTCGAGCCGGATGCCGCGCACGCCAGCCGCATCGCGCCCCATCGCGCGTACCTCGCTTTCGTTGAAGCGGATCGCCTTGCCACCGCTCGAGAACAGCATGATCTCGCGCGAGCCGTCGGTCAGATCGACGCCCACCAGCCGGTCATTGTCGCGCAGGTCGACGCCGATGATGCCGCTCGTACGTGGCCGGGAGAACGCCGACAGCGGCGTCTTCTTCACGGTGCCCTGACTCGTCGCCATGAAGACGTAGTGCAGGTCGTCGAACTGCTTCACCGGCAGCACCGCGTTGATCTTCTCGCCCTCGCGCAGCGGCAGCAGGTTCACCATCGGCTTGCCGCGCGCATTGCGCCCGGCTTGCGGCAGTTCGTAGACCTTGAGCCAGTACACCTGGCCGCGGTTCGAGAAGCACAGCAGGGTGTCGTGCGTGTGCGCGACGAACATCTTCTCGATGAAGTCCTCGTCCTTGACGGCAGTCGCCGACTTGCCGCGCCCGCCGCGGCGCTGCGTCTGGTATTCGGTGACCGGCTGCGACTTCGCATAGCCCGCGTGCGAGAGCGTCACGACGACATCCTGCGGCTCGATCAGGTCTTCAGTGGTGAGATCGAGGTGGTCGCGATTGATCTCGGTGCGACGCGCGTCGCCGTACTGCTCGCGCACTTCGACGAGCTCGCCGCGAATCACCTCGGTGAGGCGTTCACGGCGCGCGAGGATGTCAGCGAGATCGCGCACCAGGTCGAGCAGCTGCTGATACTCGGCGACGATCCTGTCCTGCTCGAGCGCGGTGAGGCGGTTGAGCCGCATGTCGAGGATCGCCTGCGCCTGCGCTTCCGAGAGCCGGTAGGCGCCGTTCACGAAGCCCGTGTCGGCACCGGCGCCCTCGGGCCGTGTCGATACATCACCGGCGCGCGCGAGCATCGCGGGTACGCCGCCGGGTGGCCAGCTGCGCGCCATCAACGCGACGCGCGCCTCCGCGGGCGAGGCGGCCGCCTTGATCGTCGCGATCACATCGTCGATGTTCGCGAGCGCGACCGCGAGGCCTTCGAGGATATGGGCGCGCTCGCGCGCCTTGCGCAGGTCGTGGATCGTGCGCCGCGTGACGACCTCGCGCCGGTGGCGCAGGAACGCCTCGAGCATCTCCTTGAGCGACAGCAGGCGCGGCTGGCCGTCGACCAGCGCGACCATGTTGATGCCGAACACCGTCTCCATCGGCGTCTGCGCAAAGAGGTTGTTCAGGACCACCTCGGCGACCTCGCCGCGCTTCAGCTCGATCACGACGCGCATGCCGTCCTTGTCGGACTCGTCACGCAGCTCGGAGATGCCCTCGATCGACTTTTCGCGCACCAGGTCGGCGATGCGCTCGAGGAGCCGCGCCTTGTTCACCTGGTACGGCAACTCGGTGACGATGATGGCCTGGCGCCCGCCCTTGTCGAGGTCTTCGAAGTGGGCGCGCGCGCGGATCGACAGCCGGCCGCGACCGCTCTTGTAGGCGCTGACGATCTCCTGGGCGCCATTGATGATGCCAGCCGTCGGGAAATCCGGCCCCGGCACGATCTGCATCAGGCCGGCGAGCGTGATCGCAGGATCATCCAGCACGGCGAGACAGGCGTTGACGATTTCGGTGAGGTTGTGTGGCGGGATATTGGTCGCCATGCCCACCGCAATGCCGGACGAGCCGTTCAGCAGCAGGTTCGGCACCCGGGCCGGCAGCACCGTGGGCTCCAGCTCCGATTCGTCGTAATTGGGCGCGAAATCGACCGTTTCCTTGTCGATGTCGGCGAGCAACTCGCCGGCGAGGCGCGACATGCGCACTTCCGTGTAGCGCATCGCCGCGGGCTGGTCACCATCGACCGAGCCGAAGTTGCCCTGGCCGTCGATGAGCAGGTAACGCATCGAGAACGGCTGCGCCATGCGCACGATGGCGTCGTACACGGACGAGTCGCCATGCGGGTGATACTTGCCGATCACATCGCCGACCACGCGCGCCGACTTCTTGTAGGCCTTGTTCCAGTCGTTGCCGAGTTCGCGCATCGCATGGAGGACGCGCCGGTGCACGGGCTTCAGGCCGTCGCGCACATCCGGCAGCGCGCGCCCGACGATCACGCTCATCGCATAATCGAGGTACGAGCGGCGCATCTCGTCTTCGAGGTTGACGGGCAGGATTTCGCGGGCGATATCGATCATTCAGTCTATCGATTCTGGCGAGGCTGAAAGGCGGAATTTTACCACATCCCCCCGTTGCAGCTGCCCGTTTCCGGGCGCAGGCGGCACGCTGCCGATATAATTTCGCCGATGCAATCAATCGACCTGATCATCGAAGCCCGCTGGGCCCTGCCGATGGACGGCACCGCCCTTCTCGAACATGCGGCGCTCGCGATCGATGGCGGGCGCATCCTCGAAATCGGCGCCGCCTCGCGGCTCGCAGCACGCTATGAGCCCCGCGAGCGCCTCCAGCGGCCGGCGCACGCGCTCGCGCCCGGGCTTGTCAATGCGCACACGCACGCGGCGATGAGCCTGATGCGCAGCGTCCCCGTGCGCGGGCCGCTGATGCAGTGGCTCAACGAGACGATCTGGCCGCTCGAGCGTCGCTGCGTCAACGCACAATTCGTGCGCAGCGGCACGCAGCTTGCGATGGCCGAGATGCTCGCGGCGGGGATCACCTGCTTCGCCGACATGTATTATTTTCCCGAGGAAGTCGCACGCCTCGCGCGTGCACAACGACTGCGCGTCGTGATCGGGGCGCCGATCGTAGATGGCCGCACGCCGTGGGCGGCCGACGTCGATGAACACCTCGACAAGGCGGCACGCCTCTGGGACGAATATCGGGACGATCCGCTGATCCAGCCCTGCTTCGCGCCCCATTCTCCCTACGCTGTCGGTCGCGCGACCTTCACGCGCCTGCGCCGCCTGCTCGATCAGCTGGATGCGCCGCTGGCGATGCATCTGCATGAAACCCAGACGGAGGTGCAGGACAGTCTGGTCGCGCACGGTGAACGACCCCTTTCGTGGCTTGCGGACGAGGGACTGCTGCGTCCCGGCTTCTCGGCCGTGCACATGAACTGGCTGACCGACGAGGACATCGAGCTTGCCGCTCACACCGGCATTTCGGTCGTACACTGCCCGCAGTCAAACCAGCGGCTCGGCAGCGGCGTCTGCCCGGTGAGCAGCTTGCGCGGGGCAGGCATCAACGTCGCACTCGGCACTGATGGCGCGGCGAGCGTCGGCGCGCTGGACCTCCTGGCCGAAACACGCGCGGCCTGCCTGCTGGCGAGCCTTTCGACACATGACACGCAGGCACTCGGGGCGATCGATGCGCTGCGCATGGCGACACTCGGTGGCGCGCAGGCGCTCGGGCTCGCGGGCGAGATCGGCTCGCTCACGGTCGGCAAGGCAGCCGACCTGATCTGCATCGATCTCTCGGCGCCAGCCTGCCAGCCGGTCGACGACCCTGCCACGGCAATCGTCTACTCGGCCGGGCGCAGCGCGGTGACCGACGTATGGGTGGCGGGAAAGGCGATGGTTCGCGATCGCCGCCTGCTCGCCTTTGACCCCGCGGAACTGGCCGCCATCACGCGCGACCTTCCCGCTCGCCTCGCCCCTGGAGTCGCGGCATGATGCACACGACCGATACCGCCGAGCTCGCGAAGTTCGATGCGCTCGCGCACCGCTTCTGGGATCCGCGCGGCGAATTCAGGCCGCTGCACCAGTTGAACCCTGTCCGCCTGCAGTTCGTGCGCGAGCGGGCTTCGCTCGCGGGAGCACGCGTGCTCGATGTCGGCTGTGGCGGGGGTCTCCTTGCCGAAGCGCTGGCCGATGCCGGAGCGCGAGTGACCGCCATCGATCTCGCGCCCTCCATGATCGAGGTGGCCCGGCTGCACGCCATGGAACGCGGCATGACGATCGACTACCGCGCCGCGAGCACCGAGTCGCTGCTCGCTGCCGGCACGGAACCGTTCGATGTCCTCACCTGCATGGAAATGCTCGAGCATGTGCCCGCGCCCGGCGCGATTCTCGCGACCTTTGGTGCTCTCGTGCGTCCCGGCGGTGACCTGTTCGTCTCGACGATCAACCGGGGCGCGAAGTCCTTCGCGCTCGCGATCGTGGCCGCCGAGTACCTGCTGCGGCTGCTGCCGCGCGGCACGCACGAATACGAACGCTTCATCCGCCCGTCCGAGCTCGTGGCACTTGCGCGCCGGGCGGGGTTCACCGCTCTCGATCTCGCCGGCATCCACTACGACCCTTTCAGCGAGCGGTCCGCGCTGAGCGCAGACACGTCCGTCAACTATCTCGCGCACTTTCGCCGGGACGGGAGCAGGGCTTGAGCGTCGTCAACGGTCACGCGCCGATCCGCGCCGTGCTCTTCGATCTCGACGGCACGTTGCTCGACACCGCGCCGGACATGGTCGGCGCGATGAACGCGCTGCGCGCGGAAGAAGACCTGCCGCCGCTCGATTTCGCGATGGCGCGCGCCCAGGTCTCGCACGGCACGAACGGGCTGATGCGCATCGGCTTTCCCGACGCAGAGGGCGCAGTCCTCGAGCGCTTGCGCGACCGCTTCCTGGCGCTCTATCGGGCGCGCCTCTTCGATGAGACCGACCTCTTTCCGGGCGGCGACGCGATGCTCGAGCACATCGAGCACGCAGCGCTTCCCTGGGGGGTCGTCACGAACAAGCCCGGCTGGCTTGCCGGGCCCCTGCTCGCCGGACTCGGGCTCGACCAGCGCGTCGCCTGCCTCGTGAGCGGCGACACGCTGCCCGTGCGCAAGCCGCACCCCGAGCCCCTGCTGCACGCCGCACAGGCCATCGGCGTCGCACCACCGTCCTGCGTCTACGTAGGCGACGCGCTGCGCGATATCGAGGCCGCGCGCGCGGCAGGGATGCGCGCCGTGGTCGCCTCCTTCGGCTATGTCTCGCCCGAAGACCAGCATCACCTCTGGCCCGCAGAGGCGTGGATCGACGAGCCGCGCGGTCTCATCGACTGGCTCGAGTCGCCCGCGTGAGCAACCTCGCTGCCCTGATCGCCGTCTGCGGGGCGTTTGCGGTCGGCGCCCTCATCGGCTGGCTCGTGGGCCAGCTGCGGGCGGCGCGCCGGGCAGCCGAACTTGGCGCCGCGCTCGAGGCAGCCAGGGCGCGCCTCGCCGCGGACGGGGAGCGCACGCGCGAACAGCTCGAGCTGCTGACACAAAGCGAGATGCGTCTGCGTACCGCGTTCGACGAACTCGCGTCGGAGTCGCTGCGCGCCAACAGCGAAGTGTTCCTCGCGCTTGCACGTGAGTCACTCGGCCGCGAGCACGCGACCGTGCAGGGCGCGCTCAAGGAGCGGGAAGCGGCGTTCAACCAGCTGATCGAACCCATCCGCACGGCGCTCGCCCGCACGGAAGCCGAAGTACAGACGCTCGAGCGCGAGCGTCGCGAAGCATTCACGAGTCTGCGCGCACAGATCGAGGCGGTAACCAGCGGACAGTCGCAGCTCGCCCGCGAGACCCGCAATCTCGTCACCGCGCTGCGCCGCCCCGAAGTGCGCGGGCGCTGGGGAGAAATCACGCTGCGGCGTGTGGTCGAGCTCGCGGGACTTACGGTATATGCCGATTTCACCGAGCAGGCCCACGTCGCAACCACCGAAGGGGCTCTCCGTCCCGATCTCGTCGTGCACATGCCGGATGAGCGCGATCTCGTCGTCGATGCCAAGACGCCGCTCGATGCGTATCTGGAAGCCGTCGAAGCCGACAGCGACGAGACACGCCGCATGGCACTCGCACGCCATGCCCAGCAGGTCGAGGCGCGCATCCGCGAACTGGCAGGCAAGGCGTACTGGTCGCAGTTCGAACGCAGTCCCGAATTCGCGGTGCTCTTCCTGCCAGGCGACCAGTTCCTCTCCGCAGCGCTCACCGAGCGCCCGGAACTCATCGACAACGCGCTCCGGCAGAGTGTCGTGATCGCAACGCCTTCGACCCTGATGGCGCTGCTGAAGGCTGTCGCATACGGCTGGCGTCAGGCGCAGGTCGCGCAGAATGCCGCCGAAATCCGCGACCTCGGTCAGGAACTGTACCGGCGGCTCGGAAATTTCTCGGCGCATCTCGCCAGAGTTGGCCAACGCCTTGGCAGCGCGGTCGAGTCCTACAACAGCGCCGTCGGCTCGCTCGAGCGGCAGGTGCTGCCGCAGGCAAGGCGCTTCACCGAGCTTGGCGTGACCGCCGATGCAGCGCTGCCCGCGCTCGAAGCGGTCGAGCGGCTCGCCCGCGAGCCCGCCGCCCCGACGGGCGACGGGACACCGTGAGCACCCCTGCGATTGCGCCGCCACCGCGCAGCGCGGGCGCGCGTTTTTTTGCATGGCTCTACACGCCGCAGGCCGCGCGCGAGGGCACTGCGGCACTGCTTGCGATCGAGCACGAAATCATGGCGAGTACGCGGGAGGGTCTCGATCATTCAGTGGCGCACGCGCGCCTCGGATGGTGGCAGGAAGAAACCGGCCGGCTGTGCGCATCCATCCCGCAGCACCCCGTTGCGCTCGCCTCGCGCAATCTCTTCCTTGCTGCCGGGCTGCCGCCACCCGATCTGCGCGCGCTGCCCGAACTCGCCGCCCGCAGGCTGGCGCGGCAGGCTCGCGGTCGCGCGCAGGTACCCGAAGACGAAGTCCGGAGGGATGCGCAGCTTTGGGCTGAGGGCCTGTTCTGCCCGCTCGTCGCGCTGGCGGCGCCTCTGTCTGCGGATCCCGGGCACGCCGTGGCCCTGGGTCGCGCGCTGCACGCACACGAGATCGCCCCCGGCGCGTCCTCCGGCACGGCCCTGCGGGAGGCGCTGCACGCGTTGCCTGCGCCTCTCACTGGCGCGCTTCGCGGTCTCGTCGTCTGGGCCACACTTGCACTGCGCAGGCCGCGCGCGACTGCCACGCGCCTCGATGCCCTTGCCGAGAACTGGACTGCCTGGCGCGCTGCATCGCGCGCGCTGCGCAGCCGAAGCTGAGGATGCCATGACGACCTGCGAACCGCGGCTGCACGTGGCCGCCCCCGACGAACTCTCCGGCCGCGTGATCGCGATCACCGGAGCCGGCGACGGTATCGGGCGGGCCGTCGCGCTCGCCTGTGCCGCGCACGGCGCCGAAGTCGTGCTGCTCGGCCGCAAGGTCCGCAAACTCGAAGGTGTCTATGACGAAATCGTGGCTGGGGGTGGTCCGGAGCCGATCATCGCGCCGCTCGATCTCGAGCGCGCGACCGCGCGGGAGTACGACGGCATCGCCGACGCGATCCGTGCACGCTTTGGCAGGCTCGACGGCCTCCTGCACAACGCCGGCCTGCTCGGCGATCTCTCGCCCATCGAGTACTATGACGTGCCGCTCTGGACACGCGTGCTGCACGTGAACGTCACGGCGGCGTTCGCGCTCACGCAGGTGCTGTTGCCGCTGCTGCGCGCTGCTCCTGACGCGAGCATCCTCTTCACTTCGAGCAGCGTCGGTCGGCGGGGGCGCGCCTACTGGGGCGCGTACGCTGTCTCGAAGTTCGCGCTCGAGGGCCTGACGCAGGTGCTCGCCGATGAAATGTCAGGCGTGACCCACGTGCGAGTCAACGCGATCAATCCCGGAGCCACCCGCACTGCGATGCGCCGCGCGGCCTACCCGGCAGAAGTGGCGGAAAGCGTGCCGCTTCCCGAGACGATCACCGCTGCGTACGTCTGCCTGCTCGGGCCGGGCGCCCGCGGGATGACGGGGCAGACCGTGGACGCTCAGGCGCCGCGGCTCCCGCGTCCTGCGTAGCGCTGCCCGCCCCCGGCAGCAGCGCCGCCAGTTCAGCGTCCGTGAGCGCGCGCGATCGCCCGCGCGGCAGTGTGCGATCGAGCGTGAGGGCGCCGAAGCGGATGCGCAACACGCGACTGACGGTTGCACCCTGGCGCTCGAAGAGCTGCCGCACCGTCTTGCCGCTCGCGCCACGCGTGACGATCGCGTACCAGCGATTGCTACCCTCTCCACCGGCTGCTTCGCAGCGCAGCACCGCAAGGCGCTCGCCACTGTCGAGCTGGCCCGTGAGTACGTTTGCCAGCCGCCCGGGCGGCAGTTCGCCATGCACGCGAACGCGAAACTCGGTCTCCACCTGCCGCGCCGCGCGCTGCAGACGCGCCGCGACTTCTCCGTCCGGGGAGAAGATCTCGAGGCCACCATCGATGCGCGGCATCGGGCTCACGGCCACGAAGCGCCTGCCCGACCGCGTCGGCATGCGTGCGATCAGGGACTCGTGACCCGATTCGTCGGGGTGCTGCAGCGACTCGCCCGGCGAGCGATTGGCGAGAAAAGCCGCAGCGCGGGATGCGGGAGCGTGACGACGAATCGGTCGCCCGTCGAGCCGCACCTCATCCCGCGCGCCGACTCGCGCGCCGAGCGTGGCCACCGCGCCGTTGAGGGTGACGCGCCCCGCGCGAATCCATGTTTCCGCTTCACGGCGCGACGCCAGCCCGAGGCTCGCGAGCAGCTTCTGCAGACGCTCGCCCTGCTCCGTCACGGCTCCGCGTCGGGCGGCGCCGCGACGAGACCCGGCTTCCCGTCAACGGCCGCATCCAGATCCTCTTCTTCGCCGTCGGTCTCGCCTTCTGTCTCAGCGACGTCCGGCACATCGTCCTCCGGAGCAGATGTCTCGCCCACCGCGTCGGCAGTACCCGGCAGCTCGAGCTGCGGTGTGAGCTCTGACATCGCCCTCAGTTCGGCGAGCGAGGGCAACTGATCGAGGCTGCGCAGCCCGAAGTAGTCCAGAAACTCCTTCGTGGTGCCGAGGAGTTCGGGATGTCCCGGCACGTCCCGATGCCCGACGACGCGCACCCAGTTGCGCTCCATCAGCGTGCGCACGATGTTCGGATTCACCGCCACGCCGCGCACTGCCTCGATCTCGGCGCGGGTGATCGGCTGGCGATAGGCGATCAGCGCGAGCGTCTCGAGCAACGCGCGCGAATACTTCTGCGGTCGCTCCGGCCACAGACGCGAGACCTGCGGGGCGAACTGAGCGCGCACCTGCACGCGCCAGCCGCTCGCGGTCTCGGCGAGCTGCAGCGCGCGCGCCTCGTACTCGACCTCGATCATCTCGAGCGCGCGACGTAATTCCACGTTCGCAGGACGCTCGGCCTCCTCGAAGAGGCCGGCGAGATCCGCGAGCGACAGCGGCCGGCCGGCCGCCAGCAGCGCGGCCTCCACGATGTTGCGCAGTTGTGTGTCGCTCATGTGTTCGCCTCACCGGCCGGGTTGCTCGCGACCAGTTGCAATCCACTGTGGCCAGGCGGCGCCGCACGCACATGCAGCGGTGCATAGGGCTCCGCCTGGACGAAATCGATCAAGCCTTCACGCACCAGCTCGAGGATCGCGACGAAGGTGACCGTCACGCCCATGCGCCCCTCCTCGGGGCGGAACAGGCGCGTGAATTCTACGAAACTTGCGCCCTCGAGTGTCGAGAGGATATCGGCCATGCGGGCGCGGACCGACAGGCGCTCGCGTTGCACGCGGTGGTGGGCGAAGAGCTCCGCGCGCTGCACGACTTCCTGGAACGCCAGCAGCATCTCGCGCAACTGCACCTGCGGCAGCAGCTGCACCACCCTGCGGTCGGCGACCGCACTCGCCGCGTACACATCGCGTTCGAGCCGCGGCAGTGCGTCGATGTTCTCCGCCGCGCGCTTGAAGCGCTCATACTCCTGCAGACGACGCACGAGGTCGGCGCGCGGATCGACCTCCTCGCCTGTCTCGATATGCGCGCGCGGCAGCAGCATGCGCGACTTGATTTCGGCAAGCGTCGCCGCCATCAGCATGTACTCGCCCGCGAGCTCGAGCTGCAGATCCTGCATCAGCTCGATGTACCCCATGTACTGCTTCGTGATCTCCGCGAGCGGGATATCGAGGATGTCGAGGTTCTGGCGGCGGATCAGGTAGAGCAGCAGGTCGAGCGGCCCTTCGAACGCCTCGAGGAACACCTCGAGTGCCTGCGGCGGGATGTAGAGGTCTTTCGGCACCTCGGTCACGGCTTCGCCGTGCACCATCGCAAAGGGCATTTCCGCCTGTTGCGGCGCAGCCTCGCCCACAGGCGCCGCACCAGCGTCCGGACCCGGGTTCGACACGACGAGCTTCAGGTCGGGTTTCACAGATCAGCGCGAAGATGCATCACGCGACGCACCTCGTCCATCGTGTCGCGCGCCGCTTCGCGCGCCTTCTCCGCACCCTCGACCAGGATCGTGCGCACGAGATCCGGATTCTCCTCGTATTCCTGCGCGCGCTTGCGCATGCCGTTGACGAACTCGACCACCTTGTCGATGAGCGGCTTCTTGCATTCGAGGCAACCGATGCTCGCCGTGCGGCAGCCGTGGGCGGCCCACGCGATCGTGGCGGCATCGGAAAAGATCTTGTGCAGATCGAACACCGGACATTTGTCGGGGTCGCCGGGATCGGTGCGACGCACGCGCGCCGGATCGGTCTGCATCGTCTTCAGCTTCTTCGCCACGCTGTCCGGGTCTTCGCGCAGGCCGATCGTATTGCCGTACGACTTCGACATCTTGCGGCCGTCAAGCCCCGGGACCTTCGGCGACTTCGTGAGCAGCACCTGCGGCTCGGTCAGCACGGCAACGCCACCCCCCTCGAGCCAGCCGAGCAACCGCTCGCGATCCGCGACGGTGATGCGATTGTTGGCGCGCACGAGCGCGCGCGCCTTCTCGAGAGCGCTCTGGTCACCGGCCTGCTGGAAGTCGCGCCGCAGCTGCCGGTACTGTGTCGCGAGCTTGCCCCCGAGGCCCTTCACCGCCTTCTCTGCCTTCGCCTCGAAGTCGCGTTCGCGACCGTAGAGGTGGTTGAAGCGGCGCGCCACTTCGCGCGTGATTTCGACGTGAGCCACCTGGTCTTCGCCGACCGGCACATAGGCCGGACGGTAGATCAGGATGTCGGCAGACTGCAGCAACGGATAGCCGAGGAAGCCGTACGTGGCGAGGTCCTTCTCCTTGAGCTCGGCCTGCTGGTCCTTGTAGGTCGGCACGCGCTCGAGCCAGCCGAGCGGCGTGATCATGGACAGGAGCAGATGCAGCTCCGCATGTTCGGGCACTTGCGACTGCACGAATACCGTGGCGACGCCCGGGTTGACACCCGCAGCGAGCCAGTCGATCAGCATTTCGTGGATGTGTTCCGGCAGGCGACTCGTGTCTTCGTAGTCGGTCGTCAGCGCATGCCAGTCGGCGACGAAGAAGTAGCACTCATACTGGTACTGCAGTTCGATCCAGTTGCTGAGCGCACCATGGAAATTGCCGAGATGCAGCGCGCCGGTCGGTCGCATGCCGGAAAGCACGCGCCGGGCCGGCTCATTGGCGCTCATGCCGCCCTCGTTGCATGGCGGTTCGGTCGGCTCTGCGTTGGACTCGGCACGTCGTGATCAGGCATCGCTCAGGGGGCGCTGGAGGGCGCGGATGGGCGGGCAGTATAGCGTAGCGGGACGATGGGCTGCGGGCTGCGGGCTACGGGCCAGAGGCGCTGGTCATTCCCAGGCGGCCGAGGTCCCCCTTGCCGACGCGTAGTACGGCGGGCGGCTGTACCGCAAGATCGACTACCGTCGTCGGTTCGAGGCCACAGGGCCCGCCGTCGAGCACGAGATCGAGAGCGTTCGAGAGTCGCTCGGCAATTTCGCGACCCTCGTTCAGGGGCGCGTCATCGCCTGGCAGCATCAGCGTGGAAGTCATGATCGGCTCACCCAGTTCGGCGAGCAACTGGCGCGGCACAACGTGATCCGGGACGCGAATACCGATGGTGCGGCGCCGGTCGTGCTGCAGCCGCCGCGGAGTTTCGCGGGTCGCCGGCAACAGGAAGGTGTAGGGCCCGGGCGTTCCCGCCTTCAGGAGGCGGAACTGCCAGGTGTCAATGCGCGCGAACCGGCCAATCTCGGTGAGATCCCGGCACATCAGCGTGAAATGATGATGCCGGTCCGCCTGCCGGATCCGGCGCACGCGTTCGAGCGCGTCCTTGTCGCCGATATGGCAGCCGAGCGCATAGCAGGAATCGGTCGGATAGGCGATCACGCCTCCCGCCCGGATCACCTCCGCGGCGCGCCGGATCAGCCGCTGTTCGGGATTCACCCGATGCAACTCGAAATAGAGGCTCATGCAGGTATCATATCGGCCCCCGCCGCCACCGTCCGACCATGCAGCAGATTCTCGACTTCGCGCCGCTCGTCGTCTTTCTCGTCGCCTACTACCTGAAGGACCTTTATTTCGCGACCGGCGCGCTGATGCTCGCAATGCTCGGCATGCTCGCCGCCGACTGGCTGCTCCTGAAACGCGTGCCGCCGATGCACTGGATTTCGGCCGCCTTGGTATTCGCCTTCGGCACGGCGACACTGCTGCTGCACGACCAGCGCTTCATCCAGTGGAAGCCGACCGTGTTCTTCTGGCTCGTGAGCACCGCGCTGCTCGCCAGCCGCTGGATCGGTGATCGCCCGCTCGTTGAGCGCCTGCTCGGTCCTGCACTCGGCGCCGAAACACGCCTGCCGCGAGTCACGTGGCAGCGGATCAACCTGCTGTGGGTGGCGTTCTACGCCGTACTCGGCCTCGTGAATCTCGCAGTCGCGTTCAACGCGAGCGAGCGGGTGTGGGTGAATTTCAAGGTTTTCGGTCTTACGGCACTCACTTTCGCCTTCATCGCGGCGCAGCTTCCCTGGCTGCTGAAACGGACTGGCACGGAATGAGCATCATCGAACCCGGCATGCGGGTCATGCGGATACGTCAGACGCTCGAGGCAGCGTTCGCTCCCGAATCGCTCGAAATCCGGGATGACAGCGCCGCACATGTGGGCCATCCAGGCGCGCGCGAAGGCGGCCATTTCCACGTCGGGATCGTCGCGCGCGCGTTCGCGGGACGCTCTTCGCTGGAGTGTCACCGTTTGGTCTATGCTGCGCTCTCCGAACTGATACCGGGAAACATCCATGCGCTGTCGATCAGCGCGCATGCGCCCTCCATTTGACTTTCATTTAATCCCATAACCTACTGAGATATTTCATGAAATCAGTCCTGATTCCGGCAGTGCTCGCCACTGCCCTGCTGGCCGCTGCGTGCAAGCCCGGAGCCAATGCGCCCGCCAGCGGAGCGGCCAGCGCCGAAGCCAAGCCCGTCGCCACTGTCAACGGCAAGGCGATTTCGGCAAACCTGTTCGAGACCTACGCGAAGGGCGTGTCCGGCAAGGAATCCTCCGCACTCACCGACGAGCAGCGCGGCCAGATCCTCGACAACCTCGTGCGTGCAGAGCTCATCGCATCGCAGGCGGAGAAGGACGGCATCGCGGGGAAGCCTGAAACGGCGGCCATGCTCGAGCTTTCACGGCTCAACATCCTGCAGCAGGAAATGATGCAGAAAGTGCTCGCCGACAAGACACCGACCGAGCAGGAATTGCGGGCGGAGTACGAGACGCAGATCGGCGCGCTCTCGAAGCAGGAGTATCACGCGCGCCATATCCTCGTCGCGACGGAGGACTTCGCGAAGAGCCTCATCGGCAAGCTCGACAAGGGTGAGAAATTCGAGACGCTCGCGCGGCGCGAGTCGATCGATTCGTCGAAAGAAAACGGTGGTGATCTCGGCTGGTTCACGCCCGATCGCATGGTGCCGCCGTTCGCGGCAGCGGTGGTTGCGCTCAAGAAGGGCGAGTACACGAAATCACCCGTGCAGACGCAGTACGGCTGGCACGTGATCCGGCTCGATGACACGCGGGACCTGCAGCCGCCACCGTATGACAGCGTCAAGGAACGGCTCGTGCAGATTGTCCAGGCGAAAAAGTTTAAAGCCTACGCCGACGAGTTGATGAAGACGGCGAAGATCGAAAAGACTCCCTGAGGCAGGCATTGGTGCCGGGTTTTCGGTTATTCGGTTATTGGCGGGCTCCGCCGCAATAACCGAATAACCGAAAACCCGGCACCAGGTCTTGTCAGGCGGGTGGCTTCCTTTCCTTGATCACCGTGGCGAGCGCGGCCTCATCGATCACCGGCACACCGAGCGCCCGCGCCTTGTCGAGCTTGCTGCCGGCGTCATCGCCCGCCACCACAAAGCTCGTCTTCTTCGACACCGAGCCGGCCACTTTCGCACCGAGCGCGACCAGCGCCCCGGTAGCCTTCTCCCGGGTGAGTGTGGAGAGGGTGCCCGTCAGCACAAACGTGAGCCCCGCAAGGGGTGCCCCGGCGTCACGCACGACCGGCACGGCCGGCCACTGAACACCCCGCGCACGCAGCGCTTCGATCAGCTCGCGATTGATGGGATCTGCGAAGTAACGCACCACATGACCGGCCACCACCGGACCCACGTCGGGAACCTGCTGGACTTGCGCCTCATCCGCCTCCATCAGTGCTTCAATGTCGCCGAAGTGCCTCGCAAGCGCGAGCGCGGTCGCTTCACCGACATCACGAATTCCGAGCCCGAGCAGCACGCGCGGCAGCGTCGTCGCGCGACTGCCCGCGATCGCAGCGACGAGCTTCTCCGCGGATTTCTCGCCCATCCGGTCGAGACTTTCCAGATCGCCCGCCTCGAGCGTGTAGAAATCCGCGGGCGAGCGCACCATGTCGCGCTCGACGAGTTGATCGATGAGGCGATCGCCGAGCCCGTCGATGTCGAGCGCACGTCGCCCGGCGAAGTGCTTGAGCGCCTCGCGCCGCTGAGCCTTGCAGCGAAAGCCGCCCGTGCAGCGCGCCACGGCCTCGCCCTCCTCCCTTGCAACCGGCGAACCGCAGCTTGGGCACGCCGCAGGCAATTCGATCCGGCGTGCGTCGGCGGGGCGGCGCTCCGGCACGACCGAGACGATCTCCGGAATCACGTCACCTGCACGCCGTACCACCACTGTATCGCCGATACGGACATCCTTGCGGGCGACTTCGTCCATGTTGTGCAGGGTCGCATTGCTCACGGTCGCGCCCCCGACGAACACCGGCTCGAGCCGTGCGACGGGCGTGAGCACGCCGGTGCGTCCGACCTGGAACTCGACGTCGCGCAGCAGCGTGAAGGCCTCCTCGGCCGCAAACTTGTGTGCAAGCGCCCAGCGCGGCTCACGGGATATGAAGCCGATGCGCTCCTGCGCCTGCCGATCGTTCACCTTGTAGACGACTCCGTCGATCTGGTAGGGCAGCGAGGCCCGCGCGGCAGCGAGACGGCGATAGTAGTCGAGGCATGCTTCGGGTCCACGCACGGTCGTCGCGAGCGGGCTGGTCGCGAAGCCGAGCGAGTGCAACCACCCGAGCAGCTCGCTCTGCCGATCCGGTATCGCCGCCGGCTCCACCTCGCCGAGACCGTAGACGAACAGCTCGAGCGGCCGCGCGCGGGTCACTTCGGGATCGAGCTGGCGTACGCTTCCGGCCGCAGCGTTGCGCGGATTCACGAAGGCCTTCTCGCCGCGTGCCGCCAACTCCTCATTCAGCCGGCGAAACCCCTCGAGCGGCATGAAGATCTCGCCGCGTACCTCGAGCAGCGCGGGTGCCGCGCCGGCAAGGCGCTTCGGCAAGCCGCGAATCTGCGCGACGGTCGCCGTGACGTTCTCGCCGCGACTGCCATCGCCGCGCGTGGCCGCCTGGGTGAAGCGTCCGTCGCGGTAGACGACCGCAATGGCAAGACCGTCGAGCTTCGGCTCAGCCGCATATTCGACAGGTGCGTCGCTGCCGAGCAGTTTGCGCACGCGCCGGTCGAAATCGTACACATCGTCGTCGCTGAAGCCGTTGCCGAGCGACAGCATCGGCACGCGGTGCGCGACCGCTGCGAAGTGCGTGGCCGGGCTCGCGCCGACACGCTGTGTCGGTGAATCGGGCGTGACCAGTTCGGGATGTCCGGCTTCGAGCGCACGCAGCTCGCGCACCAGCTGGTCGTAGTCGGCGTCGGAGATCTCGGGATCGTCGAGGACGTGGTAGCGCTGATCGTGATGGGCAATCAACCTGCGCAGCTCGGCAACCCGGCGCCGCGCATCGTCCTTCACGGCCCGGCTCCCGCATGCTGCGCGCGCAGCGCGACGACACGCGCCGTCGTGAGAGGCTCACCACGCTGATCGCGCAGCTCGGCATTCAGGCGTGCGGCGAGACCGCGCGCCACTTCGATCAGGCGATCGAAGATTTCCTCGGCGGGCAAGGCACCCGGCAGGACAGCGAACACATTGATCCCTGCGTAGCGCTCGGTGTCCATCGCATCGAGCCGGAAAGTTCCCGGACGCGTCAGCGCCGCCGCGCTCACGAGGACGCGTCCGTCTTCGCGCGGCAGATGAAAGATCTCCATCGGTCCGTGCAGAAAGCCCTCGCCGACGAGCGCCTGGCGCACCGACCGCCCCGCAAAACGATCCGCACCGCGAGGGACGATGCGCAGCGCGAGGATCTGCCGCTGCGCTTCCGCCGGCCAGTCGAGTACGAGATCGGCGGATGTGAGCCGTGTGACCGCCGGCGCCTGCCAGGGCACACTGTCAGCATCACGCTCGATGGCAGGTCCAATGCCATCGCCGTCGAACTGCACGGCTTCGATCTCCCCGGACAGCGCGATATGCACCGGCACGGCTGGCTCCTGCGGCTGTGCTGCAAACGACAGATCGATATCGACGGCATCGCCCAGCTGGATCACCGGCAGTTCCTGGCCCAGCTCGCGACCCGCGCGCACCGGTGCCGGTGCCTGGGCGGGCGTCACGAGCGGCGCGGAAGGAATCGGCGTAGACGGGATCGGCACCAGTGGGCTGGCCGCATCGGGCGGGGAGACGGGCGGCACGGGTCGCACGGCACTGCGGGCCTTCCTGCGCTCCCACACCAGCAGGCCGACGATCAGCACGGCGCCAGCAATCAGCAGAATGATGCGCAATTCAGGCATGCCGGCCGCCGTCAAGCCGTGGCGAGACGGACCGCCTCGTCGACGTCGACTGCGACGAGCCGCGACACGCCTGGCTCGGTCATCGTCACGCCGAGGAGACTCGAGGCGAGTTCCATCGTCACCTTGTTGTGCGTAATGAAGATGAACTGCACGCGCTGCGACATTTCGCGCACGATCTCGCAGAAGCGCCCGACGTTGTGCTCGTCGAGCGGCGCATCGACCTCATCGAGCAGGCAGAACGGCGCGGGGTTCAGGTCGAAAATGGAGAAAACGAGCGCGACGGCGGTGAGTGCCTTCTCGCCGCCCGAGAGCTGCGAGATCGTGCTGTTTCGCTTGCCTGGCGGACGGGCCATGATCGCGACGCCCGCCGACAGCGGATCGTCCCCCGCAAGCTCGATGTAGGCGTGACCGCCGCCGAAAAGACGCGGAAACTTCTCCTGCAACCCGGCGTTGATGCGGTTGAAGGTGTCCTCGAAGCGCGTGCGGGTCTCCTTGTCGATCTTGCGCATCGCCTGTTCGAGAGTCTCGAGTGCCGCCACGAGATCGGCAAACTGTCGGTCGAGATACTCCTTGCGCTCGGTGTTCTCCTTCAGCTCGTCGATCGCTGCGAGATTGACCTGACCGAGCTTCTCAATGTCGGCACGCGCAGTCTCGAGGCGCTCCTCCCACTGTGGCACTGCGGCGTCTGCTGCGAGTCCCTCGAGTACGGCGGCGAGCTCAAAGCGCGTCGCCGCGAACTGCTCGGCAATGCTTTCGCGGCGCACGCGCGTTTCCTGCGCTGCGAGGCGTGCCGCCTCCATGGCCTCGCGCGCCGTGTCGACCCGCTGTTCGGCACCGACTCGCCGCCCGTCGAGCTCGCGCAGATTTGCGTCGGCTTCTTCGAGACCGCGCCGGCTCGCGGCCAGTTCGCCCTCGACCGTCATGCGCCGGCCGAGCGCCTCATCGAGCCGCTGCTGCAGCTCACGGACCGGCTCGTCGCTGCCGGCCAGTTCGGCGTCGAGTCCCGCGACGCGCGCCTCGAGCTGGCCGCGCTGCTCGTGCAGTCGCGCAAGATTCACGGTCTTGCCAGACTCGCCCGAGCGGCGTGACTCGCTGCGTATCAGCAGGTCGCGTGCGGCGAGCTGCGACGACTGCGCCCGCTCGCGGGCGCTCGCGACCTGCTCGCGCCGCTCTTCACGCTCCGCTTCGAGTTGCGGCCGGCGCGCATCCAGGGCGGACAGCGCATCGAGCCCGCGATCGAGGGCGGTGCGCGCCTTCGCGAGCGCGTCCTGCGTGACGCCGATCTCGCGCGCGGCCTCCGCCGCCTCCTGCTCGAGTCGTTCGCGACGCGAGGCCATTTCCTGCGCGCGGGCCCGGCCCGCCTCGAGCTGGCCGAGGACGTCCGCGTGCTCGCGGTGCGCGCTCTGGATGCGCGCCTGCGCCGCGTCGCGTGCCTGCTCCGCGACGGCGAGCGCGGCGCGCAGGGCTGCGATCTGCTCCTCGACTTCGCGCACACGCCGGTCGGCCGTGTCGAATTCGGCGCGCACGCCCTTCAAACGCTGTTCGCGCTCGATGACGCCCGCATGATGATCGACCCCGCGGCTTACGCGCAGCCAGCTGCGCCCCACCCATTCCCCCTGTCGCGTGATCACCGACTGGTCGGCTGCGAGGCTCGAGCGCATCTGCAGGGCGTCCGCGAGTGACGTGGATGTGAGTACGCGCCCGAGCAGATCCACGAGGGCCGCAGGGCCATGGACGTGCTGCGCAAGCGATGGGCCATGAGCACCGTCACGACCTGCCGGGCGATCGGGTTCGAGCAACGTCACGCTGGCGCCGCTCAGTCCATCGATCGAGCCCACGACGCCGTCGAGATCCTCGACGCAAACGGCTTCGAGATAGTCGCCGAGCGCCGTTTCGACCGCACGATCCCAACCGTCGTCGACCGACAGCAGCTCGGCCAGGCGGCCGCGGCCTGCAAGCCCCGCGCTCGCGAGCCACTCCCCCGCGCGACCTACATCGCGGCCGAGCGCCGCCTTCTGCAACGCTTCCAGGGACAGCACCTCGCCCCGCAGGCGTTCGCGCTCGCCGCGCAAGCCCTCGAGCCGCATTTCGCTCTGCAACTGCCGGCCGCGCGCCTCCTGCACGTGCGCGAGCGCCGCAGTCAGCGCCTCGGCAAGCTCGTCGGCGGTTGCACGTGCGGACGACTCGCGGCCCGCGAGATCGGCGATCTGAGCGCTCGCCTCCTGTGCGATCAGCGCATCGCGCTCGACGGCAAGCCGATCGGTCTGCCCGGCGAGGCGCCGGAACTGGTTCTCGAGCTGCTCGATGCGGGCCCGCTCGACCTGGGTCGCCTGATCGGCTGCGCCCCATTCGCGATTGAAGTCTTCCCAGCTGCGCTGCCATTCGGCAAGCGCCGTTTCCGTCCGGGTCAAAGTCGCGGCGGCCACGTTCTCGGCGCGATGTGCTTCAGCCAGCTGTGGCGCAAGCACTTCAATCTCCGCACGCAGGGCGACGAGCTCCGCTGTATCGCGTTCGATCAACACCGCAACTTCGCCAAGCGCACTGCGGGTTCCCGCGAGGTCCGCAGTCCGCCTCTCGCGCAATTCGCGCGCATGCTGCAATGCCTGCTCGGTGCGCGAAATTTCGGCGCCCACCTCGTAATAGCGTCCCTGCACGGCGGTCACGAGCGCAGACTGCTCGTCGTGGAATTCCCGTTGACGCTCGATTGCGGCCTCGGCGGCGCGCTGGTCGGCAAGCGCGGCCTGCATCGCAAGATCGCATTCCCGCATCGCGGAATCATGCACGCCGGCGCCACTATCGAGGTCGCGCAGCCGCAATGCGAGGACTTCCGCGACGAGCTTGCGCTCCTCCTCCTTCATCGCCTGGTAACGCCGCGCGGTTGCTGCCTGGCGCTGCAGGTGCCGGATCTGCTTGTCGATCTCGTCGCGCAGGTCCTGAAGCCGCTCGAGGTTCTCGCGCGTGTCGGCGATACGGCTTTCCGTCTCCCGCCGCCGCTCCTTGTAGCGCGAAATGCCGGCAGCCTCCTCGACGAAGGCACGCATATCGTCAGGCTTCGACTCGATGACGCGCGAGATCATGCCCTGCTCGATGATCGCGTAGCTGCGTGATCCGAGGCCGGTGCCGAGAAACAGCTGGGTGATGTCGCGCCGGCGGCAACGTGCGCCATTGATGAAATAGGTGGAAGTGCCGTCGCGCGACACCTGACGCTTGAGCGATACCTCGCTGTAGCTCGCGTAGGGGCCGGAGATCTTGCCGTCCGCGTTATCGAATACCAGCTCGACGTGAGCCGTGCCCACCGGCTTGCGCGCGCTCGAGCCGTTGAAGATGACATCGGTCATCGAGTCGCCGCGCAGATGGCGCGCGGACAGCTCGCCCATGACCCAGCGCACGGCGTCGATGACATTCGACTTGCCGCAGCCATTCGGGCCGACGACACCCGTCAGGTTGTTCGGGAAACTGACCGCGGTGGGATCGACGAAGGACTTGAAGCCGGCGAGCTTGATCTTGGTGAGTCGCATCAGGACGGGTAGTGTAAATTAATCGTCATGCCTTCACAGCCCTCGACGATTCTTGAGACCTTCCCGAATCCACAGCCGGCGATCGACTACACGATCCGCATGTCGATTCCGGAATTCACGTGCCTGTGCCCGAAGACGGGGCAGCCCGACTTCGCGACACTCGAACTCGAATACGTCCCCGACAAACGCTGCGTCGAATTGAAATCGCTGAAGCTTTTCGTCTGGTCATTTCGCGACCGTGGCACCTTTCACGAGGCTGTGACGAACGAAATCGTCGATGTGCTGGCCGCCGCGACCGAGCCGCGCTTCATGCGCCTGACCGCCAGATTCAATGTACGGGGGGGCATCTACACCACGGTCGTCGCCGAGCGCCGACAGTCCGGATGGGCTCCATTACCACCGGTCGGACTGCCCTGAAATCGGGCGTTTTTGAAGGTCTGTACACCGGTGAATACGTCAGTATAATCCCGCGTCCGTTTTCGGGCCCCAGTCTGAAGGAGCTCAGGATGCCTGCCAAGAAGGCGCCTGCGAAGAGCAGCAAGCCGAAGAAGACTTCCGTGAAGTCCACCCCCCGCCCCGCAGCGAAAACCGCCGCCCGCAAGGCGCCCGCGCGAATGAAAGCCGCAGCCCCCAGGGCCGTGAAGAAAACACCCACTCCGGCGCCAAAGCCCGTGAGCAAACCTGCAGCCCGCGCAGAAGCCACTTTCGTACGCCACCTGCCTGAGGCGGCTGCGCCGCTCCATCGCACGGGCGTGCCGCGCATCACGGAAAACGAAGACATCGATGCCAGCGAGGGCATGCCGAACCTGCTTTCCGGCCCGCGCAACGTGCAGCCGTACATCGCGCGGCGCGGCGAGCTGTACATGGGCAAGGGGCAACTCGATCATTTCCGCGACATCCTGCTCAGCTGGAAGCAGGACCTGATGATGGAAGTTGACCGGACCGTCTCGCACATGAAGGACGAGGCTGCGAATTTCCCCGACCCGAACGATCGCGCTACACAGGAAGAGGAATTCAGCCTCGAGCTGCGCACCCGCGATCGCGAGCGCAAGCTGATCCGCAAGATCGACGACGCCCTGAAGCGCATCGAAGACGGCTCGTACGGCTACTGCCTCGAAACCGGCGAAGAGATCGGCATCAAGCGCCTCGAAGCGCGCCCGGTCGCCACCCTCTCGCTCGAAGCACAGGAGCGCCGCGAACGCCGCGAACGCCAGTACGGCGATCGCGACGACCGCTACCGCTGAAGGAAGCCGATCCAGCGGCCTCTCGCGGCTGCGGGCGCTTCGCGCCTTCTCCCACCGGCGATCTGCATCTGGGCTCGCTGCTCGCCGCGGCAGGCAGCTATCTCGATGCACGCCATGCTGGCCAACGCTGGCTGCTGCGCATCGAAGACCTCGATACGGCACGAGTCGTGCCGGGCGCCGAGGCGCGCATGCTCGCAACCCTCGAGGCCTGCGGCTTCGAGTGGGACGCTGCGCCCATCCGTCAGAGCACCCGGCTCGAGGCCTACCACGACGCGTTCACGATGCTCGCGGCCGCCGGCCGGCTGTTCGCATGCAGCTGCACACGCAAGTCGCTCGAGGACGGCGCCGACGGCGATCGAACAGGTGCTTATCCCGGTACCTGCCGCGCGGGCCCCAAAGGCCCGGGACCCACTGCCACGCGCTTTCGGGTCGACGACGGCGACTATGTGTTCGACGATCGGATCCAGGGCACCGTGCGCGGCCCCTGGCGCGCACGCGGCGATGTGATCGTGCGACGCCGCGATGGCCTCTTCGCGTATCAGCTTGCCGTGGTAGTCGACGATGCGTGGCAGGGCGTCACGGACATCGTTCGCGGGGCAGATCTGCTCGATTCCACCCCCTGGCAGATCGCGCTTGCCGGCGCGCTCGGGATGGAGCCACCGCGCCATGCCCATCTTCCCGTTCTGGTCGAGCCGGACGGAAGCAAGCTCGCGAAATCCAGGCGTGCCGTCGCGGTCGATCCCGGGCGCGCCCGGCATGCGCTCGCGACTGTGCTCGCGCTCCTTGGACTGCCACCTCCCCCGGAACTGTCAGGGGCCCACCCGCACGAACTCTGGGCATGGGCAGTTCCACTATGGTCGGCGGATCGCCTGCGCGGCGTCCGTTCGCTCCCGGCGCCGGAATAGCTTGGGGTCTCACGCCCTGTTGTACTAAGGTAGGCATCAACAGCTGGGGCCGACGAGGCGAGGAACGGCCATGAGCGAACCCAGGGTCATCAAGAAGTATCCCAACCGGCGTCTCTACGACACCGTCGAGAGCCGCTATATCACTCTCGGCGACATCCGGCGCCTCGTGGTCGAGCGCATCGACTTCGTGGTGATCGACAAGAAGACCCAGGCCGACATCACGCGCTCCATACTGCTGCAGGTCATCGCCGAGCAGGAACACGCGGGCGAGCCGGTCATGAGCCGCGATTTCCTCTCGCAGGTCATCCGCACTTATGGCGGGCAGATGCAGAATGTCGTCGGCAGCTATCTCGAGCAGAGCCTGAAGCTCTTCAACTCGCAGCAGCGTGAAATGCGCGATCGCGTGCGCAGCGTCGTCGGCGCCGATCCGCTCGACGCAGTCGCGCAGGTCGCGCAGAAGAACTACCAGCGCTGGCGTGCGGTCCAGGATGACATCTTCCGCACCCTGCTCGGCAGCGGCCGCGCGCGGGAGAGGGACGAGGACGACAAGCCGCCGCGGGATGCCGGCGCGCCGCCACACGGTTGAGGGCGGCGAGCGGCGAGCGGCGAGCGGCGAGCGGCGAGCGGCGAGCGGCGAGCGGCGAGCGGCGAGCGGCGAGCCAGAGTCGCATTTCCACGCGCCAACGCAAGAGATTTCGGTCGCGCGCAGTTCACGTCGTTGCCTGCCATCTGCAAGACGCAACCACGACGTCAAACAAGTAAGGCCGGGCGGCGTCAGCCGTCCGGCCTCCTGGTCTTGCCCGTCGCCCGTAGCTCGTTGCTCGTAGCTCGTAGCCCGTCGCCCGCTGCGCGAAGCGCAGCGGCGCGCCCTCAGGCGTCGATGTTCCTCATCGACAACCGCACGCGACCCTGACGGTCCACCTCGAGCACCTTCACCCGCACACTGTCGCCTTCATGCAGCTTGTCCGAGACGCGCTCGACGCGTTCCTCGGAAATCTGCGAGATGTGCACGAGGCCATCGCGACCCGGCAGGATCGTGACGAAAGCGCCGAAATCCATCAGGCGCGCGACCCGGCCCTCATAGATGCGACCGACCTCGACGTCGGCCGTGATCAACTCGATGCGGCGCTGCGCCTCGCGGCCCGCCTCGCCATTGACCGAGGCAATCTTCACCGAACCGTCGTTCTCGATGTCGATCGTGGTGCCCGTTTCCTCGGTGATCTGGCGGATCACCGCCCCACCCTTGCCGATCACGTCGCGGATCTTCTCGGGGTCGATCTTGATCGTGATGATGGACGGCGCGAACTCGGACATCTTCTCGCGCGACGTCGAGATCACTTTCGCCATCTCGCCGAGGATATGCAGGCGCCCCTGCAGC